>Ga0164241_10002778_pt1 | contig 18444 bp, 7 predicted proteins | sample OricomyardsoilBY_FD_108780 | JGI IMG/M metagenome (GOLD analysis project Ga0164241, IMG submission 108780) | Backyard soil microbial communities from Emeryville, California, USA - Original compost - Back yard soil (BY) | ecosystem: Environmental > Terrestrial > Soil > Unclassified | place: USA...
CTGCACCAAGGTATGTCCCGAGCACATCACCATCACTGACAACGCCATCATTCCGCTGAAGGAACGCGTCGTCGATCGCTTCTACGACCCGATTTCACGGCTGCTGAGGGTGATCAAGGGATAGGCTCTGGGCTCTGGGCTCTGGGCTCTGGGCTTTCGCCTTTCGGCCTACCCGCGGGCGGGATCCAGAACGAACGCCAGCACTACTGCCACCGTCAGAAACAGCAGAAAAGTGGCGGCCGCGGTGCCGAGCGCCATGCGGCGCGGATCCTGGTCGAGCCTCAGCATCCGTTGCCGGTACTCGTGATAGCTGATGACGTATGCGCTGGCCGCGGCCAGTCCGCCGAAGACCACGCCGATCACCAGAAAGAGCGGGAGCGTGGATGGAGGGGAAGGCACGGTTTTGTGCGGCGCCTGTGAGGCGTTGGCCCGGATAGTCTACTTCCCCGCACCGCCTGGTCCAGCCGTGGCAGACCACGGCCCATCACATCGCTGCAGCGCGCGATGGCTCACCCTCGAACTCCACTTGTGGGTGTTCGCCGTCCGATCGCGGCACCGCAAAACACACAGTACGTAACGCGCCGGCCACGGCGAACGCGCGTGGCTATCCGGCGTTACGCGTGCTCCCCACCAATTGACTCGTTCCGCCCGTTCGGTTGAGGGCACGATTCTCGCTAAGAAAGCCAACGCGACCGATGAGACCCGCGGCCCCGGCCAGCCACGCCCAGGAAGTCGCGGGCGATCATCTGGAGGCCTCTGCCCGATCGGCGGCACTGACCGTCGCCCTCGCCGGTGGAGAGTCGCTCCTGATTCAGTGTGGCGATCTGCTGATCGAGCGCGGTCACCGCGTCCTTCTCGTGCTGTCAGCCGATCGCGGCGTCCGTGCGTGGGCCACCCGCCGAGGCATCGAGACGTCCACCCTCGAGGTGTCCGACTGCTGCGAGCGAATCACCGCGCTCGGCGTCGACTACCTGTTCAGCATCGCAAATCTCGACTACGTGCCGCCGGATGTCCTCTCCGCGGTGAACGGACGCGCCATCAACTTCCACGACGGCCCACTTCCCGGGGCCGCCGGGGTGAACACTCCGGTCTGGGCGCTCATCAATGGAGCGCGTGAGCACGGCATCACGTGGCACTTCATGACCGATGCGCTGGACGCCGGCAAGATCGTCCTGACGCATCGCGTCCCAATCGACGACGACGAGACGGCGCTGACGCTGAATCTGAAGTGCTATCAGGCCGGCATCGACACATTCGAGGTGCTCGTCCAAGCCCTCGAGCGCGGTGCGCTGCCCTCGAGGCCGCAGGATCCCGGGCCGCGTCGCATGTTCACTTGGCGCGATCGACCTGAAGCTGCCGGATGTCTGCCGTTCCAGCGTGACGCGGAACACGTCGTCCGGCTGGTCCGCGCGCTGGACTTCGGCCGCTATCGCAATCCGGTCGGGACCGCGAAGCTGATCGCGTCGGCTGACATGGTGCTCGTGGGCCGCGCGACCGTTGCGGAGGCGTCCGGCTTCGCGCCCGGTCGCGTGATTGCGGCCACAGAGGACGGCATCCGCGTAACAACTGAAACCGACGACGTCGTGCTCGGCGAATTCAGGGACGCGAATGGTCGCGGGCTGAGTGCGGTGGACGCTGCCCGCCGATTGCGCCTGGCTGCCGGCGAGACCGTGCCCGAGCCGGATCGCGCCCGCCTGACCGGCCTGCAGCGGCGCGCAGGGTCTTCCGAGCGGTTCTGGCAGCGGCGGCTGTCGTCCTTTCATGCAACACCGTGGGTCCCCGTTGCCGCGGACAAATCGACTTCTGCCTCGTCGCGCGTCACCGTGGCAGTTCCGGTACCCGCGCAATTCATGGATGGCGTTCATCACGACGTGCGCGCGACACGGATGCTGACCGCGTTTCTCGCGTTCCTTGCCCGTCTTTCCGGAAACCCCGTGGTTGGTGCCGGCTATTCAACAGCAGCGCTCAGGCAAGCAACCGCCGGGCTCGAACACGTATTCGCGGCCAGCGTGCCGGCGGAGTTCCGCTTGGACTGGGACGCCTCGTTCGGGTCATGTGTCGATGACGTGCAAACGGAGATCGCGCGGCTCGACAAGCACCTGACGTTTCCGACGGACCTCGCCGCGCGCGATCCCGACATTTCCACGGTTCGACCGTGGCACGTCCTGATCAGCCGAGGCGCTGACGACATGGCGACCGATGTCCCGGCGTGTCGAATCGGTGACGACGGCAGCTGCTCGTGGACGTTCGTCGAAGGGTCGGTCGACCAGCGCCTCGTCGAGGACCTCGTCGCGCAGTTCGCCGCCTTGCTGGAGGCCGTGGCCGTCGATCCCGAGATACCGGTCCAGGCGCTGCCGCTGGTGGATTCCGACGAGCGCGCGCGCCTCCTGCACGAGTACAACGACACGGCGCGGGAGATTGACTGGACGGAGACCGCGCCTGCCCTCATCCAGGCCCAGGCGCGTCGCACTCCCGATCGCACGGCGGTGGCGTACCGCGAGCACCAGTTGACATACCGCAGACTCGACGAAACCACCGACGCGTTCGCGCACATGCTGCGATCGCTCGGCGTGGGCCCCGAGTCGCGTGTGGCGATCTGTCTCGAACGTTCGATCGATCTGGTCCGGGCAGTCCTGGCGGTCTGGAAAGCGGGCGGGGCCTACGTCCCGCTCGACCCGAGCTATCCGGCGGAACGGATCGCCCTCGTGCTCGAGGATGCCGAGCCGTCAATCGTCCTGACGACCCGCGCACGTGCCGCCGGCTTTGCGGCAACGGCGGCGCACGTGGTGCTACTCGACGAGATCGACTGGGACGCTGTCCCATCGAATCCGGTCGGGATCGAAAGCCGTCCCGGGGATCTCGCGTACGTCATCTACACCTCCGGTTCGACCGGGCGTCCCAAGGGGGTCATGGTCGAGCATCGCAACGTCCGCAATTTCTTTGCGGCAATGGACGAGCGCCTCGGCACCGAGCCCGGCGTCTGGCTCGCGGTGACGAGCCTCTCGTTCGACATCTCGGTGCTCGAACTGTTCTGGACGCTGGCGCGAGGCTTCACCGTCGTGCTGGGTGACGAGGAAGCCACACTCGGCGCGCGGAGAGTGCCGGATGCGCTGCGCGCGCGTCGAAGCACGGACTTCAGCCTCTTCTATTTCGCGGCAGACGCGGCAGAGGACGCCGCAGACAAGTACCGGCTGCTGATCGATGGCGCGCGGTTCGCCGACACGCACGGCTTCAGCGCGGTGTGGACGCCCGAGCGCCACTTCCACAGTTTCGGGGGCCTGTATCCGAATCCCGCGGTTACCGGCGCGGCGCTCGCGGCAATCACCTCCCACATCCAGATACGTGCCGGCAGCGTCGTCCTTCCGCTGCACCATCCGGTCCGCGTCGCGGAGGAATGGGCCGTCGTCGACAACCTGTCCGGAGGGCGCGTCGCGATCTCCGTTGCCTCCGGGTGGCAGCCGAACGACTTCGTGATCCGTCCGGAAAACTTTCAGGACAGCAGGAACGTGCTGATGCGCGATCTCGAGATCGTGCGGCGGCTCTGGCGCGGCGAAGCCGTGACCTTTCCGGGACCGAAAGGCGACGTCGCTGTGCGTGTGCTCCCCCGCCCGGTGCAGGCGGAACTGCCGGTGTGGATCACGTCGGCCGGAAATCCCGAGACATTCGAGGCCGCCGGCGCAGCTGGTGCGTTTGTACTCACGCATCTGCTGGGCCAGCGCGTGACCGATCTGAGCGAGAAGATCGCCCGATATCGACAGGCGTGGCGCCAGGCGGGCCATCGAGGCGATGGCTACGTCACCCTCATGGTGCACACCTTCGTCGGCGACTCGGACGATGAGGTACGAGAGACAGTGAGGCAGCCGCTCACGCGGTACCTCAAGACGGCGGCAAGTCTCGTGAAGCCGTTCGCGTCGACGTTCCCGGCATTCCAGAAACGCGTCGATGGCGGCCAGCAGGCCGACGCGGCGTTCGCCAGCCTGAGTCCCGAGGAGTTGGATGCGGTGGCCCGGTTTGCGGCTGACCGGTATTACGAAACCAGCGGCCTGCTCGGGTCACGCGACAAATGCCTTGCGATGCTGGCCGCCCTCAAGGCGGCAGGGGTGGACGAAGTGGCGTGCCTCATCGACTTCGGGGTCGAGTCATCTGAGGTGTTCGCGCACCTCGAACAACTCGACGCACTGAAGAACGACGCGGCACGAATGCAGCGGGTGACGGCGGAACCCACCGCGAGCTACACCGCTGCGGATCTCATTCGCAGGCACGCGGTGACGCACGTTCAGTGCACGCCGTCCCAGGCGCGACTGTGGATGGACGACCGCGAGACACGGTCCGCACTCGCACGCATCGGCACCATGCTGGTCGGCGGTGAAGCTCTGCCGGCGGCGCTGGCGCGCGACCTTGCGCGGCTGGGCGCGGTCCGCGTCCTGAACATGTACGGGCCGACGGAGACGACCGTCTGGTCCACCGTGGCGGAGGTTACCGCCGAGGACGTGTCCATCGGCCGGCCGGTGGCCAACACGCAGGTCTATGTGCTCGACGAGCGGCGGCAACTCGTGCCTGCCGGCCGGATCGGGGAGCTCTACATCGGCGGCGCAGGCGTCGTGCGCGGGTACTGGAACCGTCCGGATCTGACCGCCGATCGATTCGTGCCGAACCCGTTTACAGAGGGTGCGCGGCTGTACCGCACCGGAGATCTGGTCCGGTACCGGCCCGACGGGTCGCTGGACTTCTGCGGCCGCGCGGACCACCAGGTGAAGATCCGGGGCCATCGCGTGGAGCTGGGTGAGATCGAAGCCTGCCTCGATATGGACGACCGCGTGCGGGTGTCGGTTGTCGTCGCCCGGACCGATTCATCCGGAACGTCACGACTCGTGGCATACGTCGCCGCACCGGAACACATCACGGAATCGTCCACGCTCGCCGCCGATCTCAAGGCGCGGGTTCGACGCGTCCTGCCGGAAGTCATGGTTCCAGCAGAGGTGATCGTCCTGGGGGAACTGCCGCGAACGCCGAACGGCAAGATCGATAGACAGGCGCTGCCGTCCGGCTCAGAAGCGAATGCGCCAGTCGCCATGGCGGTCGCGCCGCCGGCGAGGCATGTGGACGGACCTGTGATGGCGGCCGACGCCGAGCGACTGGTGGCGGCCGTGTGGCGCGAACTCCTCGGCGGCCGCGACGTGGGTGTCGGGGACAACTTCTTTGACGTCGGCGGCGACTCCCTGCTGGCCGTGCAGGCGCATAGACGTCTGCGCGATGTATTCGGCGTCGAGCTGGCTCTTACAGACCTGTTCCGTTATCCGACGATCCGGTCGCTCGCCGATCACCTGGTTCCCTCGGCTCCTCCTTCCACAGTTGCACCGGCGAGTCAGAGGGCCGGGCGCCGGCGCCAGCTGATGCAGCGCCGGCACGCGGGCTGATCTCCAGGTGCAGCACGTGAACGCCCCTCACACCTCCTCCAGTATTGCCGTCGTCGGCCGATCGCTACGGGTTCCGGGCGCGCGGTCGGTCGATGAATTCTGGGCAAACCTGCGCGCGGGCGTGGAGTCCATCGCAACTCTCACCGAGGAGGAACTGCGCGCGGCGGGTGTATCGGACCGTGACCTTTCCGATCCGGCGTACGTGAAGGCCGCCGCCCTCATGCCGGACATGGATCGATTCGACGCGGGATTCTTCGGCCTTTCGCCGAAAGACGCCGCGATCATGGACCCGCAGCACCGGCACTTTCTGGAATGCTGCTGGGAAGCACTGGAAGACGCGGGACGCGTTCCCCGGACCTTTACCGGCACCATCGGCGTCTTCGCCGGCTCGGGGATGAACGCGTATTTCGCGAACAATCTGCTGACGAATCCCGAACTGGTCGACACGCACGGCCTGTTTCTGCTTCGTCACACGGGCAACGACAAGGATTTCCTGACGACGCGCGTGTCGTATCAGTTCGACCTGCGGGGCCCGAGCGTCAACGTGCAGACGGCGTGCTCCACGTCGCTCGTCGCAATTCATCTGGCCGTGCAGAGTCTGCTCAACGGCGAATGCGATCTCGCGCTCGCCGGCGGCGTGACGATCGAGCTGCCGCACGGCGTCGGGTACCGCTACGAGCCCGGTGGGATCCTCTCGCCGGACGGGCACTGCCGCCCATTCGGTGCGGACTCCAGGGGAACGGTGTTCGGCAGCGGTGCCGGCGTGGTGGTGCTGCGCCGCCTGGAGGACGCGCTGGCCGAGCGGGATACGGTGCACGCGGTCATTCGGGGATCGGCGGCGAACAACGACGGGGCACTCAAGGTCAGCTATCTCGCGCCGAGCGTGGACGGCCAGGCGATGGCGATCTCGGAAGCGTTGGCCATGGCTGACGCCTCGCCGGAATCGATCTCCTATGTCGAAGCGCACGGCACTGGCACGCCGGTCGGCGATCCTATCGAGATCGCCGCGCTCACGCAGGCGTTCCGCGAGGGCACGGCGAAGCGTGGCTACTGCGCCATCGGATCGGTGAAAAGCAACATCGGCCATCTCGACACTGCCGCAGGGGTGGCGTCATTCGTGAAGGTCGTCGAGTCGCTCCGCCATCGCGAACTGCCGCCGACACTCCACTTCCGAAGCCCGAATGCGCAGATTGATTTCGCGTCTACGCCGTTCCGCGTCAACGATCGACTCAGGACCTGGGACGCGGATGGCGGGCCGAGGCGCGCTGGTGTCAGTTCACTCGGCGTTGGCGGCACGAACGCGCATGTGATCCTCGAAGAAGCGCCGGACGCACCGGCGTCCGGCCCTTCCCGACGCTGTCAATTGATCGTGCTCTCCGCGCGGACACCCGCGGCGCTCGAGCGTGCCGCCTCTCGTCTGGCCGCCCGTCTGGAAGATCCGTCGCTGAACCTGGCAGACGCGGCGTTCACGCTGCAGCAGGGGCGCGAAGCGTTCCCACAGCGTCGCGCACTGGTATGCCGCACAGCGGCCGAAGCCCGGGAGGCGCTGCTGGCGCCCGCCGGCGACCGAGATCGTCCTGGCGCGGCGCCTTCCGGAGGCCGGCGCGTGGCGTTCATGTTTGCGGGGGGCGGCGCGCAGTACGCCGGCATGGGTGCGGAACTGTACGCATCGGAGCCCATCTACCGCGCGGAGATCGATCGCGCGCTGGCGGTAATGGCACCGGACATCGCGCCGCACGTGCGCGAAGCGCTCACGGTGACGCAGCGGACTACGACCTCGATCGATCTCGACCAGCCATCGCTGGCGCTGCCCGCGCTCTTTGCCGTCCAGCACGCGCACGCTCGCCTGCTCATCTCGTGGGGGGTTCGTCCGGAGGCGATGATCGGACACAGCCTCGGTGAATACACGGCGGCGTGTCTTGCCGGCGTCTTCAGTCTCGAAGACGCGGTTGCGCTGGTGAGCCTGCGCGGACGGTTGTTCGAGGCGCTCGAACCCGGAGCGATGCTCAACGTGCCGATGCGCGCCGAAGCGGTCGAGCCGTTCCTTGGATCCGATCTCGCGATTGCCGCCGTCAACGCACCGGAGCTGTGTGTGGTCTCGGGTTCGGTGGCGGCCGTTGATCAGCTCGAACGGCGGCTGGCCGCGGAGGGCACCGTCGCGCGGCGGCTGCACATCGCGGTCGCCGCGCATTCTCCGATGGTCGAACCCATCCTCCACGAGTTCGCGGACTTCCTGCGGACGTTGCGATTCGGGTCGCCAGCAATCCCGTTCGTCTCGAATCGGTCGGGGACCTGGATCGACGCCAGCAACGCGGCGAGTCCGGACTACTGGATTCGCCATCTTCGCGAGACGGTCCATTTCGCACGCGGTGTGGCCACGCTGGCAGGTGACACCGAACGGGTGCTGCTCGAGGTCGGGCCAGGCCGCACGCTCGCGACGCTCGCGCGGCTGCGCGCCGACGGCGGCAACCGATCGCTGGTCCTGTCGTCCATGCCGCACGCGGACGATCCGGCGCCGAGTGACGCCGCCTGCCTGGAAGCGCTCGGCCGGCTGTGGACGCGGGGCGTGGAGATCGATTGGCCGGCGTTTTCCCGGCACGAGCAGCGTCGCCGCGTGTCACTGCCCGCATATGCGTTTGAACGGGACCGGCACTGGATTGCACCAGGAGCAGGACGTCGGGATCCCCACGCCTCAGTTACGCCGGCGCGTGAAGACGTCGCCGATGCACCGCAGCGACGCGACGACGTCTCGACATGGGGGTATCAAGTCGCGTGGCGGCCGGCGCCGTTGTCTCCCGGGTCACGTGCTCGGGGACCGGTGCTGATCTTTGCCGACGCCGGCGGCATCGGAGACGGCCTGCGCGCGCGCTTCGCCGCCGACTCCGTTCCCGCAGTGCTGGTCAAGCCGGCCGCGGCATTCCACCGCTGCGCTTCTGACGAATTCGACGTCCGTCCGCTCGAAGCGGAAGACTATCGCGAGGTCTTCGGCGCGCTGGCGCGGGAAGGACGTGCGCCGGCGGCCATTCTTCATCTCTGGAACGTGACCGGTCGTGAAGCGCCGCCCGCACCGACGACGCCATTCGACACGTTGTTCGCATTGGTCAAGGCGACGGACGCCTGGGAGCGCGGCGACGGTGCGAGACTCGTCGTGGTTGCGGACGGCTGTCAGGAATTCGCGGGCGAAGGACTCGCCCATCCGTCGAAGGCGCTTGCGATCGGCTTGTGTTCGGTGGTGCCTGTCGAATGCGAGCACCTGGCGACAACCGCCATCGACGTGCAGGTGCCGTCTACCGCCGCCGGACGCGTGTTTCTCATCGAGCAGCTGATCGCCGAACTGACGGCAGCCTCCCCAGGCGATGTCGTCGCGTATCGGGGCGTCGAACGTTTCAGGCGGGAGTTCGTGCCTGTCTCGATCGAACGTGCGGCATCAATTCGCCTTCGCCGGAAGGGCACGTATCTCATCACTGGCGGGACGGGCGGCCTCGGACTGGCCCTGGCAAGGCATCTCGGCACGACGTATGGTGCGAACCTCGCGCTCGTCGGACGAACGGCCCTGCCCGGACGCGACCAATGGCCGGCGCGAGTTGCAGCGGCGAGCGCCAACGATCGAACGGCATCCCTGATCAGCGCCATTCTCGACATCGAAGCCGCCGGCGGGTCGGTGATGCCGCTGACGGTAGACCTGGCCCGTGTGCCCGATCTGGAACAGGCCGTCGAGGCCGTGACGCAACGGTTCGGCGCCATCCACGGCGTGATCCACGCCGCGGGTGTCCTTGCCGACGGGTTGATTGCGCTGAAGGACGCGGCGAGCGTCGAGTCGGTTCTCGCGCCCAAGGTGAGCGGCACGCTCGCACTCGACCGTGCGATCGGCGATCGACCGCTCGACTTCTTCGCGCTCTACTCTTCTGTCAGCGCCTTTGCCGGACTTCCCGGCCAGAGTGACTACGCGGCGGCAAGCGCATTCATCGACGCCTTCGCGCGTGAGCGCACGCACCGCACCGGCCAGAAGACCACGGCACTTGCGTGGGCGCCTTGGCGCGACATCGGCATGGTGGCCGACGCCGCGCGCCGGAAAGTGGGGTCGCCGCAGTCGCATCCGCTGCTCGACCGCCGGCGCACAGATGCGATCGAGGAGTTCGTTACCAGCTTCAGCACCGGACGGCACTGGGTGATCGATGAACATCGCCTGAGAACCGGCCAGGCACTGATTCCGGGAACAGGCTATCTCGAGATGGCGCGCGCCGCCGTCGACGCCGATCGGTCGTCGCGCTGCATCGAGCTCAGCGACGTGTTCTTCCTGACGCCGTTCCTCGTGGCCGACGGCGAGGAGCGGTCGATACGCCTCACCCTGGACCGTGCCGGGGACGGCGCATTCGCCATCTCGAGCCAGGCGGACGGTCGAGGCCCATGGGTAGACCACGCCATCGGCGTGGCACGATACGTCGATCAGACACCTGCGCCAATGATGCCGCTCGCGCGACTGCAGGCGCGGTGCGCGTTGCGGGACGAGAGCGTCACCGACGTGGTCAGTCGCGAGCATCTGCGTCTCGGACCGAGATGGCGGAACCTGCGGCGGATTCAGTATGGCGCCGGAGAGGCGCTGTTGTCGCTGTCGCTGGACGACCCGTTCGTGCACGAGGCGTCCGACTACGGCCTGCATCCGGCGTTGTTCGACGTCGCCACCGCGGGCGTCCAGGCGTTGATTGAGGGCTTTGGTCCCGGCGACTTCTACGTGCCGGTGTCCTACCGGCGCGTGCTCGTCCGTTCGGCGCTGCCGGCCGTCTGCTTCAGCCACGTTCGAGTCCGGCCGGCGTCCTCGGAACAGGCGGGCTTCGCCGCGTTCGACGTCACCATCTACGACGAGCGCGGCGTGGCGATTGTCGACGTCGAAGAGTTCACGATGAAGCGCATCGAGGCGTCAGCACTGCTCACGACCGTGCACGGGCGATCCGCCGCTATCGGGCCTTGCGCCGGCGGCACTCCGCCGCGCCCGCCCGCGCATCCGGTGTTCGACACGCTCGATCAGGCAATCGCGCCACAGGAAGGCATCGAGACGTTCGAGCGAGTCGTGTCGGGTCCTTACAGCCCGCATGTCATCGTCTCCCCACATGACCTCAATCCATGGCTCGCGTGGGTGCGGGCCGCACACCGCCCGTCGCCGGCGGCTCCCGCTGATGACGCGGCCGTGCCTCCTGAGATCCTGGCGTCGGAACGTGCACTGGCAGCGCATCCCGCTGTGACGGACGCGGCCATTGCCGCCTGCCGTGATCGCGACGGCTCCTCGACCATCGTGGCCTTCGTGGTCTACGACCGGGAGCAGACGGCGACGGTGAGCGAACTGCGTCGCCACGTGCGCGGCGCGGGCCCGGACCCGGTTGTCCCGGCTCAGTTCATCGAGGTTGCGTCCATCCCACGCACGAAGGATGGCCAGGTCGACCGCGGCCGGCTGCCGAATCCTTTCGCGGAAGACGACGAGTACGTGGCGCCGGCCAGCGAATGCGGCCTGGCGATTGCGGACATCTGGAGCGAGCTGCTGGGTGTCGCGCGGGTGAGCGGCCACGACAACTTCTTCGATCTCGGCGGCCACTCGCTGCTGAGCGTCCATGCCCTGGCGCGCATCCAGCGGCGGTTCGGCGTCGCGCTCGCTCACGCCGACATGGTGGTGAATACGGTGGACCAGCTCGCAGCCAAGTGCCAGAGGCTGCGCGCGTCTGCCGGGTTCGGCCGGATCACCCGGGAGGAAACGGCATGAGCCGCCCGTTCTTCTTTGGCGAGTCCGGGCGGCAGCTCTACGGCGTGTATCACGCGCCGCGGACGCGCGGCGGACGCGATGCCGCGGTATTGATCTGTCCGCCGTTCGGCCAGGAATACATGCGGACGCATCGCGCACTCCGGCAGCTCGCCCTCCATCTGGCGAAGCGCGGCTGCCACGTGCTGCGGTTCGACTACTTCGGCACGGGAGACTCGGCGGGCCAGGGCGAAGATGCGACGATCGAGATCTGGACGCAGGATGTCGGCACCGCGATCGACGAGCTCAAGGATACGTCCGGGGCGCGCCGTGTCTCCGTCGTTGGGCTGCGGCTGGGCGCATCGCTGGCAGCAGCCGCGCTGGCGAACCGCGACGACATCGCGGATCTGGTCCTCTGGGATCCCGTCGTCTCCGGTCCGTCATACCTCGAGGAACTCATTGCCATGCATCGCGATCGGCACGGCAGCGATCCCGCCGAAGCCGAGATCATTGGCATCGAGGGATACCCCCTCTCCACGGAGCTGCGCCGGGAGCTGGCGGCGCTCGACATGCGCGACGCGCCGGGGCATGGTCCGTCGCGCGTGCTGCTCGTCACCTCCGAGCGGCGTCCGGAATACGAGCAACTGCAGGGTGCGCTTGCCCGCACCGATGTGGCGCTGAAAGCGTCGTTCGTCGACGCACCCGCGCGATGGCGGGACATCGACAGGCTTGGAGCGGTCCTCCTGCCCCGTGACGTCATTCAGACGGTGGTCGGCATGCTTCGCGGGGAGGGTGCGTGATGCGTGAGCGTGCGGTGACCTTCGGCCGGCAGGTCGAGCTCGCCGGCGTGCTCGGCGAACCGGCGCGAGCGGCCGTCCAGGGCGACCGGCCTGCGGTCGTCTTCCTCAACTCGGGTCTCCTGCACAAGGTCGGGGCATCGCGGCTGTACGTGCGCGTCGCGCGGGACCTGGCGGAAGCGGGGTTCACGACGCTCCGCTTCGATCTCTCGGGTATCGGTGACAGCGATCCCCGCCGCGACGCGAAGACGTTCGAGGAGTCGGCCGTCGCCGACATCCGCGAGGCGATGGACTATCTGGGTTCGTCGTGCGGGACGCGCGAGTTCGTGCTGTTCGGGCTCTGCTCGGGATCGGACATGGCCTTTGAGGCCGCGAAGGCCGATGCGCGCGTCATCGGGCTGGTGCAGCTCGACGCGTACGCGTACCGGACGTGGCGCTGGTATGTGAATTATTACGGTCCCCGCCTGGGACGCGCACGCAGCTGGAGTGGCTACATGAAGCGCCAGGCCAAGTCGGCGTTCGGGGTTGCCGATGGCGCCGGCGATGAATCCGACGTCGTCATTTCGCCCTACGCGCGGGACTTTCCGCCGCGGGAACAGGTCGGCGACGGGCTGCGTCAGCTGGCTGCGCGCGGCGTGTGGTTCCTGAACGTGTTCTCGGGGGGACAGCTCGAGCACTACAACTACGCGCGCCAGCACGAAGACACGTTTGCCGACGTCGACTTCGGTGGCCGGCTGCAGGTCGAATACCTCGCCGCTGCCGATCACGTGTTCACCGGTCTCCAACACCAGCAACTCGTCGTCCGAACAACGCGTGAGTGGCTGCTGCGGTGGGTGCCAGCCAGAAACCAGCCGAACATTGCCGCCGCGTCGTGAACACGTATTCGTATGCCTTCCCTCCGTTCGGCATGATCTCGTTGCCGACGACGATCTTTGGCCGGCAGGGACGCAGGCGACGTCAGAGTTGCTGGCCCGCTGGCCGACGCGCGCGCGAAGCGGGAATGGAACGTTGCCCCTCGCTCGCAGGCGTAACGGGGACTTTGTGTTCTGAGCAGATCGCCGCCGAGCCGCGCGGAGGATGCCGGAGGCAGTACCGTGCGACGAGCGCCAGCGGGATCACGAGCGCGATACCGAATTCGCCGGTGAAGTACGCGGTGGCACCACGTTCAGCTGTGATCGCATCGAAAAACCGCTGAATGACGGCGTTGTGCGTGGCGTGCAGCACGACGCACGGCCAGATGCTGCCCGATTGGAGTCGCAGCCATGCCTGAATGACGCCAGAGGCCATGACCATCGCGCCGAAACAGGCGATCTGGTAGGCCTTGGGCGTGCCCTCGACGCCATACCCGCCGAAGAAGATCGCGGGTGCGTGCCAGAGGGCCCAGACCGCGCCGCTTACCAGGGCGGCACGCCGAAACCCGGCACCGGCGTCAAGTTCAGGGACCAGGAATCCGCGCCACCCAATCTCCTCACCGATCGCGCTGATCATGGACGGAATCACCAGATACAGCGAGATGAACGCAAACGCCGCGGCAATGATGAACGCGGGCGCGTGGCCCGGCGCGAGACCGAGCGTAATGGTGGCGCGCTCGAGAAAACGCGGACTCGGAGCACCGCCGATTCCTGCCAGCCACACTCCACCGTAGGCGACGACGCCGCAGACGATGGGAACAGCCCAGCCGGCCAGTATCCAGCGGACGGGACGGACCGACCAGCCGATGGCCCGGAACGGCCTGCGTGTCACTACGCTGGCAATGACGGCGGCCACGCCCGGACACCACATGTAAACGAGCGAACCGATGTCGCCGACCAGGTGCCGGGAGTTCAGGACCTGAACGGCTGCGGTGAACAGCGCGACGAGAACGAGAAAGAGAAAAACCGTTGCGCGGGTTCCGGAACGATGTGACATGCGCGGCTCTCCAGTAATGGCCACGTCGTAAAGACGGCATCAGCACAGACACACGAACGCCGGAGGAGTTGCGTTCAAAAAGGTGTCGAGCCCGTACGTGAACCCCGGCCACCGAAGCAGCCGCATCTCCGAAGCGAGCACGAAGGGGCACGGAGGGCATGCTTGCGCTCGTCCCAACCAATCAGGCACACTCGGCGCCTCCCCTCCAGATCAAGGAGCGATCTGTGTCCAAGCGTCCTGCTCGTCCGGGGAGAACCTCCTCTCGCACGTCACCGTCTGTCACATCCTCCATCCGCACGAGAGGCACGGCGCCGCGAGCCGCGCGCGAGACGGTCAAGACCGTGCGCAGCGCGGCTGATCTCGAACGCCTGTGGCTGCCGCCCGCGCGCGGCAGGACGCCGCGCGTCGCACTGAAAGGGCCACTGTCGATTGAGGCCGGCATCGCGCCGCGCGCCGCGGTGGCGCTCAACGCGGCGGATGGACTGCCGGGATTTCGCTGGGACCTGCCGCTGCCCGATCCAAAGCGCACGCTCCTCTGGGCGAGTCTGGCGTTCGACTGGCAATTCTACGAGTGGAAGAGCCTGCGCCTTCACAACGGGACGAACCGGAAAGTGTTCGTCGAAGGTTCACTCGACTGGCGGTGGTTGCTCACCGGACATCCACAGGTGTTCCCGGTCGCTCCGGTGTTCCTGCAGGGGGCGGGGCACTTCACGTTCAACACGTTCATCTCGCCCGGCGCCGACGGCTTCGACGTGGGCTGGATCGCGCCAGCGGCGTCTGCGACGTTCTCCTCGGAGCCCGACAAGACCGACGCCTCGATGACCAGCCCGCTCCAGCGCCTGCTCGCCATGACAAACGGCGGCGTGCTCAAGCTCTGGTTCGCCATGGACTTCCAGCACGTCCGGTACAAGTTGGACAACGGCAACGACCACACGGGCGGGTACACGATCGGTGGCGGCCCGAAGACGATCTACTACACGTACGCGTACGGCTCGCCGCTGGCCGGCGCTGCCGTGTATCCGCCGCTCGTCACCGCATAGACCCGGCGACCGACGACGCCGTCCACGTTTTCTGCGCACAAAAAACAACCGGCCAGGGCAGCCCTGGCCGGTGCGTGTATGTCGGCTGTCGTGCCGAAGGACGAGAGCAGCTCCGAGGGGCGGAGCCCCTCGGAGTCCTCGAGCCTAGAAGTTCAGCCGTCCGCCGAACGTAATGAACCTCATGTAGTTCTGCGTGACCGCCGTCACCCTGCCGAAGTCGGTGCTGGTCGGCGTGGTGTTCGCGTTGCGCCAGTGCTGCCGGTTGAGCAGGTTCTGGACGTCGACGCGCAGGTCGAGCGTGCGGCGCGATCCCAGATTGATGGTGCGCGTCAGGCTCGTGTTCAGGAAGCTGAGCGGCTGACTGCGGACTCCGTCGATACGAAACGGGAACGAGCGCTTCTGGAAGCCCGCCGGTGTCCTGGCGGGATCCTTCTCGAAGCCGGCATCGGTGTTGAACCAACGATCGTTGGTCGGGTGGTCGAGCTTGATGTCGTCGAGGTTCCCGTAGAAGAACAGGTTGCCCCAATCGAGCAGCGACCCCGGCTGGTAGTCGAAGTTGCCGGCGATCTGCCAGTTACCGACGAGGTTGGCCAGCACGCCGCCTTCATTGAGGAACTGACGGCCCGTGCCCCACGGCAGCTCGTACACGCCGCTCGCGGTGATGCGGTACGGGCGGCCGCCGTTGCTGCCCTGCCAGAGCGTGGGTTCGCGGTCGTATTCCTCCACCGTCCGGTTGGACTTGACGCTGTTGGCGGCGAACCCGAACACGCCGCTCAGGCCGTTCGTGAAGCGGCGGTTGAGCTGGATCTCGAGCGAGTGCACCTTGCTCGCGCCGAGCGGCAGGTCGTCGTAGCTGACCTGTGAATTCTGCGGGAACGCGACACGCAGCAGGCGATTGCGCTGGATATTCGCCGAGGTGAAGAACGAGCTCCCCGCCAGGCGCTGGTAGAGCACCGGGTTGGTCGTCTGCAGTGACGCGAAGTTCGTGATGCGGAACGGGTTGGCCACCTGCGCCGTGAGGAACGCGTTGGCCGTCGTGTTGCGCGTGTTGTCGCCGTTCCAGAACTCCTCGGGCAGGTAGTCCTGCCGGATCGACATCCCGAGCTTGTCGCTGTACGACCCGCTGTAGGCGATTTCGATCGTCAGGTTGCGCAGCAGTTCCCGCTGCACGGAGGCACGCCACCGCTGCTGACGCGAGTGCTCGCGATTCAGGTTGTCGGCGCCGATGTTTGCGCCGATGGTGGTGTTGACGCCGAGGGTGTCGCCGATCGGCGCATCGAAGCGGCTTCCATCGAGCTTGACCGGGAACGGGTCGCCCGCACCACTGTTGAAGTTGATGAGGAACGTGCGTCCGAGGTCGGAGCTGTTGTCGGTACTGGTCGAGACGCTGTATCCGGACTGGCTGGGCAGGAAGTCGCCGGCGCTCAGCGTGTCGTAGTACAGGCCGTAGCCGGTCTTCAGGACGGTCCGATCCCCGAGTTTGTAGGCTGCGGAGAAGCGGGGCATCCAGAGCGCGGACCCCTTCCAGGTCGCCCCGTCCTGACCGGGGCTGGTGGCGAACAGCAGGCCGCCCCGCACGTCGATGCTCGCCGGCATCTGGGGGGTGTTCGCCAGGCCGCTCGCCAAATAGGCCTGTTCGGCCGCTGCCGAGATCGCCAGCTCGGCGTCCGGATCGAATCCGACGATCATCCGGTTGTTCTTTTCGCGGATGCCGTCCTCGTATTCGAAGCGGAGACCGTAGTTGATCGTGAGGTTGCGGCTCGCGCGCCACGTGTCCTGCGCGAAGGCGCCGAAGTAGTGGTTGTAGAAGTCGCCTTCGACGTTGTTGTCGACCGAGACCGAGGTCGGAATGCCGAGCTCGGCGGCCGCGAGCGCAAGCCCGAGGTTGTTCGCCGTGAGCCCCGTTTCGTCGCTCGCCTGGCGGGTGTAGTCGCGCGAGTAGCTGATGGCCCCGGACGCGTTGCCGCCCAGCGCGCGGAAACGCATTGCCTTCCGGATGTCCACGCCGCTGCGCAGACTGTGCGACGAGATGACCTGCGTCAGGTTGATCTGTCCCTGCACGTTGGTGGTCTTGTCGCCATTCGGGTTGATGCCGCGTGACAGCGTCTGATAGCCGCTGATCGCCATGCGCGGCATCAGGCAGTCGCCCTTCGACTCGCAGAACGCGTCCATGTACGTCGGCAGCCCGAAGTCGCTGGGCTGGTACTTGGACAGTTCGCGCTGCTTGTCGAGGGTGTAGAACTGGTTCGCGGACAGCTGCGTGTCGAGCACCGTGTGGCCCTTCGTACGCGTCCAGTTGCCCGTGTACGTCCAGGTATGGCGGAAGCGGTCGCTGTTGTGCAGGCCGCGGTACTTCGGGTCGCGCGCTTCGTACGCGAAGTCGTCGACGTCTTCGTGGTACTTGCTGCCGCTGCCGCGGAAGAAGAGGCGGCTCGTGCTCGACATGTTGTAGTCGAGGCGCACGCCGAACAGGTGGCTCACCGGGATGCTGGGCTGGGCTCCCTGGAAGAAGTTGTTGGTCGGCTGTTCGCCGTTCTCGACAAACTTCTGGTTGGGAGTGGGCATGACGCCGGCATAGATCCCGAACAGCTTGTTCTTGTACGTGCCATCCGGATTGAAGATGCGGTCCTGCGGAATGATGTTGTTCGGGAACGGATCACGGATGACGCGGTTGGCGTTGGCCGGGTCGGGACGCGCCGACAGGGGATCGTAGATCTGGTACTGCGCCGGATTGGGCAGCGTCAGCAGATCGGAGAAATCGCCCTTCAGATGCTTCTCGTTGGCCGGAGTCGTCAACTGGCCGCCCTGATTGCGTCCGGGAATCGAGTCATTCACGTACGAGTAGTTCGCGAAGAAGAAGGCCTTGTTCCGGCCGTCGAACAGCTTCCCGAGATGAACCGGGCCGCCGAGCGTGAATGCCGCGTTGTGGGACCGGCCGGCGCGGAAGGCTTTCATGGACAGGTCGTTGAACGTGGTCTTCTGCTGCGCGTTGAGCGCGTTCAGCCGGTTGGTCCAGTACTGGTAGTTGACCGTGCCGCGCGCGGTGTTCGTGCCGGCCTTGGTCATCATCGAGATCTGGTTGCCCGTGCCGTGGCCGTTCGCCGCGTCGAAGTTCGACGTCTCGACGCGCATCTCCTGAATCATGTCCGCGTTGGGCGACATGGAGAGCTGGCGGTTCACGCCCTGGTTGGTCGCGCCGTCGATCGTGTACGTGTTGCTGCCGACGCCGGAGATCGAGCTGCCGGCCGCTTCGTGCGGACCGGTGACGAAGCCCTGCGACATCGGCGGCTGGTCGGCGTCCGGGTTCACGCCCGGCGCGAAGCGCGCGAGACTGATCGGCATGTTCGAGAACATCGGCAGGGCCTTCACCATCTGCGTGTCGAAGTTGGCGCCCGACGACACGGCGCTCGTGTCGAGGACGGGCACGTCTGCCTTGACGGTGATGGTTTCAGTGACCTGGCCGACCTCGAGCTTGAACGACACCGTGGCCTGTTGAGACACGGACAGCGCCACACCGGAACGGGTGGCGGTCTTGTAGCCGGGCATTTCGACGC
>Ga0164241_10002779_pt1 | contig 18437 bp, 13 predicted proteins | sample OricomyardsoilBY_FD_108780 | JGI IMG/M metagenome (GOLD analysis project Ga0164241, IMG submission 108780) | Backyard soil microbial communities from Emeryville, California, USA - Original compost - Back yard soil (BY) | ecosystem: Environmental > Terrestrial > Soil > Unclassified | place: USA...
GAAGTAGCGAATTCGGGCGCCATGCGAGGCCTCGTCGTCGCCGGCAGCTGTGCCGTGCTGCTTCTTCGCTCGGTCGCGGTCGCGGCCGCGCCTCCGTCGGCTCCAGAGTGGAGCCCCGCCGAGACCGAGCAGCACCGCCCCCATCATGGGCGGAGCTTCTTCGAAATGGGGAGCGGGCTCGCGCTCGGCACCGCCGGCTACTGGCTGCTGATGAAGCGCAACGTGGCGGACTGGGACAATCCGCGGCCGCTGTCGCGCTTCGACGGGTCGGCGTGGGTGCTCGACAACAACAGCATCGGGGTGAACTTCTTGGGCCACCCGCTGACGGGCGGCTTCTCTTACAGCCTGGCGCGCGCCAATCACCAGAGCATCGCGGGCGCCTTCGCGTACAGCTTCTTGACCTCGCTAGTGTGGGAGCTCGTGATCGAGTTCAAAGAGAAGGTGAGCGTCAACGACGTGGTCGTCACGCCCGGTGCGGGCTTACCGATCGGCGAGTTTTTCTACAAGCTCGGGCTCTATCTGGACAGCGGCCGCCATGATTCGTGGGCGATGGACGCGACACGGGCGGTGCTCGGCACCGGCGTAGCCCTCGATCGCGCGCTCGACGGCCGCCCCGCGCCGCGCGTCACCCGCCGCGATTCGCTCGGCTTTTCTGCGTCGATCTGGCACGACTTCGAGACGAGCTACGGCGTGAGCGAGATCCGCGCCCCCGGCGCTGACGGCTACGCGCGCTACCACGCCGGCGTCGCCGCCAAGCTCGTCACCCTGCCGGGTTATGGTGCTCCGGGCGCGTTCGGGCGCGCGTTCTGGGGCGCCGAGCTGTCGACTTTTTCGATCACCGCCGAGGCCTCGCACCACGGCTGGGGTTTGGTGCTGGCGGGCGACACGACGCTGGTCGGCTATCACGCGCAGCGGCTGATGCGCGCCGGCGCGAGCGGCCCGCTCGTGGGCGATGCGTTCACGATCGGCAGCAGCGTCGGTTGGAGCTACCTGCGCTCGAGCGCCAATCGCTACGGCAGCGTCGAGCGCGCGGTGGCGTTGCCGCAACCGGACCTCAACTATCACGTACCGAATCGGCGCGAGCAGTACGCGGCCCTGCAGCTGCCGGGTTTCTCCGCGGAAATGCGCGCCCTTCGTCGCTGGGGAGCGCTGGCCGTCTCGCTGCAGGTGCAGCCGAGCTTTGCCGGCCTCTGGGCGCCGTCTTTTTATGAGTGGGCGGGCGACAATTTGGAGGCGCGCAGCAAGCATATCTTGCATCGACAGGGCTACTTCTACGGCTGGGGCGGCGCCGTCAACGTCGCGGTGCGCGCGGCGGCGGGGCCGGTGCGAGCGAGCTTCGAGCTGCTCTACGGCGCGTACGCGTCGCAAGACGGGCTCGACCGCCACATGGAGCAGCTGACCGACGACGTCCACGCCGCGGGCGACGTCCTCACGTACCGGGGTCGCTTCGGCTTGGCGCCGGCGGCGGGCAGCGTGATCGCGCTCGACCTGGGGGTGCGCCGCTTTCGTTCCCGCGTCGGGAGCTTCGAGCAGACGGCTCGCGCCGTGGAGCGCGGCGTGAGCGCGAGTTGGAGCTTCTGATGCGGACAGGGCGCGGCAAAGTGGCGGCAATCTTGCTCGGATCGAGCTGCTTTTTCGCGGGCCATCGCGCGCTCGCCGACGGCGGGTCGGCGCTGCTTCTGGGCCGCGCGGCGCCATTTCTCGGCCCGCCGGCGCGCGTGCTCGAAGCGCCACCGCTCGAGCACCTCGGGCTCTGGGAGTCGGCGCGCAGCGTGCCGCTCGAGTCGCTCGGCCTGGTCGCGCTGATCACTTACACCGGGTTCAAGGACTGGAAGTGGGGCTCGGCGTCCTTCCGCTTCAACTCCGAGGGGTGGTTCGGGATGGACACCGGCAGCGGCGGCCTCGACAAGCTCGGCCACGCTTACGGCGCGTACATGACGAGCGAGCTGCTCTATTGGCGGTTGCGCGCCACGCACCAAGGACGCTGGGTTTCGTCTTGGTACCCGGCCGTGTTCGGCACGCTGCTCTATCAATACATCGAGTTTTTCGACGGCTATTCCGTCGATCACGGCTACTCCTACGAGGATGCGATCATGAACGGCTTGGGGGTGACGCTGTCGTTCTTGCGCAATCGCTTCCCGGCTTTTCGCCGGCTCTTCGACTACCGGCTGTTTTACTACCCGTCCGGCGGCCGCTCGTTTCAGCCGATGATCGACTACCAGGGCCAGAAGTTCTTCGGCGTGCTCAAGCTGGCGGGCGTGCCGGGGCTCGAGCGCACGCCGCTGCGGTACGTGGAGCTGTTCACCGGCTATTATTCGCGAGGCTTCCCGCGCTACGCGAACGCCGACGAAAAGACCTCGCACTTCATGCTCGGCGTGGGCGTCAGCCTTTCGGAGCTCATTTTCAAGCCCCTCGACGAAGCGCACGGCCAGCCGTTCACGTTCTTGAACCTCGCCAGCAACTACTTCCAAACGCCGCTCTACGCCGCGTCCGAAACCGTTCGCCGCCGACCCCGACGCTGACGTCGACGCGGTAGGCGCTTCGGTGAGAGCCGACGAGGGCTGACACTGTAGCTTCTGCAAGCGCGGGTACGAGGGGGCAGCCCAATCAGGGACCGAACAGAGCGTAGCCAGCGCCGCTGATCAGGAAATTGAGGACGATGACGGCCAGGGATGAGCCGACGACAGCGCGGGTGGTGGCGGAGCCGACACCTTCCGAGCCACCGAAGGCGGTGAGACCGGCGTGGGCGCTGATGATCGGGATCGCGGCGCCGTAGGCGACGCATTTGGCCAGGCCCACGATCACGTCGGGGGCGGAGAGCAGGCTGAGGTTCAGGAACGTGCGCGGGTTGAGGCCGAAGAAGGCGTTGGCGGTCCAGGTGCCGGTCGCCACCGCGACGCAGGCGGCCAGCACGACCAGCATCGTGAACATGCCGAGGCTGGCGAGAAAGCGCGGGCATACCAGGTGTTTGATCGGATCGGCGCCGCACATGTACAGCGCGTCGACCTGCTCGGTCACGACCATCGAGCCGATCTCGGCCGCGATCCCGGCGCCGACGCGGGTCGCGAGCATCAACGCGCAGATCGAGGCGGCGAGATCGCGCACCAAAAGCTCCAGGAAGGTGGCGCCGAGCAGGCTCAGATCCGGCACGACGCGCTGGGTTTGCAGGCCCGCTTGATACGTGAGGATCATGCCCATGAAGCCCATCACGATGCACAAGAACCCCAGGGAGCGGTTGCCGATCTCGTACATCTGCCGGAGCACGGCGCCTCGCTCCAGGCCGCCTTCGAGCGAGGCGCGGAGCGTCGAGCGGAGCAGGCGATAAAGCTCGCTGAGCGTGACGGCGAGCCCGGGCTCGGCGGTGGTGCCCGCGCTTTGGCTCATTGGATTGGGCTCGGGGACTTGCTCATGGGATCGCGAACGAGATGAGGTAGTCGAGCACGAAGATGCCGGCGGCGCTGACCACGACGGCGGCGTTGACGGCGCGGCCTACTCCCGGCGCGCCGCCCTCGGTCGCGAGCCCGAAGTGGCAGCTGGAGAGGGCGATCGCGCCGCCGAACACCACGCTCTTGATCAAGCCGTTCAGCACGTCGCTGACGCCGAGCAGGCCGCCGGTGAGGCCGTTGTAAAACACCATCGGCTCGACGCCGAGCAGCACGCGACCGGCGAGCGAGGCGCCGATCAGGGCCAGGAAGTCGGCGAGGATCGTCGACAAAAATAGGGTCAGCACGATGCCGTAGAAGCGCGGCGTCACCAAATAGCCGATCGGATCGATGGCCATCGCGCGCAGCGCGTCGACCTGCTCGGTCACGGTCATGGTGCCGAGCTCGGCGGTGTTGTTGGCGCCGACGCGGCCGGAGATCATCAGCGCCGTGAGCAACGGCGCGATCTCGCGCAGCGTGCCGAAGCCGGCGGCCCAGCCGAGCAGCCCCTGGGCGCCGTAGCGCTGCACGGTGGGGGCGGCTTGGATCACCATGATGCCGCCGACGAATAGCGCCGTTACGGCGACGATCGGCACCGAGCGGATGCCCATGCGGTACAGGCAGCGGGTGAGCTCCGCGCGGTCGACTTCGCCCCGCACGGTTCGGCCCAAAATCCGCGAGAGCAGCACGCCTTCGGCGCCGACCACCGCGACCATGCTCGACACGCCGCCGAACAGCTCCGAAAGCGACGCGGAGGCGTCGGCGGGCTCGGTCTGGCGGCTCACCTGCGCGAGAGTAGCCGCCGGCGGCGCTTCGGCCAAGCGCGGCCGCCAAGTTGGGGTAGCGTGGCGCATGCCCATCGATTCGCGCAGGATCGGCCTGCAATTGTGGACCCTGCGTCGCCATTTGCAGAGTCGGGACGAGATCGCCGAAGCGTTGACGCGCGTGCGCGAGCTCGGATACGAGCAGGTCGAGCTGGGCGGGCTCGCGCCGCTACCGGCGTCGGAGCTGCGCCAGTTGGCCGATGCGGCTGGTCTGCGTATCGTGAGCTCGCACGAATCGGCCCGCGAAATCGTGGAGGAGCCGCTCAAGATCGCGGAGCGGCTCGGGGAGCTCGGCTGCCGCTTCGTGGCTTACCCGTTCCCGCACGTGCCGCTGACGACGCTCGATCAGGTGTTCGCGCTCGCCGACGCCCTGAGCCGCGCCGGCGAGGTGCTGCGCTCGCACGGCAAGCTCCTCACGTATCACAACCACGCTGTCGAGTTTCGGCGCCTCGGCGGCAAGGCGATCTTGGATTGGCTGTACGAGCGCAGCGATCCGTTCATGGTCCACAGCGAGCTCGACACGTACTACGTGCAGCGGGGGGGCGGAGATCCGGCCGGCTATTGCGCGCGCCTCTCCGGGCGCTTGCCGCTTTTGCACCTGCAAGATTTCGCGATCGACGAGCAGGGCCAGCCCGTCACGGCGCCGCTCGGGCGCGGCAACCTCAACCTGTGGAAGATCTTGCTCGAAGCCGAGGCAGCGGCTTGCGAGCACTACATCATCGCGCAAGATCCGGCCCCTGGCGTCGACGCGTTCGCCGAGGTCGCGCTCAGCCTGCGGTACCTGCAGTCTTCGTGATCACAGCGGACCGTCGGGCGAGCCCGTGACGAACTGGCGCACGGCGGCGTTGTCGGAGCTCTTCGCGGCCGCCACGCTGCCGTCGAAGGCGAGCTTGCCGTCGAGCAACACGCCGATGCGGTCGGTGACGGGCAGCAGCCGGTCGAGGTCGCTCGACACCATCACCACGGTGGCGCCGGCGGCGCGTTGCTCGGCCCGCAGCAAGTCGAAAATTCGCTGAGAAGTGACGGGGTCGAGGCCCGCCGCGGGCTCGTCGTACAGCACGAGCTCGGCGGCGGCCACCGTGGCACGAGCCACACCGACGCGTTTTTTTTGGCCGCCGCTCAAGCGCGCCGGCAAGCGCTCTTCGAATCCGGTCAGCCCCACCCGCGCCAGCCGCTCCTGCACGCGCGCGGCGATCTCGGGATCCGGAGCGCCGCGCTGACGCAGCGGAAAGCCGATGTTTTCGGCCACTGTCATGAAGTCGAACAGCGCGTTGTTCTGAAACAGCATGCCCATGCGCTGGCGCAGCGCCGACAGCCCCGCTTGGTCGAGCCTCATCAGGTCTTCCCCCAACACCTCGACGTCGCCGCTCGCGGGGCGCACCAGACCCGCCAAGCATTTCAGCAGCACGCTCTTGCCGCTCGCGCCGGGACCGACGAGGCCGTACAGGCAGCCGCGCGGGATCGTGAGGTCGACGTGGCGCAGCACCGGCCGCGCGAACGCGACGCTCAGGTTGCGTAGCGTGATCGCCGCCGCAGTCGTCGGCGCCGACGTCACCGCGCGCTCGGGGTGCCTTCGGCGCGCGCCTGGCCGAGCGCGTCTTCGGTGCGCCGCACTTTGGACCAGAGCAGCAGCACCGCGCCGAGCAGCGCCAGGTTCAACAGCACCGCCCCGCCGGCGACGAAGCGTAGCGGTGAGAGCGAGGCGCGGGTCACCGTGATCGGACCTACGCGCCGTAGCTCTTTTTCCGCAGGACGGACGCTGGCGGGGGCGGGGCTCGCGACCACCGACACGTCGGCGGGCGCCAGACCCGGCACCGCGCCGGCCACCAGCCGCTGCACGTCGGAGATCGCCAGCGGTGGAGCCGCGCCGTGGTGGCGGATCAGCACCGACGCCGAGGGGCGGCTAGGCGCCTGTTCGTCGAGCGGGCTCCGCTCGGGCGCGGCCAGGTGGACTCGCGCCGACACCACGCCATCGACAGCCTGCAGCGATTGCTCGAGCTCGCCGCTGATGCCGCTGAGCAGCCGGGCGTGCTCGGCGAGCCGGCTCGGTACCATCGAGCCGCTGCCCAGGCTCTGCAAGACGCCCGGGTTTTCGCGGCTCGGCACCGAGGCGCGCGACAACACGCCCGCCGCCGCGGCCGCTTCGTCGCGGCCAACGCTGACGCGAAATCGGCCTTCCGTCTCCGGATCCCGCTCTTTTTCTGCCGAAACCCCGTGCTCCTCCAGCGCCACCACCGCGCGGTTGGCCTCCGTCTCTGGCAAATCACTGGCGACGACGCTGCTGCAGCCGACGCCCGCCGCGCTGCAAAGCGCGAGGAGCAGCGCTGAGCGAGCGCTCACCATGCCGTGCCCACCTCGATGGCTCACGCTCTCCTTCTAACTCAAAATCGCGTGGTTGCGACGTCGAGCTTGGGATTGCTGGGGAAGCTCAGGCCGCGCACGCCAGCGGCCACGCACGACTGGATGCGCCGATCGGGCGGGGTGGTTGTCACGGTGACGCCGACGGCGCGGCCGTTCTGCACGGCGGCACAGATCGTCAGGTGCATCGAATCCGGCACGCCGCAGTGACCGAAATACGAGCCGCGATTGAGCACCGAGCTGTACTGACCCTGCGTCAGATCGGCCTGGCCCCTGGGCCCCCCCACGCTCATCTCTTCCACATAGGCGTTGCGGGCGGATTCGCAGCTCTGGCCGCCGCCGAGGATCGGGTAGCCACCGCTCTTGCCGACGACGCGCGCCCCGATCTTGCCGCCGCCCTTCTTGCTGGACGTCAGGCCGCCGTCGACCTCGATGTTCGACAGGGCCTCGGCTTGGACCGCTACCTCGTCGTTGTGGCGGCCGCGCGCGGTCAAGAACCAGATGCCGGCCGCCACGATCAGGGCGCCCACCACCGCGATGCCGACGAACGCCTTGCCGCGCGTGCTGCGCGATTCTTGAACGACGACCCGCTCGATCGCCTCTTTCTCGGCCTTCACCTCGCGGTGCAGCTTGGCGTGCTCCGCGAACGGCGCAAATTCGTCCCAATCTTTGATCGAGCGCTCGTCGTTGCTGAGCGCGTCGCGAATGATGTCATTTTCGACGAAGGCGTGGCTGGCGATCTGCTGAAGCAGCTCGACGGCGCTGAACGGGCCGTGATCCATGCCGTCCTTCACGACGACGTAGCGTGGTCGCGGATCGCTCTCGAGCCGCGCCTTGAGCGAAGCCAGCTCGCTCGTTGCGTCAGCCGGCCGCGGCGCGGCTTTGGCCTGGGTGACGCCCACGTTGTAGCCGCCCGGCTGCGGGACGGGCGGGAGCATCGACATCGATACGTCGACCTCGAAGCCGGCGTCGTGATCGAGGTGGGAGGTATCGGCTGGCGGTGGCGACGCGCTCCCTGCGGGCGCGAGCTGATGAAGCGCTTGGGCCAGCGCGTTCAGGTCGTCGGGGCGGTGAGCGGCGTCGGAGACCAACGCCTTGGCCAAAACTGCCTCGAATCCAGGAGATAGGCCGGAGACGACCTCGCTCGGGCGGCGCATGCCGGGGCCGACGGCAGCGCCGGTGACCAGCTCGTAGAGGATGGCGCCGATTCCGAACACGCTGGTGCGCGCCCCGCCGGGGGTGCCGGCTTTGGCCTCCGGCGGCAGGCACGCCTTGTCACGCGGCAGCAGCGGCGGTTGCTGCGCGTGCTGCGGCGAGACTTGAAAAAAGCCGTATTGGTCCTCGACCAGCATCGAGGGGTGCAAAAACAGTTTGTGGCCGGCGCGGTGCATCTCGGCCAGCTGCACGCAGAGCGGCACCACGATGCCGACGGCTTGTTTGAGAGACAGCTGGGTGCCCCGCGCCCTCAGCTCTTCGAGTCGGGCGCGGAGCGAACCGGGGGCGACTGCCGTGCCGACAGGGAGGGGCGTGACCAGATGTTGAGCGCTCGTCATACAGTGGCGCGAATGCTAGCGCTGCCGCAGCGCGTTTTCTAGCCCGGCCGGATGTGCGCCTTGGTGGAACTTTACAGCGGCGTTTCTCCGTCGCGCAGCGGACGAGCCCACGGATGGCGGCGCGAGGCGAAAGTATGGCGCACGAACCGATCCAAAATAGGTGCGATATTGGCGGGGATGTCGGCGTCCCACTCACCGCCGTGGATATGATCGAGGGCGTGCGCGTGTGAATCGAGCAGGGTGAAGCCCGGCACCGTATCGATCGGAACGCCAAGCCGCCGCAGCTCGACCGGAAACGAGGCCGCGTCGGCCCGCAGCAGCCGGACTTTGGCGAGCGCTCGCTGCATACGGGCGTCCGGCAACGCCCGCCCGACCGCCGCGCACGGCTCGCAGTCGACGGTGACTGTCCACAGCACGAGCTGCTCACCGGAAGCTGTCGCGTCTTTGACCTGGGCCAGCAGCTGCGATTCGAGCGCGCCTTTCGCGCTCAGCTCGACGATGGCGATCTTGCCCACGTGGGGTGGCAGGGCGGGCAGCGTCGGCTCGGCGCCTGCCACCTCCGCCGGCGGCGGCGGCGAACCGGCGGCCGGACCAGGGCCGGGCGGAAAAATCGGCGCCGGCATGACCGTAAGCGGCGGGGAGGGCGGCGCGACCGACGCTGTCGCGGGATCGGGTCTGACCGCGAGCGCGACGAGCACGCCGAGCCCGACCACGCTCAACACCAAGTTGCCGATGCCGAGGCCGATGCCGACGCTCGCGCGCCCCTTGCCGCTCAGACGACCGTCCGAGCGCTCGATCTCGTTGTGAGCGAGCCAGCCGAGCGCGATCGCGAGGATGCCGCCGAACCCGAACAGGCAGAAGTACGAAAGCACGCCCGCTGCGAGCGCGAGGCTGGCAGTTCCGCTGGTCTTCAGGGGGCCAGGTGGCTCGCCCCACCCGTCAGCTCCGCGGAATTCGCCAGGCATCGGTTCGACTACCTGAGTATAGGCCCGGGCCGCGCCGCGACAATCGGCTTGGTGGCGCGACGCGAGAAGTCGGGGCGTTTCGGGTATGGTGCGCGCGTGTGCGTTGCCTCGCTTGCCGCCGCGTCCGAGCCTGAACGCCTTCAGCCGATGCGCGGCCCTCGGTTGGTTCTCGGGGTGGGGCTCGCGGCGCTCATGGCCTTGAGCAGCAGCCGCGCCGCGGCTCAGGTCCCGTCCGCTGCGGCGGGCGATGGCGCGGCCGGGAACGTCGAAAGCGGCGAGGCCGGCGCGCGCCGCCATTTTCAACGCGCGCTCGAGCTGTACCGCGCCGGTCACTACGCCGAGGCGCTCGGGGAGCTGGAGGAGGCGGCTCGCCTCGATCCGAACGGGAAAGATTTGTTTTTCAACCTGTCGCTGGTGCACGAAAAGCTCGGCCAGCTGCCGGAAGCCATCGCGGCTTTGGAACGGTTTCGGCAACTCGAGACCGATCGCACCGAGCGCGAGCGCGCTCGCTTGACCATCGAGCGCCTGCGCGGAGCCGAACGGGCCGGCGAGCTCGCACACACGGCGCGGGCGAGCGAGCCGTGTCCCGAGCCTTCGGTCCCCCCGCCCGCGCCTCCGCCCGCGCCGCGCACGAGCCCGATCCTGATCGGTGCCGCCTCCGTGGCCGCCGTCTCGTTCGTGGTCGGCACGATCTTCGGCGCCAAGGCGTGGTCCGACGACGTCGAGGGCCAGTCGACGTCGCCGACCTTTCCGCTCACTCGCCTGCGGGAGCGGGCGCGGCGCGCCGAACGGGAAGCGCTGGTGGCGGACATCGCTTTTGCGGTCAGCGCCGCGTCGGCGGCGACGTTCGTCGGCGTGTGGTGGCTCTCGCCCAAGGATCCGGCGGTCCGGGCGGCTGGTCTAACTCTCCGGGGTTACTTTTGAACGGCCGTGTCGCCGCGCTCGGCTGGCTCGCCGCCTCGGTCGTCTCGTGCAGCTTGTTGATCGGTGGCGAGCCGGAGCCGCTGCGTTGCTCGCAAGAGGGCCACGCTGGTCCGCCCGCGTGTGACCCGGGCCAAAGCTGCCGTCGTGGCATCTGTCAGGCCCCAACCGGCGCCGATCCAGCCAACGCCGGAGCGGGCGCGAGCGGCGCCGGCGGCGCGGGTGGGGCTGGCGGCTGAGCTTCGCGCGCGTTCGAATCGCCACGGGCGGTTTGGGGCGGCGGGGCCCCGGGGAAGGATGCCTCTTGCGGTTTTCGGCATCGCGCCTCCATGATCGAGAAGCGTCCCGCTTCGGGTCCGTCCTGATGCCCGCTCTCGCGCACGACTCGACCGCTCCGCCGCCTGGCCACGACTTGGCGCGAATTTGTCCGCGGTGCCGGGCGGCCGCGCCCGAGGGAGCGGGTTGGGATGCGTGCTGTCCGGAGCACGGTCTGGCCTTCGTCGAAGCGCGCGCGCTCGCCGAGGGCAATCAAGATCCGTTGCTGGGGGCGACGCTCGCGGGGCGCTTCATCGTCTTGTCGCGCATAGGTAGCGGCTCGATGGGCTCGGTGTATCGCGCGCGCCAGCTCGCGGTGGGTCGCGACGTGGCGCTCAAGATCGTGCGGCGCGATCGCGCGTACGAGCCGGAGACGAAGGCGCGCTTCGAGCGCGAGGCGCGGGCGGTGTCCCGGCTCAAGAGTCCTCACACCGTCACGGCTTTCGATTTCGGCGAGGCGGAAGACGGCTCGTGGTTCCTCGCCCTCGAGATGCTCGAGGGCGAGACGCTCGGCGAACGGCTGCGGCGCGAGAAGCGCCTGCACTGGTTGGAAGCGCTGCGCTTCGCGAGCGAGGCGCTGCGCAGCCTGGCGGAGGCGCACGCCCAAGGCATCATTCACCGCGACCTCAAGCCGGATAACCTGTTTTTGGCGCGCGTCCACGAGCCCGGCGGCGAGCGCGAGCTGTGCAAGATTTTGGACTTCGGCATCGCCAAGTGGGTGCGTGAAGACGACGCGCCGCTCGATCAGCTCCAGACGCTGGCCGGCACCGTGTTCGGCACGCCGCGCTACATGTCGCCCGAGCAGGCCCAGGGCGGGCCGCTCGACGCGCGCTCGGATCTGTATTCGCTCGGCGTGCTCCTGTTTCAGATGTTGACCGGGCGCGCTCCGTTCGTCGACGACGACGCGGTGGTGGTGATGGCCAAGCACATCAAGGACGCGCCGCCGGAGCTGGACGAAGCCGCGCCGGGGGTGGAGATCCCGGCGCCGATCGAGGCCGTCGTGCGGCGAGCGCTCGAGAAGCGACCCGACAATCGCCCCGCGAGCGCGGAGCAGATGTTGAGTGAGGTCGAGCAAGCGCTCGAGGCGGCGCGAGCGGTCGAGAGCGGTGTGCGCCCGCACGTAGCGTCGAGCGATGACCTGCCGGAGAGCTTGCGCGTCGCGAGGCGCCGCACCTTCGTGCTGAGCGGCTTGCTCGTGGCCTGCGTCGTCATCCTCGTCGGGGTCGGCAGCACGCGATTACGTCGCCCGCACACTTTCGCACCTACACTGGCACCAACGAATACCAGCGTGGGAGCACTGGAAAATTCCGTCTCGATCGAGAGTGTCGACTCGAGTCTTGCCGCGCCGCGGCGTTCGCCGCCGGACAGTGCTTTGCCGCTGCCGTCGGCGACGGCGGCGCGCTCTGCGCGCCCCGCGCTGAGCGCGCCGCCGAAGAAACCTGGCACGAAAGCCAAGCTGGCGACTCCGCTCGAGCGGCGCGGCAATGAGCGCTACGGTCGCTTCGAATAAGCGGCACGGTTCGACCAGCGTCGCCCCTTCTCGCGAGTGGGATAAAAACGACGGGCCGGCCGCGCCTGACTCACCATACCTGCGTTGCGGGGGCTTCGAGCCACGTGTTAGCTTCAGTCACAACAAATATGGACCCTCGGGAAACGGAGGCTCTGGTCCGGCGATTGGTCCAGAATCCGCACGACCAGGACGCGATCACCAAGGCGCACCACGCCGGACTCAGCGATCCGAAATCGTATGCACTACTGCTGGAAAAAGTCGGTACGGCGACGAGCGATCCCGCGTTCGCGTGCCATTGGCTGACGGAGTCAGCGAACGTCTGGACGACGACGCTGGGTGACGCGCACCGCGCCGCTCGCGCGTTGATGATCGCCATCGATCGCGATCCGACGCAGGCCACGCCCGCCGAACGCCTCGCGCAGCTGTATCGCGACAAGGGCGACACCAAGGCGCTGGTCGCGCTCCTCGAGCGACGCGCCAAAGCGCTCGCGGTCGTGGCGCAACAAGATCCGTCGCTGCGCCCGCAGGTCTCGGCCATTCACGAAGAGCTCGGGCAGCTTTGGGTTGCCCCGCCTCTGTCGCAACCGAAGAAGGCGATCGACAGCTACAAGCGCGCCGTCGAGCTCGACGAGACCAGCCAGTTTTCGATTTATTCGGTGCGCGAGCTGCTCAAGTCCGAAAATCGTCTCGAAGAGGCGATCCCGTACTTTCAGCTCGAGCAGCGGCTCGTCACGGATCGCGACCGCCAGATCGCGCTCTACCAAGACGAAGGTGACGTGCGTAAGCAGGCGGGCGACTTCGCGGGCGCGGCGCAGGCGCTGCGCAGCGCGCGCAAGCTCGACGGCGGCGCCGACGCCTCGCTCAAGCAGCAGCTGGCGACGGTGATCCTGGAGCGCGTGCAGTCACGCCAACCCGTGCCCGACGCCGAGCAGCTCGAGGGCGCTCAGCTGTTCGTCGAGCTGAGTGAAGAGTACCCCGGCGATCACGGCTTCAGCTACGCGCTGTGCGCGCTCGAGATCGATCCGAAGCACGACCGCGCGATGCAGCTCGCGCTCTACTACGGCGAGCAAACGGGGCGGGCGCTCGAAGCGGCGGCCAAGGCGGCCAGCTACCTCAAGACCAACCCGAGCGGGGCGATGGCGGCCGACGCACGCAAGCTCGTCTCGAGCGCGGCCGAGGCCGGCGGCGACGACTCGCTGATCGACGCGCTCGCGCCGGCTCCTGACGCCGATCTCGGCGATCGCGTGCAAGGCTTGGTCGAGCAGGCGCAAGCCCTGGTGCGCAAGGCCAAGAAGAACGAGGCCGCCGCGAAGTACCGCGAGGTGCTGAGCCTCGACCGCTCCAACGAAGACGCGGTCGTGTTCCTCGAGCCGTACTTGCGCCAGACCCGTAAATTCCAAGATCTGCGCGACGTGTTGCTCGTCGCCGCGCGCGATCCGAACGCCGAAGAAGAGCGCCGCAAAGCCTACTTCCGCGAGGTCGCGGCGCTGTGCGAAACGCAGCTGCGCGACAACGAGACGGCGGCGGCAGCCCTCGGCGAGCTCCTCCAGCTCGACGTCGCCGACGACGGTGCGCGCACCCAGCTCAAGCGGCTGCTCGAGAAGGGCCAGCAGTGGGACGAGCTGGCGCAGGTGATGGCGCAGGAGGCCGAGCACGTCAGCGACGTCGAGGCCCGCATCTCGCTCGAGAAATCGCTCGCGAAGCTCCACGAGCAAAAGCGTAAAGATCCGGTCGCCACCGGCGAGGCTTGGGCGCGCATCGCCAGCCTCGCGACGGGCGACGAAGAGGCGATCAACACCGCTGTCGGTCATTTCGAGAAGGGCGAGCGCCCGGACCTGGCCGTCGTCGTGTTGACCGAAAACCTGGCCGCGATCTCCGACGACGCGACGCGCGCGGAGCTGCTCGAAAAGCTCGGCACTTTGCGGGCGCAGACCGGCGACGCGCTCGGCTCGGGCGAGGCGTTCTCCGAAGCCGCTACGCTCACCAAGCAAGCCGCGCTCTGGGAGCAGGCCGAAAGAGCCTTCGTGAAGGCCGAGGCCTGGGATCAAGCGGCGACGTCCGTCGACGAGCGGGCGCAGCTCGAGCGCGATCCCGCGCCGAAGGCGGCGCTGTTCGCGACCGAAGCCGGCTACTTGAGCCGCGCCGGCGACGACGCGAGCGCAGTGCTGCGCCTCGAGCAAGCCACCGAGCTCGATCCAAAGAACGACGAGTACGCGGCGGGTCTCGAAGAACGCTACCGCGGCGCCGAGCGCCTCGCGGATCTGTCGGCGTACTTGCTGCGTCGCGCGGAGCGGCTCGACGACAAGGCGGCGCGGGCCGAGTTGCGCCGCCGAGTCGCCAAGCTCCAGCGCGAAGAGCTGAACGATGCCGAAGGCGCGCGAGCGACGCTCACCCAGCTCCTCGACGACGCCGAAGATCTCGAAGCCCTGCTCTATCTGTCGAACGACGCGCAAGAGCGCGGCGAGTTCGACGACGCGGCTCGCTACCTGGCGCGCCTCGTCAAGGCCAGCCCCGAGCCGGCCGACAAGGTGAAGCACCTGATGCGGCAGGCGGAGATCGTCGCCGTCGGGCAGGGTGACGTGAAGGGTGCGCTCGAGCTGTACGAGCGCGTGCTTTCGGAGCTCGATCCCAAGCACGATCCGGCGCTGGTCGAGATCGCCGACTTGCTCGAGAAGCAGGGCGACGCCAAGGGTCGCGCGGCAGTGCTCGAACGGCGCCTCGCGCTGCTCGAAGACCCGACGGAACGACTCGAGGTCGCCGAGAGCCTGGCTCAGCTCTACGAGGGGCCGCTCGACGACGCCAAAGCGGCGGTGCGCGTGCTCGACATCGTGCGCGAGCTCGACCCCGAAAACTTCGACGCCGTGCAGCGGCTGTGCGAGCTGTGCGAAAAGCTCGAAGACTGGCCGCGCGTTGCCGAGTTTTTGGGCGTTTTGGCCGAGGTCGAGGGCGACGACGCCGAGGTCAGCAAGGTCATCCGCCGCATGGCGGAGATTCTCCACGAAAAGGTCGGCAAGCACGACGAAGCGCTAGCCGCGTTGATGGCGGTGGCGGATCGTGGCGACGAGCCCTGCCGCCAAGACTACGTCGCGCTCGGCGACAAGCTCGGCTGGAAGGGCGTCGTCGCGACCAAGCTCGTGGAGTGGTACCTGGAAGCGCCGGTCGGTCCCGTGCGCAGCGGCGCATTGAAGGGCGCGTTCGAGCGCTTCGTATCGGTCGGGCGCGAGGCGGACGCGGCGAGCGTCGCCAAGGAGCTGGCGCGAACCCGCGGCGCCGACGCCGACATCGCCAAGCAGCTCGAAGAGATCGCGGTCAAGCTCAAGGATCTCGACGCGCTCGGCATCGCCCACGACCTGATGGTCGCGGAGCTGTCGGGGCCCGCGCGCGCCGAGGAGATGGTGCGCCAAGCCGAAGTGCTGCTGCGCGCCGAGGTTTCGGTGGATGAAGCTCTCCAGCACGGTGAGCAGGCTTTGACGAGCGTGGCGCCGAGCGAGGTCGAGCCGCTCTTGCAGCGGCTGGCGAAGCTGGCGCCCGACGCGCCGCACGTGATCGGCATTTACGAGCGCCAGGTGACGCGTTGCAAGGCGCCTGCCGACAAGCTCGCGGCGCTGGGTCGCGCCGCCGCCGTCGCCGCCGAGCACGGCGTCTACGAAACAGCGCGTTCGTTTTTCGACTTGGCGCTCGGCGCAGGGGCGCAAGAAGAGACGCTCTCGCTGCTCGAGGACGTCGCGATCAAGGGCGATCGCGCCAAGGGCGTCGATTCGCTGCGGCGTACCCTGGCAGACGCTTTCGCGGCGGGGGGGCAGGGTTCGCGCGACGGCGGGCGCACGCGCGGCGTGCTCCTCGGTCGCGCCGCTTCGCTCGTCTACCGCGAGCTGAAAGACACCGACAAAGCCTTTGCTTGGTTGGGCGACGCGATCGTCACTCACGTCGACGACGAGCGGCTCGACGCGCTCGAGGCCCTCGCCAGCGACGTGGGAGATTCGCGCCGAGCCGAGAGCGTCCTGACGCGCGCCCTCGAAGAGGTGTTCGACGGGCCGCTGGTGCGCAAGCTGCTCGCGCGCCGCGCCTCGCTGCGCCGCGACAAGCTGGCGGACAAGACGGGCGCGGCCGCCGATCTCAAGCGGCTCCACGATCTGTCTCCGGCGGACGTGCCGGTGATGGAGCAGCTGTCCGGGCTGTACACGGAGCTTGCCGACTACCGCGGCATGGTTCAGCTGTTCGAAGATCAAATCTTGCGCGGCAAAGACCCGGCTTCGCGCGCGGAGCTGGCACGCAAAGTGGCGCGGCTGTGGGAAGAGAAGCTCGATGATCCGCGCGAAGCGGCGGATGCGTGGCGTCGTGTGCTGCGCATGAAGGCCGCCGACGCCGAAGCCACCGAAGGGCTCGAGCGCGCCAAGCAGGCGATGCTGAAGCGGCCTAAAGACGACGTCTCCGATCCGGCGGCGGCGCCGGCGCCCAAGTCGTCATCGACGAAGTCCGAAGCCAAGCCGGACGAAGCCGAAGCCAAGCCGGACGAAGCCGAAGCCAAGCCGGACGAAGCCGAAGCCGAGGCCAAGCCGGCTGATGCCGAGGCCAAGCCGAGCGAAGTAGAAGCCGAGGCCAAGCCGGCTGATGCCGAGGCCAAGTCGGACGAAGCCGAGGCCAAGCCGAGCGAAGCCGAGGCCAAGTCGGACGAAGCCGAGGCCAAGCCGAGCGAAGCCGAAGCCGAAGCCGAAGCCAAGCCAAGCGAAGTCAAGCCAAGCGCGAAGCTCGCGCCGCCACCGAAGCCATCAAAGGGTGCGAAGGCCGCGCCGGCAGTGGCGGCCGCCGACGAACCGCCCCCAGCCGCTGACTCCGCCGCGGAGGCGCCTGCACCCGACAGCGCCGAGCCTGCGTCGACTCCGACGGAAACCTCCGTGCCCACCACCGAAGCTACGCCGGCGCCGGCCGAGGCCGTAGCAGCTCCGCCGGTCGAGCTCGCGGCGCCGCCGCCGCCGCCGAGCGCGCCGGTGCGCGTATCAGTGCCGCCACCGTTGCCCGGCTCGGCGGAGCGCCCGCTGGCACCGCCCCGTAACCCCGGGAAGCGTCCCCCGCCACCGCCGCCGATCAGCAAGCGCGTCTCCGCCGCTCCTCCGCCGCCGCCGAGCGCTCGCGCCAAAGCCGTGCCTCCGCCACCGCCTGCGGCGCCGTTGGCGGAGCCCGGGCACGTACCGGGCACGTCTGACGTGACCGAAATCAGGCCGCCCGCGCAGCTGCGCGACGCCGACGACGACGAGCAGAGCGGGGAGTTTTCGGTGGACGACGAAGAGCTGATCGACGATCAGCCGAGCTGACCGGTTTTCAGTAACCCGTGGTCGGCGTCGAGCTCCGCTTCGGCGCCGAGCAACAACGGCTCGTTCGGCAGGTCGTGCCCGAACGGCAGCCCCGCGACCACGGGTACGTCGAGCTCGGCCAGCTCGCGCGCGAGCACGTGCTCGACGGGCACCCGATGCGGTCCCGGCGAGCAATCGGTGAAGCCGCCGAGCGCCACGCCTGCGACGCCGCGCAGGTGGCCGCCGAGCCGCAGCGCGCTGAGCATTCGGTCGATGCGATACGAGCTCTCGGTCACGTCTTCGAGCGCCAGGATCGCGCCGTCAGGCAGTCGCAGCCGGCCCGTGACCGCGCACGTGAACAGCACGGTTAGGTTGCCGCCCCACAGCGGCCCGCGCGCTCGACCGGGGCGCAGCGGTCTGCCGCGTAAGACGCGCGTGGCCAGCGGCCGCTCGAGCGCTTCGATCCAGCGCTGGCGCGCGCGGGCGTCGCCGCGCCCCAGGCCGGCCGCATGGTGGGCGTGGAGCGACGCGAGGCCGAGCGCCTGCGCTTCGAGGTGCAGCGCCGTGACGTCGGAAAAACCAATCAGCCATTTGGGAGAGCGGCGCAGGGCGCCAAAATCGACGGCACTCGCGATGCGAGTGATGCCGTAGCCGCCGCGGGCCGCGATCACGGCCGCAACATCTGGCGCAGCCAGCGCCGCTTTCAGCTCGTCGCGCCTCCGCGCATCGGAACCGGCCAGAAAGCCGTCTCGCTCGAACATGCTCCAGTCGAACTGCACGCGGTAGCGCTCGCCCAGAAACGCCATGCCGCACAGCGCCAAGGTCCGGTCGAAGGGGCTGGCCGGGGCGATCACCCGCAGCGTAGCGCCGGGCCGGAGCGCCGGGGGAATCACGATGTTCGCCAAGCGCTCTCACGCTAACATGCCGCCGCCCCTTCATGCCGCGAAGCTCCCTGGTTCGGCTCGCCGACGTCGCTCAAAACACGCTCCCGTTCTTGTCGCGGGTCGCCCACGCGGCCACGCGCGCCAAAGACGAGCTGCGGCAGCGCCTGCTCGGCGATGATTTCGAGGAGCGAGTGCGCAGCCTCGAGAAGCGCTACGTCACCCTCGGCGGCGACCCGTTCGGCTTCGATCCGCACACCGCGCGCCAGGCGGCGATGGTGGTGGCGGTGTTTCATCGGCTGTACTTCCGTACCGAGGTCTTCGGCATCGAGCACGTGCCGCCGGGGCGTGCCCTGCTGATCGCCAATCATTCGGGGCAGATCCCGATCGACGCCGC
>Ga0164241_10002780_pt1 | contig 18437 bp, 16 predicted proteins | sample OricomyardsoilBY_FD_108780 | JGI IMG/M metagenome (GOLD analysis project Ga0164241, IMG submission 108780) | Backyard soil microbial communities from Emeryville, California, USA - Original compost - Back yard soil (BY) | ecosystem: Environmental > Terrestrial > Soil > Unclassified | place: USA...
CGCCTGTGCTCGATTTGTAAAAAGGAAGCCAAGGATATTCCCGATGAGATATTAAAAGAGGAAGGATTCTTTGATATCGGTATACCTCGGGAGGAATTCACAATTTTTCACCCGGTTGGCTGCGACAAGTGTGTGAACGGTTATAAAGGAAGGGTTGGGGTCTATGAGGTAGTTCGCATAACGCCGGAAATTTCACGGATTATAATGGAAGGTGGCAACTCGATCCAAATCGCAGAAGCAGCCAAGCGCGAGGGCTTTTTTGACCTTCGCACAGCAGCGCTGCGGAAAACCGCAATCGGCCTTACCAGTTTGGAAGAAGCCAACCGCGTAACCAAGGATTAACCTATGGCAACTCATGCTCCAGATGTATTTCTCTACAAAGGTGTAGATAAAAAAGGTAAAAAAGTAGAGGGGGAGATTTCCGGTACTAGTTCCGCGATAGTCAAGGCGCAACTGCTGAAGCAGGGTATTCGCGCACAAAATGTGCGTAAAAAACCCAAGCCGTTGTTTGGCGGTAAGAAAAAAATCAAACCCATGGATATCGCCATATTTACCCGGCAGATGGCCACCATGATGAAGGCGGGTGTGCCGTTGGTACAGAGCTTCGATATTGTTGCCGATGGTGTGGACAACCCTGCACTTGCAGAATTGATTCGGGCAATTCGCGAGGATGTGGCAGCAGGCGGCGGTTTTGCGCCATCACTTCGCAAGCATCCCAAATATTTTGATGATCTTTTTTGTAATCTCGTGGAATCTGGTGAGCAGTCTGGCTCACTGGAAACCATGCTGGACCGCATCGCCATTTATAAGGAAAAAACAGAGCGACTTAAAGCTAAAATCAAAAAAGCTATGACTTACCCTATAGCCGTTGTTGTCGTGGCTATTGTGGTAACGGGTATTCTTTTGGTTAAGGTAGTGCCGCAGTTTGCTGAAACCTTTGGCAGTTTTGGTGCGGAATTGCCCGCATTCACCCTGTTTGTATTAGGCCTATCTGAAATCGCGCAAGCCTATTGGCTACACGCAATTGTGGTAATAATCGCTGCGCTTTTTTTCTTTAAAAGTTTAAAGCAGCGTAATAAAAGTTTCGCCATCCTCTTGGACCGGCTGATTTTAAAAGTGCCGATTATTGGCCAAATTGTTTACCAGTCTATTATTGCCAGGTTTGCCCGCACGCTATCCACTACCTTTGCGGCGGGCGTTCCATTGATCGATGCCTTAGAGTCGGTCGCTGGCGCTACGGGCAATGCTATTTACGAAGCTGCGACGCTGAAGGTCAAAGATGAAGTATCCACCGGCACACAGCTTAACGTGGCTATGCGGCAGACCAAAATGTTTCCTTCGATGTTAATACAGATGACTACGATTGGTGAGGAGTCTGGCTCCCTGGATGAAATGCTGGATAAAGTAGCCAATTATTACGAAGAGGCGGTGGACAACTTGGTGGACAGCCTTACATCCCTATTGGAACCCATGATTATGTCTGTGCTGGGTATCTTGGTCGGCGGTTTGATGATTGCTATGTACCTGCCGATTTTCCAACTGGGCAACGTCGTTTAATAATGACCTTCGCCAACATTTACGCAGTAGCGCCAATCACTGTTTGGGTTGGCGTTATTATTTTGGGGCTGCTGGTGGGCAGCTTTTTAAATGTTGTGATCTACCGCTTGCCGGTGATGATGCAGAATGCCTGGCAAAAGGAATGTGATGAGTATTTGGTTCAACAGGGTCAACCCGCCGCGAGGAAAAAATTGCCGGACGAAACATTCAATCTCGCCTACCCCAATTCCCGCTGTCCTAAATGCAATAGCGCTATTAAGCCCTGGCAGAACATCCCTATTCTCAGTTATGTATTGCTAAAAGGCGCCTGCGCCAACTGCAAGACTAAAATTTCCATTCGCTATCCCATTATTGAGGGTGTAACCGCTCTGCTGGGTGCGCTGGTATTTTGGCATTTTTGCGCGAGTACCCAGGCATTGTTGGGACTGGCGTTGGTATGGGCGCTGATTAGCCTGACGATGATCGATGTCGATCATTATTTGCTACCGGATGCGATTACCTTACCGCTGATGTGGCTGGGTATTCTGGCGAATATTTTTGGTACTTATACAAGCCTGGAAAGCTCAATCATTGGCGCCATGGCGGGCTACCTTTCGCTGTGGTCCGTGTATTGGGCTTTTAAGCTGATCACGGGCAAGGAAGGCATGGGTTTTGGGGATTTTAAATTACTGGCCGCACTGGGGGCCTGGATGGGCTGGGAATATCTCCCCATGATTATTCTTTTGTCCTCCCTCGTAGGCGCCGTGCTTGGTATAGGTGCGATTCTGCTGATGGGCCGCGACAAAGCCAAACCCCTGCCCTTCGGACCCTATCTGGCTGTTGCGGGCTTTATTGCTTTTATTTGGGGTGAGCTATTACTGAATCACTACCTGCAACTCATGAACTTCTCGGGACAAGCTTCTATTTAGTTATGACTACTATCAAAACTCTCGCCGTCAAATGTCCTACCTGTAAGAAAGAAGTGTTGATGACCAGCGCATTCCCCGACCGACCTTTTTGCTCCAAACGCTGCAAATTGATCGATCTCGGCGGGTGGGCCTCTGAGGGGCATAAGATTCCGGGGGAAGAGGTGGATCTGGAAATGCTGGAAAACCACGGGCAGGAATAGCTGCGCTGGGCTTTGCCCATCACGCGCTAGGGGCCTGTAATTGGGAACCTCAAGCCACCCAAAAAATTGCACCGGAAGCTGATCGATCCAATAAAAAAGCCCCTTTAAAAAGGGGCTTTTTGTATTTGGCGGTGAGGGAGGGGTTCGAACCCTCGATACCTTTCGGTATACACACTTTCCAGGCGTGCTCCTTCGACCACTCGGACACCTCACCGTATTTCTTTGCCGCAGTGCCTATCCTTGCACCCCCGCGAAGGCGGCAAACTTTACACAAATGAATCTGCAAACGCAATGCTTTAACCTTCGTTGGCGCCATTAATAATGGCTGCGGTAGCGGGAACAATGGGTGTGGACCATACTGATAAATGGCCAAGCCCCGCGCTTGATGAAGAGATAGAGCCGCCGATGGATACAACCCAATTCATTCTGATCCTGGTTGCCGAGATTCTGGTGGTGAGTATTATTGTCGGCGCGGTTGTGTTTTTTCGAAACCGCAAGCTGCTGCGGCTCGTCAATAAACTGCAAGAGCGCATTCGTGAGCTTTCAGCTCAGCGGAAAGATATCCGCCAAACGCCGTCAGTTGCTCAACCGGAAGAGTCTTATAACGACAAGCTCAACCAGCAGATAGAAGTCACCAGGGATTTCCATCATTCACTCGGTACCCGGCAGGACATTGCGCTTGACCTGGACCCGGATTCTCCCCTACCCCGTCGTACTGCTGCGCTGCGCCACGCGTTCCTGATTGCCGAGAAAGAAGCGACCGCGCACTCCGCAACGGTAAATTGGGATCTTCTCGCCAGCCGGTACCGCCAACTGCTCGCGTTTCATGAGGATTATCAAACACCCTCCGACAGCGACCGAGAGGAGGAAACACGGCAACTGAACGATGAACTTGTTCAAGCCAGAAAACGTATCAACAACCTGGAACGTTTCAAGTCGATGTACCTAGAGCTGGAGGAGCGTTGGGACAAATGCAAGGACAAAGCCACGGAGCACTATATAGAACTCAAAACTTTGGCAGAGAAGGCTGAGGATACAGAGGGCTTCTCGATACTTTTGGATAAATATCACAGCACTTATAACGACATAGGAATTCTGATCCAACAGGGCTATAACGAGACCATAACCGCCGCTATGGCGAACAGTCCGGAAAACCATTTGCAGGAAATAAAACGTCTGCGTGATGTGGCGGCGGACCAGCATAAAATCATCACTCAACTGCAAACGCAGTTATTGTCAGCCAACAGCAAGGAAGAAAAAGTCCGGGTGGTGGAACACTTGCAGACCGAGCTGCACAAGCAGTCGCGATTTCTGCAAGAGTCAGAGACCTGCATCAAGCTTATGGAAGATGAACTGGCCACAAGCAAGGCCGAAGTTAAATATCTGCTGGAGCGGCTGGAGCAGATGCAGAGGCTGAGAGATGAACTCAGTCAGCTGCACGAGACCGCGAACTTACATGAACAAGTGGTGGATACCCTCAAACAGGAAAACCGCCGCTTGGCGAAAAAGCTGAAACTCGTCCAGGAAAGCCCTCCGGAAGACAATCAGGAAGTACGTACACTGCGCAAGGAACTCACCGCTCTGCAGGGCAAATACAATGATCTGGAAGAGAAATTTTTGAATCTCAAACTTAAGGAATGAGCAGGGAATTTGCCGTGATGGACTTTAAGATCCAAAAATCGTTTAATGCTGCTCCTGAACCGCAAACAATATAACCGTAATAAGCCTAAGCGGATCAGTCACTTCCACCATATTAGATCCGATCTCTAAGACGTGGTGAAAGGCAAATAAATTAAAAAGAGGGGCCTGGGCAGTTAGCAACAACTAACACCAAACCAGTGTACCCGGATTTCGGCATCAAAATGCTTGCCGATAAAAACAAGGTTAAATGACAACGTACAATGTGATGAAAACAAGGTGCGCACATGAGTGACGCCTCTGGCAGCAAAATAGAGGACGCACAAGACTTTTCCCTGCGGCAACACGATATTCGCGCTCTGATATGCTTGGCAGCTTCCGGCACAGTTCTGGCGCAAATCCGCTGGCAGGATATCGACTGGCTGATGGTTACCATCACCGCCGGAGTATTTCTTTATACCTTTATCAGCTATTGGTTCATAAAACGCCGCGCCATTAACCAGAATAAAGCCTTTGATCGGTTTATGACGGCGGATGCGGCCATGATCGGGGTAGTGCTGAGCTTTTCCGATTTCAATCTTCTGCCGACCATTCTTTTTATCACGATGGTGCAGTTCAACAGTTTGATCAACGGCGGCATTCGCAAGTGGGCGATCGACAATACTGCGATGATCGCCGGCATTATTCTGAGTTTTTTTGTACGGCAGCCGCAATGGGTGTTTTCCGACAAACTTGAAATCAGCAGCATCAGCCTGATCGGCATATTTACCTATTTTTGTGCCTATGCCCTCTATGCGCATAAAAAAATCCGCAAGATGGAAATGCACATCAAAAAACTTTCCAATGAACACACATTGTATAAATTGCGTACTTATAAATTGTCGCGCTACCTGACACCCACCGTGTGGAAAGCAATCAACGAAGGCCGCGAAAAATCCCTCACCACCGAACGTAAACGCATCACGATCTTTTTCTCAGACATACAGGGCTTTAGCGCGCTTTCGGAGGAATTGGAGGCGGAGACCCTCACCGAACTGCTGAATTCATACCTGACGGAAATGGCTCGCATCGCCACGAAACACAAAGGCACCATCGATAAATTCATGGGCGATGCTGTGATGGTTATTTTTGGCGATTCCCAAAGCGAAGGTATAAAAACCGATTGCTTGCGCGCCGTTTCCATGGCGATAGAAATGCGCAAAAAAATGAAGGAGCTGCAGCAGCGTTGGTTCAACCAGGGCATCAAAAAGCCCCTGCTGATACGCATGGGCATCAATACCGGCTTTTGTACTGTAGGCTCCTTCGGCACCAGTCACTACATGGACTACACAGTGCTGGGTACGCATGTGAACCTAGCGTCACGGCTGGAATCCGCTGCCGAACCTGGCGAGATTTTGATTTCCCACGAATCCTGGGCATTGGTCAAAGATATCGTCCTCTGCCGCGATAAAGGTGAGATCACCGTTAAGGGCTTCAGCAATCCGGTGCGGGTGCACCAAGTCATTGATTTTCGTAAAGACCTGGGCAAGGATCAAAGCTGGTTCGAAGACAACACGGACGGATTTTCCATGCACCTCGACCTCGAGAAAATCCGCAATTACGATAAGGAGCGCGTATTGGAAGCGCTGCAAAAAGCGGCTGATCGGCTGCGCGAGAAAATCATCAATTAATGCTTACCAAAACCGGTGAACTTCACATAATGGCGGTTACTGTCGCGCAGCAATAACCCTGGGCACATCCCTGGGTTTCATGCTGCGAAAGGGATTGATGTCCAATCCGCCGCGCCGTGTATAACGTGCATAGACCCAAAGATCCTCCGGCTGCCCTACCGCCAATAAATCGGTATAGATACGCTCGACGCAGTTTTCATGAAAATCCTGATGTCGACGGTAGCTGACGATATAGCTCAACAGACTCGCCGACTCCAAGGACCTGCCCTGCCAACCGATCCACACACTGGCCCAGTCGGGCTGACCTGTCACGGGACAGTTGCTTTTCAACAAATGGCTGCGCCACACACCGGAAAATGTTTGTTCTGTCATACGCAGCAGGTGTTGTGACGGATGATATTGCGGATCAGCCAAAGGTAAAGAATCCAGGTTCACGGCGCCCAACGGCTGGCAGTCCCTGTCGGCCAAAAAATCCTCCAAGCCCCGCAAACGAACATCAACGGCCGCGCCGGCAACGCGTCCTAAATCCTGTGCCAGCGTGCGTCCCAGTTGGTCAACGGACTCCACTGGGGTTTGATTAAAGGAATTCAGGTAATACTTGAATGATTTTGATTCGATTAAATTCGGACTGTCGGCCGGAACACAAAATTCGCCTATCGCCACTTCAGGTCGACCGCCCGGTGACAACCAGCTGAGCTCATACGCGGTCCACAGGTCCACGCCATAAAATTTCACGTTCATAGCTTGACGCGAAGCGGAGCGTGGTATGCCCAGGAGCAGTTCCGGATCATAGTGCTCCACGTAGTCCTGCTGCCGGCCGAGGTTGACCCCGGATAAATGTTCACTCATAAAACAAACTCAAGAACGCAATTTTTTCCCCTGCTGCAGCAAATACCAAGCATACAGATAAGCGACTGCCAGCATGGCGACGATCCCAGACAAGGCCACCGTTATATTTACGTCGGACACGCCGAGAAAACCATAACGGAACGCGTTGACCATATACAGGATGGGATTCAATTGGGATACGCCTTGCCAAAATTCCGGCAGGAGATCGATGGAATAAAAAACCCCGCCAAAATAGGTCAGCGGTGTCAAAATAAAAGTTGGAATAATGGAAATATCATCAAAGGAATTCGCAAAAATGGCATTGATCAAACCCGCCAGGGAAAACAACATGGACGTCAATAAAATTACCGTCACAGTCAATAACGGATTCTCGATAATAAAATTGGTGAAAAATGTGGAGATCAAAGTGACGATCGCACCGACCATTAAACCTCGCAACACACCGCCTCCCACATAGCCCCATAAAATGATGTAGCTGGGCGTTGGGCTGACCAATAGCTCCTCAATACTCCGCTGAAACTTGGCGCTGTAAAATGATGACACAACATTCGAATAGGAATTGCTGATCACCGACATCATCACCAGACCGGGCACGACAAACGACATGTAATCAAACCCATCCATATGGCCTATGCGTTCGCCAATCAGATGGCCAAAAATCACAAAATACAAACCCATGGTGATCACAGGCGGGATTAATGTCTGAATCCAAATGCGCGTGAAGCGCACCACTTCTTTGCGAAGAATGGTGCTGAAAGCAATATATTGCTGTTGGATATTCACACAATACCTCCCTTCACCATGCCACCCTGGTGATTCCGAACCAAATTAACAAACAGTTCCTCTAGCCGATTGACCTTATTGCGCATACTGATCACCGCGATGTTCTGCGCTCCCAGGTGGATGAAGAGCTCATTCAGAGCACGCCCCTTTTCCACTTCCACTTCCAGACTGTGTGCGTCGCGCAGGCGCAGACTGTAGTCGGGCACAACAGGGCATTCTACGAGCTCATCACGCACATCCAGTATAAAAACCTCACGACTGAGTTGTTTAAGAAGTTTTTTCACGCTGGTATTTTCCACTATTTCGCCGTGGTTAATGATGGCTACATGACGACAGAGGTTTTCCGCTTCTTCCAAATAATGTGTCGTCAAAATAATGGTCGTACCGGCACGATTGATTTCCGTCAGAAAGTCCCACATGGAACGACGCAATTCGATATCCACACCCGCTGTAGGCTCGTCCAGGATCAGCAGCTTCGGCTTGTGCACCAACGCCCGTGCAATCATCAAACGTCTTTTCATTCCGCCGGAGAGATTGCGCGCAGCATCGTTGCGACGTTCCCACAAACCTAATTTCCGCAAAAGAACTTCGGCGCTACCGAGCGCTAAGTGGCGCGGCATACCGTAAAAGCCCGCTTGATTCAGCACAATGCTGTGTACCTTCTCGAATACGCCAAAATTAAATTCCTGTGGCACCACGCCTATGCATTGTTTGGCGGCAGAAAAATTTTGGTCTATGTCGTGGCCGAATACACTGATGTTGCCGGCGGTTTTACGCACCAGGGAAGAAATAATACCGATGGTCGTGGATTTTCCCGCACCATTGGGGCCAAGCAGCGCAAAGAAATCCCCGGGCGCCACCTCCAGGTCTATGCCTTTGAGAGCGATCAATCCCTTATCGTAGATTTTTTGCAGTCCGCTGATTTTCAGGGCCGCGGTTTGAGAAAGTTGGCTATTGGAATTTTGAAAGGTGCTTTCGGAGCTCATAAGCAAAACTGTCCTGGAGTGATCCATAACACAGGTGTGCACTTTAGCAAATCTGAGTGATTGAGGTGCTCGTGTTTAAGGTGGCGCGACCAAGAGGAAATTCGGGCACAAAAAAAGCAGCCGTTTGGCTGCTTTTTTGTATTGGAGCGGGAAACGAGACTCGAACTCGCGACCCCGACCTTGGCAAGGTCGTGCTCTACCAACTGAGCTATTCCCGCAAATTGGCGTCCCCAAGGGGATTCGAACCCCTGTTACTGCCGTGAAAGGGCGGTGTCCTAGGCCTCTAGACGATGGGGACTTACTTCTACTTCGACAAACCCTTTGTCATCCAAAGCGTTGTCATCCGAAGTGGGGCGCATTCTATTGGCCGAGGTAGGGGCTGTCAACAGTTTTATAAAAACTTTTCCCCTCATTCTCTTGTGCTGGGAAGCTCGCTCAAAATACCCGCACCAAAGAAGCAGGGAACGAAATATTTTTATGAAAATCAGCCACATACATGAGCGCTTATAAAATACCAAGAAATTTTTTTCGCTGTGCTGATCCGCTGTTTGGCCCGGACGGTTTGCAACCCCGGTTGGTACTGACTAACCTTGATAAGGGTCCCGGGTAGCCGCAAATGTCATCTGTCACTGTAATCACGTCGATCATCATCCTGCTCGCCGCTTTGGTTTGTTATGCGTTTATCGCGCAGACCATTTCGCAAAAAAAGCAGCAACGGGAACGCCTGTTGATGGCTCTCAAAACTCGCGTACGTAACTTCAAATTCATGTTGAATGGATTTCCGCCGGGATTTCTTCCCAAGGAACAAACCCTACTGGTCCAGCGCAGCTTGATGCAGCTACTGGAGCAACTTGCGAAACTGGAACCCGGCGCCAACCATTCAAAAGATCTTAAAGACGTTGCCCAGCAAATAGCGGAAGCTCAACGTCAGCCACCGGTAACAACGAACCAGGCGGAACCAACCGTTGACAGTGCGCAACGCGTGCGGGATATCAAAGCTTGCTTGGAAGAACTTTATAAATTTGTATTTCAGTTGGAAGGCAAACGCCAGCTCACCCGCGCTCAGGCGGAGATTCATAGGGCTGCGATTCGCAACTTGGTGCTGCAGCTAACGGTGGATTCCTATGTGCTGCACGGACGCATCGCCAGGGAAAAAGATAAACAGCGTTTGGCAATTCACTACTTTGATCTGGCCCTCAAGCTAATGCTGAAAGAACAGGTGGGCGGACAATTTGACGGACGCGTCAACCAGTTGCGTGCTGCCATTGCCGATATGGAAAAAGGCCTGCTAAACGATACACCGGTGACACCTCAAGCCCGCACCGACGAAACCGACCAAGCCGCCATTGAAGAAGAATGGGACAAATTTGCGCAGGAGCAAACCTGGAAGAAAAAACAGATTTACGATTAAGCAGACTGACGTCTGCTTAATTCATGGCGTTTCTTCGTCAAGCAGAAGGGACGCGGAATTGACACAGTAGCGCAAACCTGTGGGATCCGGCCCGTCGGGAAATACATGCCCCAGATGTGCGCCGCATTTATCGCAAAGAATTTCCGTGCGCACCATGCCGTGGCTGGCATCGCGTGCCTCTGCTACCGCGCCGGGGGCCACGGGCTGATAAAAGCTCGGCCACCCCGAACCGGAATCATATTTAGTCGATGAGGTGAACAGTGGTTCACGACAACAACGACACAGATAGATACCGGATTTTTTGCAATCCACATATTCACCAGAAAACGCGCGCTCTGTGCCTTTCTGGCGACAAATACGGTACTCCTCTGGAGTCAATTTCTCGCGCCAACGCTCATCGTCTTTTAATTTGCTATCTGACATAATCTTCCGCCTGCTCGTCTTCGTTACGGGATTTAAAAGGTAACCACTTAACAATGCAATACATCGAAAAGTCAAAAAAGTTAGAGGGAGTTTGTTACGACATACGCGGTCCGGTGCTGGAACATGCCACCCGCCTGGAAGAAGAAGGGCACCGCATCCTCAAACTCAATATCGGTAACCCGGCGCCTTTTGGCTTTGATGCGCCGGACGAGATCATTGCCGATGTTATCCATAACCTGCGATCTGCGCAGGGCTATACAGCATCCAAGGGTCTGTTCCCTGCGCGCAAGGCCATCATGCATGAATGCCAGCGTCTGCAAATTCCTGGAGTGGAGATCGAGGACATTTTCCTCGGCAATGGAGTGAGCGAGCTGATCGTCATGGCCTGTCAGGCCCTGTTGAACAACGGTGACGAGGTATTGGTACCTTCTCCCGACTACCCGCTCTGGACCGCCGCCGTAAATCTCGCGGGAGGCAAAGCCGTGCACTACCTCTGCGATGAGCAGGCGGATTGGTTTCCGGACATCAATGACATACGCAACAAAATCACCAATCGCACCCGCGCCATAGTGGTGATCAACCCCAACAATCCTACCGGTGCGGTATACAGCGAAGACCTGCTAAAACAGCTGGTGCAGGTGGCGGAAGAGAATCGTCTGGTGATTTTCGCCGATGAAATCTATAGCAAGATCGTATACGACGGCGCCGAGTACATTCCCCTCGCGCGCTTGGCGCAGGACGTACTCTGCGTGAGTTTCAATGGACTGTCCAAAACCTACAGACTGGCGGGTTTTCGTTCGGGCTGGCTGATTTTCAGCGGCGCCAAAGATCGGGCGCGGGAATACATCAAAGGTGTAGAGATGCTGGCTTCTATGCGGCTCTGCGCCAACGTGCCGGCTATGTACGCAGTACAGACGGCGCTGGGGGGTTATCAAAGCATCAACGAACTCATACTGCCTGGTGGACGCCTGCTGGAACAACGCAATGCAGCCTACGAGGCGCTCAACGCCATTCCCGGGGTCAGTTGCGTGAAGCCAAGGGGGGCGATCTATATGTTTCCGAAAATCGACCGCACCCGCTATCCATTTGCCGATGACCAGCAGATGATTCTGGACTTCCTCGTCCATTACAAAGTGCTGTTGGTACAGGGCACGGCCTTCAACTGGCCGGAGCCGGACCACGTACGTATCGTGTTCTTGCCCATCGTGGACGAACTGAACAAAGCAATCGATAAGTTCGGCCAATTCCTGCAGCGCTATCAAAAATAATGGGTGCGGGCGTGTCCGACATACACATTGACGATTTTTACCGGGACGCAGCCAAAATACTGGTGCTGCTTTACAACCAGTTCCCACGCAAAGTAACGCTGTATGTGGAGGACATTTCCGGCCCCGATACTCCAGATGAGTTTGGCCTGCACAGCCCCCGCCATCAGGCTTGCTTTCATACCATGATGTGGCTCGGCAGCAGCGATTATCTGCGTTATGAGCAATTGGTACGACAGGAGGCCCTGGACCAGGTGGTGCTCAGCCATCGGGGGTTTTTGGTATTGAATACAGCTGCGCCCTCTTCCGTCGTTGAGCAGGATCCGGAGTTGCCCGAAAGCCTGCTAAAACAGGAGTCGCTTGTAATTCATCGGATTCGCCAGGAGTTGAAGGAGGGTACCTCCTTCAGTCTGGCGGATATGATGCGGCAGGTGTTTCGTCTGTCGAGAGGACTGGGCGACCTGCCGCGAGTGGTGGGCTGAGGCTGTTATTTGACTTTTGCCATGGTTTTGGCGGCTATATCGGTGATGGCCTGCCAGTTTCCGGCATCTACCGCTGCTTTGGGCACCAGCCAGGAGCCACCCACGCACGCGACATTGGGCAGGGTGAGGTATTGGTCGAAATCATCTATGGTCAATCCACCCGTTGGGCAGAACGTGGCTTGGGGAAGTGGGCCGTAGATGGATTTCAAAAGGGGCAGTCCGCCTACAGCCGTAGCAGGGAAAAGCTTGAAACAGCTGAGACCCAGCTCCATGCCGGTGAGAATTTCCGAACAGGTGGCGACACCCGGCAGCAGTTTGACGCCGCACTCCTGGGCTTTGCGCACCAACTTTGGTGTCATGCCAGGTGAAACGGCAAAATCCACCCCGGCCTCTGCGCATTCTTCTACGTTTTTCTCGTTGATCAAGGTGCCTGCCCCCACAATAAGGTGCGGGCATTCGCGTTTGATCAGCCGGATGCATTCCAGCGCCACCGGCGTGCGCAGGGTGATTTCCACGGCCTTGATGCCCCCTTTATACAGCGCCTCAGCGACTGGCACTGCATGCTCAATACGATCCAGTACGATCACTGGCATTACGCCTATTGGGGTCAGAAAATCTCGGGTAATGGTCACAGGAAACCTCAAACAAAATCGATAGATGAATTGAACACGCCGGCGCCCTCTTGAGAGATGCCAGCCAAGCCGCGGAAACCACTAAAAAGATTGCGCCCCAGGTCCTGGGGTTCGAGCACCAGTTCCGCTGCTGGTCGTGCCGCCAGCTCTGCCGCATCCACCAGAGCCTCGATAATCCCTTGGTCAGCGTCAAAACGGATGACATCTCCGGTTCTGAGCTTATTCAAAAGCCCGCCTTTGCACGCTTCGGGTGAGATGTGGATGGCGGCAGGAACCTTGCCGGAAGCACCGGACATTCGGCCATCCGTCACCAGCGCCACTTTAAAACCGCGGTCTTGCAGCACCCCTAAAGGTGGTGTCATCTTGTGCAATTCGGGCATGCCATTGGCGGCCGGCCCTTGAAAGCGCACCACCGCAACGAAGTCCCGTTCAAGTTCACCGCGCTTGAATGCGTGAATCAGCGCATCCTGGGTTTCGAACACCACACAGGGAGCCTCAACCACGCGATTCTGCGGCGCCACGGCAGACGTCTTTATCACGCCCTGTCCAAGATTGCCACGCATCAGACGCAGCCCGCCCTCGGGAGAGAAAGGCTGCTCGACACTGCGCAATATCTCGGTATTACCAGAGGTGTTGACCTGTGTTTGCCATACAACATTACCCTCAGCCGTAAGTGCCGGTGCCCTTTCATAGGAATCCAGGCCCTTACCCATGATGGTGACCACGTCCTCATTAAGCAGACCACCGCGGCGCAACTCATATACCAGGTACGCCATGCCGCCAGCGGCGTGGAAATGATTCACATCCGCCTCACCGTTCGGATAGACACGCGCCAGCAGTGGCACTGCGCGGGAGAGCTCATCCATATCTTCCCAGGTCAACAGTATGCCTGCGGCGCGCGCCATGGCGACCAAGTGCAAGGTGTGGTTGGTGGAGCCACCGGTAGCCAGCAGGCCCACCACAGCGTTCACCATGGATTTCTCCGTCACCACCTCATACATCGGTGTGTATTGTCCGGCACTGGCGGTACAGCGAATCGCATGTTCCACAGCGGCACGAGTCAGGGCTTCGCGCAATGGGGAGTCGGGATTGACGAAGGATGCCCCGGCCAGTTGCAGTCCCAACATCTCCACCAGCATCTGGTTGCTATTGGCGGTGCCGTAAAAAGTACAGGTGCCAGGGCTGTGGTAGGACTTGGTTTCAATCTCCAACAACTTCTCTTCGCCCACTTCTCCGGCGGCATATTGCTGGCGAACTTTGGCTTTTTCCTTGTTTGGAATGCCCGAATGCATAGGGCCACCGGGAACAAACACTGCCGGCAAATGCCCGAATTGCAGGGCGCCAATGACCATGCCCGGGACGATCTTGTCGCAAATGCCCAGGAACAGATTGCCGTCGAACATGTTGTGCGTCAGGCCTACCGCAGTCGCCATGGCCACGACATCGCGGCTAAAAAGACTGAGTTCCATGCCTGCTTGGCCTTGGGTGACCCCGTCGCACATTGCCGGTACGCCACTGGCAACCTGCGCGGTACAACCCATACGCCGCGCGGCATCTTTAAGGATGTCGGGGTATTTCTCATAGGGTTGATGCGCCGACAGCATGTCGTTGAACGCCGTCGTGATGCTCAGGTTCGCCGTCTGCATCAGCTTGATGGTGTTTTTATCCTGCTCACCGCAAGCGGCATAGGCATGCGCGAGATTGCCACAGGATAAGCGCTGTTTAGGTGGATTGTTTTCCATGGTGCCGCGCATGGCGGCCACATACGCGGAACGCCATTTACGGCTGCGCTCGATAATGCGCGCAGTTACTGCCTCGACCGTGATATTCACTGGTATACCTCTATATTCGAGTCGACTGCGACTTATTCAGACCTGTTCCAACGGCGGCCTTCGCGCGCCAGCATTTCTATAGCTTCCACGGGTCCCGAGGTACCCGCTTCGTAACCTACAGGTTTTTTATTTTTACCCTTCCAGCCATTGATGATTCTGTCCACCCAATCCCAGGCTGCCTCCACCTCCGCCTCACTGATGAACAGCGTCTGGTCGTTGCGGATCACATCAAAAAGCACTCGGGTATAGGCATCGTGTTTTTTTGCTTTGGCATTGTCCGAGAAGGACAGGTCCATACTGCGATCTTCCAAAGGCACGCGCGCGTCGAGACCTGCCTTTTTATTTTTTACCCGCAGATAGATGCCTTCATCCGGCTGCAAATGAATAATCAATTGGTTGGCGCAGTTTTGCGTCAACTGATCAGCAAACAAATTGGTTTTACTCTGCTTGAATTGAATAACGATTTCCGAATGGCGACGATCCAGGCGCTTGCCGGTGCGAATATAAATGGGAGTGCCGGACCAGCGAAAGTTATTGATTTCCGCCTTGAGCGCGACAAATGTCTCAGTAAAACTTGCGCGCCCGCCTTCATCTTCCTCCAAGTAACCGGGGACTGCTTTGCCAGCAACAATGCCCTTGCGGTACTGGCCGCGGACAGTATTGGTCTCAATTTCCGCGTCGCTCATTGGTTTTAGGCAGCGCAGAATTTTTAGCTTTTCCGTGCGCACCGCATCGGCATCGACATTGATTGGCGGCTCCATGCAAACAAGACACAGCACCTGTAACAGGTGGTTCTGGATCATATCGCGCATGGCGCCTGTCTGATCGTAAAAATCCCAGCGATTGCCGCAACCGACGGTCTCGGTTACAGAGATCTGGATATGCTCTATATGTTTTGAATTCCAAATGGGTTCAAAAATATCGTTGGCGAAACGCAACGCCAATAAATTCTGGACCGATTCCTTGCCGAGATAATGGTCGATGCGATAAAGCTGCTTTTCAGAAAATACACGACGCAATTCATTATTGATCGCTAAAAAAGATTCCTTGCTGTCACCCAGGGGCTTCTCAACGACCAACCGCGTGGTGGGTTTGGCGAGACCACATTTTTCAAGCGCAGTGCAGATCTTGCCAAAAATCAGTGGCGGTACCGCCAGGTAGACAATCAGGTCGTGGCCTTCGCCGAAATGGGTATCCTTGATGCGACGCAGATCATCTGGATTGGTGGAATCGCCGCGAATAAATGTCAGACGTTGGCTGAAATCCTGCCAAATTTTTTCGTCATATAAAGAGCCCGTGCTGTCCCTCAACCATTCATTGACCTTTGCGAGAAATGCATCTTGCTCGTTGTGGGTGCGAGCCATACCAAAAATACGGGTATTTTCCGGCATATAGCCGTTCAGGGTGAGGTAATAAAACGCTGGATACAACTTGCGCAACGCCAAATCGCCGTCGCCACCCACAATCAAGATGTCGGTATTCATAGTGGTTACACCTGCCTTTGTTTCACTAGAGTGGTCAAACGCCCCACGACTATTTCTTAATTAAGAAAATCAATATTGTGCGATCGCTATTCCGCCGGGGTCGTCACGATTCAGGTGATTGAATTCTGAAGGGCGGTGCACGGGATTTGTAATTCAAAAGACTAGATTTGACCGCGCTCAAGGTGCAGAAGAAAGCTCTCTGACCATCGCTAAAAGCGCTACCTGACCACAATTGAAGCGCCAGCTGCAAAGGGTTCGGAGGTCGCCGATATGGCCGCCAGCGCTCCGCTACGCTCGGGCAAACAGGGCGTATTGTAGAGGCTGGCCGGTTGCTTTTTCAACTGTGATTACGGATAATCCCGCCGCCTAATACACTCAAAAAGGGGTTCTGGCTCCGGGCTCCGCCGATCGTTTCCTCCTTCGTACAAAGCGCTGGATCTGGCCATTGGCCTCGTATCGCGAAACCTCCTGCCAATTCCTTGTTCACGGAAGCCCTTTGCGGGCGTTCCAATACTCCACGACAGACATTTACGGGATGACATCATGGCACGTATAGCAATTAACGGTTTCGGGCGTATCGGCCGCAACGTGTTGCGCGCACTCTTCGATAGAAATTTGCAAAAAGACCTGGAAATTGTTGCCATCAATGACCTGGGCTCACCCGCCATCAACGCCCACTTGTTGCAGTACGACACAGTACACGGCCGCTTTTCCTACAAAGTGTCATTCGACAATGAATCCATTTCCGTTGGCGACCACAAAATAAAAATCATCGCGGAACGCAACCCCGCCGCCCTACCCTGGCGCGATCTGGGCGTGGATATAGTTCTGGAATGCACCGGTCTCTTTACCGCCCGTGATAAAGCCGCAGCGCATCTGGAGGCCGGTGCCAAAAACGTGCTGATTTCTGCTCCGGGCACAGATGTGGATCTGACCGTGGTCTATGGCGTCAACCACGACAAAATCACCGCAGAGCACAAAGTTCTTTCCAATGCCTCTTGCACCACCAACTGCCTTGCACCTCTGGCAGCCGCTTTGCACCAGGGCTTAGGCATAGTCTCCGGCCTTGCCAATACCGTGCACTCCTATACCAACGACCAGAACATCACCGATGCCTACCATAAGGATCTCTACCGTGCGCGAGCGGCGGCCCACTCCTTGATCCCCACCAAAACCGGAGCGGCAGCTGCTATCGGCCTGGTGATCCCCGAGTTGGCGGGCAAGTTGGACGGCCTGGCAATCCGGGTTCCCACCATTAATGTCTCTCTACTTGATCTCACCTTCCAGGCAGCGCGCAATACGACTGTGGCGGAAGTCAACGAGATAGTAACCACCGCCGCCAATACGCGCTTTGCCGGTGTTATGGAGGTGAATACTCAACCGCTGGTATCTGTGGATTTCAATCACTGCCCCGCGTCCAGCGTCTTCGATTCCACCCAGACCCGTGTTATCGGCGGCAATATGGTGAAGGTATTGGCCTGGTACGACAATGAATGGGGCTTCTCCAACCGTATGCTCGATACCACTCTGACAATTCTTAAAACCAATCGCTAATTCCAAAACTCACTCAAACTTCGGGTGTAAAGAAGGGGGCAATAAGCTCCCTTTTTTTATTCAGGCGAACTTCAGCCGTGTTCCGTATTCTCAATAGAGAAGATTGGTCAACGATCGGGAGATATCTTATGTCCATCCGCCAGCGGTCTTTTTGGGCTTGGATTGTGGGGTTGGTGTTCCTGCATGTGCCTGCACACGCCGCCGATACAGCAGAAATGCTGTCCCGCAGTGTTTATAAGGGCTCGGTTTCCGGCTGGAAAGTGGAGATGGTGCGCACTCTCTCGCATGTGGGCAATGGTCAATACCAATTGCGCTCTGAAGCAAAAAACATGTTTGCATCCATTTTGGAAAGCAGCGATTTCACTCTCGAAAACCAATATATATTGCCGCTGGACTATGAATATAACAGGCGGGTATTTGGCAAGCAGTCGAATGAAAAAATTCGTTTCGACTGGGCTTCTCAAAGCGCCTTTTATACGCGCAGCGATCGCAAACAAAACAATACTCAGCATCCATTGCATAAAAACATTCTTGACCCTGCTCTGTATCAGCTTGCATTACAGGCGGATCTTGCCAATGGCATTACCGAACTGAATTACACCTTCATCAAACGCAAGCGACTTGAGACCTACGAATTCCATCTATTGAGCCGGGAAAAATTTCAGCTGCAGAAAGATGCCTATGACGCGTTGGTGCTGATGCGAGAAGACAAGGAAAAAAAGAAAACCACCAAAGTTTGGGTTTTGCCGCAATTGGATTACCA
>Ga0164241_10002781_pt1 | contig 18435 bp, 16 predicted proteins | sample OricomyardsoilBY_FD_108780 | JGI IMG/M metagenome (GOLD analysis project Ga0164241, IMG submission 108780) | Backyard soil microbial communities from Emeryville, California, USA - Original compost - Back yard soil (BY) | ecosystem: Environmental > Terrestrial > Soil > Unclassified | place: USA...
CAGACGATGCCGCCGAACATCATGATCGCCGCGCCGAGCACATAGCCCCAGAACAGCGGACCGCGGTCACCACTCTCGGCGCTCTGCCCGATCAGGGCACCGTAGAGCACGGGGGCGATGGCGCCGACGAGCTGCCCGATCGAGAAGATGTACGAGATGACCTGGCTGCGCAGCTCCAGCGGGAAGATCTCGCTGACCGTCAGGTACGCCGCCGAAGCGCCGGCGGACGCGAAGAAGAACGACGCGCACCAGAACGCCGTGTGCGTCGCCGCGTTCAGCACACCCGCGTTGAACAGGAACGCGCTGACCAGGAGGATCCCCCCGGCGAGCACGTACGTGCCGAACAGCATCCGGCGCCGCCCCCAGGTGTCGAAGAAGTGCCCGAGGATGAGCGCCCCGGCCAGGTTCCCGACCGCGAACACGATGAAGTACTGCGACGCCGAAGCGGGCGGGGTGTCGTAGAAGTTCTCCAGCACCAGCGCGTACGTGAAGAAGATCGCGTTGTAGAGGAAGGCCTGCGTGACCATCATCGAGAAGCCGAGGAACGACCGGCTGCGGTAGTCGCGCAGCATCACCCGGGCGATCTCGCGGTACGTCACCGGCGGGTAGTCGATCACGTTGATCGCCTCGTCGTCGGTCACCTCGCGCAGCTCGCCGCCCTGGCGCCGGACCCGCTCCTCGATGTCGTCGACGGTCCGCTCGGCCTCCTCGACGCGGCCGTGCGTCATCAGCCAGCGCGGGCTCTCCGGGATGTGCCGGCGCAGGTAGATGATCATCAGGCCCATCACCGGGCCGATCAGGAAGCACAGCCGCCAGCCCCACTCGATCGGGATGATGTCCTCGTTCAGGAACACCAGACCGACCGCGGACCCGATCAGCGCACCGGCCCAGTAGGTGCCGTTCACACCGATGTCGACCCGGCCGCGGTAGCGCGACGGGATCAGCTCGTCGATCGCGGAGTTGATCGCGGCGTACTCGCCGCCGATGCCCATCCCGGCGATGAACCGGAAGATCAGCAGCGACCAGATGTCCCACGACAGACCGGCCAGACCGGAGGCGACCAGGTACACCATCAGCGTGATGATGAACAGGCTGCGCCGGCCCCACTTGTCGGTGAGTCGGCCGAACACCAGGGCGCCGACCACCTCGCCGGCCAGGTAGATCGACGCCATCAGCCCGACCTCGGACGTGGTCAGGTGCAGGGTCTCCGGCTCCTTGAGCACGTTCCCGACCAGCGAGACGAGCTGGATCTCGAGACCGTCCAGGATCCAGGAGACACCCAGACCGACGACGATCATCCAGTGGAACCGCGTCCAGGGCAGCCGGTCCATCCGGGCCGGCACGAGACTGGGTATCGCTCTGCCTTCTTCCAGTGCGTGCTCGCTGCTCATCCCTGCTCCTCCCGAGCCCGTGTGCGTCATCGCGTGCCCGGCCGGACACACCATCACAGCCCGTACCCCGACGGTCACGATTTCCAAACCCACAGTCACCCGGCACCGTCCCCGGCGGCGCTGGTTACAGTGGCGGACATGGAGAACGAGATCAGCGTCGTCGACGCCAAGGAGCGCAGCCGGTACGAGGCACTGGACGCCGACGGAAACCTGATGGGCTTCGTCGACTACAAGCTGCACCCGGGCGTGATCACCTTCCTGCACGCGGAGACCCTGCCCGAGTTCCGCGGCCGCGGCATCGCCGGCCGGATCGCCACGACGTCGCTCGACGACGCGCGCGCCGCCGGCCTGCGGGTCAAGCCCGCCTGCCCGTTCTACCGGGACTTTCTCGAGGAGCACACCGAGTACGCCGACCTGGTCCGCCGCCACACCGAGGACGTGCAGTGACGGCACCGGTGCTGGGCAAGGTCGAGTGGCGGCCGGCCGCCGAGGTGCCGGAACTTCTCGCGGCACCGGTGCGCGACGCGCTGGGTGACCTGGCCGCCTACGCGACCGCGATCGACCCCGGCCTGGCCGACACCGCCGCCTTCTGCGCGGAGTACGACGTACCGATGGCGGCCTCGGCCAACTGTGTGATCGTGCACGGCAAGCGGGCCGGTGAGTCGACGTACGCCGCCCTGATGGTGCTGGCCACCGACCGCGCCGACGTCAACGGAGTGGTCCGCAAGCACCTCGGCGTACGGAAGATCTCCTTCGCCGCCCAGGACGACGCGGTCGGCTCGACCGGCATGGAGTACGGCGGCATCACCCCGATCGGGCTGCCGGCCGAGTGGCCGGTCCTGGTCGACGAGGCGGTCACCCGGGCCGGTCTGGTCGTGATCGGCAGCGGTATCCGCGGTTCGAAGATCCTGCTGGACGGCGCCGACCTCGCCAAGTTGCCATCAGCAACCGTACTGGCCCTGGCCCAGAGCTGAGGACAGCATCAGCCGGGTGATCGCGGGGCCTGCCCCCGACGCCAGGAGTCGAGCACCATCAGGGTCTTGGTGCCGACCACGTTGCGGTCGCGCCGGAGCTGGTCGATCAGCCGGTGCAGGTGCTGGACGTTGCTGACCCGGAAGTGGACGAGGGCATCCGGGTCGCCCGCCACCGTGAACACCTCGATCACCTCGGGGATCCGCCGCGCGGACGCGGTGATCGACTCGACGTCGGTGTTGCCGTTGAACCGCAGTTCGGCGAACGCCTCGATCGACTCGCCGAGCCGGTCCTGATCGACCACGGTGCTGTAGCCGAGGATGACGCCGGCTCGCTCCAGGCGCTCGATCCGTCGCTTGACCGGGGACGGCGACAGCCCGACCCGGTCGGCGATGTCGCGCACCGTCCGGCGCCCGTCTGCCACCAGCAGCGCCAGGATCTGACGGTCCGTCGGGTCCAGCTCCTGATCGAGGCTCATGCGTAAAAAGTACAGCGGGAGGAAGAGAACACGCGTTGTACGGCGCTTTCGCGAGACTTCTCCGCTTGTCGTGATGGATAGACGCGTCATTGTTGCGCACCGCAGCAGCCGCCCCGGACACTCCTGGCCATGACCGCCGTACCTGTCGCCGAGACACCCCTGACCGCGCCGGACACCGGCGTACTGCGTGAGATCGCCGATCGGGTGTTGTGGCTGTCCACCGCGATCGTGGACGCCGCCAACCGCCGGCCGACCGCGCCGCGTGGCGTGAAGGTCGGCGGGCACCAGGCCTCCAGCGCCTCGATGGTCGACATCATGGTGTCGCTGTGGTTCGCCGAACTCACCGCCGCGGACCGGGTCTCGGTGAAGCCGCACGCCTCGCCCGTCCTCCACGCGATCAACTACCTGCTCGGCGATCTCGATCCGGCGTACCTCGGGACGCTGCGGGCCAAAGGCGGTCTGCAGTCGTACCCGAGCCGGCGCAAGGACCCGGACACCGTCGACTTCTCGACCGGATCGGTCGGCATCGGGGCGACGGCGCCACTGTGGGCGGCGATGTCCCACCGATACCTGCGATCGCACCTGCCGCTCACTCCCTCGGCGGGCCGATTCATCAGCCTGGTCGGGGACGCCGAGCTCGACGAGGGCGCGGTCTGGGAGGCGATCGCCGACCCGATGGTGTCCCGGTTGGGCGAGGTGCTGTGGATCGTCGACCTGAACCGGCAGTCCCTGGACCGGGTAGTGCCGGACATCCAGATCGGCAGGCTGCAGGGCATGTTCGCCGCGGCGGGCTGGCAGGTCATCACCCTGACCTGGGGACGCACCATCAGTGCACTGTTCGAGCGGTCCGGCGGCGACGAGCTCCGTCGTCGCCTGGAGGAGATGCCCAACGAGGAGTACCAGCGGCTGCTCCGCGCCGACACGTCCGAGCTGTCCCATCGCGTGCTCGGCCCGGCGGGCGGTCCCCGGCTCGCTGCCCTGCTGGACTCGTTGACCTCGACCGAGCTTGCCGAGGCGATCCGCGACCTCGGCGGACATGATGTCGGCCTGCTCCTCGACACCTACCGGACCATCGACCCGGACCGGCCGTCGGTGATCTTCGCGTACACCGTGAAGGGTCGCGGTCTGCCGATCGAAGCGCACCCCGGCAACCATTCGGCTCTGCTGTCCGACGCACAGCTTCGGCAACTCGCCGGCGCCGTCGGTGCGGACGTCGACGATCCGTGGGCGAGCCTCGTTCCGGACAGCCACGCCGGGCTGTGGTGCGCGACGCGCGCCGAAGACCTGCGCCGTACCGACCGTCCTGGCCGGTCGGCACTCCACATCCCCGAGTCGCTCGACCGGCCGCATCGGTCACAGATCTCGACCCAGGCGGCGCTCGGACGGTTCCTCAACGAACTCCACCGCGTCGCCCCGGGGGTCGCCGGCCGCGTGGTCACCTGCAGCCCCGACGTGGCCTCGTCGACCAATCTCGGCGGCTGGATCAACAAGACCGGGGTCTGGTCGGTCGAGGATCGGCCGGACTGGTTCCGCGACGACGCGGACCGGACCCTGCGCTGGTCGGAGGTGACCAGCGGGCAACACATCGAGCTCGGGATCGCGGAGGTCAACCTGGTCGGCCTCCTCGGCGAGCTCGGCGCGACGTGGTCGCGCTGGGGTGAGCGTCTGATCCCGATCGCCACGCTGTACGACCCGTTCGTGGCCAGGGCCCTCGAGCCCTGGTCGTACGGCATCTACGCAGGCGGCCAGGGCATCCTCGTCGGTACGCCGTCCGGGGTCACGCTGGCCCCCGAAGGCGGTGCGCATCAATCCATCACCACGCCGTCCATCGGTCTCGAGCAACCAGGGTGTGTCGCCTGGGAGCCGGCCTTCACTCAGGATCTGGAGTGGTGCCTGCTGGCCGCGATGAGCTCGGTCGGTGTGCCCGGCGGCACCTCGGCGTACTTCCGGTTGTCCACCCGGCCGGTGCCGCAGGAGCTCGCGGGCGTTCCGGACGACCCGGTCCTGCGCGAGCGACGCCGGCGGCAGGCCGTTGCCGGCGGCTACCGCATCACCGATCACGATCCCGGCTCCGAGCAGGTCACGCTCGTCGCTGCCGGCGCGATCATGCCGGAGGTCGTCGCGGCCGCGCGGGCACTGGAGGAGTCGGGCATCGTGGCCGGCATCGTGTGCCTTACCAGTCCGGACCTCGTGTACCGGTCGGTGCAGGCTCGCGGTCGTACCCAGGCCGGGCCGGCCAGTGACATCGCGTCCGTCCTGTTCCCGTCCGCGCACCCGGCACCGCTGGTGACCGTGCTGGACGGCCACCCGCACACGTTGTCCTTCCTCGCCGGTGTCCGTGGCGACCGGACGGCGAACCTCGGGGTCACCGAGTTCGGGCAGTCGACCGATCTGACCGACGCGTACCGGATCCACGGCATCGACACCGCGGCCATCGTCGACGCCGCACTGAGCCTGCTCGGTCGCTGACGCCGTACGCCCTACTGTGGTTCCGACAGACAGGACCGGTACGTCGAAGGGATCGGCAGTGGACCACCCGTCGGATGACGTCCGGGACCAGATCCTGGCCGCGATGGTGCCGGTCGTGCACGGCATCCAGGCCACCTTCGGACCCGACTGCGAGGCCGTGCTGCACGACTACCGCAGACCCGAGTCGTCTGTCGTGGAGGTAGCTGGTGGTGTCACCGGGCGCGAGCCGGCGTCGGCGATGAGCGAGATCGGGCTGCGGATGCTCCGCCGTGGCGACGCGGCCGAGGACGACCTCAACTACTTCGCCCGGCTGCCGGACGGCCGCCAGATCAAGTCGTCCACGATCTTGTTGCGCGATCCCGGCGGTCACGTCTTCGGTGCGTTGTGCATCAACGTGGACGTGACCGCACTGCGGTCGGCCGGGCAGGCGATCTCGCGGATGCTCGGGCAGGAGACGACCGAGGATGCGCTGCCGACGTTCAGCAGCGATCCCGATGCGATCATCGACGGCGCCCTGAACGAGGCCGAGCAGACACTGGGACGGCCGTTGCGCGGCTTGTCCGCCGCGGACCGGCTGGAGCTGTTCCGGCTGCTGGACGGGCGCGGTGTGTTTCAGTTGCGTAAGGCAACGACTGCCGTGGCGCAACGCCTCGGTTTGTCCCGCGCGTCGGCATACAAGTACCTTTCCCAGGCTCGCGAGGACCAGCAGGACTAGCTTGCGGTGTCGTCCGTGCGAGGTGCTATGACATGCTCGACGGTGATGCGCCGGTCGGCGGCGATCCGGTGCAGGCAGTCGAACTGGACGAGTGCGGTGTCAAGGTGGCGTGGCAGCAGCACGACCAGATTGCCTGGTTCGAGCAGGTGGTCGGCTCCTTCCAGGAAGAGGTGCTCCTGTGATGGCCGTCCGACGTGCAACTCCGGATCGCTGATCACGACGGCATGCGGCACGCCGGCGTCGACCTGGATCGCGGTGAGGCCGGCGTCCACTGTCAGCCCGCCGGACCGCTTGCTGATGACTCGCGCGACGACAGCGGCGGCAGCGACGAGATCCGCGCCTTCCTTCTGGGCGGCGAACCGCTCGAGGCTGCGTTGGTCGTTGTAGACGACCGTGCCCGCGCCGAACGTGAGCAGGTCACCCCAGCTGACACTCGCTCGCTGTCGCGCGTGCTCCATGAAGGTGTGCGTGCCGGCCACAACGACCTCACCGACCTCGTGACCGGCCGCCCGCAACGCTTCCACCGCCGACGAGATCTGTGCCAACTCACGGGACACCGCCTCCCGCTTGGCCGCCGGATCATGATCGGCCAGGTGACCGTCGTACACGTGCAGACCGGCAAGCCGATGCCCGGCCGCCACCCACGCATCGGCGATACCGATCACCGCGGTCAGATCGTCCAGCGGCACGCCGGTCCGCCCCAGCCCTGGATCGAGATCGATGAAGACGTCGACGGGCCGCGCCCAACCGGACGCCGCCTTCGCGTCCTCGACCAGCACACTCACCACAGTGCCGGGGAATCTCGCTGCCATCATGGCCACGATCGGCCGGGTCGCGTAGGTCAGCGGCTGCGCCACCAGTACGTCGGGCACGCCGAACGCCAGCAGCGCGGACAACTCAGCGAACGTCGACACCTTGAACCGGCCGACACCCGCGGCCCGGAGGCGGTCGACCGTCCAGCGCGTCCGTGCCGTCTTGACATGCGGCCGCCAGCGTTCGGCTCCCGCGACCAGCCGGATCACGGTGGCGATGTTGTGCTCCACGGCGGTCTCGTCCAGCACCACGGCCGGTGTGCGGATCGTGTCCGGTACGACGTCGGCCACCGCGGAGACTCGGTCGAATCTGGGATCGCTCACCGATCACACCTCTCAATGACTGGACATTTCTTCTAAATCGTGGACATTTAGTCTAACCTCGGAGTCAGACACCGACCGAAGGGAATGCCGTGATGACCGCGTCCTCGCTGCCCGCGCCCGTCCAGCCGTTCGCGCACTACCGGCCCCTGCGGTCGCACAACGGGCTGCTCTACATCTCCGGACAGGTCGCGGTGGCGGACGGTACATTCCCGCACCGCGGCCGCGTCGGCGCCGAGCTCACGCTCGAAGAGGGCATGTCGTGCGCACGGCAGTGCGCCCTCAACGTCCTCGCGGCCGCGGTCGCCGAGACAGGATCGCTCGAGCGCATCACCGCGGTGCTCAAGCTGACCGTGTTCGTGTCGGGGAGTGACGGATTCACCGACCATCACCTCGTCGCGAACGGCGCTTCGGATGCCTTCCTCGAGTTCCTCGGCGAGCAGACCGGCAGCCACGCGCGCTCGGCCGTCGGCGTACCGCGACTTCCGATGGACTCGCCGGTCGAGGTCGAAGCCGTGCTCGCGATCGACTGAGGACGCGACCCCATGACCGATCGGATCGTCGACGTCGACGGTGTGAACCTCGGCTATCGCGACACAGAGACCTCCGGCCTGCCGGTCCTGCTGCTGATCCACGGTCTCGGCGCGTCGTCTGTGACCTGGCAGCGGGTCGTCGCGCGCTACCGGGATCGCCTCCGGATCGTCGCGCTCGACCTGCGCGGTCACGGACGGAGCACCTGGACCTCGTCGTACGAGCTGCCCGACATGGTCACCGATGTGGCCGGATTCCTGCAGGTGCTCGGCATTCCGCGGGCCACCGTGCTCGGCCACTCGATGGGGGGTCTTGTCGCGCTCCTGTTCGCCGCCCGCTGTCCCGGGCAGGTCGAGCGCCTGATCCTCGAGGAGGCGCCGCCGCCACTGCCCGCGTCGCCCCCGCGCGACGAAGGCGCGCGGCCCGAGGGCGAGCTCGAGTACGACTGGAACATCCAGGCGCCGTTCAGCCGGCAGCGCAACCGTCCCGATCCCCTCTGGTGGGACCAGCTGGCCGGGATCGGTTGTCCGGTGACCGTGATCCGCGGCACCGAGAGCCACATCGTCGCCGGCAGCGTCCGGCGAATGGTCGAAATACTTGCTGACGGCAACCTGATCGAGCTGTCCGGGGGCCACGACCTGCACACCGACTGCCCGGACGCCTTCGAGGCCGTTCTCGACGAGATCCTGGTCGCTCGGCACTGACGGCGCTCACTGCCCTCGGAGCCGCAGCGCCGGAACCGAGTGGCCCCGACTCGTCATCGGACGCGCCGCCAGCAGCGAGCCGACCAGGGCGTCCTCGGTCGCATCGAGCGTGGCCTCGAACAGCGGGGACAACCCGGCATCGGGCAGGTCGCCGTCGGTCGACGTGGTGAACGCGATCGCGTAGTCGCCGCTCTCGTGGCCGTACGTACTGCCTATTCTCGCCATCGCGAACACCGCCCGGCGAGCGACCCGGGTCAGTTGCCGCGCGTCGAGGGGCGCATCGGTGGCCACCACCAGCACACACGAGCCGTTGTCACGCCGGTCGTCCACGCCCTCGGCGGCAGGCTCGCGACCGTCCAGCCGCAGTCGGCCACCGAAGTTGACCAGAGCGAGAACACCGACCGTGCACGGGCGACCACCGAGCTCCCCCGTGCGTGCCGCCGTACCGATGCCCGCTTTGTAGCCCAATGCAACCATTCCGGTCCCGGCACCGACGCTGCCCTGCTCGACCGGTCCCGGCGCGGCGGTTGCGATCGCGCGCAGGACGTGCGCCTCGGTCACCGGCCGGGCACGGATGTCCGAAAGCCGGCCGTCGTTGCACTCCCCAACCACCGGATTGAACGAGAGCACGTCGTGATGTCGCGGATCCGCGAGCATCCAGGACACCAGCGCGTCCGCGGCGCGGAACGCGGACAGCGTGCCGGTCAGCACGATCGGTGACTCGATCTCGCCGAGCTCCTGCACCTGGGTGGACCCGATGAACTTGCCACGACCGTTGCCACTGAAGAAGCCTGCCGGCAGCGGCGACCCGGGGCCGATGCCCGCCGGGACGATCGCGGTCACACCGGTGTGGATGTCCGCCCCGTCGTCCAGCGTCACGTGTCCGACGTGGACGCCGGGGACATCGGTGATGGCATCGTCGGAGCCTGGCCTCCACTGCGCCGCCCGGGTCATCGGTCCGAACTCGCGATCCGCTCGGCCGCTTCCAGCACACGCAGGATGTTGCCGCCCATGATCTTCACGACGTCGGCCTCCTCGTATCCACGCCGCAGCAGTTCGGCGAGCAGGACGGGGTACGTCCCCACATCCTCCAACCCGTCCGGCAGCGTGCTGCATCCGTCGAAGTCGGAGCCGATGCCGACGCAGTCGACACCGGCTGTCGCGCAGGCGTGATCGATGTGGTCGGCAACATCAGCGACCCCGGCCGTCCGATCCGCGGTCAGGAAACCCGGGACGAACGAGATCATCACGACACCGCCGTTCCCCGTCAGCCGGCGCAGTACGTCGTCCGGCACGTTGCGCGGTACGTCACACACCGCGCGGCAGCACGAGTGGGAGAAGATCACCGGCGCGACCGACACATCCAGAGCGGCGTGCATCGTGGTCGCCGCCACATGAGACAGGTCGACGAGCATGCCGAGCGCGTTCAGCTCCGCGACCACCTCCAGACCGAACGAGGTCAGCCCGTCGTGGACCGCGACATCGGTCGCAGAGTCGGCCCAGTTCGTGGTCGCGTTGTGCGTGAGTGTGAGGTAACGGGCGCCGAGCGCGGCGAACATCCGGAGCACCGCGAGCGAGTTCCCGATCGAGTGGCCGCCCTCCAACCCGATCAGGCCGGCGATCCGGCCGGCCGCGAACGTGCGCCGTACGTCGGCCGCGGTCCGAGCGAGCGCGAAGGTCGACGGATAGGTCTCGGCCAGCCGCCGGATGAAGTCGATCTGCTCGAGGGTCGCGACGACAGCCGCGCCGGGTGCAAGATCGTCCGGCACGTAGGCGGACCAGAACTGGGCTCCGAGGCCACCGGCGCGCAGCCGGGGAATGTCGGTCCGCACCGACTGCCGGCCGGCCGCGAGGTCGAGCCGGCTCAGGTCGTGGCCGACCTGGGTCCGGGCCGCGAACGGCAGGTCGTTGTGTCCGTCGACCAGGATCTCGTCGCGCACCAGCCTCCGAGCGCGTTCGAGCCGATCCAACTGCTCACGTTCTTGCGATCCGACCAGTGATTCCACGACGCCCGACGCTAACAACGCCGCCGACCGCCGGGGTTGTCGTTTCCACCGGGATCACGGCGGCCGGTTGGAGTTTTCGCCGGTTCCACTGGACATCGAATTTAGTAGAACTATATTCTCATCAGTACGAGTGAAGATTTGGATTCATCATGCGCGTCTACATCTCCGCCGATCTCGAAGGAATCGCCGGCGTCGCCAACCTGGACCAGGTGGTGCGCGGCGCCTTCGGGTACGCGCGGGCCCAGCAGTTGATGACCGCCGAGGTGAACGCGGCGATCGAGGGCGCGTTCGAAGGCGGGGCCACCAGCGTCGTCGTGAACGACAGCCACGGCACGATGGACAACCTGCTCCCTGACCAGCTCGACCCGCGGGCGCGGCTGGTGTTCGGGGCGCCGAAGGCCCAGTGCATGGCGCAGGGCCTCACGCCGGACTTCGACGTGGCGTTCTTCGTCGGCTACCACGCGGCCGCCGGCTCCCCCGGCGTCCTCGCGCACAGCTTCTCCTCGCACTTCCTGCGGCTCCGGCTGAACGGCGCCGCGGTCTCCGAGGCCGACGTCAACGCACTGTACGCCGCGTCCCAGGGAGTGCCGATCGGCCTGGTCACCGGCGACAAGGATCTCTGCAAGGCGACCGCGACCAGCCTGCCCGAGGCGGTCACGGTCTGTGTCAAGGAAGCCGAGGGCTGGAGCGCGATCGACAGCGTGCACCCGGTCGCGGCCGCCACCGCGATCCGCAGCGCCGCGGCCCGCGCCGTGCAGTCGGTCCAGTCGTTGCCGCTGGCATCGGTCCCGGCGCGGCTCGAGGCCGAGGTGGAGATGTCGATGCCGACCGCCGCCGAGCTGGCGGCGCAACTGCCGGGCTCGGTGCGGGTGTCCGAGCTGACGGTCCGGCAGACCGTGGACACCCCGGCCCAGTTGCTCGGGCTGATCGTCATCTGGTCGCTGCTCGCCGGCGTGGCTGCCCGCGAGCGGATCGGCTTGATACAGCGCCGTTGAGCGCAGTGGGAGGATCACCATGCTCGCGATCGATCGCACCGTGGAGTCGTTGCTGGACCGTCTGGGCAGCACCGTGGTGGACGTCGTACACCTCTCCAACGGTGGGATGACCGGCCTCCGGCAGGTGCTCATCGGTGCCCGGGCACTGGACGGCACCGACGTCCGGGACGGGGTGTTGCTGGGATGTGACGTGGACACCACCGAGCAGGTGGCCGAGCTCCTCGAGGTGCTCGGCCCGGACGGCCTCGCTGCGCTGGTCCTGGCTGAGAAGCCGGAGGTCGACCGGCGCTGCGTCGAGAAGGCCGAGCGGTACGGCGTGACCCTGCTGCGCTCGACCGGGGCCATCAACTGGTCACAGCTGGCCGGCGCGGTCTGGCAGTTCCTCGATGCCGCGGAGCCGGCCGGATGGACCGACAGCTTCGGCACCACCACCGCCGATCTGTTCCGGTTCGCGACGACCGTCAGTTCGATCCTCGGTGCGCCGGTGACGATCGAGGACCTCTCGTCGACGGTGGTGGCGTTCTCCCCCGGCCAGGAGGATGTCGACCCGGCCCGGACGGCCTCGATCCTGTCGCTGCGGGTGCCGGAGCGATGGCAGCAGGAGTACCGCGCGAACGGCATCTACGGCCGGATCTACCAGGCCCGGGAACCAGTTCTGATCTCGTCCTCGGACGGGATCCTGGCTCGGCTCGCAGTGGGTATCACGGCCGGCAACGAGGCGCTCGGATCGATGTGGGCCGCGGTCGCGACCGAGCCGACGGCCGAGCAACTGCTCGCCTTCCAGAACGCGGCGAACTCGGCCGCCCTGCTGCTGCTCCGGCGCCGCCACGAGATCGACCCCGAGCTGCGCCGCCGCGAACAGCTGCTGCTCTCGGTCCTGCAGGGCGGTACCGGCGCGGCCGAGGCCGCTCGCGGCCTGGACCTGGACCGGCGCGTGCTGTGCGTCATCGGTGCGCGCGCCCTCGGCCAGCCGGAGACCGGTGGCCATGAGCCGGCCGATACGCGCGCCGAGCGGACGGCAACGCTGCAGAAACTGCTGCAGTCGCTCGCCCTGCAGCTGTCCTCCACCAACCCGAAGGTCTCGGTGGTGCTGTCCGACAACACCGTGTACGCCGCGTTCCCGCTGCCCTCGTCGGCTCGCGACACCAGGCGAGCCGAGGCCGCGGCCCGCGCCCACGTGACCCGGGCGTGCCCGAACGGCGACGTCGTCCTCGCGGTCGGCCGGCTGGCCCGCACTCTCGACGAGATCCCGCTGTCACGCGCCGATGCCGACGGTGTCCTCGATGTCTTGTGCAACGAACCCAATGACCAGCGAGTGGCGACGATCGCCGACTTCCAGGGCCGGATGCTGCTGCGCCGGATGCGGCGTCACATCGCCGGCGAGTCCCTCCCGCCGGCCGCGATGATCGAGGCACTGCGCGAGCACGACGCCGTTCACAGCACCGGTCTGCTCGACGCCCTCGACGCCTACCTGGACTGCTTCGGCAATGTCGGCCGCGCCGCACGCCGGCTGTCCATCCATCCGAACACTTTGCGGTACCGGATGCAGAGCGTGGCCCGCGTCGGGGGCATCGATCTCGAAGACTCCGGAACCCGCTTCGAGCTGATGCTGCAGCTGCGCCTGCGGGCAGGATGATCAATCCACGAGGTGGCTTCGGAAGAACGACAGGGCTCGCCGCATGACGTCGATCTGATGGGTGCGCTCGCGGATCACGTGCGGCTCGCGCGGGTACACGACCAGCGCCACGTCGGCACCGGCTGCCCGCAACGCGCGGTTGTAGCCTGTCGCCTGGCTCACCGGGATGCGTACGTCGCGCTCACCCTGCAGGATCAGCACCGGCGTACTCACCCGCCCGGCGAACGTGACCGGTGACCGATCGACGGCGCCGTCACCGGTGGCCGGCTCCCACGGGATGCTGCCGGCCAGCGTTCCCTCGAACAGCGGCTTGTCGGTCGTCAGCACCAGCGATCGCCAATCGGTCACCCCCGCACCGACGATCGACGCGCGGTAGCGATCCGTTTGCGTGACGGCCCACGCGGCGAGGAATCCACCTTGGCTCCACCCACCGATTCCCAACCGGTCCGGGTCGGCCAGGCCGAGTTCGATCGCGCGGTCGACGGCTGCCTCGACGTCCTTCCACTCCGCGCCGCCCATGTCCGCCCGGGCCGCGACCGCGAATCGGTACCCCTTCCCGTTGCCGCCACGGTAGTTCGGCATCAGGACGTGGATCCCCGCGGTCGCCATCAACTGTCCCCAGTCCAGCGGCGCGCAGTGCAGGCCGAGATTGGACCGGCCGTACGGACCGCCGTGCGGCAGGACGACGGTCGGGTGCGGTCCCGGACCGAACCGGGCCGGTGGCGCGATGCTGATGACGTCGATCTCCAGCCCGTCGCTGCTGCGGGCCACGAACGACCCGACCTCGGCGAGTTCCACACCGGCCAGCGCCTCGCCGTACGACGTACACCGGACCAGCTCGCGCGGACGGCCGGACCACAGCTCGATCAGACCTCCCGGCGCCTGCATCGCCGCACCCAACTGATGGGTGTCCGCGATGTCGAACGCCTTGATGTCTCCGTTCAGTCGCGCCAGGTCGTGCGACTCGCCACCGACCGGATACGCGCGGACGATCGTCTCCAGATCGTCCGCGATCGCCACCACGACAGTGTCCGGCTGCGCCGCGCGGACGGCGATCACGCAGATGGTGTCGTCAGGCCCCGGACCGGCGGCGACCGGTTTCGCGTCCTCGGTCGCCGGCACCGTCCAGAAGGTTGCCGCTGACAACGGTTGCGGATCGAGCGGAGCCTTGAAGACCAGCGTGTCGTCGCGCTCCAGCCAGCTGAGCTGGTCCGCCCAGGGCGCCGAGCAGACGACCGACCGGGCGCCGGTGGCGACGTCCACCACCTCGACCTCGGCCAGCAGACCGGACTCGGGCTCCACATCAGGCTGACTGACGACCGCGATCCGCGCACCGTCCGGTGACCAGGTCAGATCGGTCACGTGCCGACCGACGTCGGTGACGGCACGTCCGGTGCCTGTCGCCAGATCGACCACGTGGACGACGCACGGCCGCCAGTCCTCGCCGAACACCTGCTCGTCGCCGGTCGCACCACCGGCGAAGGGCACAGGCGTCGGCACCAGTGCGGCGAGTCGATCTCCCAGCGGGGACCACGCCACGCCGACCACCGAGGTGCCCGGCGCGTACAACGCACGGGCCTCGCCGCGACCGGGCTCCAGCAGGTAGACCGACCTCACACCCCGGTCGGCCCGGTCAGACAGCAGAGCCAGCGTCCTACCGTCGGGTGACCAGCGGGGACAGCAGTCGTCGGGGCCGTGCGTCCATCGCTCCGCCCGGCCCGATCCGGTCTCGCAGGTCCAGATGCCGCCGCGCGGGTTGGGGTCGTCAACACCGTTCGGCGCCGCCCGCCAGGCGACCCGGTGGCCGTCACGCGCGATGGCGACGTCCTCGGGCACCAACAGGTCGCAGATCAGCTCGGGAGTCAGTGATGTCGTCACAACCATCACGCTAAGCCTCCGAGCCCGGTCCCGGATGGTGGATTCGCCCGACGATCCGGGTCGCGGTTGGGCCTTCGTACAGGCCGGCGACGGTCAGTCGACCGCCCGCCGGGAACGGGTCACGATCGAGATCGCGAGCGCGTCACGGGCGCCGGAGTTGGTGACCCGGTGCGGCCGTTCGCCCCGAAACGTCACGGCGTCGCGCCCGGCCAGGTCGTAGGACTCCGTCCCGATCTCGACAGTGACCTCGCCGTCCACCACAACCAGGCACTCCTCCCCCGGATGCGCGACCGGCGAGTCCGCCGTGGACTGGCCCGGGGTGAGCCGGATCTCGAGCACCTCGAGCTCACCGTCGGTGTCCGGGGTCAGGACGTCGTACGCGATCTGGCCCCGGCCGCGCGGACCTGCCTCGGACCGGCGGACCACGTGCCCGTTGGGTTTGTCGTCCTCGAGCAGCAGCTGGAACACCGGCACCCGCAGGCCGCGGGCGATCCGCCGCAGCGCGGGCAGCGACGGCTGCGTGGTGCCGGACTCGATCTGACTGATCGCGCCAGGGCTCAGCTCCGCGGCTTGCGCGAGCTCGGCCGCCGACATCTCTCGCGCCCGCCGGAGCCGCCGGATGGTCACTCCTACGGCCGCCGACTCGTCGGCGACAGCGGCGTCACCCGGCGGCTCGGCGTCGCCGAGCTTCCGCGCACGAAGGGTCACCGCACGTCACCGTCCTGTCCGGCCTCGTTGCTCCGTCGCCAAATCTATCGTTCGCCGCGCCAGGATCAGGCCTGGATCGACGATCGGCAGGCCGTGTTCCACTCGGCTCAGCGCCAGGGGGATCTCAGTGCAGGCGGCGAGGATCGCGTCGCACGCGCCCAGGGCGAGCGCGCACTCGGTGAGGACGGTCCCGGGGTGGGCCAGGTCGTCCCCGGCCTTCACCGCCTTGATCGCCTCCAGCACCCGCCCGTACTGCACCCCGTCGGGAGTCACGCAATCGATCCCGGCGGCCGTCAACCGGCGCTGGTACAGGCCGGAGGTCAGCAGTCCCGGCGTACCGAGCAGACCGACTCGCCGGACCCGCGGCCGTTGCCGGGCGAGGCGGTCGCAGGTCTCCTGGATCATGTCCAGGACGGGCACCGTGATCCCGTCGGTTGCGTCCGGCAGGAAGTGATGGGCCGTGTTGCACGGTACGGCGATGAGCGTCGCGCCGAGTCGCTGGAGCGCACGCAGTCCCTGCCGTAGCCAGGGAGTCGGGTCCACACCGTTGCCGAGGATGGCCGCGCTGCGCTCAGGGGTCGACGGCTCCGACCACAGCACGACCGGGAAGTGGCTCTGGTCGTCGGTCGCCGGCGTGAGTTCGACCAAACGGCCGTAGAACTCTGCGGATGCCAGCGGCCCCATGCCACCGAGGATCCCGATGGTCGGTACGGCGTCCGTCACGTGACCAGTCCTTGCCCGTCCACCGGCCACGGATCGATGGGTTTGCTGCCGGACACGATCTGCAGCCGGCCGGCCAGGTTGACGACCGGACAGACATGGTTCGGTACGACGACCACGGTCTCGCCCAGCCGTGGCCGGGGACCGTCACCTGGCAGAACGACGCCGTGGTGGTCGTACAGGCGGCTGATCATCGCCGCCGGGTACTTGGGCAGTACGCCGTACCCCTCCAGACCGGCCGGAAGATCGCTGGACAGCACCTTCGCGCCGGCGTCGACGATCACGTGGTCGCGGCTGACGCTCACCACCGTCGCCTGGACGGTCAGCGCGACGGCGGACCAGTCGCACGCTCCGAGCCGGACCTGCAGGCGGTCGTTGAAGACATAGGTCCCCGGCCGCTCCTCGGTGACGCCGGTGCGCTCCTTCTGGTGCGAGGTCGGCGTCGACCCGGCGCTGAGCTCGCGGACGTCGAACCCGTGGCTTCGGAGGGCCTCGCCGTACCGGCGTAGCGTCAGCACCTCGTCGTCGGCCGCCGCGCGGACGCCATCCCGGCTGCCGTACGAGTGCCCGCCGTGGGTGAACACGCCGACGACGCTCAGACCGGCCTCCGTCGCCGACCGAGCGACCGCGAGAGCGGCCTCGATCGACCGGACTCCGCTGCGCCCGCCACCGCAGTCCGCCTCGATCAGCACTTCGACTGGGCCTCCGGCGGACCGAGCTGCCGCACCGATCCGGGCCGCGCCCTCGGAGCTGTCCACGCCGAGCCGGAGCCGACGCGTCGATGCCATCAGCATCGTGAGCATGCGCAACCGGTCGCCGGTCGGCCAGACCGGATAGGCGACGAACAGGTCGTCGATTCCGGCGGCGGCGAACATCGCTGCCTCGGACAGCGTCGCGACGGTCAACCCGGTCGCGCCGTGCTCGAGTTGCATCCGGCCCAGATTCACCGACTTGTGCGTCTTGGCGTGCGGCCGGAGGGCGGCCCCCCGGCTCGTGACCGAGGCGATCATCAAGCCGAGGTTCGTCTCGACCCGGTCAAGGTTGACGACCAGCGCGGGCGAGGTCAGGCCGTCGAAGCTGAACTCGGCCAGCACGTCGAGTCCCGCCTCGCCGTCGTTGGACAGCACAGGTCCTCCACTCGCGTGCATCGTCACGGGCGACCCACCCTCAGCAACTCCGGGTTCTCCGCGGCGAAGTGGCAGGCCGCGGCATGCACCCGCCGGTCCGCGTCGTCCCGCGGGTCGATCCGCACGCAGATCTCGTGGTCCGCGACGACCCCAGGGCCTTGCGGACACCGGGCAGCGAAGCGGCAAGCGGCTTCGGCCGACCGGATCCGCGCCGGCGGCTCTGCTGCGGCGCCGTCCGTCGTACCGCTGCCAGGCACGGCGGCGAGCAGTTCGCGGGTGTACGGGTGCTGCGGTTCGTCGATCAGGGCGTCGGTCAGACCGGACTCGACCACCCGGCCGGAGAACATGACCGCGATCCGCTCGCTCACGTACCGCACCACCGGCAGGTTGTGCGAGATGAAGATCAGGCCGATGTCGAGCTCGCGCTGGACGTCGCGCAGCACGTTCAGCACCGATCCCTGCACCGACACGTCCAGGGCCGACGTGATCTCGTCGGCGATCAGGAAGCGCGGGGAGGTCGCCAGCGCTCGCGCGATCGCGGCCCTCTGGCACTGGCCGCCGGACAGCGAGACCGGCAGGCGCATGGCCACCGACGCGTCCAGGCTGACCAGATCCAGCAGCTCCGCCGTCCGCGCTCGCGCGGCCGCCGGTGTGGTCCTGCCGGTGGCCAGCACGGCCTCCGTGATGGCGTCACCGATCCGCATCCGCGGATTCATCGAGGACGACGGATCCTGGAACACCATCTGGACCGCGGACCGCAGCCTCGCCAGCTCGGCGCGCCCAGAACTGACCGGACGGCCGTCCAGCACGATCCGGCCGGAGCAGGAGGGCAACAGCCCGACCATCGCCCGGGCGAGCGTGGACTTTCCGGAGCCCGACTCCCCCACGACCCCCAGCGATCCGCCCGCCGCCACCTCGAGAGTGACCGTGTCGACCGCCGGCGCATCGTCGCGCCGGGAACCGTACCGAACC
>Ga0164241_10002782_pt1 | contig 18435 bp, 28 predicted proteins | sample OricomyardsoilBY_FD_108780 | JGI IMG/M metagenome (GOLD analysis project Ga0164241, IMG submission 108780) | Backyard soil microbial communities from Emeryville, California, USA - Original compost - Back yard soil (BY) | ecosystem: Environmental > Terrestrial > Soil > Unclassified | place: USA...
CGGCAGGCAGAGCGAGTCCCCACAAGGTCCATCAATGCAAGTGCGCTCGCAGGAGCCGCAATGGTCCGCCGTGACGCGAAGGTCGCTCTCGCAGCCCGGTGCTGCCGTGCAGTCGTCGAAGTCAGTTGCACATTCGAGCGTGCAGGACCCCGCCAGGCATGCCCCGACCTGGTTGAGTGCCGGCTTCGGGAGGCAGGTCTTGGTCGTTGGGGGAGGGCACGTTGTGGCGCCGCCACAAGTAGCCCCTGGGACGGCGGTCGTCTCGTCCGAGCATGTCGCCGCTCGGCAGACCGTCTCGGCTGGCGCGGCCGGATGAGTGCATCCGCCCGAGTCGTTGCAGACGTCGCTCGTGCAGTCGTTTTGGTCGTCCGCGCAGGCCGTGTTCTGGGCCTTGTTGTTCGGTTGGCAGGCGCCGGCCTGACACGAGTCCGGGTTGTCGCAGACGGACGAGCTGCTGGACCCGCACGCGGCCCCGTTGGTCTTGCGCGGGTGCGTGCAGGCGGTCCCCAAGGCGTTGCACACATCGTTCGTGCAGGCGTTGCCGTCATCGGCGCAGGTGCCGTCTGGGACACAGACACCGCCGCAAGCGCCGCTCGAGCATGCGAAGGGGCAGGCGGTTCCCTGGGTGCCCCACATGCCTCCCGCCGAGCAGGTTTGGATACCGCCCTGGGTGCCGCACTTGGCAGAGCCGGGGACGCACTCGCCGGCACAGGCGCCGTTCGAGCACGCGAAGGGGCAGGCCGCGCCGCTCACCCAGTGACCCGCCGCGCACGTTTGGGGAAGCTTGCCCGAGCACTGCGTCGTGCCGTTCGTGCAAGAGCCGGCACAGGAGGCCGACCCGCCCGAGAAGTTGCAGACGAAGGGGCAGGTCTCCCTGGTCATCCATTGGCCTAGGTCGCCACACGTCTGCGCGTTCTTGCCCGAGCACTGCTCCGTTCCGGGGACGCACGTGCCGCCGCATACGCCCTCGCCGCCGCAGACGAAGGGGCAGGTTGCCGTGGTGACCCACGTTCCGGTCTCGTCGCAGGTTTGCGAATCCTGACCGTCGCACTTCTTGTCGCCGGGACGGCATTCTCCCACGCAGCCCGTCTTGGCATCGCACACGAAGTCGCATGGTTCCGTCACCCAGCCGGAGCCATCCTTGCAGGCTTGAAAGTCCCCGCTGGCGCATTGGGTCGTACCGCGGTCGCAGACCATGATGGGCGGGGTCCCGCCGGAGCCGTCCGCGCCAGCCTGGTTGGCAGCGCCGGCCGTGCCTCCGCTGGTCCAACCACTGCTCGCAGCGGTTCCGCCGGACACACCGCCGGAGCCAGCTTCTCCGCCTGCGCCCCCACCAGCGTTGCTCCTCTCGCTCATCGCACCACCTCGCGATTCGCCACCAGCAAGGCCGCCAGTCCCGGCGCTGCGGCCATCATTGCCCGAAAAAGGCGAGCCACCGCACGCAACGACAAGAGCACCGACACCCCATAGTGCAGTCCTGGTCAGTCCCCAGTGTCCAAGGTTGAGGTGTTGGCTTCGTATGGTGACCATTGCATTGGGCTCGCGCGAACGATTTTGAATTTCAGAAACCAGGATTGCTCGACGTCTTGTAGGGATTTGGAGGAATCTGGTCTGGGGTCTTTTCTGGGGTCTCTTCGAGGAACACTGAGACAGCGGGTGTCGGAGTCGAGGTTTTGGGCGACGCCGATGTGATCGCGTGCGCTTCACCGCCACCAGGCTTTGCGGTGGCGGATGACGAGGCGGCTACCGGCGTGACCTCGGGCAGCAGAGCCAAGGGTGGTTCGGGTGTCGGCGTGATGATGACGACGCTCGGTGACGGGGCCGGCGCGACATCGTGCAGGACGACAACGCGAGGCTCGGGGGCGGCGTGTACTGGAGCGCTGTAACGACCCGCGGCAAAAACTACAACGCCGAACAATGCGGTGAGGACGGCGTAAGGCAGGTCGGATCGCGTCATCTTATTGCGTCTGCGTCTGCTGGAGCATTGGCTGACCCATGGGTGCTCCGTGCCGTTGACGGCCGCTCAACACTTGGTCGCAAACGCCACCCTGCATTCGGTCATGAGGGTGACCTCGACGCCATGGAGCCCGCTCGACACTGCTAGGCACCAGATGGCAAGGAATGACGTGCCAGATTGTCGCGCCCATCGCTTCACCTGGGGCAACAGAACACCGTGAATAGCTGTGGATCCCGCATGCCCGGGAACAGGTGCACGCATCCAGCTCCAAGTGCGACCATCTCGTCTTCCTCGAAGGTGCCGCCCTCGTACGACTTCCGGAAAGCGGGCAGCCCCTTGCCGGTGCATTCGCCGTCGCGATCGAAGCTCCAGAACTTGGCTTCCACCTTCTGCTTGGCGGCGTCGAGCACTGCCGTTTGCTCAGCCGCGCTGGGCTTCGGTTGAGCAGGCGGTTCGATCACCCGCTTCTTAAGGCAGGCGCAGAGCGGATCGCCAGGAGGGCAGGAGCACGGCGATGCACTTTCTACCGTGGCTGGGAGATCGGCCAGGATAGCTGCCGCCTGCTTCCCCGAGCGGCTGGTCTTGTCCACGTTCACGGCGCGCTCACACTCCTGGCGTGCCTCGTCGGGTTTCGATTGCGCCAGTAGGCGCTGACAGTCTCGGAGCGGCGCCTCGGCCTTGTCAGTGCAGGCGACCCCGATCAGAGCCAAGATCATGAAGGCGTTGTGAAGTCTCCTCATCGCGGTCCTTTTGGGAAGAAAGCGGCTCGATTGCGAAGATTTGGCCGGATTCTGGATCATGTCAATAGATTGATCTGCGGATCGGTCATGGCCGCGGACAACGCAGGCCCGCGAGGCTCGCCGGATGGTTCGAGCCAGCCAGGTACCCTTGGGACCGGCCATCCGTAAGCGTCGTCAGGAGCTAGGGCTTACGCAGTCTGATCTCGCCAGCGCCGCGGAAATCGCGAACGAGACCGTGTCCAGGATCGAGAGAGGGCGGCTTACTCCCTCGGTGAGCATCGTCGAGCGGATCGCCCGGGCACTCGATACTAGCTTGGAGCAGTTGAGGGAGCGGAAGCGGGTACCCGAGGCGGGTCCTCGGCCTTGTGAGGCTCGTCTGCTTGCGCTGGTTCGGGATCTCGACGACACCGCCGTTGACGATCTCGCCCGCGCGATGAAGGTCATCTTGGCGGTCGGGGCCAAGCGCGATCGAAAGTAGCCGGTTGCGGACGCGCTTCATCGGCGACGACCCTGAAGAAATGCCCATTCCGTGACCGTGTCCATGACGTAGGCCAATCGACTGCTGGTCGCCTCCTCGACCTTCAGGTAGGCCTGCCACGCATCGTCGGTGGCGAGGTCGCGGAGTCGTCGCTGGCGCTTTAGAATCCGGCGACGGTAGGACCGGAAGTTAGGATCGTCTGCCAGCAAGTGGGCGTGCGCTTGATCCAGAGCATCGGGATCAACAAGGACCGCTCGGTCGAGGCGGGGACGACGCTTGCGAGAAACAGCCATCACCGACGGGTACGTTCACGGTCAGGGAAGGTTGACCCGGATTGACGCCGCACCCGTTCGCGGCGTACCTGCCGATGAACCTGCGGCGTGTGCCATCCCCCCCGGCCGTGTCGCGGGTTCACTACGTTCGTGGGACGCGCAGGCCGTCGAGCAGCGGTGGCATCGCGGTTGTTGCTCGATCGAGAGCCAAGTCCTCGTCTACGGTTCCGGTGAGCCCGGCCACGTGATGGAGGTCACGAACGCCGGTCGGTCGGAGCGCCTGGACTCGCGGGTGGCTTCCTCGAGGGCCCAAAGGACGCGGAGAACGCGCCTGCGCGTCGGGAACGAAGATGGGCTTGCTCGCACTGGACGGGACGGTCCGGCACGCGCGACATTGCTGGGACGGCCGGGTGCTCCCAGCACGATGAGCGTCGACACGGCCGGGGTGAGCGACGACGATGCGACGGCCACGGTGCTCGACAGCGGGGTGGAGGCCGGGCTACGTGGCGCCGCTGCGGGCCAAGCCGGACGAGGTAACCCCGTCAGATCGGGGCGAATGGCGACCGTGCGCCAACCGCGACACGCAGATCCTGCGCAGCACAGTCGGCCTGCGAGGGCTGCCGATCGCGATTTGTGGCCCTACATAGTCATTTCTCGCTACTCCTCGCGGTTCGGCGCCATTGGCATGGACCGTGCTCGCTAGCGGTTGAGCCCAAGCACCCCTCCTTATTGAGGGGTCGAGTTGGCCGTCTTCTGGATATGACCGATGTCGCGTGAGCCACAAAAGAAGGAACTTTCCCACCTGCGGCTCGTCCGCTATGGTGCCGACAAGTACGCCGGCTCTGAAAAGAGCCAGAGGAGGAACGACATGGCGCATGAGCAAGTGCTTCCGAGCACGCCGGATGCGGTTAGGGTCGATGCGCGGAGTGGCAGACCTGCCAAGCATCAACGAGTTCCGCAACAGCGGTGGATTCAAACCGTCGCGGGCGGCCTCTCGGGCAGCGTCGTTGGAGTTGCCCTTGGTGGCGCCCCAGGAGCGCTAGTACTGGGCGCGCTGGGTGCGCTGGCGGGTCGCGCGACGACACCAACCAAAGACGACGAGTAACTCACCACGCCCGCGTCTACCGGGCAGCAAGCAGGGCTGGGGATGAAATTTCTCTTTGGCGATGCCGCGTGGTGGACAACCTTCTTGGTCGCCGCGTTCACCGGACAAGTCGCGGCGCTCGTTTGGTTCCTCACGCGATGCAAGAACATCAAGAGGCTGGACGCCTGGCTCCACGAGCTATCGGGTCTTGATTCGCGGGCCAAGGAGATACTTGATTCGGCGTTCCACGCCGCTCGCCATCGGTCATTCGCCGGTGCCTTCCCGGCTGCACTTCACCGCTACACCGCAGCGAGTCGTGACCTCGAGGTGCGACTCAGGCAGCGAAGAGTAGCCACGTATTCATTCGTGTTGGCCCCCATTGCTAGCGGTCTGGCGATCGTCTCGATGCAGTTCAGGCCCCAACCCGCAGTCGCTGAGTGGCTAGTCGGGGCCGCCGTCATGTTGCTGACGACCGAATGCTGGTTTGGGCTTCAGATCGTGTTTCTTGAGGTCCAGTACGGCCCCGCCAAGGATGGTCTCGACGGCGAGAACAGATCGATCGACAGCTCGAGCCCCAATGGCCTTCCGGCATCGCTCGGCTCGACGTTTCCTTCCGCGGAGCCCGCGTCTTTCAATAGATCGACGGCCCCGCCCCTCTCACATAGTCGAGCAACCGCCGTCCGCATCTCCATCGAGGGTGGCCTTCAGCTTCGCGTCGAGTTTGACAACGCATGGGAGGACTGCAGCGGGTGTTGCCTCCTGAGCCCTCAGCCGATCCAGGGCCAGCTCATTCTCGAAATTGGCGGGACGGCATTCGACGTCGCGGTGGTGAAGTGCCACGAGTTCGGAACACGATTCGCCGTACAAGTGCAGCTTTCCGACCCGTCCGAGCAGCCGCGCTTCCGTGGAACGCTGTCGCTGGTCGGTCGGAGTCTTGGGCAACAAGTTGGCTCCTCGTAGTCCACACGAGAAAAGGCCATTCTCAGCACGGCGAAATGGTACCGCTGCTACGAGCCGCTAGCACGACCTCGGAGGCTGATGATCACTCGGTGCCTGCCCTGCGTCTCGATTTGGGTGAACCCAGAGACGAACGAAACCAACTACATCGCGGACATACGGTTCGCCAGCACGCTGCCGCCGCCGTCATCGTAGAGGCCACGACGGTCGCTGCACCCGACCAGGGAGGCAGCATTTGACGAGCTGGTTGTCCGCGTGAAACGGCTGCCCGAGCTGCTCAAGGACTTCGAGGTCGTGGTGAAGGACAAGACGTTCACGGACGTCGACGAAGCCGCGCAGGCCGTCGAAACTGTGCGGCCCATGTCAGCGGACCTTCCAAAGACGTAGTTAGGGAGGCCGCTCAGGAGGTTGGGGCGCTTCCGAACCGCGGCAGCGCCGCCAGGTTGTAGGCGGCGGGGATCGTAGTCCATGGAGATCCACATCGGCGTCCCAGTGTACGAGCCCGGGCACCTTGGGGAGCTGCGCCTCAAGCGCTTTGTTAGACAGCGCCCGCTAGTCGAGCTTGAGGCCGACGAGCAGTTCCTGCCATCTACGTAGCGAGACCCCACCGAAGTCGTGCTTGGGCCCAATCCCAAAGCTTTTCAAATAACCGCGCACTTTGGTTGTGAGCTGGCGACGCCGACGCTGTCGATGGGTCTTGCAGGCGACGAAATATCGACCGTCAGGAGTTGGTAGAGCCGTCCGCACGGCGTCGGTGACATGGACGACCTCAACCCACGCCGTCGAACTCGTCGAGTCGAGCAAGAGAATGTGATCCCCCGGGCGGATTCTGTGGCGCGAGCACGAATAATAGTCCCAGTTGTGGCGAGCCCAGTTCGTCTCGTCGCTGACGACCTGCTGAGTTGTAGTGTCAGCATATCCGTCAACGCTCAGGATCCAAAAGCGCCGAGCTGCGCCGGCGGTCGATGTGGTAGGGACCATCGGTCGTTTTCTTCCTGCCGCGAGAAGACGTCGTAGTTCGCTCAAGTCCACGTTGTGTCGGGGCGTGACTGATTGGCCCAATCGTTGATAGACGCGGACGATCTCAGCGGTCAACGGAGCGCCCGCGCGCCAGCCCCGGTCGAGAGTCGAGCGCACAGTTCGAGCGGCGGCGGAGCCGTGCTTGGCGCTAAAGAGGACGGAGAACTCGCCGGGAGAAGCGAGACCGTCCGCCGTAAGATTCGACGAGCCCACGATCGCATCGAGTCGGGCGTGGCGAGAGATTACGTAGAGCTTCGCGTGAAACCGGTCCAGCGTGACGCGAGCGTGGAACGTGGTCGGAGCTTCCGCTTGGGTCTTGAGCAGACGACGAAGCGCGTCCGGATCCGTGAACAGCTGCCACAAGCTGACGAGTACACGGGTCGTATCCGCTCGGCGAAGCCGGCGCAGCACCCGACTCACGCCTTGCTTGGTAGCGAAGGCAACCTGAATATCCGCAGCCGTCGCGTTGGGTAACAGGTGCAATAGTGCCGCTTGGACTGTATTCGGGCCAACGTTGTCGATGAATTCCAGAGTGCCTCCACGACCAACTGGGCTGCCGCGCGCCGCCAACCTACCGCGGTTGAGCATCGGCGGCATCAGGAAACCTCAAGGCGGCAGGTGGCCACGACCGAGCCCGTGGTGCGTTACCAGGGCGACTATCGGTAGGGGCGGGCAAGGTTTTTCGGGCAACAGCTTTGCGCGAACTATGTCGCGACTGTCATCCAATCAGTGAAGTCGAGCTTAACGCTGGGCATTTTCTCTCGGCTGAGAAGAACGACCATGTCATCTGCGCGGCCCCACCATTCGTTGATCATTAACGGTTCGCCGGCGAAGGTGAGGTGATAGGCGGGAGGAACCTTCTGCCCAATGTTCTCGGGGGCGGCGATGCTCACCGCGACCAACGCGAAGATCACGCGGTCGCTGAGCCTGACCTTGCCCCGCTCGATTTGCATGCGGGTTAACCGATGTGGACCGGCAACATCTGGGAGTAGCTCAAAGCCATCGGGGAGTTCATCGCCGTGGCCGTGCGTGCAGCGATGAACGCCGTAGACAACATCAGCAATGTCCGGCATGCCGCCCAGTGCCTTTGGCCTTGCGACTTTTACCGGCCAGCGCGTGGCAACGATGTCGATACCGGGCGCTCCCATCGGGCCGAAGATCGGATACCCCTCGCGCAGGAATCTCGTGAAGCGCGCGTTGCTGCCTTCAGTCGGATAGCGCTTGCTTGCGGTCCCATCAACGCGTTGCAGGCGTGAAGCATTGCCGCCTCAGGTTCTCCCTGCTCCCAGTCATCGATGGCCTTTCGGACGGAGTCGCCAGTCTTCCTTCAGGATTCGCCTCCCAGTTGAGTCCACCCCAAGCTATCGCCGTTCAGCTGCGGCCGCATCAGAAAGCGAGAGGCAGCAGATGGCGACGAGCGAGGCCAGGTGGCCCGCTACGGGCGTCAGCGAAGGGCACCGTGCACGGTCTGGCGCCGCGAGACACAGGCGCCAGACATCAAGTACGCCGGTGGCGTCGCCGTGCTGCTGCCCCCGTTACCCTGGGGCATGAAGTAGTTGGGCCCGAACAGTAGGCAGCCAGGCGACGGCTGCGTCGACCGTTCAAGCGGCGGTTCCGGACGTGACAGCGTTTCCTGGTACTCGACCTCGTTGATGTTGTAGCAGCGCGTCGGGCCCTTGGCGCCGGTCTGGCAGTACTGCTCCCCGCAGGCTGTGGCGAGCAGCGCGACGCCGAGCCATGGGAGCCAGTCGCTTCGCGGCATCGTGACGCAATCAGCAAAGGTCGGGCCAGCCGCAGAGCAGCGGCCGCGGGCGCAAACTGGGTCCACATGTGACCGCCGGTTCACGACTGTTGCTGTCGCGCCCGTGTGGTCAGCACGACGGCCCGCTTCAGCTCAGCCCCGAGGAGGGCGGCGACCACGCTCTGCAGCTCGCCCCACGGGGTCAACGAATGAAAGCCTTCAGAACGCTTCCCACGAACATCAGCGCGTCTACTAACAGGATGAGCGGGCGAGTGGCGCGCCGAAGCGAGCCCCGGCTTCTGGCCTTCGACCTTTCCTGCTCGGACCGAATCTGGCTGGAGCCGACGCCTCTCCGATGCTCGCGTTGAGTCGTCATGCTCGTCCGCCAACTTACCGCCGTTTAGCAGCCGCCGCGAGGCTACCTTGCACCGCGTCGGGGCGCCGTCGGCGCAACTCAAAATCCTGCGGCGTTCTGAACTCGTCGCCAGACCTCGTCCGTCATCTCTAAACGACGAAGCATGCCGAGGGCGCGATGAAATTTGGAGCTTTCGACCGCTCTTTGCTCGATGCGAGAGATGAACAATGGGCCGTCCTTGGAGAGTAGATCTTCCAGCGGACTTGCCGCGAGGAAGCCGAGAGACCTATCGGATGGGGCACGATCGATCATCTCGACGATGAGTTCCCACGCGAACTCGGGCAGCGCTTCAAGGAGGCTGTACATGCGATCGTTCGCCCAGCCCCAATTCTCCTCTCCCTGAGGCGCCTCGCCGTAGCCGATGTACTCTTGGATGAGCCTTTCGCGATCCAGGGGCAAGGCGCGCAGGACTTCTTCGACCGTGTTTGCCTCGGCCCACGAAGGCCCTGGTGTCAACTGAAGGCTAACCGGGACGTCGTACGGCAGTTCGCCGGAGCGAATCAACTCGCACAGCTGGTCGAGAGAAATGGGGCCGAGCGCCGTCTCACGGTCACGCTCGGCATCGCAGTAGTACCAGCACGCTGATTCCATGCAGTCCACCAAACGTACCGGCGTTCAGCGGCGAGCGCCAGCGCGACGGCTCAGGCCGGAACGACAAGCTCGACAGCCGCGGCGCCTTGTTAGGCAGGCAACGTTAGCGGTCGCGCTGCGCCGGCTGAATGACGGTGTGCATGAGGCCGGCCAATTCCAGAGAGCCAGACGGTCGTGTCAGAACTGTTATTACGCCGGCGTCGTCGGTGAAGTCGTGTAGCTGGCCGGATCTCGTGACGGGTTCACCGCAGTGACCAGCAACAACGCCGGGGAGCGTGGGCCACGGAAGCGCGTCTGCAAACTTTTGGGACCACTTGGGGCCGCGCCCAGCCCAAACGTCCAACTGGAAGTAGTGTGCACTCCCAGTTGGTGGTTGAGGGAAGGCTGACGCCGTCCGTTTGCCGCTGCCCATCAGGGCGCGAGAGCGTCGTGAAACGTCTGAAAGTGGTATGGAGAACTCGAATCGGAACGTTGCTGGCAGCGGCTCGTACGCGTCGAGGTCGCGCAGCAGCAGGCTGAACCAGGGATGGAGGTGGCCTGCGTGCACGGGGCCGCATCGAACCTGACCGCGGCTACGCTTTCCCCCGGGAAGAACGGCGACGTGCTCCTCGAAGCGCTGCATATCTTCGGCAAGTTCCAACGTGATGTGGTCAAGACGCTTCCCATTCAATGACTTGTCAGGGTGCGTCGACTGGACATCGCCGACACGGCCATGGAAGAAGAGGAAGCGCCCCCCAGGCGTCCAGACGATTGTCCCCAGGAGCTTCGGATGTGCATCTGGCGCTGACTTCACGGCCAGGAACATCCACTGACCGGTGTACTTCCCGCTCTGGACGGCGCGCCGAAATACCGACACCAACGGGTGATCCTGCCCGACCACCTGCGTTCCCGCGCCGTCTGCGAAGCCCATCTCGAGAGTGAATTGCTCGGTCGTCATCGCGGCAACGGGTGCATCTCGTGTTTGCGGTCTGCCAACGTACCGCCCGTAGCCAGAGGCTGCATCATGAAACGCAGCGGTAGCCGGTGGCGGCAGCCGAGCCCGTGGTACTTCACTGGGTAGAGCGCTCCGAGTGAAGAATCCGTGCGAACCGCGCGCAGAGTTCGATGGCGACGTCCGGGTCATTCGAATGGAGGCCGCCGGGCGGGCCAAAGCCACCCCCAGGACTCGGTCGAGGCAGCCGGTGCTCGTGCTTCAGTGGACAGGGATATCTGCCCAGCCATTCACCAAAAACGCTCATGTTGAGCAACAGTGCCTCTTGATCCGGGGTCAGCTCGATGTGGGCATCGTGAGCTAGCGCGCGGAGATCGTGCCCGCCCCCCTGCCATTTAGCCAAACCCAATTCCTCGACTCGCGACAGGTCGCGACCGACAAGGATTCCCTTGAGAAGGTTCTCTGCGGCGAACGCCAGAAGCATGATGTACACGGGAGGAAGGTCCCATCCTTGGGGAAGTTCATCGCCCGCCTGAATACCAGCCTCCGCTGGAACAGCTCCGCGCAGAACCTGCGCGGCGAACAAAAGCCTTTCCGCAACGCCCGCCCACACCAGGGGCTCTCTCGCATCCTGTTGGAATCTGGGCAACCAATAGGCTTTGTAGTCGGCAGTAGAGGCGCGCGGATCAGGCGCAGGAAGGTCTTTCATGATGTAGAATCCCGGCACCTGCGACGGTGAGGTTGGCGGAGTCTCAGGGTCCGATCGACTTACCGCTGTTCAGCGGCGGCTGCATCAGGAAACGAGGAGGTGGCGCTCGTCCGCTTCAACAGCTACGGTCGGCGCCGTCGCGCACGGAGCAGCCGCGGCACCAATTGGGGCAGCGTGAGCGCCAGGATGGCGTTGGCGAGATAGGCGGGAATTGTCAGCGGGCCAACGAAGTCTTCCCAATGGTCCCCGTGTTTCTCCCAGGCGGCGGCCATAAAGGGGAAGCCGACGATGCGATGCGTATCGCCGAGGGGGTAGGAGACGAACAGGGACGCGGTGGCCAAGACAAGGCCAAGGATCCACGTGCCAAGCCGGACCCGAAGGGAAAGCCGCGGGGAGGCGACGTCTCGCTGGTTGCGTCGCAGTGCGACGACGCTCGCCACAAGGATTGCCAACCCGAGCAGGTGTAGGCCGACGAGCACGGAATCGGTCATGGAGCGCGGGGAGCCTTCCTAGGTTTGCTCATCAGCCCGCGATCGGTCCCCTGCGACGAAGATCGTTTCTCGGTGGTGGGCGAGGTAGTGCGCCGTCTTCCCTTCCGGGACGCGGCCAAGCGTGGCTTCCGCGATGCCGAGTCGCTCCCGCTCATCCGCGGAGAGCTTCCGGGAGACCAGCAGCGTTCCGGTCTCGTCGAACGTGATCAGCCCGGCGTCGAACAACCCGTCGAGGGTTCCGGCGAGTGGGAGCCCGTTTCTTGGGTCGAGCCGTTCCTCGTCCGTCGAGTCCCTCCACGGCTTGATGTGTGAAGCACGAATGGCCTCAGGGGTTTCGATCCCCGTGACGCAGCACCGGTTGCCCCAAAGCCGGAGAACCTCGGTCCTGAAGCGTCCCTGGCCCACGCGCGCGTTGACGAGTGCTTCAGCGGTCGTGCCCTTCCTGATCAGAGCCGCAAGGTCGGGGACCAGTGTGCTCTCGCCAGTCCGGCGCCGAGCAATCGTTTCAACCGAGACGCGAGCCAGGACTTGGCCGTAGAGCCGGCTTCCGTCTTGGCGGACATCACCCAGTCGAAGCAAAGCGTCGCGATCAAAGCGCTTGATGCGAGTCGTGTCGTGGCTTCCGGGCTTGGCTTTGAGGCACAGGACGCCATAGCCCGGCGCTCCTCTTTGGATGGCGTCGAGGTGCCGCAATCGCTCCGGGTAGCCAGGCGACCTTCCCTTCCAGTCCAGGTTGTACAGCTGGACACGCTCGCCCCCTGCTGTGGCCTCGATGTCATCGGCCCACACCCTCAAGAACACCTCGTTCGTGACGGGATTCATGGCGCCCCAAGACCAACGGGTGTTCGTGAGGTTTGCGCCAAGGGTCTCGGTATAGAAGTCGGTGAGGCTTTGGTTGGCTGCCATCCGAAATCTACCGGACTGCGGAAGCGGGCCGTGGGTCAACGATGTGCAAAAACGTTTTGAAGATCTCTCTAGGGACTTCGAGTGTCTTGTCACCGCTGGGCTTGTGGTCGTCGTTCCATTGTCCTCTCGGCGCGGGCGTACCGGCTAGCCCTTCCCGCTTCAGCAACATGAAGAACCGTCGCGCCAACGGATGGATACCCACGTCGCCTTCACGGTCGTCGGAGTCGACCACGCGGACGATGTCCTTGTAGTGGAGGGTGCTGCTCTTGCTACTAGGGGTGCTGGCGTGCACCTCCTCGTGTGAAAGCTCATCGCCGATCACCACACAAATGGACGGCGCCTGGTTCACTTCGTTCACGCTGTCGATCCCTCGAAGCATTGCTACCAAGGAAGCAAGTTCACCACGCTCCAGATCGCAGAGTAGGCGCCCCATGCCCCTGAATACCTTGTCAGGATACCGTCCAGCTCCGCGATACACGCCCGCCATGTAGCCCAACGTTTCGACCACCTCAGGTTCCGCCGCGTCCATCATCATGCGGAACGTCCTAAACATCGTCTCGTGGTATTCGGGATCTGTTTCGTGTTCCTTGGCGTGCTCCGCAACCTTCGCGGGGTCGTCATCGAATGCGCTCGCGTAGCCCTTGGCGAGCAGGACAGTTCGGGGCGCGAACAAGCGGGACGCGCCCTTCGCTACCGCAAGTCCCATGAGCGGGAGCGTGACAGCTAGCATCGCCTGCCACCCTGCGCTCGCCGCCACGGCGGGGACGACGATCTTGGCGCCTTCGCCGACTGCCGTGAAGAAGGCTTGGGTACCGGCGCTGCCTTGCGGACCCTGGGCTTTGGCTGCCGCTTTGGCGGCACGTACGCGCGGGACGCCTCCAGCGGCTCGGTGCCTACCGACATGGGCGGCTTGCGGCCGCCGAAATAGCAGTAGTTCACCAACACTTCAGCCCAGGGCTCCAGCTCGAAGTCAGGATCTGAGCGTCTCCTCATGCGCGCCTCGTCATCAACAACGGACTAGGCACGCGGCGTGGCTGCCGCAATCGCAAGGATCCGGTCATGCCACGTGCTCGCTCGCACGAATTCCTCCCGATGAACCACCCCAACGTCCAGACCGGCTTCCTCCGCAAAGAGCTGGCCCATCAGCATGAGCTGGTGCGCGACCAAGATCGAGAGTCGTGCCAGTTCAGGTTTGGTGGCAGAATCAAGGTTCACGCGGACGATCCCAGTGGCGATGCGCTCGCCCAGGGCTAGCATCTCGTCGTCGGTCATGCCTGAACCTCTGCGTCGTCAAAAAGGTCGTCACCGTCGTCGCACGGCTCGTCGAGCAGCCGGGGGAGCACGGCTGCAAGTAGCTGCTGTGCGGCAGCGGCGTTGCCCTCGGACAGCTCGCGCGCGGCATGCCGCACCAAGCGGTCCTGGAGCGCGAAGTAGAGGGACGCGATCAGTTCGTGTAGCTCATCGGGTGTGTGACCCTGGACGAGCCACTGCGGAAGCAGCGCCCAGATCTTCGGAAAAGTGGCGGCCAGATCATCGTGCGTCACGATGCACCCCTTGCGGTGCCGGCGACGGATGGTGTGGGTGCCGGCTCAGTGATGCAGCTGCGGATTGCTTTGGCTGAAATGTAAGGCAGTTGTGGGTCCTGACCCCACCCAAGGCTGCGCCAATCTGCGCGCACTCGCTCCAGTGGTTCGGCAGCTTCTTCTCGGGTCGCGTGGCGGGAGGTGTGAAAGCCGACGCCGTCCTCGGTCGCGACTTCGAGAAGCCAAGGGCGTGTGGGGGTCATGGCTGCACCTCCGCGTGATCAAGAAGGTCAGCCTGAAGCAAGCGGTCCCAGGCGCTCAAGGGCGCGACCAGCCTAACGGGTGACGACGACGCACCAGGAACAATCCGGGGCTTCCGGCGGCGGGGCTTGTCACCACGGTCCGCGCGAGCGGTAAGTTGGGCAAACGCTCGTCCGAGCACGCGAAGTTCCTCGGAGCCCATCGACAGGTCAATGTGCCCGTCGGCAGTGCGGATTCGAAGGACGCCACCGTCCTCGTCTTCTACGTCGAGCCTGGCTGCTTGAAGGTCGTCGAAATATTCGACGAGCCGCTGGCCACCGCGTGGTCCTTTGTGAGTTTGATGGACGTACATTACGGCTGCCCTCCCGGTTGCGACCCGGGCCTCTTGGTCGCCTGGGCGTCCTCGTCCGCAAGAAAATCCGACAAACCGGCAGCGTCGGCGTCGCTCTTAATCAGGCGAGACACGTGCTCTGCCATCGAGATCTTGAGCTGCGCGGCTCGCATGGCGGCCAATTGCCTCGTGGTCTCCGTGAGATTCAGATGAGTAACTCGCATTCTGGGTGCTCCTTGTGGGCCGGGGTTGGCCGGTCTCTACCTAAGATCTGCGTATAAGTGGTTTCGTCACGACCAGGGCCTGGCGGGCCGGTTGCGGATCCACTTGTGGCCCGGGTAGGGGGTCATGTCCGAGCAACGCCCGTACACCAAGCCCACCCCCTCGGTCCCCCATCAACAGGAGCAGAAACGCTCGCCCGGGAGCGAGTCGCCGAAGGCTGACGAATTTCGAACAACTACTCCCAGTCAGAGAAGTTCATCGGGGAAATCAGCCTCCCCCCCGAGCCCTGTCCGCTTAGGGGGCCTGGACACCGTCGTACTGACCCGGAGATTTCTAGATCCCCTGGACCTTAAAGGTGAGTGGGAGCCAGCCAAATCACCCAGGTGGAACCCCGCAACTAAAGTCCGTGAGCACGGTTGGCTCCACCTCGATGCTGGTGCCCAGGGATGGTGGCTTGACTACCTGCCTGAACGTCATGTCCTAGAGGTCACGCTTCAGATCCCAAAGATCATGGGCGAATCCCTAAGCAATTACCCGATCCAGCCCTTCCGCCGCAGCCAGCTAGATAGGCCCGCCCACTACATCATGCGAGAGCTTGGGATCAACTATCGACTCCATACGAGTGCCTCAGAATGCCTCGGCTGGGAATACTTTGGTGTTCGGTCGGCTCACTACACCATTGACCTACCGGTGCCCAACAAGACCGCCTTGCTCCGTACGCTCTCCCAGTATCAGCGCTCTGGGAAACGACGAACCTTTGGTGATGAGACCGTCCAATGGACGAGCGGCAGCAGAACCGTACAAATCTATGACAAGGCGATTCAGCTTCGGGCGACGCTTGGGAAGGCTGGGTTCGATCACATGAGTCGACACCACCCGGAGCTTCCTGGAATTGCTCGCCTTGAGGTGCGGCTACAGAGTTCAGAGCTGCGTGACTTCTTCGGATTGCCCCCCGGGCGCCTCCCCAAGCTTGCCCCAGTTGCCGACCCGAGCGTTGTCCAGTGGGTCCTCCAACACGAGCTTCGCCAGGGCTTCAAAATCGATCGAGTCAGTTCCGGGGCACGAAGTGCAGGCGACCTCATCTCCTCTCGTGCTGACGAGATCCTGCGCCAGGCTGGAGCCGAGGGTGGGATCCTCGCTTTCCCTCGACTTTGCCAGGTACTCGTAGCCGGGGCACTGATGGAACACTACAAGAAGGCAGAGATTGTTGAGCGGTTCGGCGTCTCCAGGGCCCAGCTAAACAAGCTCATCCAGTGGTCCCGCCAGCTCGGCATCGTCCCCGGCCTTGGCGCTGCGGGGGCCTCCAGCAAGGCGCTCCGCGAGATGGTGCTCGCCTATCGGCGTGCCTACCCGAAGCTGCTTTCGCGCCGACCCGGGCTGCGGGACAAGGAGGCGTCGAGCGTGGACGCTTCGTGGATTGAAGAACACGACTACCTTCGTCCCGTTGAAGGAATCGTCGTCGACGAGCACGGGGTGGAAGACCTCAACGGCGTCTCCTTGCTGGCGGCGCTGGAAGGTCTGGTTTTGTCGTGATGCAGCTCTGGCCTGCCCCCGGATACGACGTGCGAGACGACGGGGCCACTCGCCGGATCACGGTACGGGGAGTTACAGCGTCGCCACTACTATCGCGATGCCCGTGTCCGCTCGCACATCGGCGACGCCGGCCGCTACTGGGCCCGCACCCGCACCGCGTTGAGCCAGGGAGGGATGAGCCCCGGCGTGTCGTGCTGGTCAAAGACGAGGCACAGGGCCTCATGGGCCGTATCGCGTTTGGAGCGACCGTTGGCGCATGAGGCTGCACCAATACGGGTCATACTTGCCCTCGCTCAAGCCACGGTGGTTGGGTAGCGTCATGCCGCCGCTAAGCCGCGTTCAGCTCGAAGGTCCTGTAGTCGAGCTTTTGATTGACCTTGTTCATCACGGGGTAGTCATCGGCGACCCCCAGCTCGCCGCTCCGGTTGGCGGGCGATGGGACTCACTTGCGTTGTCCCAGTTTCGAGGTCGCTTGGGTTGGATCCAAGAGCGGCCAGCGCTGTTCTTGGATGCTGCGGGCGACGACTTCGGGACGCTCTACGAGGCCATGGCGATTCGCAATAAGCCAGTCACCATAGAGCTGAGTGATGGCAGCCAGATCTCGGCGGAGCTGGCCCACATGAGGAACCTGGCCTTTGGGGGCGAGGCGCACGTCGAGCTGCATCACTGGGCGTGGAATGGCACCGGCGACCCGTTGCTCTGGATCGGGCACCTCGAAGGTCAGGTACCTCCAGGCGGTAACCTCACGGTGCGTGAACAAACGCGGCACCGGACGAGGATACGCCACGACGGTTTCCGCTTGCAAGGCGGGTACACGTGGTATCTGGTCCGTACATCTGACGCGATGACTCGTACGGTCGTCGTCGATCCTGGAGGCCTCCCGATGGAACGCGAGCGGGTGATGCGGGACTTCCTGTGCATGCAGTTTTGCTTTGGTGGTCCTCTTCGGCTGGACCGCCTGGTTGGCATCGACGCTCAGCGACAGGCCGTGGCTGCGCTCGGCCTGGGCACCTTTCTGAGGCAGGCAGGAAAGCATAGGGCGCCCGTTCCCGACGACATCGGCGAGGCGGATCGTTGGGTTCCCGAGCTGTTCGCGGTGATGACGAGGAAGATTCACGAAGAAGGCCTCGAACCGCTCTTGATCGCCATTGCCTCGTACCTTGACTCCGAGACCGACCACTTGGATGGGGGATACCTCAAGGGTCAGGTCGGTCTAGAGGCGTTTGCCAAGCGGCTCCTCGGGTCTCAGCCCGTTGAGCTGCTCATCAAAGACGAAGTTGCCTGGAAGAAATGGGTCAGGACACTCCGCCCCATCATCCGCACTCACTTAGCAGCACAAGATGCCAAGGCTCGCGAGGACCTAGGTATGGTCCACGACAAGTTCGTCAAGGCGATGCACGCTCCGACCGGCGGTCTTGTGCGAAAGGCTTTTGGCCAGATCACGCTGCCGAAGGAGATTCTCGACGAGATCAAGTTGCGCAACTACCCAGCCCACGGGTTCTTCATGAACGCAGGGCGCGACCATGACCTGGATCGAGATGTTCGTCGTCTCGAAATGGTCCAGACCCTCCTGGTGGCGCTCGTAGCGCTGCACGTCGGCTATGAAGGCCAACTGAAGGGGTACGACGTCCGAGACGATGGAGGCCGCCATCCCCCTTCCTGGTGGCCTAGCAAGGACTTGGATGGCGATACTGCCGAGCAGTTCATCGCAGAGCGCATCCGATAGAGCAAGGGCCAGCTAGCAAGCAGACCCCGTGCCTTCCGACCTCCTTTCAGTTGAGCTGGTTGCGACGTACGACGCGAACCACGCCGTCCACTTCGGCGCAGGTCGTCCACCAGACTTCACCTGTCCCGTCCCAATTTTCGGGAGCGTCGTGCCAGTCGAGGTCTCTTTGCGTTGCCTCTGACCAATGCTCCCGGACGAGCCGGAGTACCTCGTCGCTAAGGCGATTCTGAAGGTCCACCATTCGGCGTGTCGCCAGCGGCGTGAATCTGATCCAGTTGCGGCGCTTTCACCGTGGACCACTGACCCGCCCGGTGGCTCGTGGAGCCCATCGGCGCACACCACACCGTCAACGTCGCCGCGCCTTGCTGTCCGGATGAGCCCTCCGCCGGTTGAGGGTCTGGGAGCCTAATCTGCGCTGCTCGTAGGCCAATCGTCTCTCGTTGCTCGGCGGCGTCAAGGGTTCGCTCGAAGACTCGCCGGCTGCGCCGCCCTTGACTCCGCACTGCGCGACGAGCGATCAAGCAGTTACGAGCGCGATGGATCCACG
>Ga0164241_10002783_pt1 | contig 18433 bp, 13 predicted proteins | sample OricomyardsoilBY_FD_108780 | JGI IMG/M metagenome (GOLD analysis project Ga0164241, IMG submission 108780) | Backyard soil microbial communities from Emeryville, California, USA - Original compost - Back yard soil (BY) | ecosystem: Environmental > Terrestrial > Soil > Unclassified | place: USA...
AACGAAACTGAGCGCATAATTGCCGCGATCTGGCAGGAGCTACTTGGCCTGGAACGCGTGGGGATCGATGACAACTTCTTCGAACTCGGCGGTCATTCTCTGATCGCAACCGGCTTGCTGACGCGAATTCAACGAACACTCGGCGCCAGATTGCCGCTCCGAACCATCTTCGAAGCATCAACCGTACGAACGCTCGCAGAGCGCGTGGCGGAGCTTCAATCATTATCGGACGCCTCTTCGCCTGACGCGCACGAGGAGGGGCGCGAGGAATTCGAGATATGAAGACTTCGGATTTCCTGCGTGAGCTCGACGCCAGGCAGATAAGGATCACGCGTAACGGAACGAAGTTGCATCTGAGCGCCGCAGAGGGTGTTATAACCAGTGAGTTACGCGCCGAAATCGGGACGCGCAAGGCTGAGATACTCGCGTACCTGGATGAGGCTTCGGGGGGTCAGGACACCTTCACGCTCCGAAAAGCTGTTCGTACCGCCGCGTTGCCGCTCTCTTTCGCGCAGCAACGGCTCTGGTTCATGAACAAGCTGGATAGCGCGAGTCCGGTGTACAATCTGGGCGTGTCGATCGTGGTCAACGAATACGTTGATGAAGCGTTGCTTCAGAAGAGCCTCGATAGACTCGTGCAGCGGCACGAAATACTGCGAACCATCTTCAACGAGGACGATGGTGTTCCCTCGCAGGTAATCACGGACAACCACCCGGTCTTGCAAGTAGCGAGTGTGCTGGACCTGCCCGAGGCTATCCGGGATCAGCGATTGACGGAGATAATGGAAGCCGAGGTGGCTCGCCCATTTGACCTGGCACTGAACCCAGCGTTCCGTTGCCTGCTCATCCGACGCACGGAAACGTCGGCCAGGCTGGTGCTGGTGGTTCATCACATACTCGCGGATGGTTGGTCGCTCGGACTTCTGGTGAAGGAGCTGGGTGACATCTATACGGCGATGAGTCGGGGACACGAGCCCGAACTGTCGGATATGCAATGGCAGTACGCCGACTTCGCGTATTCCGAGCAGCGCTGGTTCGAGGAATCCGATCAGCAACCTCACATCGACTACTGGAAGAACAAGTTGTCCGGTACGATCTCGTCACTGGATCTGCCGATCGACCACCCGCGTGGTCGTGTGCTGAGTTCCAGGGGCGCGTCACACTGGTTCACAATACCAGCGCCACTGGCTGAACAACTTCGCGCGTTGAGTCGGCGGTGTGAGACAACCCTGTTTACCACTTTACTGACGGTCTTCCAGACACTGTTGCACAGATACAGCGGGCAGGATGACATTCTGGTGGGGACCGCCGTAGCAAATCGCAAGCACGTGGAGCTCGAAACACTGATCGGGATGTTCGTGAGTACGCTGGTTCTAAGGACAGATTTTTCCGGCGATCCAACCGCTCGTGAGGCAATCGGCCGAGTTCGGGAAACTGTGCTGGACTCTCACGAGCATCAGGATTATCCGTTTGAAAAATTGATGGACCTGGTGCACATGGAGCGAAGTCTGGCGCAATCGCCAATGTTTCAGACGGCATTCGTGTTGCACAACACACCGCTTCGCGGTTCGTACGAAAGCGTCGGTTCCGGTTCTATGTTCGAGATCTGCCTGTACGTGTCTGATGGCGGCGCCGATCTGCCGGCACAGCTGGAATACAATCCCGATCTGTTCGATGCGGACACGATCGCTCGCATGGTGGGTCACTTTGGAATGCTTGCGAACGCAATCGTAGCCGATCCGGAGCAGCGCATCTCGCAACTGCCCCTGCTCACGGAGGGCGAGCGTACTCAGATCCTGGATACGTGGAATCGCACGGACGTTGAATATCCGAGCGATCTATGCGTGCATCAGCTTTTTGAGCGCCAGGTCGATATGACGCCCGCCGCGGTCGCACTTGTCGCCCCACTCATGGAAGGGGAGGAATCGGTAGTCGAGGTGACTTACAGCCAGCTTGACCGCAGGGCCAATCAACTGGCGCACCGCCTTCGTCGCCTCGGCGTAGGTGCGGATTCGAAAGTTGCCATCGCACTCGACCGATCCGTCGATCTCGTCGTAGCCCTGCTTGCGGTATGGAAGGCTGGAGGCGCGTACGTTCCGCTCGATCCGACGTATCCTATCGACCGACTCGAATTCATGATCGCCGACGCAGGCATCAAGGCGATGGTCACGCGCCAGTCGGTGAAAGAGATGCTTCCTTCCGTCAGGTGTCCCGTCGTCGATATGGATCTCGAGGCAGCGAGTTTCTCGGCCAAGTCGGCGAGTCGTCTCAAGACGAACCAGAAGTCAAGAAACCTGGCGTACGTTATCTACACGTCTGGATCCACCGGCAAGCCCAAGGGCGTACTGATCGAACATCGTTCGCTCGTAAATCTGCTCACGACAATGCAGGCGCGTCCGGGACTCACAAATACCGATACCGTACTCTCAGTAACAACGCTCTCGTTCGATATCGCGGGTCTCGAGGTCTACCTCCCTCTCATCACGGGTGGCCGGCTTGTTCTTGCGAGCCGAGCAGAGGCGTCGGATGGCGCACGGCTGGCTGAACTGATTGCGACGAGCGGCGCTACGGTGATGCAGGCGACTCCCGCTACCTGGCGCCTTCTGCTGGAGTCCGGATGGCGTGGTGGGAGAAACGCCGTGACGGGAGCGAGGCTGCGAATTCTCTGCGGTGGCGAGGCGCTTCCACGCACGCTTGCAGAAGATATTATCGCAACCGATGCTGAGCTGTGGAACATGTATGGTCCGACAGAGACGACCATATGGTCCACCATGCATCGATTGCCGACTCGTGAGAATAGAGAAACGACGCCTGCGGATGATCCGGAGTCCATGCATGCGCTGGTATCGATCGGCTGCCCGATCGCGAATACAAAACTGTACGTCCTCGACCGGAACCGGCTTCCTGTTCCCGTGAATGTCGCTGGTGAGCTCTATATCGCGGGAGACGGCCTTGCTCGCGGCTATCACGAGCGGCCCGAACTGACCGCCGAACGTTTCGTTGAGAACCCGTTCGTCTCTCAAGCGAATGCGCGGATGTATCGCACCGGCGATCAGACTCGGTACAGAGTCGATGGCACAGTGGAATATCTTGGACGACTGGACAATCAAGTCAAGATCCGCGGATACCGGATCGAGCTCGGGGAGATAGAGTCCGTGCTTGCGACCCATCCCCGTGTACGTAATGCCGTCGTGATTGCACACGAGCGTGCGGTCGGCGATCAACGATTGCTGGCGTATCTGATTGGAACTGACGGCAATTCGGTCGACAGGCTGGAGCTCCGCGGCTGGCTCTCAGAAAGGCTGCCGCAATACATGATCCCCTCCGCATTCGTTTTTGTGGACGGTTTCCCACTCACACCGAACGGCAAAGTCGATCGACGGGCGCTCCTGAGTACCGGTACAGCAGCTCAGCAGCTGTCGCAGTCCTCGATTCCGCCTCAGCCCGGCCTGGAGAGTGTTGTCGCCGAGGTTTGGCGTGAAACGCTCGACGTACCTCAGGTCTGGGCGGATGACAATTTCTTCGATCTGGGAGGCAATTCCCTGCTCGGATTGAGACTCCTTGCGAACCTTGAAAAGGTCGTAGGGGAGCGGTTACCGGTGTCTGTGCTCTTCGAGGGTCAGACGGTTCGAACGATGGCCGCTGCACTTGGTCACAATTCCGGTGATGATCCCAACGCACTCGCGGTACGAATCCGCGTTGGCCGCGATCACAGACCGCCGCTATTCATTGTCCCTGGCATCAATGGCAATGTCATCGGTTACGAGACACTCGCTCAGCTGATATCTACGGACCAGGCGGTATATGGCCTTCGATCGGTAGGTCTTCACGGCGAGGCAACGCCGCTGGATAACGTCAAGGCGATTGCGGCGCGACTGCTCGAGGATGTACGCAAGGTTCAGCCGGAAGGACCCTACCATTTTGCCGGATTCTGCATCGGCGGGATAGTTGCGTACGAAATGGCGCAGCAACTCGCCGCCAGTGGCGAGAGTGTCGGATTACTTTCCCTGATCGGCACGTGGCCACCGGACTCTGTCGAGGATAAGCTTGCTACATCCAAATCGGCTCAGAAACTGGCCTTCCTTCGCGATGGCGTTACTCGCCACCTGAATGCAATGCGGGAACAGCCGCGCGGTCAGCGTCTGGCATACCTCATGAAGAAGGCCGGCATCATTGTGGAGATGGTCGCACGTAGAGACGTGTATCGAGGCGAAACAGAAGTGTTGCAACAGGACTGGGTATCAGGCATCAACCGCCATGCGGCGGCGAGCTATTCACCGGAACCCTATTCCGGTGACATTGTTCTCGTCATTCCCGACTCCCAGTCACCGGCGGCGGACAGAGATCCGCGTCTCACCTGGCGTAATCTGGTAGCCGGCACGAGCACGGTGATTCGCCTGCCAGGTGATGATTCTGGTGCGCTGCTCAGACCGCCTCACGCCGAAATGCTAGCCGACGTGCTGGCGAAGCGACTCGTGGCCGCTGGCTTTCTGACCGAAGCGTTATGAAGCTGATTTCGTTCCTCATGAGCAGCGGTCGTCGTGGTATCGCGCTGGTCGCTGCCATGGGGATTCTGAGTGGACTGGCGAGCAGCGCATTCGTAGCGATCGTCAATACAGCACTACACACCCGCCGAGGCTATGTCCTCATCCTCGGATTCGTTACCATCGCGGTGCTGCGAATCGCGACGAACGTGCTTTCGCAGTGGTACGTGATCAAGTTTGCACAACAGGCTACGCTGGAGTTGGGCGACCGACTGGCTCGCCGCGTCGTGGAGACACCGTTCCGAACGCTCGAGAGTGTCGGACCGCCGCGCATCATGACGACGCTGACGGACGATGTTGCAACGCTCGCCACGTCGTTGACAGCGATTCCCGCCGTCGTGACAAACGGAGCGATCCTGCTCGGTTGCACGTTCTATCTTGCGTGGCTTTCATGGAAGGCCGCACTGGTCCTCACTGCGTTTGGCCTCGTTGGCGGCATCGGATACAAGCTCTTCACGAGACACGCGGCCGGCCCAATGGCTGCAGCGCGCCTCGAACGCGACACGATGTTCCGTCTCTTCCGTGCGCTGACGGAAGGGATCAAGGAAATCAAGATGAACCGCGCGCGCAGCGCTCGGATCATCGACACTGACTTCGCTCAGAGCATCCATCGCGTGCGGCGGCTCAATCTCGACGCGATGCGTCATTACCTGTTCGCCGACACGTGGGCGCAGTTCATGTTCTTCATGATCATGGGAGTGATGCTGTTCGCGCTGCCCAGTCTGGAGAAAATCCCCATCGAATCGCTGACGGGGTATGCCTTCGTAGCGCTCTACGCGATGACTCCGATATGGGGATTCATTGCGGCTCTTCCGACTTTCCAGCGCGGGGTAACCGCACTTGACCGCATCGAGAGTCTCGGACTGTCACTTTCAGGAACGGCACCAGATCTGGCACCAACCGGCCACCGTGCTCTGGACGGCGCCACGATAGAGATGCATCAGATCGCCTTCTCATACGCCGGGACCGCGAGCGCGGGCTTCACCCTTGGTCCGCTCGATGTAACAGTACAGCCAGGAGAATTAGTATTCATCATCGGCGGAAACGGGAGTGGCAAATCGACCTTTGTGAAGCTATTGACCGGCTTGTACGTCCCCGACTCTGGTGAGATTCGCCTCAACGGCAAACCGATCACCGACGAGACGCGCCCGATGTATCGGGAGCAATTTGCCGCGGTCTTCTCGGATTTCTACCTGTTCGACAACCTGACTGGCATCGGCGATGATGACGTGGACGTGAAGGCCGCCGCTTACCTCAAACTGTTGGGCCTGGACCAGAAGGTCAGCGTCAAGGACGGCGTACTCTCCACCACGTCGCTGTCGCAGGGTCAGCGTAGACGACTGGCACTTCTCACCGCATATCTCGAGAACCGTCCGGTATACGTATTCGATGAATGGGCTGCGGATCAGGATCCGGCATACCGCGAGATCTTCTACACGCGTTTCCTGCCAGAGCTCAAGGCTCGCGGCAAGACTGTAATCGTGATCACGCACGACGATCGTTACTTCTATCTTGGCGATCGAGTGATCAAACTTGAATACGGCCGTATCGCGGAAGGCGAGTACGTACCTGAAGGCCCCGTGGTCGTGCAGCTGCCACCGGATCTCGCGCTAAGCCAGAACTGACGCCTCCCACATGAAAGTCGACATGCTGCACGCGCCGGACGTGGTAGACGTTTGGCGCGTTTCAGTTCTGGAGTCACCAATTGCGGAACTCACGCGGCTGCTATCTGCCGAAGAACGCGAACGTGCCGAGCGCTTCGCCTTCCTTCGAGATCGGGATCAGTTCATAGCGGTTCGCGGCTGGCTGCGCCGTCTGCTCGGCGCGTATCTCCATCGCTCGCCAAGCGATATTCGCTTCGCTCTCGGGCCACAAGGCAAGCCGCATCTCGACGAGCCGGGATGCGATCTCCAGTTCAATGTGTCGCACTCCGGTGACGTAGGCATGCTTGCTTTCAGTCGCGACCGCGAGCTTGGTGTGGATGTCGAACGTGACGAGCGCAGCGTTGACGTGGCTGACCTTGCACGAAGCTGCTTTTCAGACGTCGAGCAACGAGCGTTCGAATCACTTCCGACGCACCGGCGACGAGAGAGATTTTTTCAGTTGTGGTCGGCCAAGGAAGCTTACATAAAGGCTCGCGGCGGTGGGCTCTCCATTCCATTGCAGGACTTCAGCATCGATGTAAGCTCCGAGAGCGACGAGTGGATCGTGACGACATCAACGCCGGCTGACGTTCCATTTCAATTGGTGCGGCGCCTTCCGGCACCAGCAGGATACGCCGCTGCCGTGGCCGTCGGCGGTGATAGTTGGAAGGTGCAGCTCCGCGATACCGTGGAGTCGACGGTGAACGCGCTATGACCTGGCGCGCACCGAGGCCTCCGCGAGTAGGCCGGCGGTCTCTTCTGCCAGTTGCTGGACGCAGAGTTCCATCTGCGCGCGTCGTGTACGAAAACTGAGTACGCAGACGCGGCCGAGGTAGCGTTCTCCAGCCATTGCGCCACTCAACATGAGCTGGCCGCGGTTGGTGATCCGATGCATCAGCGATTCCGTGGCCGCATTCTGTGCAGCGAGACTGTCGAGTCCGTTGCCCTCGAGATGAAATGCAAACAGTGAAAGCTGCGGCGGAGCGTCCATGACGACGCCGGGAATGAGCGCTATCTGTTCAGCCGCCCACACCGCCAGTTCCCGTTTCTCCTTGAGCGCCGCACGGTAGCGCTCCGCGCCGAAGACCTTGAGCGTGAGCCAGACACGCAGACCGGGAAATCCCCGCGAAAGTTCGGGCCCATACTGGGCCGGATCGTAGAATTCACTCTGGTTGTCCGGCAGGTAGCCGGCGGTGGACGAGTGCAGCGCGCGAAGCGCTTCGCCGTCCCGCACGAGCAGGAGGCCGGTGCCATAGGGGAGGAACAGGGCCTTGTGCGGATCGAGGGCGAGCGAGTCGGCACGCGGCAGACCGCTGAGCAGTAGCCGCAACTCGGGCACCATATGAAAAAAGCCACCGTAAGCGCCGTCAACATGATGCCAGATCCCGGCACCCGCAGCTATGTCGGCTACTGCGTTGATCGGATCGACCGCACCCGTATTTGTCGCGCCTGCGTTCGAGAATACCATGAATGGCCTGAGACCGGCGCGACGATCAGCGACGATTGCCTTCTCCAGATCATCCGTGCGGATGCGAAAATTCTCATCGACGTCAATCGTGCGTACGCGATCGTGTGCAATACCAGCGAGTTTGGCCGACTTGACGATCGAGTGGTGTGATTGCGACGACACGTAAAGCGTCCCGGAACGAATATCGTCGCCCAACAACTTTTCCCGCGCACACGCGATCGCGTTGAACATCGCCATCGAGCCACCGGTGGTAAACACGCCGCGCGTCGTTTGCGGGAAACACATCCAGTCGCGCACCCATTCCAGCACGTTCGCCTCGAGCTGTACGAGTGCCGGCGCACCTTCCCATATCCCGGTATAACGATTTACGGAATCGGTAATGAAATCTGCCAGCGCCGCTGTGTATACGCCGCCGCCGGGGATGTACGCGAGATATCCAGAACCCGTGGTTGTGAAGGATCGAGGAATCCACTCATCGAAAAGCTGATCAAGCAGAGAGTCCAGCGCGACACCCTTTTCTGGTGCGCCTTCCCGCATCGAGCGACACGTTGCCTGGATATCAGTATAGTCGCCGCGGCTCGGCGTCTCAGGCAACGCGGCGAGATTGGCAACTGCGCGCGCCATGACTGCCTTGCCCATCTCTGTCATCTGGGCAGGAGTCAGATCGAGGCTTGCGAGATCGTCTGCAGTTAGCTGTTCCATTGGAGACCTTGATTGGTGTCATGCCTGGACTCGCATGTCGAGGCGCAAGCGTTGCGGCTTGCGCGGCATGTTAACTTGGTGCGTCGGATCGCCGCTAAGGATAGCCGCTAAATGGCGACGTGCTCGAGTTGCTGATGGACTATAAACCTTTCCCCGTAGGAATTTCCATGACTTCAATTCCGCCAGTCGATGGCACCGAGGGATCGGACAGTGAGCGCTCGCCGTTCATCGCGAACACCCTCTCCGCATCGTTTACCGTTGACGCGATCGAGAGGAGTCTTGCCTGGTATCGGGATGTACTGGGATTCACGGTCGCGCGCCGTTTCGAGCGCGACGGCAAGCTGTTCGCGGTGTCACTCCGTGCGGGCACCGTGGCTGTCCTGCTGACTCAGGACGATGGAGCCCGTGGATCGGATCGAGTGAAGGGCGCGGGGGTCTCTCTTCGCCTCACGACCTCACAGGACATCGACGATCTCGCAAATCAGATTCGAGAGAACGGCGGTGTGTTTGCGACCGAGCCGCGCGAGCAGATGGGAGTCCGGATGTTTCGACTCCGTGACCCGGACGGTTTCATGTTGGTGGTGACGTCGGAGCCGTAGCCGGATCTCGGTTGATCCGAAGAGCCATATGCTCCACCGTGTCGCGCACCTCATGATCGCGGATGCCATCGGACTCGACGCCGAACAGCTCAAAGCCGACTCGGATGTAGAGCGCGCGTGCCGACTTCGCTCTCGCTACGACGGTTAGATGCAATACATCCACATGATCCCAGAGTGATACGTGTCGAATGAGCTGCGTGAGCAACTTCTCTCCGACTCCTCTACCACGCGCGCTCGGGTGAACGTAAGTGCCCCAGATCACTACCTTGTGCCGCACTTTCATCATGGACTCCTGATAGCAACCGATGAAGCCGATCAGGGATCCTTCCATGAACGCGCCCAGAACCACCTTTCGCGGTTCGGTGAACACTTCTTCAATTCGCTCGGCGATATCGTCGCTCGATAACAGAACGTCCTCTTCATAGGTCGCTGCGAACGCTTCCGGCGATTCCAGCAACGCGCCGAGGCGGAGCGCATGGAAGTCGGCGGCGTCGGATCGATCGAGTGGACGAATAGTCACTGCGCGATGCACCTCATATCACCAAGTGAACAAACTGTGGTTGCGCAGGATGCGTCCGCCGCTCCCGCACCGGTACGGCGACGAGTCTAACAGTCATCTGCGGCGACTATTGCCGCTGGCTTGCTCGTGCTCAGCACCCACAATCCAACGCACACCGACGTTGCGACGATCAGTGTGCCGATGGCGCGGATGTCGCGCGCGATCAGCGTGTCCTTCGGTAGCACGCCCCAGACGCCGAGCAGAAAATTCCAGTCGTGTTCCCCGCCTCCGACGAGTGGCAGATCCATTGCACGCGCGTCTGCGACGTAACGCGCGATGTTCCAGCAGTTCTGTCCCACCCACCAGAGTGGCACCGTGGCCGCATGTCGATCGCCCCTGCGCCAGAAGTAGAAGACAAACAGGATGGGGACGATCAACTGAAACAGAGTGCCGCCCAGCGCGGTGATCACTTCCCCGCCCCACGCGAAGACCAGATGACCGGTTTCGTGAATCGGGAGATCGAGCCCGTCGAGAAAGCGAAACTGATCGGGCGTCGCGACGCACCACGCACCATAGAGTGCGAGGGCGATGGTGAGTGCGAGACGCCCGAGGCGCTGGGTGGACGGGGTCACCGGAGGGATCCCGCCATGCGGCGGGATGACGATGGCGGGCCAGTCAGCGGCGCTGCGTTGCTTCCCAACTCCTGGGCGGCACGTGGCAAGTTGGAACGCGCATCGGCTGATTGGTGCGTGAATCGATCGGCGGCACTCTGCGGGTGCGTGATACGAAACTCGGATCTTCCGAAGCTTCGTATGCGAACAACGCGACGAGTGTTGCGTTCCGCTTCACGTTGTCGAAGTTGATCATGTCGTAGGTGTCACGATTAGTGTGCCAGGTATAATCGGTGTACGACCAGTCGGATGACGTCAGGAAGAATCCCGGTGCGCCGTAACAGTCGAAGGCATCGCTATCGGTGCTCTCGTTATGCGCAACTCCAGGGAACATGAGCGAGATGTTGCGCGTGATGTCGGCTGGCATGCGCGACATCCAGCGCGCGAGCGAAGGCGTGGCGTCGATGAAGCCGTTCGTCTGAACGCTGTCGATTTCACCGGTGCCGTTGTCCTGATTGAACAATGCCTGGAGCCCTTTCAGCACTTCCGGATGATCGGCCGCGAATGCAGACGAACCGATCTCGCCCTCTTCCTCGCCGCTCCAGTGACCGACCAGGATAGTGCGCTTGGGATGGGGATACGCCGTCTTGAGAATGCGCATCGCTTCGAGCATTGTGATCGTACCGGTACCGTTGTCGGTGCCACCGCTGCCCGAGTCCCAGGAATCGAGGTGGGCCGAGAGCATGACGTATTCGTTCGGCTTCTCGCTACCCTTGATCTCCGCGATCGTGTTGAAGACCGGTGATTCGGTTGGCGCCAGTTTGGCCTCGGCTATTGCGTGCACCTTCGGGTGTTGTCCATTCGACGCAAGTCGGGCGAGGAGCGCATAATCTTCACACGAGACATCGAAAGACGGAACGTCCGCTGCACGCGACGACTGAATCTTGTCGACGCCCCAGCCGCGCGACCAGCTGTTGGAAAGCACGCCGGCGACCCCAGCGCTGGCGAGCATCGCTGGAAATGCGCGCAGGTTTATATGCGCGGCGGTGAATCGCTCGCGCCATTCCTTGGCTGCGCTATCACGCTGGAAGACGGCATGCTGGTAGGTTGCCGAGTCTGCCCATGCGCGGATATCAGCGTCGGGACGGCAGGTGACCTGTGGCTGGCTGATCAACACGAGCTTTCCCTTCGCCGTCTGGAGCCAGCGCGAGAAGCCTGCACTGTCTGTGATCTGGCCAGCGGCCGGAATGATGACCACGTCGGCCGTGACACCGCCTGCTGGTGTGGTTGCGCTCCACGCGTGCATCGTCGCCTCGAGCACTCGATACCTCGGGGAGACGAGTTCGAGGGTGCTCTTGCCGCGTGTCCAGTCGCGCCAGGTGCCGTATTTCTCGTTCCGCGCGTCGATGCCCCAGGATTTATAGGTCTTCAGCAGGTAATCGTTGGCGGCACGATTCGCCGCGGAGCCGGTGAGCCGGGGTCCGATGGAGTCCATGAGCGGCTGGGCGAGGCGCTCGAGCTGTGAGTGGTGCATCCCTTCGTCATAGATCTTCTGGACGACGGGATCGCCGGAGGGATTGTCCTGGGCGTGGGCCGGGACCGACCCGATGAGACTCGTCGCCATGGCCGCGGCGACTGAAACGACAATGTGTATACGCATGGAACAATGGTAGCGCCCCGAGCGAGGTGGTCGCCAGTCCGGGGACTTCCTGGTTGCAAATGAGCCGCTCCGGCAGCAGTGATGGTCAGTCCGCGCGGAGCGCGATGAGCGGATCGATCAGCGCCGCCCTCCGGGCCGGGACATAGCACGCCAGCGACGTGACCAGGGCGGTAACAACTCCAGCGACGAGGAAGGAGAGCAGATCCGTCGAGCCCACCCCGAACAGGAGGCTCTGAATCACTCGCGTGGCGCCAACCGCGGCAGCTATTCCGATAGCTATTCCCAGTGCGACGAGTGCAAAGCCGTGACGCATGACAAGAGCGACCACATCGCGGGGTTGCGCGCCGAGTGCAATACGAATGCCGATTTCGCGTGTGCGCTGGCTTACCGAATAGGCGATGACACCGTAGAGGCCGACGACAGCGAGAGTGAGCGCCAACAACGCGAAGGCGCCGAAGAGAGTCATTGCGAAGCGAGGCTGCGCAACTGCGTGTGCGATGACGGATTCGGCAGATTGCGCCTTGTGCACCCGAATGAATGGACTGGCGCGCATGATCGCCGAGTTGAGCTGCGGCACCAGTGTACCGAGCGGAACAGCGCTCCGCAGGATGATCTCTGCGTGGTCTGTCACGGAGAACGGTACGTACATGCGGAGATCGGACGCAGCTCCGAGGTCACCGGGAAGTTGGGCATCGCCAACAACTCCGACGATCGTATTCCACTTGCTGTCGCCGATACGAATGCGTGAGCCGACCGCTCCGCCGGCTGGCCAGAAGCGTTTGGCGAAGCGCTGACTGATCATTATCTCATGCACGCCGTCATCGACTGTCGCCGAGTCGGCGTCCATAGTTGGAGGAATGCTGGGCGTGAAGATGCGACCCTCGCGCAGCGGGATGCTGACAACGCGAAAGTAATTCTCATCGGCCATCGCGAAGCCCATGAGCGAAACCTTCGCTGTGGAGGCAATCGTGCGTCCCGCAATCTCCAGGTCGCCGAACGCAATGCCACCTGTTGGTGGCATATCCGATGCGAGCGTCACCGACTTCACACCGGGGATGCGTCGCACACCGTCCACCACTTGTGTGATTGCGGCATGACGCGACAGGCGCGAGGAGAAATGCTCGGCTGGCATGGTAACCGAAATTCCGACCAGGTTGTGCGGGTCGAAACCGGGGTCGACGTGCTCCAGCGCACTGAATGATCGAAGCAGAAGTCCCGCGCCAACGAGCAGGACTACTGACAGCGCGATCTCGCCGACGATCAGCGTGCCACGCACTCGACGCGCGCGTGCACTGCCGGATGCGGAGCGCGTGGATGATTTGAGCGATTTGCCAATCGTATGTTCTGTGGCGAGGAATGCGGGCGCGAGTCCAAAGATCAACCCGCTGATTATCGAAACGCCAATACTCCATGCAAGGACAGTTGGTTCGAGGCGGACGCCAGAGAGATCGCTCATTTCCCTCGGCGATAATGCAATGATCAAATGGAGACCGCGCCACGCGAGCAGAAGCCCCGCCGCACAGCCAGCGAGTGCGAGCAGTATGCTCTCGGTAAGCACCTGTCGGATGAGCCGTCCGCGTCCGGCACCCAGAGCAGCGCGAACCGCGAATTCACGCTCACGACTGCCGGCGCGGACGAGGAGCAGATTAGCCACATTTGCGCATGCGATCAGCAGTACGAGACCAACAGCACCAAAAAGCATGATCAGAGTGCGTCGGTAGCTGTCCCCAAGCATCGCTTTTCGTGTCCACACCTTTGCCGCGCCCAGCAGGCCACCAATCTGCTCTGCGCCAGGTGCTGCAGCGGGAAATGAACTGAGCTCCCGGGTCGCGTCCTCTGCGGAACTGCCACTACGCAACCGTCCGATGACCTGCATGCGATCGTCGGGCGTCGTGAGCTGAAGCGGCATCCAGATCCCGCGCTCCTGTGAGTCGAACGGAAGCGCGAGTCCACGTGGCATCACGCCGATCACCATGAACGATTTGCCATTCAAGTTGACAAGTCTGCCAAGTACATCACTGCGTCCGCCGTATCGGCTCTGCCAGACGCCGTATCCAAGCATCACTACCGGCGCGGCGCCGACCGTCGTGTCTCTTGCGGAAAAGTTGCGACCGAGCGCGGGTCGCACTCCCAGAAATGGGAGCATGTCTCCGGCAATGCTGGCACCGGCTATTGGTTCGGAAGTGGATCCATCGGAGAATGTGGCCTCGCCAGGCAGGTAACCAACGATCTGTTCGAGCGTGTGCGCGCGAGCCTGCCAGACGCGAACGGTCTGCGCCCTGGGCGTAATGAACGCCTGATTCCCGGGCCCTATGGACTCCAGGATGCTTACAATCCGGTCGCCGCCGCGATATGGGAATGGCGCGAGCAACACGTGCTGCACGACACTGAAGATCGCCGTGTTGGCTCCTATGCCCAACGCGAGTGTGAGCACTGCAATTGCTGCAAAGGCGGGAGTACGACGCAGTTGTCTCAGTGCGAAATGGACGTCCTGCATCCAGCCCTTAGCCCATCGCGACGCCAGAGCGCGCCGAGCATACGGCGCGTCGATCGTCTGACAGTAGTCGCGAAATTCTTCGGTGTCCCCGAAGCGACGCAGCGCTTCGGCGCGTGCGGCTTCGGGCGTCAAGCCCGACGCGCATAACGCGGAGATGCGCATCTCGAGGTGGAAGGCGACCTCATCGTCGATATCCCGATCGATTTGTGCCCTGCCACGCCACGGCAGCCGGAAGGTCCGGCGTACGCCCTTAGGCATTCCGGGTCGGTCCCGTTCCCCGCTCATGTGAACCACTCCGATGCTTGACTCACATCACGCAGTTTCGAGAACAGCGGACACAGCTACCACATACCGGCGCCAGGTCGCCGTTTCCGCGCGCATCAACTGACGCCCGTGTGGAGTGAGCGAATAGTACTTCGCGCGACGGTTGTTTTCCGAGAGTCCCCACTCGGCGGCGATGGCGCCACCGTGTTCCAGGCGGTGCAGCGACTTGTACAGCGCGGCATCCACGATCTCGAGGGTTCCGTCGGTGCGTTGCTCGATCCAGCTGGCAATCGCGTACCCGTGCATCGGACCCCACGACAACGTCTTGAGCACAAGCACGTCAAGCGTACCGTGCAGCAGATCACTCACATCCTGCGGCATTCGCCCTCCACTAACTAGGTTAGTGGAAGCTTATGCAGTGGATAGTCTGGCGTCAACTGGAGCAACCAGGGGCCGGCCGGCGCATTTGCGATCGTGTCCGCCTGTAAACATTATCACTTACCCCCGGGCTTGCGGCAAGCCCCAGGGGCGGCTCCATAATTCGCGCTCATTTCGAACCAGGAGATTGCGATGAGGGATCATGCAGTCCTGATCGCCGGAGGCGGCCCCACAGGGTTGATGCTCGCTGGAGAACTGGCGTTGGCGGGGGTCGATGTAGGGATCTCCGAGCGCCGGCCCACCCGCGAGCTCATCGGATCACGGGCCGGCGGGCTTCACGCGCGCACAATCGAGATTTTCGATCAACGCGGAATTGCGGACAGATTCCTGCGCGCAGGCCAGATCGCCCAGGTTACCGGGTTTGCGGGGGCGTCGCTGGACATCAGCGACTTCCCCACACGCCATCCCTACGGTCTCGGTTTGTGGCAGAACCAGATCGAGCGCATCATGGCTGATTGGGTTGCCGAACTGAATGTGCCGATTCACTACGGCACCGAAGTCACGGGCTTCGCGCAGGACGAAACTGGTGTGGAAGTTCGAATTTCGGACGGACGAACGATGCGAGCGGAATATCTGATCGGATGCGATGGCGGCCGCAGCCTGATTCGAAGCGCGGCCGGAATCGCTTTCCCTGGCTGTGATGCGACCACGAGCAATCTGATCGCCGAAGTCGAGATGAAGGAAGAACCCAAGCTCGGTGTGTATCGCACACCACTTGGCATTCACGCCTTCGGGAGAGCCGACTACCAGATCCGCGATGGCGAGGTCGTGTACGCGGACCAAGGGCCCATACGAGTCATGGTAACCGAAGCACAGGTCGGGACCGCGAAGGAGCCCACACTCCACGATCTGAGTCAGGCGCTCGTCGCCGCGTGCGGAACCGATTACGGAGTCTACAATCCCAGCTGGATCTCTCGTTTCACCGACGTGGCGCGACAGGCTGCAACATATCGAGCCAGGCGCGTACTCCTGGCCGGTGACGCCGCGCACGTGCATCCGCCAGATGGTGGACAGGGCCTTCAGATCGGTGTGCAGGACGCAATGAACCTCGGATGGAAACTGGCGCAGGTCGTCAAGGGCACATCACCGGAGACACTTCTGGATAGCTATCACAACGAACGTCATCCCGTTGCGGCGCGAGTCCTGCGCAACACGATGGCGGCGGTCGCGCTCAGACGGGACGATGAGCGTACGCACGCGCTGCGCGAAACCATGGCAGAGTTGCTGACCATGGATGAACCGCGCAAACGGTTCGCCGGTATGTTGTCACAGCTCGATGTTCACTACGACATGGGCGAGGGCCATCCGCTACTCGGACGCCGCATGCCGGATCTGGACTTAGTGACAACGGGCAGCTCGATTCGCAGCTACACTCTGCTTCACGGCGCGCGACCCCTACTTCTCAATCTCGGCGGGGAGAATAGCATGGACATCGCGCCGTGGGCCGATCGCGTTCAGTTGATCGACGCAGAGTACGGAGGAGAGTGGGCGCTTCCCGTGATCGGAATAGTCCCCGCGCCGAGCGCGATCCTGGTTCGTCCTGATGGATATGTTGCGTGGGTGGGCGACGGTACGCAGGCGGGACTCGCAGACGCTCTGACCAGGTGGTTCGGCCTTCCCGGAACGCTGTAGCGGACATGCTACCGCGAGATAAGATGCATCATCCAGATATCCCCTTCGGACGGAGTGCTGTTGTCTCGATCAGGTCAGTGAGAGGGATGTTTCGCCACCAGCTACCGGACGAGAGGTGTCTTCCAGCAGATCCTGCAGGCCGGTCGTGCGCAGCAGTGGGGCATAGCGTGGATCGATAGCGAGACCGCGCCGGTCGAACAGAAAATCGGTGAGAACGCGGCGGAGGCGACCGGGGCGCGCCAGATAGGATCGCTCGACCAATCCATCGCCGAGCGATATTCACCGAGCTCGGCATAAGTAGTGATAATCTGATCGGCGAGTTGTACCCATCCCACCGCGGCCCAGCTCGCGCTCTACTGATGAAAAGCGATCGCCGAGGAGCTCCATGACTGGGAATAATAGCTACTACTGGTTGCGGGAGGCCGACGAGCCGTCAGCGATCAGACGCTGTCAGTCAGCGCGGCCAGGATCTGATCCACATGGCCATCCACCTTCACCGGTGACCATATCTGTTCGATCTTGCCCTTCGCATCGATCACGAAAGTTGACCGGATCGTTCCCATCACCTTCTTGCCATACATGGACTTCGGTCCGAACGCGCCGTAGGCCGTCGCGGTCTTGTTATCCGGGTCGGACGCGAGCGGAAAGGTCAGGCCGTACTTCTCGCGGAATCGGTTGTGTGACGCTACCGAATCTTTCGAGACGCCGAGCACGACGGCGCCGTGACCAGCGAGACGTTGCATGCTATCGCGGAAGGAGCAGGCTTCCCTGGTACAGCCAGGAGTATCGTCTTTCGGGTAGAAGTAAAGGATGACGCGTGACCCACGCAGACCGCGCATGGAAACCGGGCCATCGGTGCTTTCGAGCTGAAAATCAGGCGCGGCAGCGCCAACAGTGAGACTCATCTTAAACCTGAGTTGGAAAGAGGATCAGCGCTTACGACTGTTCCGCATCCGGGCGAAGCTTCCGCCAAGCGCTGCGAAGCCGATCGCCAACAGGGTGACGATGGCTGCGACGAAGCTCCACTGCACTATCGAGACCCCTCCTGGAACCCTTCCCTGTCCCAGCGCCCAGGACGTCGCCCACCCAAGCGTCGCGTCGGCGAGCCCGAAGATGACACCGGCGAGTGCGGCGGACTTGAGCGGTGTGGCCGGCGAGGCCCGTCCAGCCAGGTATCCGAAGACCGTGTACAGAAACCAGGATCCGTAAGTCGCCCAGTCGTAAGGGATGCCAGTCGAACGTGAGACGACGGACGCAACGGCATCGAATGCGACAACGGCAATGACTCCGAGGAGAACCACGCGCACTCTCGTCCGTTCCATGATGCCAAAGGTAGCGCGTGCGCCGCTGATACGCTCGACCTTCCGGTGAGCGGCGATTTGTCACCGTACTGAAAGCTTGTCGGCGTAGCTTGGACAGGTCAGCTCAGCCCTCATCAGGAGAAACCATGTTCCGCCCGCGTTTACCGTCCAGTGCCTTGCTCGCCACGGCAACCTTTCTCGGCGCAGCTGCGGTTGTGCCGACCGCGTCTGCGCAATCACAGCACTATCACGTAGTCAAGACCATCGACATTGGCGCGACCCGCGCTGACTACATCATCATCGATCCGATCGGCCGACGGCTCTATGGACTCGGCGACAAGGTCATCGACGTCGACAAGGATGCGATAGTCGGCACGGTGGAAGGAGGCGGTGGCGGGTACATCATCGACCATGAAGACAATCGTGGACTCGTGCGCAACGGTACGCTGTTCGATCTGAAGACGCTCGCCGTCACTGGCAAACTCGACATGAAGGCCGACGGTAGTCGCTATGATCCTGCCACGCACCGTGGCTTCGCATGGGAAGGCAAGGATGGCTGGGTGGTCGACATGCGT
>Ga0164241_10002784_pt1 | contig 18425 bp, 14 predicted proteins | sample OricomyardsoilBY_FD_108780 | JGI IMG/M metagenome (GOLD analysis project Ga0164241, IMG submission 108780) | Backyard soil microbial communities from Emeryville, California, USA - Original compost - Back yard soil (BY) | ecosystem: Environmental > Terrestrial > Soil > Unclassified | place: USA...
AACTCGTACGAGATGCCCGCGTTGATGGTGCCGTCCGTCTTGGCCGTGGCCGATCCGCTGGCCCCGGTGTCCGAGCGCTTGTTCGGATTGTCCCCACCCCCGCACGCGCTCAGCGTTCCGGTGAGCGCCGCGGCAGCCCCCATCGCGCCAACGAGACGCAAGAACCCGCGTCGGGTGGTGGTCGGCAGCTGTGCCGTTAGGGCCTGCCGGTAATCAACACGCTCAGGGTGGGGTCGGGTTGAGGGTGTAGTTCCAGTCCGGGTGCCATTCGTGGCGGGTCAGAGCGCCGGTTTCGGCGAGGGCCGCCATCGTCTGGTCGGGGATCTTGGTGCCGGTGGGGTAAGTGCCGTTGTCGAGTTCGGCGTGGACGGTCAGCCCGGTTCGGGTGGTGGTGGCGGCGATGGTCTGCACGATGACCTCCTGGCTGGTCAGGGGCCGGCCGCGCCAGTTCATCGAGATGTGGGAGAACAGTCGGTGCTCGATCTTGTGAAAGCGCCGGGATAAACCGGCATGGAGGAGGAGATGGAAGAGCTCTACGTCGAAGGGGTAGCGACCCGCGACGGCCCCGAGCCATGCGTCGACGACCCGCGAGGGCGTGGCGAAGCGTTGGACAGGGGTACGTGCAGGCCGGGCTATCGAGCCGCGAAATGGGAATCCGGGGTGCCGACGCTGTACAAGAGGCGGAAGGCAACACCGTCGGTGGCGTTATCGCGAGTCGCCGGTGGACCCCGCGCGGTCAAAAGAACCAGGGCATGTACGGAACCTTCATGCGCGAGAACCGGGAGAGCCCGTGTCCGCCCCGCCGTGTGATCAACGGTTGGGCCGCCCAGGGAACGCCAAGGCGGTCATCCTGGGATGAACGGAGACGGGCAGTCGGACGATCCCGTAGTACCTGCGAACCTGCCGAACAAGGCCGCTCCGGCGGCGGCGGAGGCGGGGGAGGAAAGGGGATCGACCAAGGGGAACACGGCCAGCAAAACGCGTCCCGGACACAGTGCCGGGCCAGGCGCGCCCAATGCGCTGGATCGTGTGCGGCAAGTGGCAGTACGAGACAAGGAAGCACGGTTCACGGCGTTGCTGCACCACGTCGACCTCGACCGGCTCCGAGCGGGCTACTGGGCGATCAACCCGAAGGCGGCTGCGGGGGTGGACCGGGTGACGTGGCTGGCCTACGGGCAGGATCTGGAGGGCAACCTCCTGGGCCTGCACGGACGGCTGCACGCGGGGCGCTACCGGGCGAAGCCGAGCAGACGTGTGTACATCCCGAAGGCGGACGGGCGGCTGCGGCCGTTGGGTATCGCCGCGCTGGAGGACAAGGTCGTCCAGCGGGCCGTCGTCGAGGTGTTGAACGCGATCTACGAGGTGGACTTCCGGGGCTTTTCGTACGGGTTCAGGCCAGGGCACAGCCCGCACGATGCGTTGGACGCGCTCGCGGTCGGGATCTCACGGAAACGAGTGAACTGGGTGCTCGACGCGGACATCCGCGACTTCTTCGGCCAACTTGATCGGGCCTGGCTTCGGAAGTTCCTTGAGCACCGGATCGCGGACTCGCGGGTCCTGCGGCTGATCGATAAATGGTTGGCTGCAGGGGTCGTCGAGAACGGGACATGGTCACAGTCGGAGAAGGGTTCCGCGCAGGGAGCATCGGCCTCACCGTTGCTCGCCAACGTGTACCTGCACTACGTTCTGGACCTGTGGGTCGATTGGTGGAGACACCGGCACGGGCGCGGCGACGTGATCGTCGTGCGCTGGGCGGACGACTTCATCGTCGGCTTCGAGCATGAGGGTGACGCGCGGCGGTTCGTTGCTGAGCTTCGCGAGCGGTTCGCGAAGTTCGGGTTGGAACTGCATCCCGAGAAGACCCGGCTGATCGAGTTCGGGCGGTATGCCGCCGCGAACCGGGCTGCGCGGGGTCTGGGGAAACCGGAGACGTTTGACTTTCTCGGCTTCACGCACATCTGTGCGCGGACGGAGAGTGGACGGTTCTGGCTCAAACGCATCACCATCAAGAAGCGGATGCGGGCGAAGCTGCGGTAGGTCAATGACCAGCTCAAGGCGCGTCGGCATCAACCCATTCCCGAGCAGGGCCGTTGGGTGGCCGCCGTGGTGCGAGGGCACCAGGCCTACTACGCCGTGCCCGGGAACAGCGACGCCATCGGCGCGTTCGGCACTCAGGTGGCCCGGCACTGGCACAAGGCGCTGCGGCGCCGCAGCCAGCGTGACCGGGTGAGCTGGGCGCGGATGAAGCGCATCTTGGCTCGCTGGCTGCCCCGGCCCCGCGTGATGCATCCATTCCCGGACGTCCGTTTCGCCGCCATGCACCCGAGGTAGGAGCCCAGTGCGGTAGTCCCGCACGCTGGGATCTGTGCGGGGGGCCGTCCGCAAGGACGGTCCCTACCGCGACTCCATTTGCTGGTGCCGGGCGGGAGGTGGCAGACGGTGATGGTCAGATTGAGTTCGGTGGCCAGGTCGGCCAGTTCGGTCTTCCACAGGCGGGTGCGGTATCCGTTGGAGCCGCCGCCGTCCGCGGTGATCAGCAGCCGGGTTGCGGTGGGGTAGGTGTTGGACCGTGATCAACTCGCCTACGCGCGGCACGAGACCCCGAGTCCTTCATTATGATTCGTTCTCATGGTCGCAGATGGACTTGAGCAGGCCCGCACGTTGATGGAGCGGGCCGGAGTGGACGCCACGGCGATTGCCGTGTTCGCCTACTCCTACCAGCAGCTGGCGGCAGGAGAGACGGGACTGCTCAGCGAACACGATCTGGACCCGGTGGACGAGCTGCCCCGACTGGTCGAACTGGAGGTGAATACCGCTCAGGCCCGGGCGGCCCTGGCTGCCACCGTTGTCGTCAAGTTGAACGGCGGTCTCGGCACTTCCATGGGGATGGACAAGGCCAAGTCGCTGCTGGACGTGCGGCCTGGCCGCAGCTTCCTGGACATCATCGTCGAACAAGTGCTGATGCTGCGTAGCCGTTTGGAGGTGCCGCTGCCGTTGATCTTCATGAACAGCTTCCGCACTTCGGCTGACACGATGACGGCGCTGGCCGGGTATCCGGACCTGGCGGTGAACGGGCTGCCGCTGGAGTTCCTGCAGAACCGGGAGCCGAAGCTGAGGTCGGATGACCTGACGCCGGTGAGTTGGCCCGTCGACCCGGATCTGGAGTGGTGCCCGCCGGGGCATGGCGACATCTACACCGCGCTCTACAGCACCGGTCTGGTGAGTAGGTTGCTGGACAAGGGGTTCCGGTATCTGTTCGTGTCCAATTCGGATAATCTGGGGGCGCGGCCGGACCCGCGGTTGGCTGGGTGGTTCGCCGGATCCGGTGCGCCGTACGCTGCGGAGCTGTGCCGCAAGACGGATGCGGATCGCAAGGGGGGGCAGCTGGTGCGGCGGCGCACCGATGGTCAGCTGATCCAGCGGGAAACGGCGCAGACCCACCCGGAGGACATGGAAACTGCGTTGGACGCGGCAAGGCACCCGTTCTTCCACACCAACAATTTGTGGATGGATCTGCGGGCCCTGGACGAAACGTTGCGCCGCACCAACGGTGTGCTGGGTCTGCCGATCATCCGGAACGTCAAGACGGTGGATCCGGCCGACGCGGCCTCGCCGGAGGTGATCCAGATCGAGACGGCGATGGGGGCCGCGGTGGGTGTCTTTCCCGGGGCGGCCGCCATCGAGGTGGACCGGGGCCGGTTCCTGCCGGTGAAAGGCACCGGCGACCTGTTGGTATTGCGGTCGGATGCCTACCGGTTGACAAAGGAGCACGAGGTGCGGCTGGCAGACACCAGGACCGCGGCCCCGTCCGTTGATCTGCATTCGGCGTACAAGCTGGTGGGCGCCTTCGACGGGTATTTCCCGCACGGTGCGCCGTCGCTGGTCGACTGCGACCGCCTTACGGTGCGGGGACCCTGGACGTTCGGCCGGGATGTGGTGATCCAGGGATCGGTCACCCTCCCGGCGGACGGTACACCGGGCGCGGTACCGGACGGAACCCTCCTTCGAGGGTGACCGACTCGTCGGTGGGGGATTCCGGCGGCGGCCGTCGAACTTCGCGTCGACACCGGCGCGGCGGCGGCCCCTGGTTTCGCATCCTTTGTCAGCCGTCCTCTGGATAGTGTGCCGGGGTCTTGGATCCGAGCGCAGTGATGGTCGAGAACGTCGTGCGGACGGTGGTGCCCGGCGCCGCCGGCGGTTCGCCGGTGGTCCGAAATGGCGGCGCCCGGGAGACTGTCAGGTTTCGCGCCTGGCGCCCTGCTCGGGGGTCACCGTGCGCAGCACGGGGGTGGTGTAGCCGTGGTCGGCGAATGCGCTGGTGACGGCGGCGCCGACGGCGCCGGCCCGGTCGGCCGGCACGAGGGCGATGACCGATCCACCGAATCCGCCGCCGGTCATCCTGGCCCCCAGCGCACCGGCGGCCAGCGCTGTGTCGACGGCCAGATCGAGTTCCGGGCAGGACACCTGGTAGTCCTCCCGCAGGGAGGCGTGGGAGGCGGTGAGCAGGTCGCCGATGTCGGCGACCCGTCCGGCTCGCAGCAGTTGAACGGTACGCACCACCCGGTTGTTCTCGGTGACCACGTGCCGCACCCGACGACGCAGTTCGTCGTCGGGCAGTCGGTCCAGTTCCGTGGGCAGGTCCCCGATCGGGACGTCCCGCAGCTGCGGCACCCCGAGCAGTTGCGCGGCCCGTTCGCAGGAGGCCCGCCGTTTCCCGTATTCGCCGTCGGCGAGGGAGTGGGCGACCCGGGTGTCGACGACAAGCACGGTCAGGTGGTGCGCGGCCGGGTCAAACGGGATGTTCTCCACCGTGTCGGCGCGGGTGTCGAACAGCAGCACGGCGCCCTGCGCGCAGGCGGCGGAGGCGGTCTGGTCCATCGGTCCGCAGGGCACGCCGACGAAGTCGTTCTCGGCGCGTTGCGCGATCCGGGCGATCGCCGGCGGATCGAGCGCGTACCCGGCGAGCGCGGACGCGGCCAGCACGGTGACGCATTCGACCGCGGCGGAGGATGACAGGCCGGCGCCGGCGGGCACCTGGGAATCCAGGACGAGGTCGACCGGTTCGACCGGCCGCCCGGTCTTGCGCAGCGACCAGATGGCACCCAGCAGGTAGCCGGGCCAGCCGGCGACCGCCGGCGAACCCGGTTCGATGTCCTCGAGCTGGACGGTGGTCATCTCGCCCGGCTTCTGGGCGGACACGACTCGGACGGTTCCGTGGTCGGCCCGGCCGGCGGCCAGGTAAGCCCTGGCGTCGATGGCGAACGGCAGGACCAGGCCACCGTTGTAGTCGGTGTGTTCGCCGATCAGGTTCACCCGGCCGGGGGCGGAGAACACCCCGTCGGGGTCCCGGCCGAACGCGGTCCGGAACAGGTCGGCCGCGCCGGAACCATTCATCGGATGGTGCGCCCGGACTGCTGGAACTCCCAGGCGTCGGCGATCATCTCGCGCAGGCTCAGCCGCGCGGTCCAGCCCAGCCGGTCCCGGGCCCGGTCGGCGGAGGCGACGAGCCGGGTGGGATCGCCGGCGCGCCGCGGTCCGATCGTGTGCGGGACCGGTTTGTCGGTGACCTCTTCGATGGTGGACAGTACCTGGTTGACCGAGTAGCCGTCGCCGTTGCCCAGGTTGCAGATCAGGTGCTCGCCCGGGGTGGCCGCGGTCAGCGCCTGCACGTGGGCCCGGGCCAGGTCCAGCACGTGCACGTAGTCGCGGATCGGGGTGCCGTCCGGAGTGGGCCAGTCGTCGCCGAAGACGGTGAGCGGGTCCTTCGTGCCGGCGACCGCGCCGAGCGCATTGGGGATCAGGTGGGTCTCCACCGCGTGCCGCTCACCGGCGCCGAGCGCCGCGCCGGCCACGTTGAAGTAGCGCAGGGAGACGGCGGCCAGATCGGTGGCAACGGTCTCGCCGGTGATCATCATGTCGACCGCGAGCTTGGTGGCGCCGTAGGTGTTGGTGGGCCGGGTCGGTGCGTCCTCGGTGATCGGCACGGTCTCCGGGTCGCCGTAGGTGGCGGCGGTAGAGGAGAACACCAGGGTGGGAACCCGATGCTGCGTGATGGCATCGAGCAGGGCGCGGGTGCCGGTGACGTTGGTCCGCCAGTACAGGGACGGGTTTCCCACCGACTCGCCGACCAACGACTTGGCGGCGAAGTGCAGCACCGCGTTGAACCTACCGTCTGCGAGAACTATTGCGGCGGTGGCGATGTCGCCCTGAACGAAAGGGACGTCGGCGGGTACCGAGTCGGCGTGGCCGGTAGAGCAGTCGTCCAGGACGACGACCTGGTGGTCCGCGGTGCGCATGAGTCGGGTGACGACCGAGCCGATGTAGCCCGCGCCGCCCACGATCAGCGCCTTCATCGGGTCACCGATCCGGCATTGTCGGACCCCGGCACGCGCACGTCACGCAGCCCCCGGTCGGCGACCCCGGAGATGATGCCCGTTGACGGAGGCGCCATGGCCGATCTCGGCCGGGCCCGGTACTTGATCCTGTCCTCGGCCCGGCGGATGGTGCGCACCTCCAAGTGCAGCCAGAAGTTCTGGCTGTCGGCGGGCCCGGGGCACCTGGTGTACCCGGGCGAGAGCCGACACTCCGCAGCGCGTCTGGACGTCCGGCGCCACCTCCGAAAAGGTCCTGCGGGCCGATCAGGACCCTTCCGGCAAGAGCTTTCGGTGACGTAGATCATGAAACGGCCGCCGGGTCTGCGGTTCACCGACCTGGTCACCGCGGCGGTGCGGGGAGCTGAGGACGTCACGACTTCATTGTCTCCGAAGAATCACCATCAGGCAACAGTTATGAACAACCGGATTGAGCGAACCGGTTCGGCAATGTTTGATCGACAGTCGTCGATCGAATGTGCGACAGAGTCCAGGCGCCGCCATGGGCCGGCGCTCCCGAAACTCCTGCGACCGGCCCGCTCGTGCGGTCATACCCGGCGGGCGTGCAGCAACAACAGCTGTTCGGGGTAGCAGGTCGCGCAGTTTCACGCCGGCGTTGGGGCGCGCGCGGCCCTGGTGAGCCGGGCTCCGGTGGACAGCCATGGCGGCAGCCGGTGGGCGGGTCGGTGCGGGTCCTCGCTCTGGATGACGTGCCCCGTCCGGTTCCAGCCGGGAATGACCATGCGGCCGACGGGTGCGCTGTCCGCGGTGCGGTTTGAGGCGATGCTGATCACCGCCTGGCGTGTCCGTGGGGATCGATACGACGACCCCGGGATCTGCCCTGTTGGTGCTCTGATCCTGGGCCGGCGTCGATCTTCCTCGCCCCCTTGCCGCTGACCCCAGCAAGCCGAAACTCCCACCGCGCGGGAGTCCATGCACATTCACGTTTCGTAATCGAGACAATTGAGATTTCAGCGCTCAGTCCGGCCGGTTGACGACCCGACGAGCGACGGTTAGAGTCGCTGTGCCTACATACTCCCGGCCCGCAACTAATGCGGGCGGTCTGAAGGAGAGTGCGCCGTGATAACGGATTGTCGCCGGAGCATCGTTCGTGATGGTCGACGTCGGTTGCGCCGGACGGAGCCGAACGATCCTGCTGGTGCGGATATTTCGCGGATCGGGAAAGTCAGGGCGGCGGCGAGTCGCGTGCGAGCGGCGTTCATCCAATGACAAGGGATGTGGTTGTCCGATGGTGACCACCAGGAGGCCGGGCGGCCGGCTGGCGGCGATGGCCGCGGGGATGCTGCTGCTCACCGCCGGCTGCGCGGGCGGGTCCGCGCCCGTGCAAGGCGGTGTCATCAATTGCGAACCCGCGCCGGCCGGTGAGACGGTCAACCTGAACTTTTACTCCTGGGTTCCGGGCATGCAGGACGTCGTTGCTACCTGGAACAGGGAAAATCCCGATATCCAGGTAACCCTGGCGACGGGTCCCAGCGGTCCGGGCGGTGCGTACCAGAATTTCTCGAATGCCATCAAGGCGGGGAACGCGCCGGACCTGATGCAGATCGAGTACGACACCCTGCCCAATTTCCGCATCCAGGACGGGGTTGCCAACATCGGAGCCTGTCCCGGGGTCGCGGACGTGCAGAACCAGTTCGTCGACTGGACCTGGGCGCAGACCAGTTTCGGCGAGAAGGGCGCGGCATACGCGATCCCCCAGGACACCGGCCCGATGGCATTTTTCTATCGCAAGGACCTGTTCGAGCAGAACAACGTTCCGGTTCCTACCACGTGGGACGAGTTCAAGACGGCGGCGCAGGCAATCCATGCGAAGGGTGCCTTCATCACCAACTTCTCGTCGAGCAACCCTGGCCAGTTCGCGGCGTATGTGTGGCAGGCCGGAGGCAAGTGGTTCGAAGGCACCGACACGGGCTGGAAGGTCGAGTTGACTTCCCAGAAGTCGGTTGACGTCGCCAGCTACTGGCAGGGACTTCTCGACGCCAACCTGGTCACCCCCGTGAAGACATTCACCGACGAATGGAACAAGGCGGTCAACACCGGTCAGATCTGGGGCTGGGTATCCGCGGTCTGGGGATACGCGACCATCGAGACGAACGCACCGGACACCGCCGGCAAGTGGGCGGTGGCCGCGATGCCGCAGTGGACGGCCGGCGCCCCATCCGGCGGGAACTGGGGTGGCTCGACCACGGCAGTCTTCAAAGGCAGCAAGCATCCGGCCGAAGCCGCCAAGTTCGCCGTATGGCTGAATACCAACACCGAAGCGTTGACCATGCTGAATCAGAAGGGCGGTCTCTACCCGGCGACGACAGCCGGACAGGACCTGCCCGCTCTCCAGCAGCCGAGCGACTTCTTCGGTGGTCAGGACATCTTTGCGGTGTTCAAGCAGGCATCGGCCCAGGTCGACCCGAGCTGGACGTGGGGTCCGGTGATGAACGAGACGTACAACACGCTGACCGACGGGTTCGGAGCCGCGCTGAACGGCCAGGGAACGCTCGGCGACGCGCTCGGGACGGCACAGTCGAAGACCCTCGACGCCATGGACGCACAGGCCATCCCGGTCGTCGGTGGCGGTAGCTGACCGCCTCGCGTCCCGGCGCGGCAGGAGAACGGCGGGCCGCGCGTTGGCACGATCTCAAGTACTTCCCCAGCCGGCGCAGAGTAGTGACCGGCACCAGCGAACCTCGGGCAGCAGCAACGAGGTGGAGAGGCACGGCGATGACAACAGCGAGCGCCGCCGAGGTGGCCGAACTGCCAGCAGTCCAGCCCGGACAGCGAGAACCGACCAAACACAAGGGGGCGATCGTCGGTTTCCTCGCACCGTTCATGGTGCTCTTCATCATCTTCTACGTATTCCCGGTGCTGTACGCGTTGTACCAGTCCTTCTTCAAGATTCAGCGCGTGGGCACGTTCGGCGTGGCCACCACGGTGTTCGGTGGGTTCGACCAGTACCGGCGGATCATCGTTTCCAGTGAGTTCTGGGCCTCAATCGGCCGTGTTCTGCTCCTGTTCGTCGTTCAGGTTCCCATCATGCTCGGACTGGCGCTGGTCCTCGCCTTGCTGCTCGATTCGACGCTGACCCGCGGAAAGAAGTTCTTCCGGCTCGCGATCTTCGCACCGTACGCGGTCCCCGGGGTCATCGCCGCGATCATGTGGGGGTTCCTCTACATACCGTCCCTGTCACCGTTCTCGCTCACCGAGAGCGTCGACTTCCTCGGCTCCGGTCTGGTGCTGTGGTCGATCGCCAATGTCATCACCTGGGTGTTCTGCGGCTACAACATGCTGATCATCTTCTCGTCGTTACAGGCCATTCCGCAGGAGATCTTCGAGGCCGCCCGCACGGACGGGGCCGGCCAGTTGCGCATCGCGTGGTCCATCAAGATACCGATCGTGTTCCCGGCGATCATCATGACGTTCGTGTTCTCGATCATCGGTACCCTTCAGTTGTTCAACGAACCGCAGGTATTTCGTACCATCACCAACTCCGTGTCGAGCACCTACACGCCCAACATGGTGGTGTATTCGACGTCACTGGTACCCAATTACAATCTGTCCGCGGCGTATTCCGTCGCGCTGGCAATCGCGACCTTCATCCTTTCATTCGTGTTCCTGAAGGTGACGCAGAAGCGAGCGTTCGCATGAGTAGCAAAACGGCAATCGCAACCGCGACCAACGAACCGTCGCCGTCGGGTGCCACGGGACCAAGGGAGCACGCGCTCTCGAAGATACTCGCCACGGCTGCGCTGGTCGTTGCGGCGATATATTTCCTCGTTCCGATCTGGTGGCTGGCCGTGGCGTCCAGCAAGTCGTTGGGGAACCTGGTCACGACGAACGGCCTGTGGTTCTCCCAGCCGTTCCAGTTGTTCTCCAACGTGTCGGACCTGTTCAGCTATCAGGGCGGAATCTATCTGCGCTGGCTCCTGAACAGTGTCGGCTATGCCGTGCTGGGCGCCGCCTTCGGGACACTCTTCGCGACGATGACGGGCTACGCGCTTGCCAAGTACTCATTCCGCGGCCGCGAGCTCATCTTCAACACCATTCTTGGAGGCGTCCTCGTTCCGGCGACCGCGCTGGCCCTGCCGCTATTCCTCATGTTCAGCCAGGTCGGTCTGGTGAATACGTACCTGGCGGTGTTCCTGCCGAGCCTGGTGAGTCCGTTCGGGGTGTACCTGGCCAGAATCTATGCCGCCGCCTCGGTGCCGGAACCGCTCTTGGAGGCCGCACGGCTGGACGGATCGAGCGAGTTCCGCGCCTTCTTCGTCATCGCGCTGCGGCTGATGACGCCTGCTCTCGTCACGATCTTCCTGTTCCAGTTCGTCGTCATCTGGAACAACTTCTTCCTGCCGCTGGTGATGCTGTCCGATGACAAGTTGTTCCCGATTACGCTCGGCCTGTATACCTGGAACAGCGCCGTCCAGCAGGCACCGGAACTTCGGCTGTATGTCATCGTCGGCAGCCTCGTCTCGATCCTGCCCCTGCTCATCGCGTTCTTGGGCCTGCAACGCTTCTGGCAGAGCGGATTGTCGGCCGGCAGCGTCAAGTGATCCCGCGTGCCGCGCCGGACAAGGCCTTCGCGAGCTCGATGGCCTTCGCGGGCTCGATGATTTGGATACGAGATACTTGCGCAGGTGAGAAAGTGTGGGTTCAGCGACGCAGAGCGGGGGGGCCGGCCAATGGCCGGCGCACTTGGAGCCCTGGGTGCCGGCGGGTTCGCCCGACGGGTCGCCGGACCGAGCAAGGTTGTCGTCAATTCCGGCGCGCGAATCGGGCCCGGCTCACGCACCGTGATCAACCATCGATGCCTACCGGATGCACGGGAGCGCAGCCGTGACAGAAAGTGTTGACTGGTTCCACCTCCGGCACCCGGTGCGCGGGGTCTTACCGGCACGCGCTCGCCTGGTCTCCGACGCCCCGACGATATCGTTGAACGGGACCTGGCGATTTCGGTACTCCGCGGGCGTCGAGCGTTCGGAGGACGTCGCCGATCCGCGGCTCGACGATGCGGCCTGGCCGCTGATCCCCGTGCCCGCACACTGGCAACTCGAGGGCTACGGCGCACCTGCATACACGAACAAGAACTACCCGTTCCCGGTGGACCCACCGTTCGTGCCGGACGAGAACCCGACGGGCGACTACCGGCTCGGATTCACGGTGCCTGGCACCTTCGCGCCCCCCGGGTCCCGTGCGGTCCTGCGGTTCGACGGTGTGGATAGCGCCTTCCGGGTCTGGCTGAACGGCGCCGAGATCGGCATGTCCGTTGGCAGTCGGCTCTCCGCGGAGTTCGACGTCACCGGCGCCCTTCGGACGGACGGACCCAACCTGCTCGCGGTGCGGGTCCAGCAGTGGTCGTCGGCGAGCTACCTCGAGGATCAGGACATGTGGTGGCTGTCCGGGATCTTCCGCGACGTCACTCTGCTGTGCCGGCCGGCCGGCGGGATCGACGATCTGTTCGTGACCGCCGACTACGAGGCGGTCACCGGGCACGGTGTGCTCCTGGTCGATGCCCAGACCGACGCAACGGTCTCGATCCCCGAACTCGGTGTGCGGGCCCGGGCCGGTGAACGGGTCGACGTCGGTCGGGTGGAGCCGTGGTCGGCGGAGGCGCCGAGGCGATACGAGGCAACGGTGTCCACATCGGCGGAGGAGATCCGGCTGACGATCGGGTTTCGCACGGTCGCCATCGTCGACGGCGTGCTGACCGTGAACGCCCGCCCGATCCGGTTCCGCGGGGTCAACCGGCACGAGTTCGATCCCGACCGGGGTCGGTTCGTCGACCGGCCGACCATGCTCGCCGACGTGCTGCTGATGAAGCGGCACAACATCAACGCCGTCCGGACCAGTCACTATCCGCCGCACCCGGACTTTCTGGACCTGTGCGACGAGTACGGGCTGTGGGTGATCGACGAGTGCGACCTGGAGACCCACGGATACGAGAACGTCGGGTGGCGGGGCAACGCCAGCGACGACCCGGCGTGGTGCATGGCCTTCGTCGACCGGATGCGACGCACGGTCGAGCGGGACAAGAACCATCCCAGTGTGTTGATGTGGTCCCTCGGAAACGAAAGCGGACGTGGCAGCAACCTGTCCGCGATGGCGCAGTGGGCTCGCGGGCGCGATCCGAGCCGGCCGCTGCACTACGAGGGCGACTGGGACTGCGCCGATGTCGACGTGTACAGCAGGATGTACGCGACGCATGAGGAGGTGGCGGCGATCGCCGCCGGGCAGGAGCCGGCCGTGCGCGACCCGGTACTGGACGCGCGCCGCCGGAGGATGCCGTTCGTCCAGTGCGAGTACGGGCATGCCATGGGAAACGGGCCGGGCGGGCTGCTGGAGTACCAGCGCCTTTTCGAGTCATCGCCGCGCTGCATCGGCGGCTTCATCTGGGAGTGGATCGACCAGGCGATCCGGGTGCGACTACCGGACGGCCGCGAGAGGTTCTGCTACGGCGGTGACTTCGGGGAGGAACTGCACGACGGCAACTTCGTCGCCGACGGCATCGTGTTTCCCGACCGGTCGCCGTCGCCCGCCCTGCTGGATCTCGCGGTGGTCTTCGCCCCGGTGCGCATCGAGGTGACGGACCGGCTGGTCACGGTGGCCAGCCTGTTGGATGTCGTCGACACCTCCCAGCTGCGCTACACCTGGAGCGTCGAACACGACGGCGAATCGCGTGCCGCCGGCGAACTCGAGGTGCCGGTGCTCGGTCCCCGCGAGGTGACGACCGTGCCGCTGCCGCGTGAGGTGGCCGCCGTGGGTGCGCCGACCGGGGGCGCGCGGGAGAGCTGGCTCACGGTGCGGGCGATGCTCGCCGCGGACACCCCCTGGGCCGCGGCCGGACACGAGATCGCCTTTGCACAGGGCATCCTGACCACCACATCGACCTCGACCCGGTCACCCGGGGTGCGCCCGACACGCGCATCCGACCTTCTGCGGATCGGCCCGGCCGAACTCGACCCGGCGACCGGTGGGTTGCGCGGGCTCGGCGGGTTCCGCCTGGCGGGACCGCGCGTCGAGCTGTGGCGGGCGCCGACGGACAACGATGTCGGTGAGGCCCAGACCGGACTCGCTGCGCAGTGGCGCCGGATCGGGCTGCACCGGTTGCGGCACCGGGTGGTCCGGATCGTCGCCGACGAGCAGGCGGTGAGGGTGACGCTCCGGGTGGCGCCGGCCGCGACCGACCTCGGCGTCGTCGTCGACATCACGTGGTCGGCGGACCAGGATGCGGTGCTGCTCGCGGTGGCCGCCCGCACGGTGGGCGAATGGCCGTGCCCGATTCCCCGGTTCGGGTTGAGGTTCGACCTGCCGGGCGCCGTCGACCGGGTCCGCTGGTTCGGTCGCGGGCCGGGGGAGTCGTACCCGGATACCGGATATGCGGCGCGGGTGGGCCGATTCGAGCGCACCGTCGAGGAGTTGCAGACACCTTATGTGATGCCGCAGGAGAACGGGCACCGGTCGGACGTGCGTTGGGCCGAGCTCACCGACCGTACGGGTGCCGGAATCCGGATCGACGGCGACCCGTCGTTCGGGCTGACGGCGCGGCGGTGGACCACCGAACAACTCGACCGTGCAAGGCACACCGACGAGCTCACCGATGGCGGCGCGGTGTTTCTGACCCTGGATGCCGCCCAGCACGGAATCGGCAGCGCGTCGTGCGGACCCGGTGTGCTGCCGCAGTACCAGCTCTGGGGTGTGCCCGAGACGTTCTTCTGCCTGCTGCGACCGGTGTAGTCCAGTCGCATCGGAGATTGCACCTACGAATTTGAAAGGGGGATGGGGGAAGCCGGTTCAACAACAGCATCGGCGCCCTGACTACCATTGATCGAGCGGGGTTCATCCTTTCCTGCGCTGACCGAAGGGTCACGGATCACGTTGACCCGGCTGCTGGTGCACGGGCCCGCGTCGCGCGCCGACCTGGCACGGCGGCTAAGATTGTCGGCTGCGAGTTTGACCCGGATTGTGCGGTCGTTGGAGGACAGCGGTTTGGTGGTCGAAGTCGAGACCGCCGTGCCACAACGTATGGGGCGGCCGTCACAGGCGATGGACGTCAATGTCGACGCAGCACATCTCGTCGGGGTCAAGCTCCTGGCCGGCGAGATCAACATGGTGCGCACCGACCTGCGCTGCACCGTCCTCGATCGCCGCACGATCCCCCTGGAGGCCCTGCCGGTCGATGTCGCTGTCGATCAGATCGCCGATGCAGTGCTCGCCCAGATGGCCGCCGACCCGCTGGTCGCCGCCGTCGGCATCAGCCTGGCCGGGCCGGTCGACCGGCATTCCGCCGTCGTCACCCGATCTGCGTTCCTCGGCTGGGAGAACGTTCCGGTCGGACATCTGATCCGCGAGCGGACCGGACTGCCGACCGTCATCGAGAGCGACGTCCGCGCCCTGACTGCCGCTGAACACTGGTTCGGCGCTGCCGCGGGCGTCACCGACTTCGCCCTGGTCACCGTCGGTGCCGGCGTCGGCTGCGGGATGGTCGTCAACGACCGCCTGGTGAACGGTCACCTCGGGGGCGCCGGGCACATGGGTCACGTGCCCGTCACCGCCTCGGGCCCGTTGTGCGAGAGCGGTCACCGCGGCTGCGCCCGCGCCTACCTGGCGTCCTCGTTGATGCTCGCTCAGGCGGCCGGCGTTCTGCGCCGCCCCGACCTGACCTATGACGAACTGGTGCGGCTGGCCGCCCAGGGGGACAAGGTGGCGGCCAGGGTGGTCCGCGACGCCGGCTATGCGTTGGGCACGGTCATCGGCCTGATCGCTGCCATCAGCGCACCCCGCAAGGTGCTCGTTTCCGGCGAGGGTGTCACCATGGTGCCGCTGGTCGTGGACGTGGTCCGGCAGCGGGCGCGGGAGATCCAGCACTGGGCCGTCCCCGAGGTCCCCATAGAGATCGCACAATTCGACTTCGTGGAGTGGGCACGGGGCGCCGCGGTCATCGCGCTGCAACAGCTGCTGGAGTCCTCGGTCGGTCCGAGCTGAGGCTGTTCGCTCGCACCGTCGGGCGGTTGATCCGGGCCAGCACGTCGTCGGTCAGACACTTGAGTTCCGATGTGTCGTAACACCATCTGCACCTGGGTCGGGTCAGGGGCAGGTCAGGGGCGAGGTCTCCTTACCTACCGGGACGATGTGCACGATCCACTTCCTGGACTGGACCGAGATCTGCCCGGCGAACCTCCTCCCTGTCGACACTTTCCGGCGCCCGGCGGCGACCCGATCAGCGCGAGATTGAACAGGCCCAATTCCACGATTTCACCCCGGCCACCGGCTGACCACCACCGTCGACGCCCCGGCCCCGGACCCCTGATCGTGTAGTAACCCAACCCCAACCTGCCCTACCCGCATCCGCCCAGGTCAAGCCCATCTGTGCCGGAGCATGTGCCCATCATCTGCGGAAGTCCGGTCAGGGTGTGGTTCGGTTGGGTCTGGTTCGCGACGCCCGCAGGTGGTTGGTTTGGGGCCAGCGGATGCCCACACGCCCGCCCGACCCGTCGACCCGGCCGGACCCGCCGACCCCGCGACGAAGATCAACAAGCTAACCCAGTCGGCGGACCAGGCTATGGGTTAGTTACTTCGACATGAAAAAGTAGGCGGCCGGCCGGATCACGGTGTCTTCGGCGGAGTTGCAAGATCAAGTAGCGTCTTGATCTTGGTTTCGCGGTCTTCTGACCCGAATCGGTGATCCTCCGGTCCGTATGCCGTGTGCAGCCCTTCGGACCGGGGCCGGCTTTCCACGGTCGGCGCAGCTGGACAGGCCGTCGGCGCCACCGATCGAGCAGGCCGGGCCCTGGGAGGGTCTCCGACCTGTCCGGGACCTGCACGGTTCCCGGCGTGACCGGCAGGCGCTGACCGCGAGCCCGGGGCCAGCAACGCGCGGCGGCGTCCAGCGCACCAACCCGCGCGCGGCCGCGCCGCACATCAGTGCGACGAACGCGGACACCAACCACAGGTAGATCGCCGGCGCACCGGCCGGCACGACTGCCGTCATGGTCCGGCCAGCGGGGCGGTGAGGGTCGCGATCTTGACCAGGTTGCTGGTGAACACGCCCTGCCCGGTCCAGGTCCGGGCACCCTCGACGGCTGGTCGCGATGCGTCGCCGCGACTACAACCGGCTGGTTCAAGCTGACTGCCGGACGATCACCTGGAGTTGATCGCTGGTGGGCGGCCCGTCGGTTGACGGCGTCTCGCCGAACTCTATGAGAGTTCGCCGGACAAGATCGTCGGCCATGGCCTTCAGGGGAACCCTGATCGTGCTGAGAGCGGGTACAGACAGCGTCGCCATCGGGGTGTCGTCGACGCCGATGACGGCGAGATCCTCGGGACATGACAACCCAGCCATTCTGATGCCGCCGAGCAGCGCGACGGCCACGTCGTCGTTCTAGGTGGCTGGTGTCGAACGGATGTTGGCTGGTCGGATGCTGCCGGTGGTTGCCGTGAGCGGACGCGGGCGGGTCGGCGGGTCGAGTTCGAGATTTGGCCGTGTCGGGCGCGATTCGGGTGTTCCGACGCGCGCTGGACCCTCGCGGGCCGGTGCGGCGGCCTGGTGGGGGGAACAGGGCCCTGGGCCGCGGCTCATCGGGCCTGCGCGACCCACCCGGCCGGGGTGGACTTCACGCCGAGCACAGCCAGCCGGGCGAGGTTGGCCGCTGCGGCCAGCAACGAGAAGTCGGCGCCGATCTTGGTGGTGCCGCGGACCCGGGCTCGGCGACCGCCGTGCTTGCGGCGCATCAGGTGCCCAATCTTGCGTTCCACCTTCGGTCGAGTGCCCCGATAGTCGGTGATCCAGTCCGGATCGGCTTGCCGGGCGCGGGCCGCGGTCAGCGCCGCCTCGTGGACGCCGACACCGATGGTCCGTCCGGCCCGGGCGGTCGTGCACTGCTCCCGCAACGGGCACCCCGCGCACGAGGCACCGAACGATGCGGTCCCGGCGCCATCCTTGCCGCGGACGATCGACGCGGTGTTCCCCGCCGGGCAGCTGACCTGCTCGGCGTTCAGATCGATGTCGAACCGGTCCTTGGCGAACCGGCCACCGGCGGCGGTCGGCAACTGGGTCTTGCACCTGGACTCGATCCCGGCCCGCTCCAACCGGTCCTGGAACTCGCCGGTGCCGTAGGCGTTGTCGCCATACACGCGGGTACGACCGGCGGCCGAGACAACACCCGCGCCGACCGCCGCAGCGGCCGCGACGGCGGCCAGAACCGCGACCGTGGCCACCACCGCAAAGACGCCGCCGGCCACAGCCGCGACACCGGTCGTGCCGGCCGCGGTGCCGTCGACCTGATCGGCGGTGGCCGCGGGCAGAGTCGACCCGTCGCACGACGCGACCACGCTGGTGTCGACCGGGACGGTGTCGTCGACCGGGACGGTGTCGTCGACCGGGACGCCGCAGGCCGTGGTGGTGGTGTGGTCGTCGAGCAGGTCGGCGATCAGTTCCTTCGCGGCCGCCGCGTCACCGGTGTTGCCGGCGCTGACCACGGTCGCGGTGATGATCTCCGAGTCCGGATCGATACCGATATGACCCTTGTAGCCGTCGAAACCGCGGGCCGCGGTCTTGTGCCCGTGCCGCGCCTGCGGGTCCACCGTGGAGATCACCCGATCCTTCGCGACCCGCCGGGCGATCCGGAACACCCCGGCCTCGTCCCGGTCCAGGTCCTGACCCAGCACCGTGGCCAACAACGCCCGGCCTGAACAACCGCCCTGTCCAACCCTTCCCGCCCGTCCAGCACCCCCAGCAGCGCGGCGCCGTCTCGGGCCAACGCATCAACCATCTCCACCCGCGCGGCCGGATCGTCGTAGTCACACACCGGCTTACCCGCGACCGCGTACTCGTCATCACGGGCCAGCACCGCCCGCAACACCGGCTCCAAGCCCGCATCCGCTGCCCTGAGCAGACCGCGGATCGCCGACCGGACCAACGTGACCGTGTCCATCGTGGCCACCGCGTCATAGATCGGGGTCGAGTCCAGCACCCGCCGCCGCCCGACCAACCCGGCCTGGGCGGCCACCGCCAGCACCGCATCGAAGATCCGGTTCGGCGCCGCCGAC
>Ga0164241_10002785_pt1 | contig 18424 bp, 37 predicted proteins | sample OricomyardsoilBY_FD_108780 | JGI IMG/M metagenome (GOLD analysis project Ga0164241, IMG submission 108780) | Backyard soil microbial communities from Emeryville, California, USA - Original compost - Back yard soil (BY) | ecosystem: Environmental > Terrestrial > Soil > Unclassified | place: USA...
ACAAAGACGCTACGGGCCAGGTGATGGCTATAGATCTGTTCGAGGACCGATGCTACTACAGAGTGGTAAGCAAGACACCTAGAGGCGACGAGTGGGCTGACTGGTACGAGACCGATCAGCTGGAGAAGCCATGATAGAGACTCTCTTGAAGCACCTTAGCTGGTTCTTCCTGTGCGGCTTCGTGTACTTTACTTACGGCTGCTTTACGTACAGCGAGTGGGCCAAAGGCCACAAGTGGTACATCTACGGCGGACTCATTATAGCCTTTGCAGGCAACCTGTCGTGGCTCTTACTCGCAAAGAAATCTACTGGAGCTACCGAGATGCTGTATATCGGCGTCTTGTGGGACTTAGTAATCTTGCTCGCGTTCTGCGCGGCTGGATTAGTGTTTGGAGCTGTTCACCCCAACTGGCATACAGCTCTCGGATTAACTCTAATCATTGTCGGATCTGTACTGCTTAAGTTGTGAGTCAGTATGAACATACGCAAAGTAAACGTGCGCACACTGCAAGGCAAACAAGAGAAGCTAGTCTACAGGATGTTTAAGCGAAATGGCCACTCGAACATCAACTACGAGCACGGACCTTCGACTAACTACTACCAATGCGTGATTCGCAGGACGTCAAAAGGTAGACTGATAATGCAGTTTACGCATACTGAAGTCCCTACACCTTGGCTAGAAATAGAAAACAAAACACGAGAGCATCTCGAAGAGATGTGGAACTGGTGGCAAACAGGGGCAGGACTCTCTCTTGAGTGACATACACAAAGACGGATACATATTTCGCCAGTGCACCGAAGAGCCTACTCGCTATAAGTTTGTAGGTAACGACGGCTCTCAGTATTACTACGACACGAACTTGAACCTCATGGAGTTCAATCGTACGTACAGCAGCTACGAGAACGGCAATACCGTGAACAAGATAGCTATTGGACTAATCGTCGCAGTGAAGACGCCAGACAGTAGGTATCGGGCCAGGTTGTTGTCAGGTGACAGACCTCAGTGGCTCCAGTGGCCCGACGACAAAGGTTACTGCTCTCTACCGCACGAGCTTCAGTCGTTCTTGGTGGCGATGCACGAGCTTATAACCAACAAGGCCTTCTCATGAAGCTGTGTCCTCAGTGTCAAGGCGATTTCACGCCTTTCACTCCTGCTATAGGCACTTACGCTTGCATGAAGTGCCTCGCACTCTACAAGGTAGGCAGAGACACTGACGGCTCTATCAGGCCGATATTCTTACAGGTGATGAAGCGCATTGGCCCTAACGACTGGCTCTTCGGCGGCAACAACCAGCTGAAGACCAACTTGATATGGGCAGAGGCTATGGAAGTACTCTACGAGAGCTGGATCGCGAAGCAGATAGTCTCATGATCCACCCTATAGATATCTCACTGAATCATTAGGAGACATACGTGTCAAACTTTCTGAAGACCTACGCCAGTAAGAGTAATCAGCCAGTCATCGACCTCTTCCTCAAGAAAGCCGAAGGCAAAGAAGAGGAGATCATCGGAGTAGCCGAGCGACTACACCAGTCGGGCAAGCACTTCGAACGAGCCCTCGCAGACGCTTTGGAAACCTTCAATCGAGTGTGAACATGATTGTGCAACACGACTTCCTCTGTGACGCCCTGAAAGACTACAGGTCTATTCTGAGACTCACTCAAGTCGCTCTGGCTGCCAAGCTAGACGTGACAGGAAGTCGAGTCGCACAACTCGAGTCCGCAAACAACCCTGGTGTTACCGAAGGCTCGTTCGTGTTCAAGAACATGATCAAGCTCGGTATCCACAAGGTCGGCAAGCGATGGGAGCTGAGAATCCCTGACGAGCTACTCGCTAAGGTCGAGGGCAAGATCGCCGAGAAGAAACAAGCTATTGTTCAGCAGCAAGAAGTAGAGAAGAAAGTCAGAGAGACTGAGTTCTCTACTCGCCAAAAGGCTGCTAACATCCTCATAGATCTCAAGAGTCAAGGCCTCACTCAGAGTGAGATCGCCGACAAGTTCGGCATAGGTCAGGCGACAGTGTCTGGCGCTATCAGAGGTGCTCAGCCTCTAGGGCTGGCAGTAGCTCAAGCTATCCTCGAAGGCCGCAAAGTATCTTCTGCAGACAAGTCTCAAGGTCGAGGCCGCAAGGCTAAGGTCGTCAACACTTACAACAAACCTGTGAACAGCAGGGGAGAGGAAGTCAAACGTGAGAATCCTAAGCTGGAGATTCATACGAGACCAAGCCGCGAAGTTGCTAGGATGGAGAGGCCCGAGCTCCCCGCAAGGCGGACAGGCTACACGCCTCCGCCATCGCGCCTCGAAAACGCACCCGCTAAAAGCACCGCTTGGATTGATGCGTCAGTCCCAATCGTTCCCGTCCAGAATGAGCGGAGATCGCGGGATATCACGGTCATCACGCCGGAATACCATCCCTGTGAACACTGCAATGGCACGGGCAAGGTACAGGCGGGCAGTAAGGTAGAGACCTTTGAGCCTCCGAAAGGTTTCGCTCCTATATGGACTCCCTCTAGGAGTCAGCGAGACTTGCCCGAGGGTCACATCAACAAGACTACTCGCGACCGCATGGAGAAAGATCGCCTGCGAGCAGAGCGAGAGGCAGAAAAAGCAGCTAAACCTAAGAAGGTAGACAAGCTGCCCGCGTCTGAGTTCAAAGAGCTGGCTCTGCAGAATCGGACCAGGAGGGCTTCAGGTCTGCCTGAGCTCATCGTTCAAGTACGCACTTGTCTCTCCTGCAGAGGAGAGTTTGAATCATACGGTGCTCGCATGTGTAAGCACTGTCGTAACGTCGAGAGCCCTACCATCCAGGGCTTGGAGGTCCTATGAAAGAACTATTCGGCATCGGTGTGTTTCTCGGCATCATCGCGTTCTGGTTTGCTCTAGTCGTACTCAAAGTATGGCTCATCGGCTCGCTTATCACGTCTGCTATCAAAGCAGGCAGTGACAGCTGCGGCGCCACTTACGGTATCGAGTCTGTAGGCTTCTCGGGTAACTGGTTCTGTCCATCTAAATGAGGTCGACATGGCACTGTTCAACTACAGAGATACGACCGGCGACGAAGACCACTATCGAGAAGTGATTCGAGCTCACGCGAAGAGAGTGTCCGGTGGTACTACCACTGCGTTCATGCTCAAGCATAAGCTTCGCACTCTCGTCCAGAAACACAACGTCGCTAACGAGATTGAGTTCTCAGACGCGAAGCACAAAGGCTACGTTCACGTGACAGTGAAGCCTGAGCTGCACACGAAGCTGTGGGACGAAGACAAGTTCAAGAGCTTCAAACAAGAAGTCCTAGACGCCATTAAAGATTGTGGCTACGCTATTAGAGTGAGCGATGACTATACGGAGCTCAGCCCCGCTTAAACAACTTGCGTAGGATCTGGTTATGCCCAGACTCTCTAGCCTGACGAACCAGGCAATCATCCGCATCATATTCTGGGCCCATTTCATAGTGGCTACCACTAGTCACTTCACTACCGTCCTTTTGCTGGGCGGTGCAATTAACCTCTTTTTCAGCGGTGAGCCTCTAGGCTTCTGGACCAGGGGAATGATGTTTGGACTACTCTTCATGTCCGGCATGTACGGAGTCAATCACGTCACTAATCCTGCGGGATTTTGTGTCTTGACAGATCTGGAAAACTTCTATCGGCGCAAAGAGGACATGCCTGAGGTAGGCCCCTATATGCCACGATATTACAAGGTTATCCGCATCTGGTTTAACAAGATAAAGAGGTCAACGTGACAGAGCAATTTAACGGCGATAAGCCGGAATGCCGGTGTGATAAAGTGAAAGAGGACTGGAAGGTCGGTGTTGTTCGTCAGGTCGGCGAGACGCTGGTCTGGATAGCCTTCATCGCTGCCTGCTGTTACTACTGCACGAGACGCTGAGGGCACTTAAGGTGTACTCACGTGATATCGCACCACAAATGCTTAAACTGCGACGATACTACTTGTGGTAGCTACTACGACCACGACTACATATGCTTCAAGTGCGGTCTCCTGTCTCGCAACACCGAGACGTACGAGATCACCAAAGACCAATACAACTGGTGGATTAGGTACCCGAAGTCTACCAGGGGCAACGAGTGGTCTCGCCTATCTATTGACCAGACAGTAGCCTTCGACGAGGCATACTCTGCGTATATCAACAGGATCATGATGGAGGAGTGATGAACTGGTTCAGAAAGTGGTTTCCTAATCAAAAACTGATTAAGAGTGAACCACCTGAAAACGTTACTCCTGATAACATCCATGACAACAGTCCCTACCGCGAAAAGCTTCGCCAAGAGATGCGGGACGCAATCAAAGTCATCTACAACGACGGCGGGATCGACCTCAAAACAGGAAACCCGATTGTCGAGGAGCTGCGTAAACTCGGATATACAGTCCGAGACGGACGAGAGTACGTTTGCAGTTACCGTTACGTCACTGCACCGATTAACCTTAAGATCACTCCTACAGAAGTGAATCGAATGATGTTTGAGGACTGATATGTGGCAGTAGCTTACAAATTTAACTGCGCGAGATAACAGAGTCTTGACGGCGAGTGAGTGTCACCAAGACTCTCCGTATCGACGAAAACAGATCAAAGCTCTTCGCAAAGCAATCGGCAAGATACAGCGCCAAGGATTCCTTCGCATGAATAGCGGCGATGCTCTAATAGAGCCTTTGAAAAAGCTAGGATACGAAGTCGTATACGACTACCATATAAGAATGTTTGGTACGTCTACTGACCGGAAGGTCACCGCTCCTCTATCGCTTAAAGCTACAGAGGACGAGATCAACAGGAAGATGTTCGAGTAATGAAGCGAAAACCCCTACCGCCAGATTTAGCTCAAGAGTCATCGTACTTTGGCTTATATAAACACACGATGACGAATGCAATAGATCGCGGTTATAAGTTTGAGCTTCAATTTGAAGACTTTAAAGTCTTAGTGAATTTACCTTGTCACTACTGTGGATCAGAAGGTCGGCAATACAGTAGATACGCTAGCGGTGGACCTAGAAGACACCCTGAAACTATTAAAAATAGTTACATTCGAATCAATGGACTTGATCGCGTAAATAACGATCTTGGATACTCAAAAGAAAACTGTGTTGCGAGTTGCACTAGGTGTAACTTTGCTAAACATACATCGACTCACGCTGAGTTTACTCAATGGATTCAGCAGTTGATTAAACACTGGGCCAAGGGTGATTGACGTATTCAGTCACTACACATAAACCTCTGTACAGGATACTAACATGGCTAAGAAAGTAACAGCGCAAGTAGTAGGCGGTGCATCTAAGACCGTCGAAGCAAACACAGTCGGCGACTTGAAGCGTATGCTCAACGTCCCTAACCACACGGCTACCGTGAACGGTGAGACTGCCTCAAACGACACGGTGTTGAGTGATTTCAACTTCGTTCACTTGGCCCCTGCGGTCAAGGGCGCCCAGCAGTAAGCTGCTGACTCAATATCTTGGGCTGGTTCCTCAGTGGGACCAGCCTTTTTTATTTTGTACAGCGGCGGACGGTAGCGTCGTCAGCGCAATGAGCTAAGGGGCGATACAGCGTGCAGTAAATCTTCGGATCGAACAGCGCTTGAAGCACATCCGGCACCGGCCATAAGGCAACTGTTACCGCTCACGCCGCAGACTTTAAGGAGTTGAAATGCTTTTCTCTGAAATCATCAAAGGCAACTACCGGGTGTTCTCTCGCCAGCAAGAAGCTGAGCGCACGAAGAACATCGCCACTATCAAGTACATCGAGAACCTCGCGGGCATAGCCGGAGTGAATATCGGTGACTGGAACGCCAAAGAGCTGTTCGGTACTGGGACGGGCCACAAGTTCATCGACGACAAGAACGAGATTAATCGCATCTTCTTCTGCGAGATGGACAGGAGAGCCGCAGAGACTCCCACTGCTCCCGAAAACGCAGACAACCTCATCGACGACGCTAACCTAGCTATGATCAAAGCGGCAGAGGCTCGCTACGTCAGCAGGCTGGTCGCTGAAGAGTATAAGAAAGCCGAAGAGCACATCAAGCAGGCTATGGGCTATTACAAAGAGCACGAGAACTACGTTCGCCGAGCTGGCGAGTATTACTCTCAGGCTCGCAGGCTCCAGGGTAACGGAGAGAACTCGCTCGAGCGACAGGTTCGCGAGATCGCCTCCAATTCTTTTTACCGGTACTTAGGTATGGTAGACGGGCGCAAGATTCGGTTCGCCACTCGAGGCGACATCCAGCTGAGCCACCGTAACCCTGCTGCAGGCATCGACATCACTATCAACTTCGGTAAGTTCATGGTCGTGTGCGACATCGAGAACTTCCGCATCACTGTTCACCCGTTCGAGAACAACCACAACGTGAGTGGTCACCCTCACCCTCACGTCCAAGGTGGCGGTGGAGTGTGCTGGGGAACAGCTGCTAACAGCGTATCTGCGGCACTAGCGAAGTGTAACTTCGTAGAACCTATGGTTCTCTTGTCCGCCTTGCTCATCAACTATAACCCTGGTTCGCCTTACGTAAGCATGGAGAGGTTCCAGGACGCTATCGGCGACCCTAACGACATCATGGCGAAAGAAGACATGATCGAGGCTCGCAACGCTCGAAGAGCCTTGTTCGCTGCGGCTGACGCAGCTCAGCTAGACTACGACAGAGCTCGCTTCTACGAGGAGGTGCCAGTAGTGGCTACAGAGCCTATGGTGACGCCTCCCGTATCTGAGCCCGTGGAGTCACCTACAGTAGTAGCTCCTACGCCAGACGGCATAGATGTTAACTTGCCTGGGACACCGCATACTGTGCGAGTAACATCTACGACAGCCGGTGGCTTTCAATACACAGTGATTCCGTCGGCGACTACTATCCCAACCATTCCGTCAGATGACGAAATCACCTTTTAAGGAACAGTATGGCAACGAACTACTCGAGAGCACCGAGGATCGTCATGGACGAGCTCGTGTACCAAAAGATCATGTACTGGGTCAACAAGTCTAGCTACGAAGTGTCTGGCCTCGGCAACGTAGTCGTCGAGGAAGGCAACGTCCTTCGCATCGTAGATGTCATGCTCTGCGAGCAGAAGAACACTGCAGTGACCACAGAGCTCGACGGAGCAGCAGTAGGCAAAGCAGCTTTCGAGCTTCATCAAAGTCAAGCACCAGGCGAGATGCGCTTCTGGTGGCATAGTCACGTGAACATGGCAGTGTTTTGGTCCGGTCAAGACCTTGAGACCATCAACGCTCTCGCAGAAGGCGGATGGTTTATCTCCACAGTCTTCAACAAGAAGAGAGAGATGCGGACAGCCATCTCTATGTCGCAGCCGTTCCGCATGCTGTACGACGAGGTAACACTCGAGGTAGAGCGCATGCTTCCTGCAGACCTCGTATCTAGCTGGGACAAGGAATACGTCACAAAGGTGGAAAACTTTGCCCCAAAGCATATAGCGGGTACTGGGAAAAACCACAAGAACTGGCCAAACCAGAACAACCCGCGCAACTACAACTCGTCGCAGACGTACAGCAAGAACTCCCACTACCAGAACGGTCAGAGGAAGCCGCAGCGGGACATCTATCCACCCCTGAGCCAGAAGGAGCGGGAGGAGATTTCGCGCCTTGCAGCTTTGATGGAGGACGAGGACCCGCAACTGGGGAATCACTTCATAGACGGCGACGATCGCTTATATGGCGACTTGGATTGGCCGGGAAATCAGTCATCGAGTCGCTCTTCCGGTGAGCTTAGCAAGCCGATGCGCAACATCCCAGAAGTCATATCTGAGCGTAACCGCTTAGAAGACCGACTCGGGAAGTACGAGGATCGCCTGCTGACACTCGACGAGAAAGGCAAGCAGCCTCCCGAGAAGCTGCTCCGAGCGATCGAGGAAGCAGAGCAAGACTTGCAGCAGATCGAGGAAGAGCTCGACGCGTTGCAAGAAGCAGGACTTATAACAGAGGAAGAGCGATTCGAAGCTCGACCCTTCAACTGAGGCTCCAATGGATATCCAACTGAAGAACGCGCACCTTACTCGCCAGCTCGATCTTATCCCTATCGAGGTCCTAGGCGAGAACATCACGATCATCGGAGCTGGAGCTATCGGTAGCTTCGCTGCTCTGTCACTGGCTAAGATGGGCTTCGGCTGCATCAAAGTGATCGACTTCGACACTATCGAAGTGGAGAACATGAACAGCCAGTTCTATCGCCACTCTGACATCGGCAAGTTGAAAGTCGTAGCTCTCCAGGAGCTTATCAAAGACTTCACTGGCGTGCAGATCGACATCTCTACTGAGCGATACGTGTCTGGCATCTTCAACGGCATCGTCATCTCTGCCGTAGACTCGATGGACGCTCGTCGACTCATCTGGGAGCAGCACTCTGGCAAGTCTCCGGGCACCAGGGCTATCATCGACCCTCGCATGGGAGCAGAGACTGCCCTCATGTACGTCATGAACCCTATGGACGAGAAGGACATCAAGTCCTACCAAGCGTCGCTGTACAGTAACGCGGAAGCCGTAGCAGAGCGATGCACGGCCAAGAGTACGATGTACACAACTACCATGCTGGCCGGCCTCGTAGCAAAAGCTACCAAGGATCTTACGACTGGCGCACCTTACCCACGCACGACTCTGTGGTCGATCATTCACGACGACTTCAAATCCTTTAGGAGCAACAATGAGCTTAATTAATCTCGAAGTCGAACCAACTGAGAAGTCGGTTCGCGAGAACAGCAAGCCTGTCTTCACTATGGCGCACACGAAGAAGCAGAAGCGCAAGAAGGGCGACAAGGACGGCAGCAACGTCACTAAGCGAGCCACTGCTATGCGTCGCGGCTCCGAGTGCTTCATCACCTTCCAGCGGCAGATCAAACAAGCTAAGCGCGTCTGGGACCGCGAGATGGAAGAGCTCAAGCGCCAGAACGAGCTGAGCAACAAGGGAGCCAAGCAGGCTGACCAGAAACCGAGTGCGAGCAAGTGAAGATACTATTCATTATCTCGCTCCTCGTGACGGCCACAGCTTGTTCGACTACTTGCTATGAAGTCACTAGGATAGGTGGTTGCGACGACGATGGAACGTGCGGCGCTATCATCCAGCGAAAAGACGGCCAGAAGTTCAAGGCAGTACTAGACTACCCAGTCGTAGAAGAGCAGGTGTGCAAGTGATTCCAGCAGGGATAACTCTCAACTTAAATAAGCCAGGGCACAGCCGTCAACTGTATCTCATAGCTGAACCTAAGCTGCGGTTGTTCCTGTCTCTTGTCTACTTGCACAATGACTTATGCTCCAAGGCAGGAGCTCAGTTTGCAGGAGCTAAGAGAGCTCAGACTCCCAGCTACGGGAGTCCCTCTCAGGCGTCTATTAATCGCTACATGGAAGAGGGCATCGCTTTCTCTAACCAGAGGAAGCTACTCTCTAAACACATCACTGAAGTGAGCAAGTACTTTGGGTTTATAGCGAAGAGGAACGTGTCTGGGCGTGTGACTGGTTTGCGCTGGAGGGTCTCAAAGGCTCACTGCGGCAAGACTGGAAAACTCATTGGCTTCAATCAGAAGGGTTTATTCTGCTTCGCTGGACTGTGGGAAGAGGCTGGAAAACCTAACTTGATCAACTCGGACATGTTCCGTTGATAGTTTTAGTTTCAGTATTTAGTTTACGTATTAGCTTCAGCAAACGTTTACTTTATACCCATCAAAAAACATAGCAGGCAAATTTATTTACGTGGCCCGCTGTTTGGAGTCTTATGACTGATCCACAGAAAGAAAACGAAGAGATCGAAGCAGTAATACTGCAGATGCGACGCGACGACCGACGTACAGGTCTCAAGCTGGGAGCTAGCCTCATACTCGTATTCTTGGCTATCTACCTGGTCGGCAGCGGAGTGTTGGCGATCCACAGCATCATTACTCAAGCGCTCACGGGTCACCCATGATGATCGCTATGAGGCTTTGCCTCACCCTCATGTTCCAAGACTTAGACTACGACGGGTATATTAACTACCTAGTGCAGCAGAAGAATACAGGAACAGAGCGTCAGTACTTAGTGGCTTTCAACAGTAAGACCGACGTCAACTGGAGAGACGGCTGCTACCAAGTAGAGGCAGACTGCGACATGGACACTAAGGCTCTCGATCCTCCTATGCCGGGTGACAGCTCTTGGGGTTACGTCCGCTCAATGCCTATCTGCAACGCCACGAAAATAACAGGAGACGGCTTTCTATGGGACGAGAAATTGAGTGGAAGGGACTGGTCCAAACCACCGGAACCTTCGAAACAGTCAGCTCCGAAATAATGGCCCTCGTTGGTCTCTCGCTCTCTAAGCTGGAGAGCGGAAACTACATATCGGCTTACTGGAAGACGCCTCACGGCAACGCCAAATACATCCGAATGAACGTAGGTAGCTACGTAGACCTCGTCGTCAAAGTGAACGACAAAGGTTCAACTGACGACAGAGCGGAGTACACGGTAGTACTCGACGACAAATACAAGGACGAGATGTCTGAGCTCCTTACTGCGGCTCTCGGAGACCCTATCCCGCTGATGTTCCGGTTCACCGAGTGGTTCGTAGGCAGAGACCTGTGTATCTCCATCGTGCAGAACCTAGAGCAGCCTCAGCACCTCTTCGTAGAAGTCGAAGGTCCCACTCAGCACGAAGTAGACTTCTGGGTAGCGAAGCTAAACACTCTCCAGGAAACTGGGTTTGTCAAAGTGAAAAACTCTATGTACGACATCTTCGTACTGAGGCAGGGGATACTCTTTTGAGGGAACTATCAGGACTCGTCTGCGGCAGGTGCAGGAACCAAATCTGGAAAGGCGGAGGGTTCTATTTTCGCCCTAAAGATAAATCCAAGTGGATTCCCTTTTGCCGAGAAGACTGCGCGAAACTTCACCTCGGTGACAAAGCGCGACTTGAGACTTACGAAAACTATGTGTCCATCGTGATGCACGAAGCAATAAAAAAGAAGCCCAAGCATGACAAAAGAAAAGAAGCTGAAGCCGCTCCTAGCGTTCAACGAGAATCCTGACCTCGATAAGCTCGCATACCCCGTCATTGCTAGTCCTAAGCTGGACGGCTTTCGCGTGTGGATACCCGAGGGTAAGCTGGTCACTCGCTCTATGAAGCCGCTGCCGAACAACTACACCCGCATCTGGCTCGAAGAGAACATAGCTGAAGGCCTCGACGGTGAGCTCCTCATCAAGAACGGGACGTTCAACGACTGCCAGTCAGCCTTCATGAAGGTAGACGGCGAGCCAGACTTCGAGTACTGGGTATTCGACAAGATCACTAACAAAGACTACGACGAGCCTTTCAAAGATCGTCTAGCGAACCTCCAGAGTCACTACACCTACATGGCTAGGACTCACCACGGTAAAGAGTGGCCTAACAGGGTCAAGCTGGTACCTCAGGTCGTCATCAACTCCGCAGACGAGATGCGAGAGTTCGAGGCCTATAACCTGGAACAGGGTTACGAAGGCTCCATGATCCGTAAGATCGACGGCAAGTACAAGCAAGGCCGATCCACCCTCAACGAGGCAATCCTCCTCAAACTCAAGCTTTGGGAGGATACTGAGGGCGAGATACTCTACTGCGGCGAGCAGATGGAGAACACCAACGAGAAGACCACCAACGAGCTTGGTCACTCTCAGCGGTCCAGCCATCAAGCTGGAATGGTGCCTAAGAACACTCTCGGCTACTTCTGGGTGAGAAACCTGAAAACCGGCGTCGAGCACAAGGTGGGCACTGGCAAAGGTATGACCAACTTGAAACGACAAGAGATATGGGACAAGAAAGATGAGTATGTGGGACAAGTTATCACGTACAAGTTCCAGCCGCACGGCACAAAAGATAAGCCCAGACTCCCTGTCTGGAAAGGCTTTCGTCACGCGGACGACTATGCAGAATAACATCGCGGAGCACTTCAAGAGCCCCATAGGCGGCGACGACTATTACCCAATACTGTGGTGGCGACAAGGTCGTTACGTCTTGCCAGGCGTATTCGAGGTGCACACTTACCCGGACTGCAGGGGCTTTTACCTCGCTCAAGAGCGTCGCATTGTCATGCTTGACAAAGGATACGCTTACATCTGGGAGCACAAAGAAGTGAGACTCATCCCAGAAGAGCGAGCAGTCGAGCACAGAGTTACTCGCAAAGGTTTCAGTAGGTTTCCAGTCAACGGACGACCTGGCCCGAACAGAGACGAGACTCCGCAGTGGTTTATTAACCGTATGGAACAGATCACCAACGCACTCATCATGAGGTCCTAAATGGATACTAGCAACATCGAGATCCGCGGCCAGTCAGCTGACACTGTCATCATCGACGAACTCAATGACAGTCGCAGCATTCCCGCGGCAGCTCCTCGCTACAACCGTCACCAGCGCAGAGCGATGATGGCTCTGCAGCTGAAAGCTCAGAAAGAGCAAGTAGGGAAGTCTGAGCGCCGCTTAGTGGCTTTCAACAAGCTTCAAGCTTGGAAAGACAAAGAGGGTCAGCGAGACAAGTTCACTCCAGAGCAGATCAACGCTGTCTTCAAGGTGGCAGTAAACAAGATCTTCAAAGAAGACTTTAAAGAGCATATGAGCTTCGAGAACCGTCTCTCGGCTATCGCCCGCAACGTCAAGAAAGGCTTCGTCTACAACGAGATGAAGTATGTTCCTGACTCAGCTATCGCAGAGGCACAAAGTGAAGCAGTGGCTGAAGGATGAGGACTGGCTAGGCGGAGGTATCTGCCTAGCTATCTTGGTTTATATCTACGTCGACACGCTCAGGAGCATGATGTGAGAGTTCAAACAAGAGCTGGCCGCTGGGTTACTGTTCCTGATGAGCTCGTAGTCAAGCAAGTAAAAGTAGTCAAACGTAGAGACACCTTCTACGTCCTGCACTTGCGCAACGGCAGTCAGATAGCGACTAACAGTCCTGTCGACAGCGTACCGATTGAGCTCAAAGAAGACGAGCCAGTGGAAGTAGCTCCTGAGTCGACAGCCATACCCTGGCGCGACCGAGAGCTTCCGTCAGCCGACTCAGCTCCGTCTGCCAATACAGGCAAGATGGTAGCCGGCAAGAACGTGGACTACCACGCCGCCGAGAAATACAAAGGCGAGACTTTCTTTACCCATAAGACCGCCCCAGGTCTAGTCATCAAAAACCCAGACGGCAACATTCGTCACGAGACGAAGATGTCCGACATGTACAAAAGGAGAGACTGATGCCATCTTTAGGCCCATCGCTTGATCTCGTAACTGTTGCTCAAGACTTTATGTCAAACAACATCGACCAAAACATCGGACTAGACGAGATCTCGGCTCACGTCGGTATCTCTAAGTTCGCGCTTACTCGTTTGTTCAATAAAAGCGTAGGGATGACTCCAGCTCGCTGGCTGTGGAACATGCGCTGCGAGCGAGCTGCAGAGCTCATCGAAGCTAATCCTACGCTTCAGCTCAGCGGCATCTTTCCTCAAGTGGGATTCAACAGCGCGCAACACTTCAGTCGCTTCTTCGTGAAGCGTTTCAAAGTGACTCCGCGAGACTATCAAAAAGGCAGAAGGGCATGAGCAGGCGCTGGTGGACAAGCGATCTCCACTTCGGTCACAGCAACGTGATCGAGTACTGTAAGAGGCCGTATCGCAGCGTCTCCGAGATGGACAGAGACTTGATCGAGCGGTGGAACCGCGTCGTCAGTCCTAAAGACTACGTAGTCTTTCTCGGCGACTGGTGCCTTCACCAGCGATACTTCGCAACCATGGCTCAGCTGAACTTCGCGCACCTCTTCTTTGTCGCTGGCAACCACGACAGGACGAACCACCTGGGCAACATGCTAGCTACAGACCCAGACATGATGCACCTCGTAGACAAGGTGACCATCTACGACCACTTGGTGGTAGAGATAGGTGATCGGGAGTTTTACGCGGTACACAGGCCTATCAGGGCGATCGACTCTATGCCCACCCTCTGTGGCCACGTCCACGAGAAGTGGATGTTCCTGCCACCTGGCACGGAGATCGGCGAGCACAGCCGTCACGAAGACAAGGTGACGAAAAAGTTAACACAACCAGTTCTGAACGTAGGATGTGACCAACACAACTACACACCTATAAGCGACGAGCAAATTTTGGAGTTTTTCGATGAGTACTACAATCGTCCTAAAGTTAAGGGAAGTTGAGAAAGAGCATATTCTCAAGGTGCTCGCTTACAAGAAGTACAACCGCACCCATACAGCTCGCGAGCTGGGAATAGGTATCCGTACTCTCCAGCGCAAGCTGAAGCGTTACGGCGTAGCTGAATACTTCGGAGAGAACAATGAAGGCGCCGAAACAAACGGCTGATGACGTTATGATCCGCATCGAATGGCTAGAGTGCCAGGTCGATGGCGGAGTGATTAGTTCTATGGCTCAAGGACTCTTGGAACATCTTACAGAAGTCCATAGAGTCCGCGACAAAACTATGGAACAGTATATCCGCGAGGCTCTAGGCACCTACGGCGTAGAGACTGATAACTGGGGTCCATCAAACCGATTTTGCGAGATGATATGAACACACAAGAATCCATACGCAAGATGCAAGAGCTAGCCGCTCAGCAAGAAGCAGCGAAGCCTCAGCACGGACCAAAGGTCGTTCGCTGGGAGCACTTCTGCAAGTTCATCAACAACCAGGACTACTGGAACCGTTGGGATTACGCTCAGAACCTCGCCGAGGAGTCTGAGTACTTTATTCAAGCCTTAGAAGACGTAAAGAATAACGTCCCTAGAAGTCACTACGACTTCGACTTGTGCGACCCTCAGGTCTTCAGTAAAGAAGGCGTCAACTGGGAGCACGACGGGGAAGGACTCTTCTACTTCTTTGAAGCCTGGTTCGCGGGGAAGCGCATATGAGCGGTGACGACCAGAAAGAAACCAACAGGATATTAGCCAAGATAAGCAACGGCATAGGCTGGGCTTGTCTTTGGCTTTTCATTATCGTTTGCAACACTTGCGGGAGAAAGTAAGTATGAACTTTAAGTCAAAAAGCTGGGAACTGATTCTTGCTCAAAAGATCAAAGCGCGCGTATCGTACTTCAGCGCTGACTTGGAGTTCACGAACTCTGGTCGCTACTTCGAGAACCGTCCTGCGACTATCGTCTCCATCTGGAACGGCAACGATCGCTACATCGGCATCAGCCAGTGCGGACCAAAGGAGGTGTACAGCAAAGAGCGCGGACGCGAGATCGCGGCTGGTCGCGCCCTGAAAGCCATGGCCCTCCACATCGAGAAAGGCCACGAGCCTGACGACGTCTGGACTATCAACGGGCAGGAAGTAAACGTCTACGGAGCAATCCCCGAGACTGTCCACGACGAGATTCCTAACGGAGCGATCTTCGACGGACTTCTCGTAGAGTGACCGGTTGGCACATCGCAGGATGTGCCTCAGTCTCTCTTTCACCCTATGGATGAATACTCGGAGAATGAGATGGTTCCTAGTTGTCTGAAGTTTAATGGTTGGGAAGAGGTCTTAAAAGAGTTCTTCGCAGGAATCAACATCACCGTCAAGGCAATAGAGTACTTGATGGAGCGTGATGCAGATCTAACAACCAGAGTGCTAGTCGCACTCTACGAAGCGAATCCCCTACGTGGCGGATGTTTCTAGGAGTAACCATGATCGGCTTTATTCTTTTCGGCGTAGTCTGCGGATTCGTCGTTTCCCTGTTAGTGAAGCAAGAGTTTTACAAGCAGAGATGCTACGACTACTTCCGCGAGAAGTACAACGAGCAGATGGACCACCTGGTCTCGCTTTACAAAGCTGAGCAAGCTCGGCTTCGCCAGAACATGGAAGATCACCAAGAACTCATCCAGGCCGAGCTCGACAAGATCGAGCAGAACGTCTGGGACAGGCTAGAAGACACGAAAGAAGTCTACGTGTCCTCGAACATGGAAGCAATGCTGAGGGACGACGTCGTATGACAGCTCACGCTAAGTTTTGCTTCAGAGGTATCTGGTATCCGTTCGAGCAAGTTCGTAAAGCCGCTTGCGACGCCGCGAGAGTCAAAGAAGACATGATCGAGGACGAAGAAGACCTCGATATTCTCGTAAACGCTATCATTAAAGGGGCTCCGTCCCCGTGCGCGAACTTCATTGTCGCGCTCAACGAAGGGATTACCTCTTGAAAGCTATCGACCGTATGACTCGCGAAGACTTGTTGGAACTCCACGACGAGATGATGGGCGAGGACCCTTACTCTGAAGATGACCTGATGCTGCGTGTTGACACCCTTGCCCCTGACGAAATCCTTATTGCGAGAGAAGAGTATGAGTTCGAACGTGATCGACTTAAAGACAAAAAAGCCAATTAACGAGAAAGGAAGGACTCCTCTCTACGTTAGTCACCTAGACGGAAAAGTCTACGGAAGGCCAAAGACCGAAGAGGAAGACTTCGGTGACCGGATGCAGCGCATCCGAGCCTCGCTGGAAAAGATTAACCAGCTGATGGCAGACTTGAAACACGCTCAAAAAAGAAGCCAGGAAGACTACGAGTAGTCCCTGGCTATTAGATCTTGCACTGATCTCAGTGAATCACCAACTCTTTATACCGGAGAGCGACATGGACTACATCGCCCAGCAGGCTGCTAACGAAGCAAAAAGCGCCGCTCGCAAAGCGCAACACGCGGCCGAAGAAGCCTTAGAGAGCGGACGCGGAGTGAAGTTCATCGCTCTTAAAGCTTACGGCATGGACAAAGTGAAGCTCGGCTTCCTTAAGTCTAAGCACGTTCTAAGCAAAGAGTTCGACGAGGTCTCTCTCAAGAGTACCGACATCTCCCACCTGGAGACGTACGAAGACGACGACGGCACTTCGTACACCGCTGTCATGCTAGAAGAGCGATGCAAGCTCGACGTGAGTTACATTCGCCTCCGTATGACTCTGGCTGAAGCAACTCGCTACATCAACGAACAAACTAAGTGAGACACGCATGTCATTCGCAGTCAAAGTAGTCAAGATCCGCGACGTAATCGCTCACGACAACGCCGATCGCCTCGAGCTCGCTCAGATCGACGGCTGGCAGTGCGTCATCCAGAAAGGCGCGTACAAAGCCGGTGACTTGGCGGTGTACATTCCTATCGACTCCGTCTTGCCAGAAGCTATCGAGACGAAGCTCTTCGGGCCAGATAGCAAGGTGAAGCTCAGCAAAGGGCGTGTTCGCACTATCAAGCTCCGCGGAGCTATCAGCCAAGGTATGCTTGGCCCATGCGACGTCCTCGAAGTGCCTGCTAAAGAGGGCTACGACTGCACCGAGAAGCTAGGCATCATCAAGTTCGAGCCGCCTGAGGCTCCTGCTAACATGCGAAGCGGAATGTCCGTTAAGCGTAGAGCAGAGAACCCTCTGTTCCACAAGTACGGCGGCCTCGACAACTTCAAGAACCACAACACTATCTTCGCTCCTGGTGACGACTGCATCGTGACAGAAAAGATTCACGGATCTAACTTCCGCTGCGGCTGGATTCCTACGGCAAAAGACACGCTGTGGAAAAAGGTTCTCGGCTTCTTTCGCTTGCTTCCTGAGTACGAGTTCGTGTTCGGTAGCAACAACGTTCAGCTGCAGAACAAGATGCTGCTAGACAGCTTCGGTCAGAAAAACGTCTATGCGGAAGCTGTCAAGAAGTACAACCTCAAAGAGCAATTGAAGGACTGGAAAGGACTTCTGCTGTACGGTGAGGTTTATGGCGACGGCATCCAGAAGAACTACAACTACGAGTGCGGACCAGGTGAGCAGAAGTTCATCGCGTTCGACCTTCGTTACTCGAAGAACGGAGCGTTCGCGGATTGGGCAACGTTCAACCTCATCATGACGACTCTTCCGAACGTACCTACGGTTCCAGTGCTGTACGAAGGACCCTTCGATGAAGCCAAAATCAAGGCTCTCACTAAGGGTAACTCGGTCCTAGCTCCGACTCAAAAAGTCCGAGAAGGTGTTGTTATTAAGAGCAGAGCTGAGGTAAAGTGCAAGATAGGACGTAAATGTCTTAAGCTTATCTCTGACGAGTACTTGCTCAAGGAAGACAACACTGACTTCCACTAAGGAGTCGAATTGGACATCTACCAAGCCAAGGTATGGAACAAGGGCTGCAACTACATGGTAGTCAAAGAAGGCGACTTCTGCACTAAATGTTGCAAAGAACACCGATTAACAGCTGAAGAGGCCGAGCAATGGCCCTTCAATACACAGGAGAAAACACATGTCCCAACGCCCACTGACGGAAGCCCAGAAACGCCTCGTAGCCCTGGACTTGCAGAAAGAATCAGTCGACAAGTTCTACGAGCAACTCGAAGAAGCGATAAAGGACGTCCAAGCTGAGATCGGAACAGACGGCATGTTCCAAGCTGAAGACGGCGTCGTGTACCAGATCGTCAAGCCTGCTGGCACGTTCGTCAGCTACAAAGACTTGAACTTCATTCGGACCAAGCGCGAAGGTGAGCGAGCAGGTTCCCTC
>Ga0164241_10002786_pt1 | contig 18405 bp, 19 predicted proteins | sample OricomyardsoilBY_FD_108780 | JGI IMG/M metagenome (GOLD analysis project Ga0164241, IMG submission 108780) | Backyard soil microbial communities from Emeryville, California, USA - Original compost - Back yard soil (BY) | ecosystem: Environmental > Terrestrial > Soil > Unclassified | place: USA...
CCACTCCGGCGCCCACCCCAGTTCCACAATCGTTCCGCCGTCAGCGATGTGACAGTGGTTTGCCAGCGGTTCCGGCTTCGCTGCCCCTGGTCGGAGTACGAAACGAGGGGTGAACCCTTCCGGTCCACGCCCCGGAAGCTCGTGGCATGCCGTCGTTCGGCGTTCGCGGCCGTTCTGTACACAAACCAGTTCACGGGAGGTCTGCCATGAAGTTCAGAGCCGACAAGCGCGGCGCGACACGTCCGTCGCGATTCCTGTGACCGGGTCGGTGACGATCCGCTGCCACGTCGTGTCCGCACCGACGGCCAGGTCGCGGACCATGTCGGCGGGGATCGGCCCGAAGCCGGACAGCCCACCGGGGTGGTCGTCCATGCCGAGCAGGGTCGACGCCGCGACGGTCACGTGCACGACGGTCCGCACCGTGGGCGAGGTCCACCCGCACAGGCGATGCTCGAGGTCCGCCGAGACGCCCCCCGTACCGTCGGCACAGCCCGGAACGTCGGCGCAGCCCGGAAAGTCGGTCACGCCCTCGGCCCGCCCGTCGACACGCTCGACGACGGGCCGGCTGCCGCTCAGGAGCGCGACCAACGCGTCGGCCCGCACCTGGTCGAGCGTGCGGGTCTCGCCCGACGCCCGGTGCGTGGCGACGGCGAGGTCGTCGAGCCCAGCACGCGCGCGTGCGGCGTCCTCGGCGGGCAGGAGCGCGGTGAGATACGCCATGCACTCGCCCGCGGGCTCGAACCGCACGTTCCGGTCGGCGCGCGCCCGCTCGCGACGTCGCGGCCCGCCGTCGGGGTCGTGCGCCACGATCACGCGACGCAATCGTGCCCGGAGCCGGGGCGGGGTCAACCGGCACGCGGCGCCGTCCCCGTCCGGGCCGCCGACGAGCGCCGCGACGACGTCCCGGCGGCTCTCGCGCGGAAGCTCGGTCGCGCCGTCGAGCAGGACGTTCGCCCGGCGTTGATCCACACGACCGTCCGCGAGCGCGTCGGCAAGCTCGGGCAGCGCGTCGAGCCCCGCTGCGAGACCGACGAGCCCGTCGGCTACGGGCCGGGTCAGACAGAGCCGCGCCCCAACCCCGGCGGACACCCCGTCGACAGCGACGCTCGATCCGCCTGCCCGGTCGGTGAGCTCGCGCACCGCGCGCGCCTGGAGCGCGAGCGCCCACGACCGCAGCCTCTCCGCAGCCGCGACGACCTCGACGAGCGCGTCATCCGTCAGATCCGCCGTTTCGATGTCCGCGAGGATCCGGGCCAGCGCAGGGCTTGGCCGCACGTCCTCCAGGCCAGGGAGCGACGGGCCGCGCACGCCGTCGTGCTGCGGCTCTGCGGGCGCTCCGAGCTCGTCGGCGTGGCCGTCCCCAGGTTCGCCCGGCCCGCACCGCTTCGCCCCGAGGCCCGACAGTGCGGACCGGAACGCGCGCTCGAGCACCGTCTCGGCTGCCCGCACCACGTCCGCCCCGCGCACCTCCGGCTCGCGCAGGGCGACGCCGTCGGCGTGAGGCGCGGGGCCGCTGACGCCGTCGGGCAGGGCGGACGAGGCGAGCACCCCTGCCTGCGACACGTCGGATTCGAACATGTGTTCGATTCTTCCACACGTCGCCGACACCCCGCCACATCGGGGGCGGCCCCTGTGCAAGACGCGGCACGCCTATCGTGAGCGGGTGGGTGAGACGACTCCGGAACCGCCGACCGAACCCGAACCCGCCGGGGCGCGACCGACCATACGAGCGGCTCTCGTCGAGCGCACGGGACCCGCAGAGTCGATTCGCCACGACCTTCTCCCGGTGCCGACGCCCGGCCCGACGGACGTCCTCGTCCGTGTCGACGCCGTGGCGGTCAACCACGTCGACACGTTCGTTCGCTCGGGCGCGTACCAGACACCGCTGCCGTTCCCGTTCGTCGTCGGGCGCGACCTGGTCGGGACGGTCGCGGCGAACGGCACGGGGGCGCCAGGCTTCGCCGTCGGCGACCGGGTGTGGACCAACAGCCTGGGCCACGCGGGACGCCAGGGCGCGGCCTCGGAGTACGCCGTCGTGCCCGTGGATCGCCTGTACCGCGCACCCGTCGACGCCGACGCCGCCGACCTCGTCGCCGTCCTCCACCCCGCCGCGACCGCGTTCCTCGCGGTCGAGCTGCACGGTGCCGTGCGGCCCGGCGAGACGGTCCTCGTCGGCGGCGCCGCCGGCCACGTGGGCCGCGCTGCGGTGCTCCTCGCCGCGCGGGCCGGCGCCCGCGTCGTCGCGACCGCCCGCCCCGACGACGCCGCCGACGTCCGCTCGCTCGGCGCCGACGACGTCGTCGACTACCGGTCCCCGCATCTCGCGGACGAGCTCCCGGCCGCCGCGCCCGACGGCGTCGACGTGCACGTCGACACGTCCGGCCACCACGACCTCGACCTGGCGGTCGGGCTGATGGCACCGCGCGGGCGGATCGTCCTGCTCGCGGGGATGACCGCACGGCCCGAGCTGCCCGTCGGCGCCGTCTACACACACGACCTGCAGCTGCGCGGGCTCGCGATCTCCGCGGCCCGCGTCGACGAGCTCGCCGCCGCCGCGCACCGGATCAACCAGCTCGTCGCGGACGGCTCGCTCCGGCCGCGGGCCGTCGAGGCGCTGCCGCTCAGCGCCGCCGCCGAGGCGCACCGTCGGCTCGAGGCGGGCGAGGCGCGCGGGGTCCGGCTCGTCCTGCGCGTCAGCCCCCGACCGTGATCACACCGTCGAGCCCGCGGTCGGGGTGGTAGCTCCACGCGAGCGTGACCCCGCCCCACGTCTCCTCCTGTCGTCCGTCGAGCGACGTCGTCTGCTCCACGTGGGAGAGCACCGCCGACGGAATGTCGAGCGCATCGAGCACGCACAGGGTGTGGATCGTGTCGGCGCCCGACGCGTCCTCCTCCCCCTGGTCGTCGAACGTGAGGGACCGGTCGTCGTCACCGAGCAGGAATCCGCTCGTCGGCGAGCTCGTGGCCCCGCAGTCGCTCAGAGCGTCGGGCAGCCGCGACCCGTCACGGGACAGGAGGTCGCCGATCGCGCCCGCGCCCAGCACCCCGGCCGCGCCGAGTGCCACCCCCGCTGCACCCGTCACCCACGGCAACAGCCACCGCCTGCCCGACGACGCAGCGACGTCAGGCGCGGACGTCACCGCCGACGCGGGTTCCAGAGGGATCGGTACGACGGGTGCGGAGGGCTCAGGTGGGAACGGTGCGGAGGTCATGCCGACGAGCGTTCCTGCCACGCGCACGGGTGGCCACGGGCCGACCCGATAAGCCCCGGTCTCGAGCCGTCCGACCTAGCGAGCCCTCCAGGCCGAACCACTCGACGTCACACGATCCCGTTTGACCGCTGTCTGCGGCGACCACTATCGTCATTTGCAACACGGCCAGCCCCTCTGCTCAGCTTCTGAGCACGGGCTGGTCTTCATATCCGGGGGGCGTCGGTTGGCCGTCTACGAGAAGCCCTATCTCACGTTTGACGAGCAGGTCGAACTCATGCGCTCGCGCGGGCTGAGGCTCGATCCCACCGCAGCGGTGGAGGCTGTCGAACGCGTCGGCTACTACCGACTCAGCGGCTACTCCTACCCGTACCGGCGTATGGACGCCGCCCGCTCCGCCGAGGAGCAGCGGCCGGTGCGTGCAGACACCTTCGTCCCCGGTGCGAGCCTCACACAGGTGATCGATCTCTACGACTTCGACCGCCGGCTCAAGTTGCTCGTCATGGATGCGCTCGAACGCGTCGAGATCGCTGTCCGGGTCCAGATCGCCTACGTTCTAGGGCGAGACGACGCCTACTGTCACCTCGACCCCGATGTGTTCGACGGCCGTTTCACTCGGCCTCGGCCCTCTCGTGACGGAGGCGAGTCGGGGCACCAGGAGTGGCTGCGCAAGCTGCACGATCGTCAGCGGCGCCTGAAGGACGATTTCGTCAAACACTTCGACGAGAAGTACGACGGCGCGATGCCGATCTGGGTAGCGATCGAGGTCCTCGACCTCGGCTCGCTCTCGCTCCTCTTCCAAGGCTGCAAACGCCGCGACCGCGACGCGATCGCCCAGGGGCTCCGCGTCATCGATGCCGACGGCACGGGCAACGGTCGCGCTCCTGGAAACTGGCTCCGAGCTTTCAATCTGGTTCGCAACATTTGCGCCCATCACGGGCGCCTCTGGAACCGTGCCCTGACGGACCAGATCGCTCCGAGCCATGTTCGAGTCGATCCGGACCTGGGCCACGTCGCAATGCTCGACCCACAAGCGGCGGCGCGCGTCTACCCCGTGCTCGCCGTCATTTCCCGGCTGCTTCGAGTCGTTGCACCGTCATCGACGTGGAATTCCCGACTCGTTGACCTCATGGACACATTCCCCGCCGACGAAATCGTCTCCGAGACCGACATGGGATTCCCAGCCGGATGGCGCTCACTCCCCGCCTGGTGCCCGCCGGCGAGCTGAGTCGACCTCAGTGTCGGGCGGAGAGTTCGTCACCCCTTACGGGATGTGGACGCTCGGTGCAAAGCAGGCTGTGGATGCGAGATGCGTGGTCTGGTCGTCGAAGAAGATGTGCGGCCGCAGTACCTCGAGGACGCGCCCCTTGTCGATGCCACCGAGGAAGAACGCGTCGTTCACGGTGACACCCCACTGCTCAAGCGTGCGAACGGCGCGTTCGTGCGCTGGCGCATCCCTGGCGGTCACCAGGGAGACCCGCAGCCGACGAACGTAGTCGCGGTCGCCGTCAGACCTCACCTGCTCGATTCGTTGGATGCGGTCAATTCCCACGAGGAAGCGTTTCAGCGGTCCCTCTCCGTGCGGCCGCATACGGTTCACCGTCTCGTACTCGCGAAAATCGGCGATCGTCCCGGCTTGGTAGACGCGTTCAGCGCCGTCGTCGGCAAGCACGCCGTCGAAGTCGAATGCCACACGGAGCACGCCACCGTCGTCCAGGTCCTCGACCGCGGCTGACGGGAGCACCTGCCCGGCCGGTTGGCCGACCCCCAAGGCCGCCTTGACATCTCGTTCGTCGGCCGAGAGGAACAGCGACATGCCGAACGCCGACATGTACCGGTGCGGTGCCTCACCCTGCGTGAAGACGGCCCGGCTCATCGGCAGGGCGTGGGCCGCGATCGACCGCATCACGCGGAGCCCTGTCGAGGGGTCGTTCTTCGACAGGACGATGACCTCCACGACCGGATCTCCGGGCTGCAGGTCGTTGAGCGCTAGGAGCCTTCGGACGAACGGGAAGGCGACCCCTGCGCCGAGAGTCACGTCGATGTTGTCCGCCTGGTATCGGCGGTAGGCGTCCTCACCGTCGGAACGGAACACCATGTCAGAGTCCGTGAGATCGAACAACGCGCTTGAAGCAACGCCAATCACCAGTCGAGACTCAAGCTCGTACGGCACCGGTGCCTCCCCTCTATGGAATTGGGAACAGCAGACTGGGCACCTGCACGCCACTGTCGCGCGACACGGTAGCGGTCGGCTCAGACAACCACTGAGATCTCCTGTCTCCCCGAATCACCAGAGCCCGCCGGTCGCAGCTGAGCCCAGGCGTTCGGGGGCGACGTTCGAGATGGCGCCGAGGACGGCGAACCATGCCTCGTTGGCCCGCTCCGCGATGGCGTGTGCGGCGCGCGCTCCGGTCACCTCGCGCAAGGCACCGAGCGTGTCGCCGGCCTGCGCCGCGTCGATGGCGGCGCTGAGCCGCTCGGCCGCCCGATCGGCCTCGGCGCGGACGCCGTCGGCGGACTCGCTGCGGCGGTTGTCGAGCCAGTCGAGGTAGTCCTCCTCGTCGAGCAGGTCGAGCTCGGCCTGCGGACGGTCGGGAGACCGCTCGAACCGCCAGGTCGCGAGCGGCGCACGACACACGTCGGCGAGGTCACCGTTGAAGCCTGCGAGCACCGTGCCGCCCTCGGCGACGCCGGCGAGCGGCTGGAGCACGCTCAGGGTCACGAGCTCGCCGTCGACGTCTTGCAGGACGGCGTTGATCGCGTCGAGCTGTTCTTCCACGCCCGTCCAGTGCTCTTCCGCGAGGAGGTCGTCGATCTCATGGGCAGCCTCACCGGCGGCCGTCGCACGCTCTTCGAGGGAGCCCCTGAGGGCTTCGACCACCTCCGTCGTCGCGACGGACACCGCACGCCACCCCTCGACCTCGTCCTTCAGGTCGGCGAGCGCGTCGTCCAGCATCGCTCCGAAGGTCTCGTCCATCCGTCACTCCCCCGCCTGTCGTCCTACCGGTGTCCACGACCGAGCGTCGGGAGCCCGCCGCGGGACTCGCGTGCCTGGAACAAGGTTTCGTCGAGGTCCTCGCGTGCGGGACCGTCTTCGAGGTCGAGGATCGCCCGCTGCCGGAACCGCGCCTCGCGGCGGTCTTCCCGCGACGGTCGCGCTCCGCGTTCGCGCGGCTTCTCTGCGAGCGAGTCGGGCTCACGCCTGCCCGACGACGCAGGGTTCGGTCGGGTCACGGCTTCCGCCTCGCGTTCATGAGCCCTCGCAGGACCTGCGCCACCGTGGGGGCGTACTGGCCGACGGCCTCGTCGATCTTGTCGAGCGGGACCTTCTCCGTGTAGACCGCCTCGCAGAGCTTCCGCCATCCCTCCCCTGCGGTCGAGGTCAGCACCGCAGCGACCGTCGCGTTGATGACCGACCCGATCCCGGGGACCAGCTTGATGAAGCTCTTGGCGAGGGCCTTCCCCGAGACTTGGATCGCGAGCTGCGCGACGGCCGCCGGGGACAGCATCGTCTTCACGTCCAGCCCGTAGATCGACGCGATCCGGCCCATCATGCCGAGCTGGATCGGCGCGAGCGTCGCGGCGTCGGCGACCGGGATCGGAACCGCCGCGGCAGCGGCGGCGGTAGCCGCGGCGGCGGCGATGGCCTTCCGTGCCAGGTCCTTCTTCAGCGGGAGAGAGAGCCGTTGCGCCACCCGTAGCGCGTCCTTCGACGCCCGGGGTGCCAGGTCGAGCGTCTTGAGCACGAGCTCGTCGAGACCGTGCAGCGGCCCGCCGAACTTCCCCTGGGCCTTGGCCGCCGTGAGGACGACCTCCTCGACCAGCAGGGAATGGTCATCGATGCGCGCCTCGATCCATGCCGCGAACTCGCGCACGTCCTCCGGGTACTCGTAGCCCGTCCCGACCGTTTTCTTGCGGCGTGCCACCTTCGTCAGGACCAGCACGACCTTGAGACCTGCGTCGTTCAGCGTCCGGATTGCTTCGAGGTCCGCGTCGGTGAGGCGGTGCGAGTCCGCGAGCACGCAGTACCAGGCCACCGTGACGTGCTGCTCGCGCGGACTCTCCGCGATCGCGCGGAGATCCTCGACGATCCGGTCGGCGGGCTTCGCGCGCCCGACCTCGAAGCCCTCGATGTCCCAGAGCCCCAACGACCCGTCAGCGTTCGTGTAGTAGCGCAGTTCCGGGGTCACCGGGAACCCGGTCCCGGTGTCCGCGACGTCGACGCCGAAGACAGCGTTGACCAGCGTGGACTTCCCCACGCCCGTGTTTCCCGCGACCAGCAGGTTGAAGCGGCCCAGCTTCTCGCGCGCGTCGGCGGCAGCCGCCTCCACGAAGGCGGGGTCGAAGAAGTCCTCCGACGCCTTGACCTCAGGCTCGGTCGTCACCATGGGGAACTCCATTCAGAACAAGACACGACGTCGTGTCGGGGGATCAAGGACGGGGTTCAGAGGTCCGCGACCGTGAGGCGCCCGGACATAAGGGCAGGAAGCAGCGCGTCGCGCACGGCAGAAAGTTGGACGTTCGTCACCTCGATCGAACGGATAGTTTCTTCCAGTGACGCCAGCGCGTCTTCGAGTCCTTCGGCGACCTCGGCTCGGACTCGCGGTAGACGCACGTCATGGAGCTGGGCACGGTTGATCGAGCCGAACACCGTCCCCTCCGAGTTGAAGGGCTCCCAGACATCGCGGCTGGCACGCATAACCCCCAGAAGCGTCGCGGACCGACCGTCGACCGATTTGACAGCGGCGAGACCGCGCCCGATACAGAGCGGAGAGGATGCGACGTTCACCTCTCCGACGGGCGCACGGACACTCACGAGGATGTCCCCCGAATCCGCAACACGGGTGGGCACTGTCGTCCATAGACGGGTAGTCGGCGTCCGCAGGCCGAAGTCGCGGATGCCCTGGTGAAAGACAACCCCCTCACCCACGTCGTTGATGGCGTCGCCCTTCGGCGACGAACCCATCACGATGTCCGCCATCGACGACAGGGGAACCTCGTCGACCTGCCCCGTCGCGATCTCCCGACGGACCAACGAGAGGCCCAACTCGTCAGCGGTAGCAGCGAGCTTGGTGTTGGCGGCGATCTTGTCATCCAGCGCACCGAGCACGTCGGCGATCGCCCGCTGCGACGGCAGGTCCGGCAAGCTTAAGGAAAAGGCCTCGATCTGCGACCCGCTAATATGCGGGACCGCGCTTCCCGTTTGAACACTCTTCACATATTCGGCGAAGTGGTGCGAGCCGATCACATATGCGAGATATCGTTGATCTAGCGAATTTCTCGCTCGAAGCCGTGCAACACGTTGAACGAGCAGAGAGGGCAGATCGTCCTCACGAACGCGCGCGAACTTGAGTCCAGCTTCAATCCACGGACGGTCCATTGCGATCACGACGTCGTCAACTGCAAGTTCGTAGCGCAGTTCCCTAGACCCGACCGAACCGATCATCTTTGCGTCGCCGAGACGGAGGCGCCCCTGCCCGATATTGTCGCCTCTGACAAGGCTGTACTCCCCGCCGTTGTCGAGAAAATCCACGCTCTTAAAGGCGAACCCCGGCAAGAGATCGACGTGCTCTCCCAGCCGTGCCGACGTCGTGTCAGCCACGGACCCGCCCCAGCTGCTCTCGGACGACCTTCTCCAGCCGTGCGGACTCGTCGAACTGCGCGAACAGCTCCTCGGTCAACCGGGCGATCTTCTCCTCGATGGGCTCGCCGTCGTCCTCGACCTCCGCGGCCCCGACGTACCGGCCGGGGGTGAGCGCGTACCCGGCGTCCTTGATCTCGGCCAACGACACGCTCCGGCAGAACCCGGCCACGTCCTCGTACTCGGGCCCGGCCTCTTGAGCAGAAGCAGTCCCCCGCCATGCGTGATACGTCCCGGCGACGCGGGCGATGTCCTCGTCGGACAGCGCCCGCTCGGCGCGGTCCACCATGTGCCCGAGCTCGCGGGCGTCGATGAACAGCACTTCCCCGGACCGGTCCACACTCCCCCGCGGACCGGCGGTCTTGTCCTTCGCGAAGAACCACACGCACACAGGGATCCCGGTGGACCGGAACAGCTGCGTCGGCAGCGCGACCATGCACGACACGAGGTCGGCCTCGACGAGCTGCGCACGAATCTGCCCTTCGCCGCCCGAGTTCGACGACATCGACCCGTTCGCCATCACAACCCCGGCGGACCCGGCGGGCGCGAGCTTGGACAAGATGTGCTGGATCCACGCGTAGTTCGCGTTCCCCGCGGGCGGCACGCCGTAGACCCACCGGGGGTCGGACTCCGACCGCGCCCAGTCCTTGATGTTGAACGGCGGGTTGGACATCACGTAGTCCATGGCGACGTCGGGGTGCTGGTCGCGCGCGAACGTGTCGCCCCAACGCGACGCCAGGTTCCCGTTGAGCCCGTGGATCGCGAGGTTCATCTTCGCGAGCCGCCAGGTGCGCTCGTTCAGCTCCTGTCCGTACACGGCGATTGCCTGGGGATCCGCGCCGTGCCGCTCGAGGAACTTCTCGGCCTGCACGAACATGCCGCCCGACCCGCACGCCGGGTCGTACACGCGCCCGGAGAACGGCTCGAGCACCTCGACGAGGATCCGCACCACGCCGGGCGGCGTGAAGAACTCCCCGCCGCGCTTGCCCTCGGCGCGCGCGAACTTCTCGAGGAAGTACTCGTACACCTCGCCGAGCACGTCGCGGGCCCGGGTCGCACCCTGGCCCGTGAACCGGGCCGAGTTGAAGAGGTCGAGCAGCTCCCCGAGCCGCCGCTGGTCCACGTTGTCACGGTTGAAGATCCGCGGCAGCGTCCCGGAGAGCGTCGGGTTCGACCCCATCACGAGGTCCATCGCGTCGTCGACGAGCTGCCCGACCGTGGCGTCCGGCTCGCCCACCGCGGCGGGGCGCCCCTTCGCGTTCTCGGCGAGGTAGCGCCACCGCGCCTGCGGCGGGATCCAGAACACCCCGGCACCCGTGTACTCGTCGATGTCCTCCAGCAGCCCGGCGGCCTGCTCCTCGCTCAGCCCGTCCGCGGCGAGCTCGGCGGCGATCTGCCCGCGGCGCTCGTCGAACGCGTCCGACACGTACTTGAGGAACACCAGCCCCAGGATCACGTCCTTGTACTGGGACGCGTCCATGGACCCGCGCAGCTTGTCCGCGGCCTTCCACAGCGTGTCCTTGAGCTCCTTCATCGTCGACGCCGCCGACGCCGTCCCCGACCCGACACCCGCACCCGCTCTTGCCATCACTTCTTCTCTCCGATCGGTTCGCCGGTCGCATTGTGCACCGTGATCCGGACACTTCCTGCCGCCACGCCCGACGCCGCGACACGGGCCACGTCGTCGAGCCGGGCCAGGTCCTTCTCGAGGGCCGCGCGGCGCGCCGCGACGTCGTCGAGCAGCTCCGCGAGGCCGGCTGCGTCGGCCGGATCGACGAGCCGGACCTCCCAGGCGCGCCAGCGCTTCGCGGTGGCGGGCTGCTCGCTGATGTCCGCAGCCACGAGCCGCGCCACGAGCCGCGCGCGATCAGGGTTCGCGGCCGTCTCGGCTGCGAGCCGCAGCACGCGCGCCGGGTACTCGACCACCGAGAAGCCGTCCGCGTCGACGACGGCCGCGGGGTACGGCGTCGTCGTGAAGACCACGTCGCCCGGAGCGGTGAGCCGCCCTGCCTCGTACCGGGCTGCGAACGCCAGCCGGTCGACGGTCCGCGCGCCCCACGTGCTCTCGCCGGTGAGCTCCGGGACGCCGAGCACACGCACCTCGCCGTCCCCACCCACGTCGGCAGGATCCAGCCGGTTCCCCGGCACCGTCGCGAGCGCCCCCGCGGCGGCCAGGTCGCCGAGGCGCGCCGTCCGCACGGGTCGCCCCTCCCCCGCCGACGACGCCGCCACCTGCGCGCGCACCACCGGCAGCTCGGCCGGGCGCGCCGCCAGGAGAGCGTGCAGGCGTTCGGCGGTCGCGCCGTCGTCGGGCCGGGCGGCGCGCACCACCGGCTGCCCGGACGCGACGAGGTCGCCGCCCGACGCCAGGAGCTCACGGGTCCGCGCGAACCGCGCGAACCGGAACGCGTGGGCACGAACGTGGTCGCGGGACCCGTGCGCGGCCAGCACGTCGGACACGAGGTCGTGCACGACGTCGCGCGGAAACGCGCCGGCCTCGGCGCCGACGTCCGACAGGTCAGCGACCGTCGTCCAGCGGTCGGGGATGGGGATGCGCGGGTGGGCGTCGCCGAGCACCCACAGCGCGAGGTGCTGCCGAGCCCTCGAGGGCACGAGACCTGCCGGGAGGCGCACCACGGACCGCACCCGGTCGGTGCGCAGGAGCCCGGCCCGGACGCGCTCGGCCTCTGCGTCGCGCAGCGCGTCCGTCAGCGCCGACGCAGGCCCCACGACGACCGCCCGCTGCCCGGGCGCGAGCCCCAGCGCGACGTCGTCGAGCGCGCCGAGCACCTCGACGTCGGACCAGTCCGCGCCGACGGGCGGAAGCTGCGTCACCACGACCCCCGGGCCCGGGAGCTCGAACGCGTCGTGCGCGTCGACGAACGGGACGTGCGCCGCGCTGAGCCGACGCCGCGCCAACCGGCCGGCCGGCGCGTCGACGGGGGGACGCCCGAGGACCGTCGCCGCGGCGTCGTCGTGACCGTCGCCCCAGGCCCGCACCACTCCGACGACGACGTCCCCGCACCCGGGGTACGGGTCGCCGACCCGCACCCGCCCCGCCACGGTGCCCGCGAGCGCCACGACGACCGCGGCCACGAGGTCGACGGCGGCGACGCTGAGCGCGCCGCTCTTGAGGTCGGGGACGTCGAGGCGGCTGCGGTCGGCCAGGGCGCGCTCGATGGCGTCCGACGGTGAGAAGGCGGCGCCGACCACGAGCTCGGCGTGCTCGGCGAGCCGGCCGGTCTCGGGGCCGAGGGCAGCGATCTCGCTGTAGAGGAAGTCGTCGTCGGGGTCGGCGTCGTCGGCGAGGTCGAGGAGCTCGGCGCGGGACAGCGCGGACAGCCGCTCGTCGGCGACGGTGGCCACGCACGCGAGTGCGGTGAGCCCGTCGAACGCGACCCGGTCGCTCAGGCCGCCGAGGTCCGCGAGCGCCGCGCGCCGGGCGAGGTCGGCGGAGAACCGGTCGTTGTTGCCGAGGCCGGTGGCCTCGATCCAGGCGGCGATGTCCGACGCGCGGAAGCGTGGGCTGCCGGCGAGGGTCGCGACGGGTGCGGGGAACGGGTGGGCGCCGGACGCGTGCCGTCGCCGCCACATGGAGACCACGGGTCGCTGCACCTGGGCGAGCGTCGCGACGTCCGGGAGCGTCACCGTCATCGTGTCGAGCGCGTTTCCCATGGCTGGCCCCCTCGTCGTCGGATCGGCCCCTGTCGGTACCGCGTGACGAGAACGTAGCCCGATCTTCCCATCGCGAGCGGGGGCAAGCACGATAAGTGCCCTTATCGCCTCCGCCGCTACCGAAGTTGCACCTGTCGGACGGAGAGTTGCGCCGAGCCCGGCCCGAGACCGGTCGCCACACGCCGAACGAAAGGGATCGTCATGCACTACATCAGCGAGGTTCGAGTCACCGCACCCGGGACGCACAACCAGCACGTCACGGCGGTCCGCTACTCCGGCACCCCGGGCGGACCGCTCTCGGCCGCCACGCGCGAAGACGTGCACACGTGGATCACCCAGGGGCACCCGTTCCGGACCTACAACACGCGAAACGGAGCGCAGGCAGTGGTCGCTGCGAGGACGACGTCGGGCGGCACCCGCTATATCGCGACGGTCGCCGACAGCCGCGAGACCAACAACCTCCTGGCGCTCCCGCGCTTCTGACCCGCACGAGCCACGCCAAGACCACCGAGAAGGAAGCATCATGTCGAACCAGCAGCCGCCTACGTTCCAGCCGGCGCCCTTCCAGCCTGCACCGCACCCGGCCATCCCGCCCACCGCTCCTGGCACGCCGCCGACGCCGCCCCAGCCCACTGGCACCCGCCGCCGGCGGCCGCGCCTCGCCGTGGTCCTCACGGGGGCGGCCGCGCTCGTCGTCGGCATCGGGATCGGTGCCGCGTCCGCGGGGAGCACGGACCCCACCGCGTCGGACCAGTACCAGGCGTTGGCCGCGCAGCTCGACACCGCCCGGAGCGACGCCACGGCAGCCGGCGACAAGGTCGCCGCCGCAGAGGCGTCCGCGCAGAAGGCCACCGACGACGCGTCGCAGGCCGCCGACGACAACACCACCCGCGCGGCCGCGCTCGACAAGCGCGAGAAGACGCTCGACGCCAGGGAGAAGGCCCTCGACAAGCGGGAGGACGCGGTCGACGGCAAGGAGAAGAAGGCGAAGGCGTCCGAGATCGAGGACGGCACCTGGACGGTCGGGACGGACGTCGCGCCAGGGACCTACAAGGTCAAGGACAAGATCACGTCGATGTGCTACTGGGCCATCCTGCGGACGGGCTCCAACGGCGAGGACATCATCACCAACGACCTCCCGACCGGCGGCTACCCGTCCGTGACGCTCCGTAAGGGCCAGGACTTCGACAACCAGTGCGGCACGTGGAAGAAGGTCGGCTGATGCGCTCGACGATTCGACGAAGCGCCCTCGCAGTCCTGACCTCCGGCGCGACGGCCGTCGCGCTCCTCACGCTCGGCGGCTGCTCCGGGACTTCCGGCGCCGACGCGAGCGATCCGACGGTGCAGCCGGCGGACACCTGGTCGGACGCGCCGTCCGACCCGGCTTCGGAGCTGGACCAGCTCGCATCGGGGCCGTCGGCATCGCCCACCAGCACGACGAACGCACACGGCAACCTCGTCAAGGCTGTCGGCGACGACGCGGGCATCACCATCGACGGCGCCAACGCAGCCGACTGGGTCGTCACGAAGATCGCCGTCGACCCGCCCTGCCACAACCGCTACGCGCAGAAGCCCGCGAACGGGCACTTCGTCGTCGTGACCCTGAAGGTCACCACGACGGCGGCCCTGCTGAACGACGACGGGAGCCCCGGCTCGGTGACGTTCAGCGAAGGCATCTGGTCGGGGTACGACTCTCGCGGTACGAAGTTCAACGACGTCCTCGGCAACGGGTACTCGTGCCTCACAGACGCCGAACGCCTGCCAGACCAGATCGGGCCCGGGCAGACCGCGACGGGCAAGCTCGCGTTCGACGTCACGTCGCCCCACGGGTCGCTCGAGCTGCCGCAGCTCGTCGCCCCTGGTGGTTGGGAGTACCACTACCCGCAGTGACCGCAGCGCCACGCACCCACATCCCCTCGGGGTCCGTGCGGCGCGTGGCGTCGCGTCGTAGCCTCGGACCGTGCCCGACGACGCCACCTCCCCCAGGACCGCCCCCGCCTTCCGACCCGCGCCCCCGACGTTCGGCACTCCCCGCCACCTGGAGGACTTCGCCGCCGGGCAGGTGCTGACGACACCGGGCCGGACGATCACCGAGGCGGACGTCGTGTCGTTCGCCGCGTGGACGGGCGACGCCAACCAGGTCCACACCGACGTGCAGTTCGCGGCGGAGACGAGGTACGGGCAGCGGATCGTGCACGGGATGCTCGGGGCCTCGCTGTGCCTGGGCCTGATCGCCCGGACGGGGATCTTCGAGGGGACCGCCGTCGCGCTGCTGGGGATCGACGGGTGGCGTTTCACGGCGCCCGTCTTCATCGGCGACACGCTCACGTGCACGGTGGAGATCCTCGGCGCTCGCCCGACCAGCAAGGGCTCGTACGGGATCGTCGAGCGGCAGGTCACGCTCCGCAACCAGCACGGCGAGACGGTCCAGGAGGGCCGGATGGACGTGATGGTCCTGCGGCGCCCTGCTCCGGAGTGACGTGTCGGGTTCTCGCGAGACGCCCGCCCCGGCGGCCCGCACGCTGGAGGCATGACCTCCACGGCGACCTCGACGACCACCGCGCAGACCCCGAGCACGCAGACACCGACGCACGTGGTGATCGACCCGGCGATCCTCTACTTCGGTACCCCGGTCGTCCTGCTCAGCACGGTCGACGAGACCGGACATCCCAACCTCGCCCCGATGTCCTCCGTGTTCTGGCTCGGGAAGACGGCGATGCTGGGGCTCGCCGCCCGGTCGCAGACGGCCCTGAACCTGGCGGCCACCGGCGAGTGCGTGCTGAACCTGCCGTCGACGGCGCAGGTGGACGCCGTCGACCGGCTCGCCCTGACGACGGGCCGCGACCCGGTCTCGGCACGCAAGGCCGCGGCCGGCTACCGCCACGAGCCCGACAAGTTCGGCCGCGCGGGCCTGACGCCGGTGGCCTCGGACACGGTCGCGCCGGCCCGGGTCGCCGAGTGCCCCGTGAACCTGGAGGCCCGCCTGACCCACGCCCACCCGCTCGAGCGCGACACGGCGGAGCCCCGCTCGATCCTGGCCTTCGAGGTGGCGGTGACGCGCGTGCACGTCCACGAGGGGATCCGAGCGTCCGGGACGGCGCACCGCGTCGACCCCGACCGCTGGCGGCCGCTCCTGATGAGCTTCCAGCGCTTCTACGGCCTGGGCGGCGAGGTGCACCCGTCGCGCCTCGCCTCGATCGACGAGGAGTGGTACCGCTGAGCCTCTGCCCGACGGCGCCCCCGGGCGTTCGGGCGGGCGGCGTCAGTCCTTGCCGTAGAGCGCGCGCAGCTCGTCCTTGGCCTGCTCGAGGACGTCGCGCTGCTTCGCGTCGAGGTCCTTGCCCGCGCGGTTGACGTAGAACGTCAGCATCGACATCGCGGACCGGTACGGCGAGCTCTTGCGCCGCCCGCTCGACTCCGCGGAGTCCCGGAGGGAGCGGGCGATGCGCTTCGGGTCCTTCCAGGTGAAGACGCCGTCGGCGAGGTCGAGCGCGTCGGAGTGCTCGGTGACGTCCTGGGACCAGCGGCCGTCGTCGTCCTTCTCGTGCTTCGCCATCCCGGACCTCCTCGGATCGGTGCCGCTCTCCGGCTATCCTCAGGCTCGCGGACGACGAGCCCGTTCGCACCTCACGATCGGAGCCCCATGAACCTCGCCCTGTGGATCGTCGCGGGCATCCTCGCCGCCGTGTACCTGGGAACGGGGATCACGAAGCTCGCGTACTCGCGCGAGAAGCTGCACCCGCAGATGCCGTGGGTCGACGACTTCTCCACGGCGACGGTCAAGCTCATCGGGGCGGCTGAGGTCCTCGGGGCGGTCGGCCTGATCGTTCCGCAGGCGACCGGGGTCGCCGAGATCCTGACGCGGGCCGCGGCGGTCGGCCTCGCCGCGCTGCAGGTCGGGGCGATCTCCGTCCACCTGCGCCGGCACGAGACGGAGAACATCGGCCTGAACGTGTTCCTGCTCCTCGCCGCGGTGTTCGTCGCGCTGGGCAGGGCGCTCGGCTGGGGCGCCTGAGACCGGACACCTCGTCTCACCCGCTGAGACGACCCCGTGTCAACGACCCGCTGCCGGTCGTACAGTGGGCACCATGCCTGCCGCACTGGACACCAGCTCCCCCAAGATCAACGAGTACGCGCATCCTGAGCGCCTCGTGACCACCGCCTGGCTCGCCGAGCACCTCGACGACGCCGACCTCGTCGTCGTCGAGTCGGACGAGGACGTCTTGCTCTACGAGACGGGCCACATCCCCGGGGCCGTGAAGATCGACTGGCACACGGACCTCAACGACCCCGAGGTCCGCGAGTTCATCACCGGTGCCGAGTTCGCCGCGCTCCTCGGCTCGCGGGGCATCGGTCCCGACACGACGCTCGTCGTCTACGGCGACAAGAACAACTGGTGGGCCGCGTACGCCGCCTGGCTGTTCACGCTCTACGGCCACGCCGACGTCCGCCTCCTCGACGGCGGCCGCAACCTCTGGGTCGCGGAGGGCCGCGAGCTCACCGCGGACGTCGCGACGCCCGAGCCCGTCGACTACCCGGTGACCGAGCGCGACGACGTCACGTACCGCGCCTTCAAGGAGGACGTCCTGGCGCACCTCGGCCGCGGCCCGCTGGTCGACATCCGCTCCTTCCCCGAGTACACGGGCGAGCGGCTCCACATCCCGGACTACCCGGAGGAGGGCGTCCTGCGCGGCGGCCACATCCCCACCGCGCGGAACGTGCCGTGGGCCACGGCGGTCGCCGAGGACGGTACCTACAAGTCGCGCGCCGAGCTCGAGGGCATCTACCGCGACGGCGGCCTGGGCCTGACCGAGGACGACGCCGTCATCACGTACTGCCGCATCGGCGAGCGCTCCAGCCACACCTGGTTCGCGCTGCACTTCCTGCTCGGCCTCGAGAACGTCCGCAACTACGACGGCTCGTGGACCGAGTGGGGCAACGCCGTGCGCGTCCCGATCACCAAGGGCGAAGAGCCCGGCGAGCTCGCCGCCTGACGCTCCCGTCCGCGCACCCCGCGCCCGACGACGGCGCCCGGCTCCCTCGCGGAGGCGGGCGCCGTCGTCACATCCCGGCCCGTGCCAGGACGTGGATCCCGCCTGCGGGCACCAGGTTCTGACCGACCGGACGGACGGCGACCGGGCGGTGAGACGCCGTCCCGCGCTGCCACGACCGATGGAAGGATGAACCCGTGACCGAGACGACGCTCCCGCCCGTGCTCGCGGAGATCCGCGACGACTTCCTCGCCCTCGGCGAGAGGGACCGGCTCCAGCTTCTGCTGGAGTTCTCGCGCGAGCTGCCCGAGATCCCCGTCCGCTACCAGAGCGCGCCCGGCATGCTCGAGCGAGTCGAGGAGTGCCAGTCCCCCGTGCGGGCGTTCGCGGAGATCGACGGCGAGCAGCGCGTCCACCTGTACGCGACCGCCCCGGCGGAGGCGCCGACGACGCGCGGTTTCGCGTCGATCCTCGCGCAGGGCCTGGACGGGCTCACGCCGCAGGAGGTCCTGGACGTGCCGGACGACTACCCGCTGAGCCTGGGGCTCACGAACGCCGTGAGCCCGCTGCGCCTCAACGGCATGTCCGGCATCCTGACGCGCGCCAAGCGGCAGGTCCGCGAGCAGCTCGCGCACGCCTGATCCCAGGCGTCCGCTCCCCGCGTCCGCACCCGAGAGGTTGCCATCGGGTCAGCCGACGTCCTATTGTGCTATTGCCCTAGCAGAATGGGATGGCCGATGATCCAGTTCCACCTCGACTCCGCCTCCGGCGTCGCGCCCTACCTCCAGATCGTCCAGCAGGTGCGCCACGCCCTCCGGCTCGGCCTCCTCCGCGAGGGAGACCAGCTCCCGACCGTCCGCGAGGTCGTCTCGACGGTCACCATCAACCC
>Ga0164241_10002787_pt1 | contig 18402 bp, 9 predicted proteins | sample OricomyardsoilBY_FD_108780 | JGI IMG/M metagenome (GOLD analysis project Ga0164241, IMG submission 108780) | Backyard soil microbial communities from Emeryville, California, USA - Original compost - Back yard soil (BY) | ecosystem: Environmental > Terrestrial > Soil > Unclassified | place: USA...
GACGCCGCTGCTTACCGTGCCGCTGGCCGAGGGGCGCAACTGGACGCCCGACGAGGTGGCGCGAGAGCTCGACAACAACGCGCAGGGCATCCTCGGCTATGTCGTGCGCTGGATCGATCAGGGCGTCGGCTGCTCGAAGGTGCCTGACATCCACGATATCGGCCTGATGGAGGATCGCGCGACGCTGCGCATCAGCTCGCAGCATATCGCCAACTGGATGCTGCACGGCGTGGCCACCGCCGACGAGGTCGATGCCGCGCTGAAGCGCATGGCGGCCAAGGTCGATGCGCAGAATGCCGACGATCCGCTCTACCGCCCGATGGCCGGACGCGAGGACGAAAGCCTGGCCTATCAGGCGGCGCGCGCCTTGATTTTCGAAGGCGTGACGCAGCCGAGCGGCTATACCGAGCCGCTGCTTCATGCCTGGCGCCATCGTGCCAAGGCGGCGGAAATGCGATAGGGCACGGAACGGCCGTATCGCTGGAGCGTTGGCGGGTGAGACGGGGGGTGTGACGATGTGCGCCCCGGAAGGGGTAATGCGCGTTTGTCGGTGTTTCTGTCTTCGGCTGGCTGGTTCGCCCTCGCGCTGATTCCCCTTTCTCCGCTCGCGCAGCAGGCCGTGACGCCCGATGCGACGACACCGCAAGCCACGCCGACGCCGACCGCGACGCCCGCCGCGACCGATCCGCAAGGCGACAAGCCGATCGTTCCCGACGACCAGTTCGACAAGGCGCTGCCGCCGCTGAGCGACGACATCAACGCCCCGCTCGAACCGATGCCGACCGAATTGCCGGCGGTGCAGGCGACGCAAGGCACCTCCGCCGCGGCGCCTGCGACCGCCGCTGACAGCGAGACGCTGACGCCGCCCGAGACCGAGGACCCTCAGCTCGCCCAGCCGCTCGTTCCGCTCGGCAGCTTCGACACCACACCGCTGCAGCAGGTCGCCAACACCGTCGACGAGAAATCGACCGAGATCGCTTACGACACCGACCTGAAGGGACTCGATCCGATCGGGCTGGAGGGCGAGTTCGAGAGCTTGTCGGCGTTGCGTGACGGTCACGGCAAGGCGGCGAACGCCGCGATGCTTCGCGCCCGCGCGCGTGAGGACGAGAATCTCGCCGTCCGGCTGATGAAGGCGAAGGGCTATTATGACGGCACCGCGATCTCGACGATCGATCAGGTGCCGCGAACGCCGGGCCGCCTGCGCGCGACGGTCAGCGCTACGCCGGGCAGTCTCTACACTTTGGGCAGCGTCAAGGTGGATGCGAAGCCGACCGTGCCGGCGGGGCTGATCGACCAGGCGCTGCCGCTCAAGGTGGGCGATCCGATCGACGCGGCGGCGATCGAGGGCGGCGAGGCGAATGTCGCGCTGCGGCTGCCGCAACAGGGCTATCCCTTCGTCAAGGTCGGTCAGCGCGACGTGCTGCTCGACGACATGACGCACCGGGGCGATTACACGTTGCCGGTCGATATCGGCCCGCGCTCCTCGTTCGGCGGCTTCCGCTCGACCACCGCGCTCGCCGCCGCCGATACCGTCGCCGACGCCACCAAGGTCGGCGCCGACAAGAGCGCCAAGAAACGCCGCAAGCATCGCGATCGCAACCGCAAGCCGGTGTTCAGCGAGGATCACATCAAGCTGCTCGCGCGCTTCAAGCCGGGGCAGCTCTACGACAATCGCAAGGTCGACGATCTGCGTCAGGCGCTGGTCGCGACGGGGCTGTTCTCCACCGTCTCGGTCGAGCCGGTCGAGACCAATCAGCCCGGGCCCGACGGCATGGAGCAGGTCGATCTGCTGGTCCGCCAGCGCGCCGGGCCTTGGCGCTCGATCGCCGCGACCGGCGGCTATTCGACCGGCGAGGGGATCAAGCTCGAAGGCTCGTACACCGATCGCAACCTGTTTCCGCCCGAAGGTGCGCTGATCCTGAACGCGACCGCCGGCACGCAGGAACAGGGCGCGGGCGTCACCTTCCGCCGGTCCAATGCCGGCAAGCGCGACCGCACCTTCTCGGCCGGTCTGACCGGAGACCATTCGAACTACGATGCGTTCGATGCGGTCACCGGCACATTGTTCGCCAAGTGGAGCTACGATTCCACACCGATCTGGCAGAAGACGTTCACCTACAGCTATGGCGTCGAGCTGACCGGCACCAACGAGAGCGTCTACGATTTCAACGCGCTGGATCGCGAGCGGAAGACCTATTTCATCGCCGCGCTGCCGATGCAGGCGGAATGGGACACGTCGGACGATCTGCTCAACCCGACCAGGGGCTATCGCCTGAAGCTGAACCTCAGCCCCGAAACCTCGGTGCGCGGTGCGGTGCGGCCCTATGTCCGTACGATGGTCGAGGCGACGGCTTATTATCCGGTGACCAAAAGCCTGGTGATCGCCGGCCGCGCGCGCGCCGGATCGATCCTCGGCATCGCGCGCGACGATCTTGCGCCCTCGCGGCGTTATTATGGCGGCGGCGGCGGATCGGTGCGCGGCTACGGCTATCAGCGGCTCGGGCCGTTCGATCCCAATGGCGATCCGGTCGGCGGGCGCAGCCTCAACGAATTCGCGTTGGAGGCGCGCTACCGCTTCGGCTATTACGGCATCGTGCCGTTCATCGATGCGGGCAACAGCTACGGATCGAGCGTGCCCAAGTTCAACGATCTGCGCTTCGGCGCCGGCATCGGCGGGCGGCTCTACACCAATTTCGGCCCGATCCGCGTCGATGTCGCGACTCCGCTCAACCGCCGCAAGGGTGACGGCAAGATCGCGCTCTATATCTCGATCGGACAGGCCTTCTGATGCGCGCGCTGGGCCTTTCTCGTCATGCTGAACTCGTTTCAGGGTCCATGCGTGTTCCTTTCCTCATGAGCGTCGCTCCTGGTGCCGCTGACCGCGCATGGACCCTGAAGCGAGTTCAGGGTGACGGTGTGGCGCGAGGGTGCGCGTGATGACCGAGGATGCGCCCGAGAACGTGGTGATCGTCAGGCGCCCGCTATGGCAGCGGATCGCGAAATGGATCGGCGGCCTCGTCCTCGGCCTGCTCGCGCTCGCCTTGCTGTTCGTGCTTGGGCTTAATACCTCGCCGGGGCATCGCTTCATCGCCGACCGGCTGGCGGGTTATACTACCGCCTCGGGACTCAACATCCGGGTCGGGCGGATCGACGGCTCGATCTACGGCAAGATGGTGCTGAGCGACGTGCGCGTCAGCGATCCCAAGGGGGTGTTTCTCACGTCGCCGCGGCTCGACGTCGACTGGCGGCCGTTCGCCTTCCTCCACAACCATGTCGACGTGCGTTCGCTCGACGCCAATCTCGTCACTTTGCTGCGCTCACCCGCGCTCAAGCCCAGCACCGAGCCGAGCGGGCCGCTGCTGCCCGATCTCGATATCGATATCGGCCGCGCGAAGGTTGCGCGCTTCGTCATGGCCAAGGCGGTGGCGGGCAGCGCGCATATCGTGCGGATCGATGGCACCGTCCACATCGCCGATCGCCGCGCGCAATTGATGGTCGCGGCCGATGCGCTGAAGGGGCGGGGCATCGCCGGCGGCGACACGCTGCGGCTCAAGCTCGATGGCGCGCCCGAGCAGAACAAGCTCGACCTCGATGTTCACCTCAACGCGCCCGCCGACGGGCTGGTCGCCGATCTCGCCGGCATCCACGCGCCGCTGACCGTGACGGCGGGCGGCGCGGGCGACTGGCAATCGTGGCGCGGCAAGGCGGTGAGCCGGCTCGGCGGCGACACGCTCGTCGATCTCGCCATCGCCGCGAACGACGGCAGCTTCAGCATTCGCGGCATCGCCAAGCCCGCGCTCTATTTCCGCCCCGCCGCGAAGCAGGGCGAGACGGTGACGCCGCAACAGGCCGGCCCGCTCGAGCGCCTCACCGCGCCGGCGGTCGATGTCGCGATCGATGCCAGGCTCGACAAGCGCAAGGCCGACACGCGCGTCCATCTCCATTCGAACGCGCTCGACGTGGCGGCGCAGGGCGCGCTCGATCTCGGGCAGAACACATTCGGCGGGTTCAAGGTCGATGCGCGGCTGCTGACGCCGGGTGCGATCGCGCCCAATCTCAACGGCCGCGACGTCGTCGCCTCGCTGGTGCTCGACGGGCCGTTCCATACGCCCAGCGTGCAATATGCGATCCGCGCGGACGCGATCGGTTTCGGCAGCACGGTCGTGCAGCGCTTTCAGGCGAACGGGCTGGCCAAGGTCAACGCCGATCACATCCTGATTCCCATCAACGCGCGCGCGGCGCGGATCACGGGGCTGAGCGCGGCGGGCGGGCTGCTCGACAACGTCGCGATCAACGGCGACGTCGCGATCCAGAACAGCTCGATCCTGTCGGACAACCTGCGCATCCGATCGAACCGGATCAACGCCACCGCGATCATCGCCGCCAACATCGCCACCGGCCGCTATACCGGCGCGCTCAAGGGGCAGGTGAACAATTACCGGATCGAGAGCATCGGCATCCTCAACTTGACGACCGATGCCAAGCTGGTGAACACGAAGAATGGCGGGTTCGGCATCCAGGGCCGCGTCGTCGCGCGCACGCAGCAGATCTTCAATTCGGGCGTGCGCAGCTTCCTGGGCGGACAGGCGGTGGTCGCGGCCGACGTCGCGTACGATCCCAATGGCTTCGTCACCTTCGGCAATCTGCGGTTGAACGCGCCGCAATTCCGCGTGACGCACGGATCGGGCCGCTATGACTTTAATGGCCGTATCCTGCTCAACGCCGATGCCTGGTCGACGCAATACGGACCGCTCACGGCGCGTGTGACGGGCAGCGTGACGCAGCCGGTGGTGGTGCTCCGCGCGGTGCATCCCGGGCTGGGCGTCGGGCTGGTCAATGTCGAGGCGCTGGTGCGCGGACGCGGCGGCGCCTATGCCGTGACCGCCAAGGGCGGATCGGATTACGGGCCGTTCACCGCGGACCTGCTGGTCAAGCCCGGCGCGCGTTTGACGCTGGCGATCAACAAATTGGTGTTCGCCGGCGTCGATTTCCACGGCACGCTCACGCAGACCCCGGCGGGGCCGTTCGCCGGGCGGCTGGAATTCGCCGGATCGGGCGTGAGCGGCGCGGCGTTGCTCGCCGCGCAGGGTAAGGTGCAGCGTGCCGACATCACTGCGCATGCCTATTCGGCGAAGATTCCCGGCATGGTCGATTTCACGATCGGCCGCGCGATCGTGAACGCCAGCGTCATCCTGTATCCCCGTGCGCCGCAAGTGGTGGCCGACGCGCAAGTGGCGGATCTGCGCTACGGCGCGATAATGCTCTCCGCCGCGCGCACCAAGATCGATTACGTCAACGGCAGCGGCACCGCGCAGGCGCTGGCGACTGGATCGACCGGCGTGCCGTTCCGCCTCGCGCTCAACGCCAAGCTCAGGCCGCAGCTCTGGCTGGTCGCGGCGCAGGGCCAGGCCAACGGGATCAGCTTCAAGACCGCGAGCCCGGCACGGATCGCGCGCGGCGCCGATGCCGGCGGCGGCTACAAGCTGCTGCCGACGCGGATCGATTTCGACAAGGGCAGCGCGCGGATCGCCGGCACCTATGGCGCGGGGCTGACCGCGCAGGTGCGGCTCGACAAGCTCGACCTCTCGATCCTCGATGCGCTGATCCCCGATCTCGGCGTGGACGGCAGTGCGACCGGCAGCCTCGATTTCAGCCAGCCCAGCTCGGGCGCCTTCCCGCAGGCGCAGGCGCAATTGGCGATCAGCAACTTCACCCGCTCGGGCGTCGCCGCGGTGTCCGAACCGGTCGATGTCGTGCTGGTCGGCAAGCTCGTGCCCGATGGCGGCGATCTGCGCGCGCTGGTCAAGCGCGGTAGCGCGACCGTCGGCCGGGTGGTCGCGACGCTGCGGCCGCTGCCGGCGGGCGGAAGCTGGACGACGCGGCTGATGGCCGCGCCGCTCTCGGGTGGCATCCGCTATAACGGCCCGGCGGGCTTGCTGTTCTCGCTCGCCGCCCTGCCCAACCAGCAGCTCTCCGGCCCGATCGCCGTCGCCGCCGATTTCTCCGGGCAATTGCGCGATCCGCAACTCGCCGGGCTGATCCGCGCCGACAACCTGACGTATGAGAACGCAACCTACAGCACGCGCCTGACCAACATGAAACTCGCCGGGCGCTTCAATGCCGACCGGCTGGAGATCAGCCAGCTCCAGGCGACAGCCGGCGAGGGCACCGTTTCCGCCTCGGGCTCGATCGGGCTGGCGGCCGACAGCGGCTTCCCGATCCAGCTCCAGGCGCAGCTCAACAATGCCCGGCTGGCGAAGAGCGACGCGCTCGGCGCGACCGCGACCGGGACGCTCGCGATCACCAACGATCCCAAGACCGGCGGGCTGATCCGCGGCAACCTCACCATCCCCAATGCGCGCTACGAGATCATCCGTCAGGGTCAGGCCGAAGTGCCCGAACTGACCGGCGTACGGCGCAAGAGCGATCTCGTCGCCGGTGCGATGCCGCTCAAGCAGCAGCCGGCGCATCCGTTCAAGCTCGACATCCGCATCCGCGCCGACAACCAGCTGTTCGTCTCGGGCATGGGGCTCGAATCCGAATGGAGCCTGGCGATGCGCGTCGGCGGCACCACTGCCGCCCCGCAGGTGACCGGCCGCGCGCAAGTGGTGCGTGGCACCTATTCGTTCGCCGGCAAACGCTTCGATCTCGATCCCAGCAGCACGGTGCGCTTCGAGGGCGGCGCGCTCGCCGATCCGCAGCTCGCCATTTCGGCGAGCACGACGACCAACGGCGTCACCGTCACGATCAACATCACCGGCAGCGGCCAGAAGCCGCAGATCGCCTTCACTTCCTCGCCCGCTTTGCCGCAGGACGAGGTGCTGAGCCGCATCCTGTTCGGCAGCTCGGTAACCAACCTCTCGGCGACCGAGGCGCTGCAACTCGCCGCCGCGCTCAATTCGCTGCGCGGCTCGGGCGGCGGGCTCAATCCGCTCGGCAAGCTCCGCTCGGCTACGGGCATCGACCGGCTGCGCATCCTCGGCGCCGACGAGGCGACCGGCCGCGAGACCGCGGTGGCGGCGGGGAAGTACATCACCAACGACATCTATGTGGAGATCATCACCGACGCGCGCGGCTTCACCGCGACGCAGCTGGAGATCGCGCTGACCCGCAGCCTCAGCCTGCTCTCGGCGGCGGGCTCGTTCGGCGGATCGAGCGTCAGCCTGAAATATCAGAAGAGCTTCTGACCGCTCTTCCGTTGCAATTCAAAATCGAATATCGGGTATCCTCAGGAGAGCTTGTGATGCCTGAGCATTTCGACGTGGTTGTGGTGGGTGCCGGTATTTCGGGTATCGGCGCGGGGTATCATCTGCAGGCCAATTGCCGCGATCGCAGCTACGTCATCCTGGAGGGGCGCCCGCGGCTTGGCGGGACCTGGGACCTGTTCCGCTATCCCGGCATCCGCTCGGATTCGGACATGTACACCCTCGGCTACAGCTTCCGGCCGTGGACCGAGGCGAAAGCGATCGCCGATGGCCCCTCGATCCTCAAATATCTCCAGGACGCCGCGGCGGATTACGGCATCGATCGGCACATTCGCTACGGCCATCAGGTCAAGGCGGCATCCTGGTCGACGCACGATGCGCGTTGGACGGTGACGGCGGAGACCGCCGATGGGCCGACGACCTTCACCTGTAATTTCCTCTTCATGTGCTCGGGCTATTACAATTACGCCAAGGGCCATTCGCCCGAATTCGCCGGCGTCGGCGATTTTGCCGGACAGATCGTGCATCCGCAATTCTGGCCTGAGAACCTGGATTATGCCGGCAAGGCGGTGGTGGTAATAGGCAGCGGCGCGACCGCGGTGACGCTCGTGCCGGCGATGGCCGACAACGCCGCGCACATTACCATGTTACAGCGCTCGCCGACCTATGTCGTCTCGCGTCCGGCCGAGGACCGTATGGCCAATTGGCTCAGGCGCCACCTGCCGGCGAAACTCGCCTACGGCATGGTGCGCTGGCGCAACGTGCTGCTCGGGATGTTCTTCTTCAATCGCATGCGGAAGTATCCGGCCAAGGCGAAGGAGCGGCTGATCGACATGGTCCGCGACGAGCTCGGGCCGGATTACGACGTCACCACGCACTTCACGCCGCGCTACAATCCGTGGGACCAGCGGCTCTGTCTGGTGCCGGATGCGGACCTGTTCGCCGCGATCAAGGCGGGCAGGGCCGAGGTCGTCACCGACCGGATCGAGCGTTTCGTGCCCGAAGGCATCAAGCTGGAGAGCGGCAGGACGCTGCCCGCCGACGTGATCGTCACCGCGACCGGGCTCGAGCTGCAATTGCTCAGCGGCCTCGCGCTCACCGTCGATGGCCGGCCCGCCGATCCGTCGAAATCGATGAACTACAAGGGCATGATGTATTCGGACATCCCCAACCTCGCCTCGTCGTTCGGCTATACCAACGCCTCGTGGACGCTGAAGGCGGACCTGACCTGCGCCTATGTCTGCCGCCTGCTCAACACGATGCGGAAGCGCGGTCTGCGCCAGGCGACGCCGCGCGTGCACGGCACGATCGGGCAGGAGGATTTCCTCGATTTCAGCTCGGGCTATGTGCAGCGCGCGATCGACAAATTCCCCAAGCAGGGCGATCGCAAGCCGTGGAAGCTCCACCAGAACTACGCCAAGGATCTGGTCGCTTTGCGCTACGGATCGGTGGACGAGGAAATGGAGTTTTCCAATCCGGCGCCGGCCAAGGCGAAAGTGCCGGAGCCGGCCTGAGGCCGAAGACCGCTTCCGATATCGCGAAGCGCGTCGCCCCGGACTTGGGAACCAAATCCCTCACCGCGCGCTTCCCCGCGATCCCCTGATACCACAAAACCGGCTTGCCCTGTTCGTTCGAACGAACTAGAGGCGCCGACTCATGGTGCAGGCGCGGCTTCTCGATGTGGCGATCCGCGAATTCGGGGCGAAAGGCCTCGAAGGCGCGAGCACGCGCGAGATCGCGGCGGCGGCCGGCACCGCGATGTCCTCGATCACCTATCATTATGGCGGGAAGGACGGCCTCTATCTCGCCGCGGCCGAGCATATCGCCGGGATGATGGCCGACGAGCGCATGGTTGCGGCTGTCGAGGCGGCCGCCAGGATCGAGGATCCGGTCGAGGCGCGCGACGCCATCAAGGCGATGCTGGTGCGCTTCGCCGACAAGTTGGTCGATCCCGCCAGCGACGAGTGGACCCTGTTCATCGTGCGCGAGCAGACCCGGCCGACCGAGGCGTTCGCGCGCATCTATCAGGGTGGCATGGGCCGGATGTTGGAGGCGCTCGTGCGCTTGGTCTGCGTCGCCACGGGCCGTGCCGACGATGCCGCGTCGCGCGTCGCGGTGGTGACGCTCGCCGGGCAGGTGCTGATCCTCAAGGCCGCGCGCGCGATGTGCCGCAAGCTGCTCGATGGGCATGGCGAGGCCGACGATCTGGTCGCGGCGCTGAAGGGCCGCATCGCCGCCAATGTGGACGCCATCCTCGATCGCATGATCGCCGAGAAACGGGAGCCGAAATGAGCGACTCGAACGAACAGGACCGCGACGACCGGCCGGAGGATCGCGACGCCGGCAAGGGTTCGGCGGATTCGGGCAAGACCGAGGAATCCGGCAAGGCTGACGAATCCGGCAACGACGGCGATGCGGGCAAGGATCGCGAGGCCGACGACAAGAAGGAGGGCGACAAGCCGTCCTTGTTCAAGCGCCCGCTCTTCTGGATCATCCTGGTCGTCGTCGCCGCGGTAATCGCGGTCAGCGCACTGCTCTACTGGATGCATTCGCGCCAGTACGAATCGACCGATGACGCGTTCATCGATGCGCATATCGTGCGGATCGCCTCGCAGGTCTCGGGCACGCTCGTCCAGGTTGCCGATCTCGACAATCGCCATGTCGAGGCGGGGCGTCCGCTCGCGGTGATCGAAGGTTCGCGTCCCGAGGCGCAGGTCGCCGAAGCGCAGGCCGGCGTGAAGCAGGCGATCGCGCAATACAGCCAGGCGCTGGCGCAGGTCGCGCAGGCGCAGGCGGCGAGCGACCAGGCCGCCGCGCAGGCGCGCGCACCGCTCGCCGATGCGGTGAAGGCGGCACAGGATCTCGCGCGCTACGAATCGCTGGTGAAGCTCGATCCCAATGCGGTCGCCGGGCAGCAGCTCGATCAGGCGCGCGCGCAGGCCAGGGCGACCGCGGCGCAGGCGGCGGCGGCGCGGCGCCAGGTGGCGAGCGCCGACGCGCAGGTCGCCGTCGCCCGGCGCGCGGCAAATGCTGCCGAGGCCGTGATCGGGGCGAAAAAGGCGCAGGTCACCGAGGCGAACGTCACCTTGGGCGATGCGCGCATCACCGCGCCGGTCTCGGGCCAGGTGGTCAACCGCCAGGTCAATCTCGGTTCCTATGTCGCGCCGGGCACGCAACTGATGGCGATCGTGCCCGACCGGATGTGGATCACCGCCAATTTCAAGGAAACGCAGCTCACACTGATGAAGATCGGCCAGCCGGTCGAGATCAAGGTCGATGCCTTTCCCGACGTGAAGTTCCGCGGCCGCGTCGATTCGGTGCAGCGCGGCGCGGGGCAGGCGTTCGCGCTGCTGCCGCCGCAAAACGCGACCGGCAATTACGTGAAGGTGGTGCAGCGGGTGCCGGTGCGGATCGAGTTCGTCACCGGCAAGGACGAGAACGGCAAGCCGATCCCCGATCCGCGGCACTATCCGATCGGCCCCGGCATGTCGGTGATCCCGACGGTCAAGGTGCGCTGACATGGCGAGCGCCACGCGGCGCGCGGACGGCTGGGATCCCACGCGCTCGGCGGCGGGAGCCTATAGTCCTTGGCTGATCGTCGCGTTGATCAGCATCCCCACCTTCATGGAGGTGCTCGACACCTCGATCGCCAATGTCAGCCTCGATCATATCGCCGGTGGCCTGTCGATCAGCACCGATCAGGCGACCTGGGTGCTGACCAGCTATCTCGTCGCCAACGCGATCATCATCCCCATTTCGGGCTGGCTCAGCGATGCGATCGGACGCAAGCGCTATTTCCTAATCTCGATCGCCTTGTTCACGATGTCGTCCTTTCTGTGCGGAATCGCGCCGAACCTGACGATGCTGGTCATCGCGCGGGTATTTCAGGGGATCGGCGGCGGCGGGCTCGCGCCCGTCGAGCAGTCGATACTGGCGGACACCTTCCCGCCGGCCAAGCGCGGCATGGCGTTCGCCGCCTTCGCGATCGTGGTCGTCGTCGGGCCGGTGCTCGGGCCGACCCTCGGCGGCTACATCACCGAGACGTCGAGCTGGCACTGGGTGTTTCTGATCAATGTGCCGGTGGGTGTTCTCGCCTTCATTCTGGTCGAGATTTTCGTCGATGAGCCAGAGACGGTTCAACAGGATCGCGCGAAGAAGCTGAAAGGCGGCCTGCGGATCGATTATATCGGCGTATTGCTCGTCGCGCTGGGCCTGGGATTCTTCGAGCTCACGCTCGATCGCGGCGAGCGGGAGGACTGGTTCTCCAGCGGCTTCATCATCACGACGGCCTTGCTGTCGGCAACTGCGCTAATCGGACTGGTGGTGTGGGAACTCAATCACGATGATCCGGTGATCGATCTCAAGCTGCTCAAGAACCGCAACTTTTCGCTCACCCTGCTCGTCATGGGGATCACCGGGATGATCCTGTTCGGCACCACGCAGCTGATTCCGCAAATGTTGCAGCAGGTGCTCGGCTACAGTTCCTTCGATGCCGGCCTGGCGCTTACCGCGGGGGGCGTGGCGACCCTGGTCGCGGTGCCGTTCGCAGGCCGGCTGACGGGGGCAGTAGACGTGCGCTATCTGATCGGCGGGGCCTTGCTGGTGCAGGCGGCGGCGCTGTGGAACATGTCGCACCTGACCGCCGACATCTCGTTCGCCGACGCCGCCGTCGCGCGTCTCTATCAGGCGATGGCGCTGCCGTTCCTGTTCGTCCCGATCAACGCGGTGGCCTATGTCGGGCTGCCGCAGAACAAGACCGCGCAGGCATCCAGCCTGCTCAACGTCGCGCGTAATCTCGGCGGGACGATCGGCATCTCGAGCGCGCAAACGATGCTGTCGAGCAATATACAGCGGCATCAATCGCAATTGGTCGAGACGCTCAACCCGCTCAACGCCAATTATAACGACTGGCTTTCGAAGGCGCAGGGCGCGTTCGCCGGCGTCGGCGATCCGGAGAAGACACCGCTGGCCGTGCTCTACAGCCAGGTCCAGCGGCAAGCGGCGATGCTGGGATTTCTCGACGTATTCCGCTCGCTGATGATCGTCGTGCTGATCGTGACACCGCTCGTGCTGCTGATGCGCGTGGGCAAGGGTGGCGGCGGGCGCGCAGGAGGCATGCATTGATGCGAAAGAACCATTTTGCCGGCCTGATGGCCGCCGCCGCTTTGGCGGGCTGCACGGTCGGTCCCGATTATCATCCGCCCGTAACCGCGACACCCGCCGCCTTCGCCGAGCCGCAGGGCGCGCCGCCGCCGGGCGCCAGCATCGATCCCGCGACCTGGTGGACGGTCTATGGCGACGCGCAGCTCGACCAGCTGATCGCCGCGGCGCTGAAGGACAATCCGAACATGGCGATCGCCGCCTCGCGCATTCGCCAGGCGCGGCTGCAGGAGATCGTTGCGCATGCCGCGGACAAGCCGCAGGTCAATGCCGACGCCAACGTTACGCATGTCGAGTTCAGCAAGAATGCCGGCTTCGCTTCGCTGGCGCGGCTGTTCGGCGGGCAATCGGGCGGCGGTTCGGGTTCGGGTTCCGGTTCGGCGGGCGGGATCGCGCTGCCGGGCAGCGGCATCACCACCTATGCGGTCGGCTTCGACGCGAGCTGGGAGCTCGATCTGTTCGGCGGCGCGCGCCGCGGGGTCGAGGCGGCCAAAGCGCGCACCGAAGGCGCGGTCTGGAGCGAGCGCGACGTCGAGGTGACGCTCGCGGCAGAAGTCGCGCAGGCTTATTTCGCGCTGCGCCTCGATCAGCAGCAGCGCGATGTGATCCAGGACGAGATTGCGCGGCAGAACCGCACGCTGGAGATTGCCGGGCATGTCGCCAAGGTCGGGCTGGTGCCGCAGATCGACGTGACGCGGCAGCGCGCGACCTTGAACAGCACCGAGGCGCGGCTTGCGCCGATCGCCGCCGACATCCGCGTGCGGACTCACGCGCTGGGCATCCTGACGGGCCAGAATCCGGAGGCTCTGATCGGCAGCATCGATCAGCCGCCCGCCGCGGCGCTGGCGCCCGCGCCGGTGATCCCGGCCGGCTTGCCCTCCGATCTCCTGCGCCGCCGCCCGGATATTCGCGCTGCCGAGCGTCAGCTTGCCGCGGCCAATGCCGATATCGGCGTGGCGGTCGCCGATCTCTACCCGAAATTCTCGCTGACCGGGATGACGCAGCTCATTTCCAGCGCGCTCTCCAACCTGTTCTCAACCGACAGTCTGCAGCTGACCGGCACCGGCGCGGCGATGTTCCCGGTGCTCGACTGGGGCAAACGCAAGGCGACGGTGGGCCTGCGCAAGGAAGCCTATGAGCAGGCCTATCAGAATTACCGCATGACCGTGCTGCGGGCGTTGAAGGACGTCGAGGATGCGCTGGTGCAGATCGATGCCGAACACACCCGCAACACGGTGCTGCGCCGCGCCGTCGCCGATGCCGAGACCACCGCGCGCGCGGTCGAGGCGCAATACAAGACCGGCTTCGTCGCGCAGGATTCGCTGCTCAATGCCGAGACGCAGGTACTGACCGCGCGCGAGCAGGTGGCGGCGAGCGATGCGATGCTGCGGCAGGATAGCGCAGCCCTGTTCAAAGCGCTGGGCGGGGGCTGGTCGGAGCGGGATGCCGCTTCCCGATAAGGGACAGGTATCGCCGTTTTGGATGCGATAGCCGGCAATGGTGTAAACGCGCAAAAACCACGCATGAAGAAACGCACGTATTTTCGCGCCCGCCCATGGCATCGAATGGGCGCGGATTGACGGTTTGTGGCCGCTCGCGAAGGTTAATGTAACGGAAAATATGGGACCGGACGCAGGCGTGCCGAATCGGGACAGCCGTTGGTCGCGGCCGCCGCTGCGGGACGGTGGTGGGTCACGAAAACCGGTCTTCCGGACGGAAGGCCGTATCGGCTCGAGCCTCAGGCAAGTTCCTCAATTTCTTGATGAATTCGCCGTCGGATCGAGCCGATGAACGGTGTTACCAGGGGCGAATCTGTTCGCCGTAAACAAGCGCAATAAGAAACGCGAGCATGTACTTTCTCCCTTGTTGCGACCTTGCGGCCGCGGCCAATTATTAAAGCTTTTTTAAGCATATAGCAACGCGATTTCAGAGGAGCGCGTAGTGCCGGGCGGGAGCGCGCGGTTTAACGCTTCCTTCAAGCTCGACTGATACCGCACACAGTGATGGCGCGTGGATTGCCCTTTGTCCGTTCAATGCGAGCCGCTGCCGCACGCAGCGGAAGCTTCGCTGCAGCCTTCGAACAGGAACCCATCGCATCCGCCGGCGTCGGGGACGTGAAGGACGAGGCCTTCGCGCACAGTTTCGGCCGCGAACGTCTTTGGAAGCGGTCCCCCGCCGCCCTCGCGCACGACGCGCGCCTCGCGGCCGACGACGTGGCGCTCAAGGATTGGCAGTTCCTGTGCCTGGGCGAGGTCGCCAATTTTGCAGCGATGCGCCGTCACGTCGGCCGTGCCCGCGCCGACGATCTCGCTTATGAGGTTCTCGATCGCATCGCGGCGACCGTGCCGGGGGTGCGCGGCTCGGTGGTCGGCCGCGGACTGGTGGAGTTCTTGTTCGAGGGCGATACGATCGGCGATCTTGAAGCGACCCTGTCGCGGCTTGCCAGCCTGTTCGCGCAGCCGGTCGATCTCGACGGCGAACATCATCACCTGGAAATGCTGTTCGCCGGCGCCGCGGCGCGTGTACCCAATACCGAGGACGTGCGTTTGGCCGAGGAGGCCGAGGCCGCGCTCGAACAGGCGCGGCAGGACAAGGTCTCGGTGGTGCGGGACCTGTCCGCCGGCACGCCGGCCTTCGATCGCCTCACCCTGATGCGCGAGCTTCCGGCCGCGATCCGTGCGGGCGAGATGTTCGTGCAATACCAGCCCAAGGTCCATGTCCGCCGTCAGGAAGTGGCGAGCGTAGAGGCGCTGATCCGCTGGCAGCATCCCGGGCGCGGGCTGATTCTGCCCGGCGACTTCATTCCGGCCGCGGAGGAATCGCGCGAGGTCGCCGCGCTTACCTTGTGGACGCTCGATCGCGTCATCGCCGACCAGCGGCTGATCGCGATGGCGGGATACAATATCCCGGTGTTCATCAACATTTCGGGGCAATTGCTCGCCGACGACGCCTTCGTTGCCAGCGCGTGCGACAAGGTACGCAACGGCGGCGCGAAGATCGGCTTCGAGATCACCGAGACATCGGTGATCCGCGATCCGCAGAGCGCGATCGCCAACCTGCAGACCTTCTCGGAGGTCGGCATCACCATCGCGATCGATGATTACGGCGCCGGTCTGTCCTCGCTTGCGTATCTCAAGCAATTGCCGGCGAGCGAGCTCAAGATCGACAAGATGTTCGTGATGCAGCTCACAAGCAGCAATCGCGATCCGCTGATCGTGCGCTCGACGATCGATCTGGCGCACGCGCTCGAGATGGAAGTGGTCGCCGAGGGGGTCGAGACTCAGGCGGCGCTCGCGCTGCTCAGCGTGATGGGCTGCGACATGGTGCAGGGCTATCTGATCAGCCGCCCGATCGTGATCGACGCCTTGCTGACCTATCTGCACGACCATCGTGCGCAAAAGACCGGCGGGGTCGAGCATCCCATGTTCCGGCGCCCGAAGGGGCTTTGGAAGGCCGGCTGATCACGCTTGCTTAGGGGGGCCTTAACGCCTTTGCGGCAAAGCTGGCCATGATCGAGGGACGGGCTGTGCGGGCGGTTTTGAAACTACTTCCGATGGCACTGATGCTGGGCGCGCTGCCGGCTGTGGCGCCGCTCGTTTCGGCGCAGGCCGCCGCGACCCCGGCGGATGCCGCACGCTTCGATTCGCTCATCGCCGATGCCAAGGCGCAGATGCTCGTCGATCCGGTGAAGACCGTCGCCGTCGCGCAACAGGCGCAACAGGCAGCGGAGGCGCTCGATCCTTCGCGGCGCGCGATCGGTGTAGCGACGGCACGCTGGCTGCAGGGCGAGGCGTGGCTGCGCGTCAATCGGCCCGACAAGGCCGGGCCGTTGATCGAGGCAGCCTATCGCGCGGTCGAGCATAGCCAACCGGTGGTCAAGCTCAACGGCGATGTGCTGCTCTCGCGCGGCGGCTATCACACCGCGGTCGCCAACGTCTCTGCGGCGCTAAGCGACTATCAGGAAGCCTTCCGCATCTATCGCAGCATCGGCGAGACGCGCAGCCAGGCGATCGCGCTGCTGAGCATCGCCGGCCTGTACCAGGATGCCAAGGATTATGAAAATGCGCTGCGTTACTATGCCGAGGCGCGCGATGTTTATAACGGCGATCCGGCGCTGCTCGTCTCGATCTACAACAATCGCGGCGACGCGCTGAAGGAACTCGGCCGTTTCGACGAAGCGGAGGCGCAATTTCGCGAGGCGCTGGGACTGGCGCGGACGATGCATAGCCCGGTGCTAGAGGCGCAGATCTTGCGCAACATCGCGCGCGAGCAATTGCTCGCCAATCGGCTCGATGCCGCCGATCGCACCATCCAGGAAGTCGCCGGCGTCGCCGGGGCGGACGATCCCGCGTCGCGTAGCCAATATTACGCCGTCGCCGCGCAGGCTGCGCTGCAGCATGGCAATTTGACTCACGCGGCGGCGCTGATCGAGCGCAGCTTCGACGGCGTCGATCCGACCCAGACGACTCTTTCGTATCGCGCCAACCACCAGACGGCTTTTGCGGTATACAGCAAGCTCGGGCAGGCCGACCGCGCGCTCGTGCATCTCGAAGCGCTGAAACGGCTCGACGATGAGGCGACGAAACTTGCCGCCTCGACCAACACCGCGCTGATGGCGGCGCGGTTCGATTTCGCCAACCAGGAATTGAAGATCACCCGCCTCCAGGCGGAGGACGCCAAGCGCAAGTTGGAATACGAACGGTCGCGTGCGCGCACGCAGCGCCTCGTCTTCGCCGGCGTCGCGTCCGCGACCCTGATCATCATCTCGATGCTCGGCTTCGGCCTCGTCACGATCCGGCGCAGCCGCGATCAGGTCCGCGCCGCGAACGTCGATCTCGAAGCGAGCAACACCGCGCTCGCCAAGGCGCTCGCTGCCAAGACGGAGTTCCTGGCGACGACCAGCCACGAGATCCGCACGCCGCTCAACGGCATTCTCGGCATGACGCAGGTGATGCTCGCCGACCGCAAGCTCGACGCCGCGACGCGCGATCGCATCAACGTCGTCCACGGCGCAGGCACGACGATGCGCGCGCTGGTCGACGACATCCTCGACGTTGCCAAGATGGAAACCGGCAACATGACGGTCGAGCATGTCGCAATGGATCTGCCCGCGACGCTCACCGAAGTCTCGCGCCTGTGGCAGGAGCAGGCGATCGGACGCGGCCTCACCTTCGATCTCGATCTCGGGGAATGCCCGCATTGGGTGAAGGGCGATCCCGCGCGGCTGCGCCAGGTGGTGTTCAACCTGTTGTCCAACGCGCTCAAGTTCATCGAACAGGGCAGGATCGGCGTTCATGCCTCGTGCGGCGACGATCGGCTGCGCATCGCGGTCAGCGACACCGGAATCGGCATTCCCGCCGACAAACTGGAGCTGATCTTCGAATCGTTCCGCCAGGCCGAGGGCGGCACCACCCGCAAGTTCGGCGGCACCGGCCTGGGCCTCGCGATCTGCCGCAATCTCGCGCGTGCGATGGGCGGCGACGTGAGCGTTGCCAGCGCGGTCGGCGCGGGCACGACCTTCACCATCGATCTGCCGCTGGAACGCGCCGAGCCACCGGCTGCCGCCGTGCCCGGCGCCGGGCAGGCCGAAGGCGGCGCGTTGCTGATTCTCGACAAGAGCCCGATCACGCGCGCGATGCTGCGTACCGTGCTGCAGCCGCATGCCGGCGAGGTCGCCTTCGCGGGCACGCCGGACGAGGCTACCGAGGCGCTGGCCAAAGGCGGGATCGCGCTGCTGCTGATCGACGACAACAGCGTGAAGGGGCTCGACGATCTGGCCGCCAATCTCGCTGCGCTCGCGGCCACAGCGCATGGCGCGGGCGCCGAAGCCGTGTTATTGTGGGCGTCGCCCAGCGAGGAACAGCGTGAAGCGTTTGCCGAGGTCGGGATCGATCGGGTGCTGGGCAAGCCGATCGCGGGCGCGGCACTGGCCGCCGCGTTGTATCCGCAAAAAACGGATACAACCAAAACGGCGCATCTTGTTTCGCGTGCGGCTTGAGCCGATAGGGAGCGACCTATGCGTACCTATCTGCAA
>Ga0164241_10002788_pt1 | contig 18402 bp, 18 predicted proteins | sample OricomyardsoilBY_FD_108780 | JGI IMG/M metagenome (GOLD analysis project Ga0164241, IMG submission 108780) | Backyard soil microbial communities from Emeryville, California, USA - Original compost - Back yard soil (BY) | ecosystem: Environmental > Terrestrial > Soil > Unclassified | place: USA...
CAGAGCTGGACCGACGCCGGCAACCCCAAGCTGACGCCGTACACGCGCTCGAAGACGATTGCCGAGCGGGCCGCCTGGGACTTCGTCAAGGAGCGCGGTGAGGTCGAGAAGCTCGCCGTCGTCAATCCCGGCGCGATCCTCGGGCCGCTGCTGAGCGACGATCGCTCCTACTCGCTCGAACTGATCGAGCGGCTGCTCAAGGGGATCCCCGGCACGCCGCGGATCGGCTTCAGCGTCGTCGACGTACGCGACGTCGCCGACCTGCAAATCCGGGCGATGACCGACCCGGCGGCCGGCGGCGAGCGCTTCATCGCCGTGGCCGAGTTCCGCTGGATGGCGGAAGTCGCGGCGGTGCTGCGCGACCGCCTCGGGCCGGCTGCCGCGAAGGTGCCGAAGCGAAGCGTCCCCGGCTTCGTCGTCCGGGCGATGGGGATCTTCGACCCCAGCATCCGCTCGGTCGTCAGCCAGCTCAACCGCCGGGTCGAAATGTCCAGCGAGAAGGCGAAGACAAAGCTCGGCTGGTCGCCTCGGCCGGTCGACGAGACAGTTGTCGATTGCGCTCAGAGCCTGGTCAGTGAGAAGGTGGTCTAGCGATGGCCAACGTGCTCTGCGTGCTCTACGACGATCCGGTCGACGGTTACCCGCCGAGCTACGCGCGCGACGAGGTGCCGACGATCGAGCGCTACCACGACGGCCAGAGCACGCCGACTCCGGAAGCGCTCGGCTTCAAGCCCGGCGAGCTGGTCGGCAGCGTCTCGGGGGAGCTGGGGCTGCGCGAGTTCCTCGAGGAGCGAGGGCACAAGCTGATCGTCACCTCCGACAAGGATGGGCCGGACTCGGTCTTCGAGCGCGAGCTGCCCGAGGCCGAGATCGTCATCTCCCAGCCCTTCTGGCCCGCCTACCTGACCGCCGAGAGGATTGCCAAGGCGCCGAACCTGAAGCTGGCGCTGACCGCCGGCATCGGCTCAGACCACGTCGACCTGCAGGCGGCGATCGAGCGCGGCCTGACCGTCGCCGAGGTGACCTACTCGAACAGCATCAGCGTCGCCGAGCACGTCGTGATGATGATCCTCGGCCTGGTCCGCAACTACATCCCGTCTTACCAGGTGGTGGTCGAGGGAGGCTGGAACATCGCCGACTGCGCCGCGCGCTCCTACGACCTCGAGGGCATGCAGGTCGGCACGGTTGCCGCTGGGCGGATCGGCTCGGCGGTCCTGCGCCGGCTCAAGCCCTTCGAGGTTGGCCTGCACTACACCGATCGCCACCGCCTGCCGCCCGAGGTCGAGGAGGAGCTCGGCGTCACCTTCCACGCCGACATCGAGTCGATGGTCGAGGTCTGCGACGTGGTGACGATCAACGCGCCGCTGCACCCAGAGACCGAGAACCTCTTCGACGCGGACCTGCTCGCCAAGATGAAGCGGGGCTCGTATCTGATCAACACGGCGCGCGGCAAGATCTGCGACCGCGACGCCGTCGCGCGCGCCTGCGAGAGCGGTCAGCTGGCGGGCTACGCCGGCGACGTCTGGTTCCCCCAGCCGGCGCCCCGGGACCACCCCTGGCGCTCGATGCCCAATCACGGCATGACTCCGCACGTCTCCGGCACCAGCCTCTCGGCCCAGGCCCGCTACGCGGCCGGAGCCCGCGAGATCCTCGAGTGCTGGTTCGACGGGCGACCGATCCGCGAGGAGTACCTGATCGTCGACGGCGGCACCCTAGCCGGCGCCGGCGCGCACTCCTACAGCGAGGGCAACGCGACGGGCGGCTCGGAGGAAGCCGCCCGGTTCAATACCGGTTAGCTTCACTCGAAGCACCCGCGTTCGTCAGATCGGGCGGGGCGTCAGGAACGCCGCGAGTATCCAAGCGGGACGCCGAGGCCTAGAATGGGCAGATGATGATGGGGCGGGGGTGGCGCGCATGCTTGGGAGTGGGCGCGTTTCTGATGATCTTTGCGACCGTGGGTATGTCCGCGACTCCGGCTGCGACGACGAATTTGAAATGGGATCCGCCCGCCTACGACTTCGGCCCGGTGCCCTACATGTCCGGCCCCTCCGAGCCCCATGAATTCACCGTCACGAATACGGGGGAAACCCAGCTGGTGCCCAAACATTGGAGGTCTAGGTGGGTGGGTTACTGGCCCGAAGGGGGGAGCCCGTTCTGGGACCCTTCGCCCTCCACCTGCCCCGCCCTCGAACCCGGCGAAAGCTGCTCGGTTGAATTGGTCTTCGATCCGGCCCATCCAGGGTTCTGGAGAGGGTGGCAGAAGGTCAGGAGCGACATCGAAGGAGAACCTTGGGTCGACGTGGAACTGACTGGCTACGGTACCGGCCCGTGGGTCCCAGTGACGCCGAATCACCTCGCCTTCGAATCCGTCGCCGTCGGCATGACAACGACTCCGCAGACCATCACCCTCGAAAGCCAAGATCGCGAAAAACTCAAGATCGAGGACATCTCCTCCACGCCAGTCGGCGGCGGGCCGCTGTCGTCGACTCCTTTCCAGGTCGTCGGCGGCAGCTGCCATGAGGGCGAGTCACTCGCGCCCGGCAAGACCTGCACGATCGAAGTCGTGATGACACCGGCCGTATCCGGCCTCTTCCAGGCCAAGCTCAAGATCACCGACTCTGCGCCTGACTCACCGCAGTCGGTCGAGCTGGAAGGCACCGCAACGGCGGCACCGGCGGACGGTCAGCCGCTCACGGCAGCCACCACCCCACCCGCGCGCTTGAAGCGCGCGTGTCCGAAGGGAAAGCGGAAGGTCGTCAAGAAGGGCCGGCGGCTCTGCGTCAAGACGCGCAGGCATCGTCAGCATCCCGCACACGCCGCGAGGTAGCGCTGGAAGGTGTCAAGGTGACTGACGCGAGCGGCGGCGCAGCGACGCTGACGCGCAGGGTCAAGATTGTGCCCCGAGATCTATAGCGCGGAATCGGAGTTCTTTCCTGCTGTTCGGGCGCTTGCTGTTTGTGCCGGGAGCTAGCGAGGGTTGGGGGTGTGGGAATGCCAAGCTGGCGGCAAATCGCTCGAACGAGTCCCGGGCCAATCTTGGTGTGTCGAGGCAGGGCCGAGACTTGGGCGTCTGGACCTCGCCACTTGGCGTGCTTGGAGCCGCCGACCTCTCGGCAGCCGTGCGCTCGGAGGTGGCGCTCGAGGTCGCGGCGCTTCACGCCGCAGCGGTAAATCGCAGATGCTCGCGATCGGCATCGGCCGTTTCGCCGGCAAGCTCCTCATCGGGAGTGAGCACGGTGCTCAGTGCATCGAGGACGTTCTCGCGGGCCTCCTCGCGGGTGCGGCCCTGACTCAGGGCACCAGGCACCTCGAGAACGCGTGCGACGATCCACCCATCCTCGTCGGGGCGGTCGAAGGAGATCGTGAAGTCAACCGATGTGGCCATGCTGAAACGGTAGCGCGTGCGCGGCCCAGGCGGCAACTTTGTCCCCGCAACCTGGTTCGAATCCTGTCCGGTTAGGCTCGCGCCTAGCTGTGGGCCAGCTCGCGATCGATGATCTCGGCGAGCGAGTCCCGTACGCCGTCGGCGGGGGTGCCGGAGATGCTCGCCGCGGAGGCGGCGCTGCGCACGTTTTCAGCGGCCCTGAGGGCGTGCCAGTGCGTGTCGAACGACTCGCCGGCGGTGGCCACGGTGCGGCCGTCGGCGCCGAGCAGGCGCCAGCGCCACTTGCCAACCAGGTCTTCATAGGCGTCGAATTGGGGCATCTTCATCTCCTCCGATCGATTACGAACATATGTTCGCATAGCCGGCGGCGGCAAAAAAAGGCATTGGCCTGGGCGAGCTTCCAAGCCGCTGAGCGAGCAGTGCCTGGAGATGAAATTCAGGCCGATTCCAAAAAATCTTTTTGGGGCGAGTTTTCGACCCAAAACTGCGCTGATGACAACAGCTTCCTACTTATAGCCCCAAACTAACACTGGACTCGATTCCACCGTAGTAACAAATATTGAGCAATAACTAAGGAATTCTGCTTGCAAACGTCCGCGCTGATGGTGTAGAAGATCGCCGCTGTACCAAACACAAACTCAGCGCAGCCTCATTTCATAGAGGGGCAGGGGGAGACGTTCATGCGGGGGATGGGGTTGATCGTGGCGATGCTGGCAGCGCTGCTTGCACTGGGCGCAGGAATCGCCCTCGGGGCAAACGAGGAACAGCAGGCTCCCGGTGTGACCGACCTCTCGAAGCTACGAAGCGCTCCCGAGCCAGAGCCCGGGGTCGAGCTGAAGGCGAGGCGCACCGCAACCTCTGAGACCTTTCGTCTCGGCAATGGCCGTCTGCTGACCAGGATCCATCAGGCGCCGATCAACTATCGCAATGCCGAGGGCGATTGGAAGCCCATCGAGAACGCTTTGCGCTTGGGCGCTGATGGCACCGCTCGCAATGGCGCGAACGCCTTCGACGTGAAGCTGCCGGAGCGCATTGGCAGCGAACCTCTTGTCTTCTCGACGCCAGATCACTGGGTCTCCGCCCAGCTGCTCGGCCATAGCTCTTCGGAAGTAGATCTCATGGGTTCCGCGGCGCGCTATGGGACCGACCGTCCTGGGACGGACTTTAAGTTCACAGCCTTCCCCAATGGCCTCAAGGAGGAGATCGAGGTCGCCTCCCTTTCTGAGCCCTCCAGTTTCGAGTTCGAGCTGCAGGGGTCTCCGGGGCTCACGCCCGAGTTGACCACGGAGCGCGCGATCGAGTTCCGGGATGGGGCAGGCGAGCCAGTGGTCTCCCTGCCGACCCCGGTGATGTATGACAGCGCGTCGGGCCACCCGGCCGTCTCAGGCGCTGTCGCATACGACTTGCAGCCGAGCGGCAAGGAAGGCTGGCGCCTCACGGTCACGGCTGATCGCGAATGGCTGGCCGAGGAGGGCCGCAGCTGGCCAGTGACCATCGACCCGACCATTCGCATCGAAAGCCCGGCCCTCGACTGCACTTTCGGTGGCTTTGAGGACTCGCCCAAAGACGAAGACTGGAGCCTTTGCGCTTCGGCGGGCCAGAAATTCCTCTACGGCGCCTACCGGCGCACCGCCAAAGCCAAAGACGAATGGACGCGCTCCCTCTTGCGCTTTGACCTTTCCAAAATCCCTTCGAACGCCTACGTGACCGGGGCGACGATGGGCCTGCACGCTCCGCAGGAAGTCCTCAACACCAGCGGCCTCGAGATCCGTCGTACGACCCGCACCTGGAACAACCTCGTGAAATGGACCAAATACAACGGCTACAACCTCTGGACCACTCCGGGCGGTGACATCACCACGACCGGCGCTGAGGTGCTGACCAGCCAGCGCGGCGCCCAAGCCGGCTGGTGGAACTTCTCAGAAGGCCTCCTGCCACTGGTCGCGGGCTGGGTCAAGGGCTCGACCGCAAACCAGGGCGTGCTCTTGAAGCTGCGCGACGACAAAGCACCCGAATGCGAAACCGTCCCGCCCGGCGTGTTGCAGTGCAAAGAACGCTCGGCGACGCTTGAGTCGAGCGCCGCGCCCGACACCAGCAAGCGTCCCTACCTGGACGTCGTCTACTACCCCGCCGCGCCGAAAGACAGCAAGGTCACTTCGCCGCCTCAGGGGACCGTGACGGCAAGGCGCCTCAAGCTGAAGGCCGGCTGGAAAGCGGCTGGGGTAACCGGCGTCACCTTCCAGTTCCGCAGTGGATCGGACAAATCGTTTGAGACGATCCCGACGAGCCTCGTCCATGACTCTGCCGGCAAAGAAGCAAGCTGGCCGGTTGCGGTGACGGGCAAACAGGAGAGCCCGGCCTACTACTTCGACGCCGCCCACGCGAGTAGCCAGCTGCAGGCTCGCGGCGGCGATCTCGAAGTCAGAGCCCTCTTCGAGGGGCCAATTGAAGTCGCCGGCTACAGCCAGCCGATCAAAGCCACCGTTGACCGTCGCGTCGGTGGCCCGCGCGACGCTACGACCCAGGTCGGCCCCGGCGCCGTTGATCTCTTGACTGGCAATTTCTCCACCAGCCGCACTGACGTGGCGATCTCTGGCTTCGGCTCGGCGCTCGAATTCGGCCGTACGCACAGCTCCCGCGACCTGGGAGTAAGTCCCGGAGAAGAGGGCGAAATCAAAGCTGGCGACCTAACGGTCTTGGGCAGAGGCTGGAAACCGTCGGTCACGGTGGAAGCCGCAGGGGGCTCTGCCTGGCGCAGCGTGCGCGAGTTCGGAGCGCAGACCGTGGAAGAAGAAGGCGAAAAATTCGAAATCCCCGGCTACGCGCTCTTGACCGACATCGAAGGCTACGAATACGCCTTCGAACTGGAAGGCAACACCTACAAATCTCCGCCGGAAGCAAGCGGCCTGGTTCTCTTTCGCGAAGGCGGGGCGCTAATCCTCACCGATGTCGACGGCAACCGCACGCGCTTTGAAAGCAGCGGTGGTGCCTCGGAATACCTGCCGATCTCCGTCTCGCAGACGGGCGGCAAAGACAACAAGACGCAGATGATCTACGAGATCGTCGGAGGCAATAGGCGCCTGAAAATGATGATCGCCCCGACGGCTGCCGGGGTCACCTGCAATGAAGGCAACGCGACCACGACGCTCGGCTGTCGGGCGCTCACCTTCAGCTACCAGCCGGCCACGAAATGGGGCGCCTCCTCGGCCTACAAAGACCGCCTCTCCTCGATTACCTACTGGGGTCCAGCAACTTCCTCCTCGATGGGCCAGTGGCAGGTTGCCGAATACGCCTATGACTCCAAAGGCAGGCTCGCCGCCGCCTGGGACCCACGTATCTCCTCACCCCTGGAAGAGCAATACGCCTACACCACTGAAGGCCAGTTGCAGACGATCACTCCGCCTGGGGAGGAGCCTTGGACGCTCGAATACGGCACCCACGACGGCGAGGACGCAAATGGGCGCCTCGTGGCGATCAAACGCGCGAGTCTCGTTGCCAGCCCCGCGGTCGCGCAGACGATGATTGTCTACGGCGTGCCGCTGAGCGCCCCCTATGACATGAGCCCCGCCACCATCGCCAAATGGGGCCAGGAAGACCTGCCGGTCGATGCAACGGCGATCTTCCCGCCCGACCAGGTGCCAGGCACCCCGCCGAGCAGCTATTCACGGGCGGTCGTCTACTACATGGACACAGAAGGTCACACGGTCAATACGGCGACGCCCTCAGGCGCGGGGACCTCGGCCCCTTCGATCACGACCACCGAAGTCGACGAGTACGGCAACGTGACCCGCGAACTCAGCGCCCAGAATCGCCTGCGCGCTCTCGCCAAAGGCTCCGAATCGGTCGTGCGATCCGAAGAGCTCGACACCCATCGCACCTTCAACGCCGACGGCACCGAGCTCCTGGAGGAGTGGGGTCCGCTTCACGAGGTGTCGGGCTCGGCAGAGCAGGCGCGGAAGCACACGACGATCCAGTACGACGGCAAAGAAGTACCGACGCCGCCAGTGGGTACGCCCATGCCTCATCTGCCGATACGCGTCACGGTCGGGGCCAGCATCCCTGGCCAAGGAACGGACGCAGACGTGCGCGTCACCGAAACCAAATACGACTGGACGCTGCGCAAGCCAACTGAAACGATCGTTGACCCGCTGGGCCTTGCGCTGCGCACCCAGGTCGCTTACGACAAAGACAGCGGCCTGCCGACTGAACGACGCATGCCCGAAAGCAAAGCTGGGGGAGACGCCGGCACGACGAAGCTCCTCTACTACACCGCTGGGGCGCACCCCACCGACAGCTACTGCGGGAACAAGCCCGCTTGGGCCAACCTGCCCTGTAAGACGCTGCCTGCCGCCCAGCCCGGCACCGCCGGCTTGCCGCAGCTGGTCGTGACGAAGTACGCCATCTACAACCAGCTGGGTCAGCCTTTGAGCATCCAAGAAAGCCCAGGCGGCGGGGAGGGCGGCACGCGCACACGATCGATGATCTACGACTCAGCCGGACGACCGACGAGCAGCGGGGTTACCGGGACCGGGATCAACCTCCCCAAAGTCGAGACCCTCTACAAATCGACGACAGGACGCCCGGTCATCCAGCGCTTCCAGCAGCAATGCGGCGACGGTGGCTGCACGCCCACCGACCTGCAGGAACTGACGATGACCTACGACACATTGGGCCGGCCGGCGGAATACCTGGACGCCGATGGCAATCTTTCCAAAACCACCTATGACCTCCTCGGCCGCCCGGCGACGACGAACGACGGAAAAGGCACGCAAAACTTCACCTACGACGCGACATCAGGCCTTTGGTCAAACTCGAAGACTCCGCTGCCGGTGCCTTCACGGCTGCCTATGACGCCGACGGGAACCTGACCGAACAGGGTCTTCCCAACGGACTCCTCGCCACAAGGACATACGACGAGGTCGGGGCCCCGACCGACCTCACCTATACGAAGGTGAACTGTTCGGTCAACTGCACCTGGCTCGACTTCGACGCCGAACGCTCGATCCACGGCCAGGTCCTCGCCCAAGCCAGCACGCTCTCCTCCCAGCAATACGGATACGACAAGGCGGGGCGCCTGAAACTGGTCAAGGACACGACCAAAGCCGGCTCCTGTACGACCCGCTCCTACAGCTTCGACAATAATTCCAACCGCACGGCCCTCGTCACGCGGCCGCCAAAAGCCGGTGGCGCTTGCGACGAAACCTCCTCCGGCAGCACCCAGGCCTACTCATACGACAAAGCCGATCGCCTGCTCGGCTCGGGTATTGCCTATGACGATTACGGCCGTATTATCAGCCTCCCCGCCGCTTTTGCTGGAGGCAGCACCTTGACCACCAGTTACTTCGACAACGACATGGTGCGAAGCCAGATTCAGAACGGGGTCACCAACACTTACGACCTCGACGCCGCCATGCGCCCGCGTCAACGCGTGCAGACCGGCGGCTCTGGCGCCACCGAAGTCTTCCACTACACCGGCGGCTCAGATGCACCAACATGGACCCAGCGCGGCTCGGCCTGGACGCGCAACATCGGCGGCATCGGCGGTGAACTAGCCGCAATCCAGGACAGCGCAACAGGCACCAACCTGCAGCTGACCGACCTTCACGGCGACATTGTTGCTACCGCAAGCCTGAGCCTAACGGCTACTGGGCCGACTGCCACCTTCGAGTTCGATGAGTTCGGTAATCCAAAACAAGCCGGCTCTCCGCGATTCGGGTGGCTTGGAGGAAAGCACCGCCGAACTGAACTCCCGTCAGGCGTGATCCAGATGGGTGTGCGCAGCTATGCTCCGGCGATTGGGCGCTTTATCTCCGTTGACCCGGTAAGGGGAGGATCGGCTAATGCGTATGACTACGTGAATCAGGATCCACTGAATAACTTTGATCTCGGCGGGTGTGAAGCTGAACCTGTTCGTAGCTGCGTGGTCTCGTGTGTGAGAAGCCATTGCGGTGGTCATCATTACGCCAAAGTCCAGCATTGCCTTGCGACGTGGCAGTCATGGAAATCGATAGTGGGCTGTGTAGGGAAGTTCTGCGACACACTTCCCGTCATTAGGTGCATTTCAAAATGCAGAACGAAGAAGCCTCCCAGGATCCCGAAGCCGCCAAAGGGCGGTGGCAAGGTTCCGTCTCCCACCCCGGAAATAGTAGGAGGCCCGGTGATACCGCCGCTTCCGATACCGATACCAATTCCTATTCCACTTTGATTCGTAACGCGTAGGCTGCTAGGTTCGTGCGATGCTGCTGTCACAATCCGTTTCAGCGACAAAGAGGGAAGGGACTGCCCGCATATCCATCGCATCTCGCATGGGGAATCCCGTGCCAGAGAAGGTGGATATGCGAGGCCATGGGTTCGTTGATTTCGTGAGCGACCGGCTGTGGACGACTGATCGGCTCGTCACTCAACGTATTGCCTCCGAGCGTAAGGCTCAGAGTGGTCCACTGGGACGTATTCTTGGCTCTCTAGCGTATCCACTGTTTGATCATGCAGTCGGACGTAAAGTGTTCTACCAGGGCGGGGCAAGATGGAAAAGTTCCCGCCGAGGGTGGCGGGGGCCCCAAGGAGCTATTGGCGATTCAAAGGATGTCTGGCATCCACTGTTTCTGCTTGATGCCATTGCGGCCTCTGAGCGCGATTGGTCTGTTCGCGATACAGAGGACGTAGGGGGTACTCTGTTTACGAGAATTGATTTTGTCTTGACCAAGGAGCTGTTTGACGTGCCAACCTGGGAGACGTTGTCGCACGGTAATGGGCAGACTACCGGGGCCAGCCGTACTCAGGAGATTGGGGCGCGGGAGACCGTGAATGCAGTTGTTTGGCTCGATAATCTGAATCGCATACGCCGTATGAGCTTCGAGGCTGTGTATGGCGATAGTGACCGGTTGGGTCTTTGGCTAATTAGCGATCTTGCCAATTTCGGCATGTAAAGCAATGAACGTCAATCGATCTATGATGTTGTAATCGGTGACAAAGTATAATTCCGGATATTGGTTGGATCAATGAGAACAATCGTGTGCGGTGTCGCGATTGCTGTTGGTGCCTGCATCTGGATGATTGGCCTTTGGCAGTTGGCAGTCGGGAACTCCATAGTGGGTACTAGCTTGATAGTCGGCGGCGGTGTTGTTGCCGCTACAGTCTTCATAATGGCGCAGCGGAAGAGCGGAGGAGTCGCTGAAGCCATAGCAGAGCTGGTAGGTGAGTTCATGCATCGCAGTTAGTGTTGAGCCGCGTTTGATATTCCGAGGTCAACCAATTGCTTGCTCCAGAACGCGCCACTTACTGGTTGTCAGCTTAGGACTGGACTTGCCAAACGGCTCCTATGTCGATCACCAAATCTACGAGTGCATATGGATGCGGGTGCCGGAAAGGGATTGATGTTTAGGGAATTCAAGGAAACCGTGTTGCGAAGTGATCTGGTCATGGTGGTGTCCGGTCTGGCTATTGCACTGGCGTTGTTCTTTTTGGCGCAAACGGTGGTCGCGAATTTGATTGGGCCATTGATTGCAGTCTTTGTGGGTAGTTCAAACCTTTCCCTCGAACAATTCGCTATCCGGAGCAGCGAATTCAGGTACGGGGCGGTAATTGAAGCCGCCCTTGTTTTGGTGCTTGTCTTGGTAGTTGCCTACCTCCTGGCGATCTTTCCCTTTGGTCGTAGAGTTCACGGCAAGGTAGCTGCGAGGATGCGTGCATGCCCCGAATGCACCAGCTCGATATCCGTCGCCGCCAAACGCTGCCCGCACTGCACGGCAGTCGTACAGCCTTAGTCCACCATCCAAGCTCCCAAACTTTGTCTTAGAACTCCTTGCCCGACTCCACGGATCTAGGCTCAAACAACTCGGGTACGTTGCGTCTATGAGCAGCGATCTCATCGCCTGGGTTGTCGCTATCACGCTCGGCATTGCTGTCGTCGTCTTGGGGCTGCGGCGCAGTCTCTCCGAGACCACGCGAAACGGGATGCCACGGTTTGAAAAGGGCCCCGAGCAAGCGACCGCGAGGCTGGGGCTATATGAGGGCGAGGAAAGGCGACGACGCCCGCTCTCCCCACGGCAACGGCGCTGGCTCGTTTCGTTCTATCTGCTGATGGCACTCACCTATGCGGCTTTTGCGGTCCTGTCGGCGGACGACCGGTTGCATGACGCGGGCACGGCCGGCCTGCTTGCCCTCGGTGCCGTGTTCCTCCTGTGGCAAGGGTCCTCGCATCGTTCGGATGGGTCTGCTTCCTGACTCGATTCGGCGGACCGCAAGACGAGTGAGCACAACGTCAAAATGGCGCTATGCGAGGGATCCGTACGGCCGTCGGCGCCGAGCAGGCACCAGCGCCACTTGCCAACCAGGTCTTCATAGGCGTCGAATTGGGCATCTCCATCTCCGAAGAGTCAAATCGATTTCATGAAAGTGCCCGTAACTTCCGTGCTACGCTAAGCTGGCGATGGCGGCCAAGCCCCTCGACACGACCTATCACGACCGGCGACACGCTCGGCGGCTCAAGGAGGACCCAGAGTTCCGGACGGAGTTTGAGCGGCAGCGGCGGGAGATCGCTCAGATCGACGCTGTGGTGAGGCAGCTCGATGAGCTGCGGGAGGAAGCCGGAATGTCAAAGGCGGAGCTGGCGCGGGCGATCGGCAAGGAGCCGTCGAGCATTCGCCGGTTCTTCACGGCAAACGTGAATCCCGAGTTGAAGACCGTGGCTGCGGTGGCCGATGTCCTTGGAGCTCGGGTTGAGGTCGTGGCGGCCGAGGCCAGTCGCTCAAAGCGCTCCGGCAAGAAGCGCGCGCCTCACGCCGCCGCTGCATAACTCAGACAAGACGCCGCTTCCGAGGTTAGCCTTGATCGGGCGATGGCATGGGGGATCGTCTACTACGTGACCAGGGACGGCAAGGTGCCGGCCGAGGATTTCCTTGACGGCTGCCCGGCGAAGGTTGAGGCTCGGTTCGCGGCCGTCTTGGAAGCAGTGCGGGATGCGCCGCCGCCTCAGTTCAGCGGTGGTGGCTATTGGGAGGCCATGCACGGCGATATGGGCGGTTACTACGAGATTCGGCTGACCGGTCCCGGCAGGCGCCAGTATCGGCTCTTCTGTGTCCTCGACAACGGCAATCCCAAGAAGCTGCGCGAACGCGGTTTCGATCAGCCTCAGATCGCGGCCATCACGGGCATGGTCAAGGACTCGGGCAAGAAGTTCTCCGATCGCGATTACGCCAAGGTCAGGAAGCTGGGAGGCGAATATCTGGCCGAACTGCCTCGCCGCATTGCAACCTGAGAGATACGGTTCAGCCGCACCTGTCGTTGGAACAGCCGAAGGCGCTACGCGAGGGATCCGGTGGTACGGTCGCGGCGATGAAGATGCGCGCCGCGGTGTTGGAGGAGTTCGGGGAGCCGCTTGGGGTCCAGGAGGTCGAGCTGGCCGAGCCGCGCGCCGGTGAGGTGCTGGTTCGGCTCGTCGCCTGTGGTGTCTGCCACACCGATCTCTACACGGCCTCCGGTGCGGACCCCTCGGGCTACGCGCCGACCGTGCTTGGCCACGAGGGCGCCGGGGTCGTCGAGCAGGTTGGCCCTGATGTCGCCTCGCTTGCCCCGGGTGACCACGTCGTCACGCTCTTCTCGCCCCAGTGCGGTGAGTGCGTGCACTGCGTCGACCCGCGGACCAACCTCTGCATGGCGATCCGCGAGCAGCAAGGCAAGGGCTTCCTGCCCGACGGCACGACGCGGATCTCCCGCGAGGGCGACGGGATCCGCCACTTCATGGGCTGCTCTACCTTCGCCGAGTACACGGTGATGCCGGAGATCGCCCTCGCCAAGATCAATCCCGAGGCGCCCTTCGAGCACGCCTGCCTCTTTGCCTGCGGGCTCTCGACCGGCCTCGGCGCGGCGATCAACACCGCCGCGGTGAAGGCGGGCAGCACCTGTGTGATCTTCGGCGCCGGGATGGTCGGCCTCGGCGCGGTCGCCGGCTGCCGCCTGCAGGGCGCCGAGCGGATCGTCTGCGTCGACCTCTCGCCGGAGCGGCTCGAGTTGGCCCGCGGCCAGGGCGCCACCGACCTGCTCGTCGGAGGCGAGAGCGCGGTCGAGGAGATCCTCGAGATGACCGGCGGCTTCGGCGCCGACTACACCTTCGAGGCGACCGGCAACGTCGCCGTGATGCGCCAGGCGGTCGAAGCGGCGCGCATGGCCTGGGGCCTCTGCACGGTCGCCGGCGTGGCCGGCAAAGGGGAGACCCTCGACGTCGTCCCCCGCTTCCTGATCACCGGTCGCCGCATCGCCGGCTCCTCCTTCGGCGGCGTCAAGGGCCGCGATCAGGTCCCGTTGCTGATCGAGCGCGCGATGGCCGGCGAGATCGACGTCGACCCCTTCATCTCACACCGCATCAGCCTCGACGAAGTCAACCGCGGCTTCGAGCTGATGGAGGCCCAGGACGGCATCCGCAGCGTCATCCAATTCCACTAAGGGCTGGACAGCCGCCGCAATGTGGGTTCGCCGCTAGCGCTTAACGACGTTGTATATCTCGATCAACTCTGGCTCGCCGGCCTCGATTCCGACTTCAGCCAGAACGGGCATCAGCCGCTCGCCGAATGCCTCTAGCTTCTCTTGGGAGTCCCAGATCTCGCTGACTCGGAGGTTGCCATCGGTGCCGAAGCAGGCGTGATAGTCGAGTCCATCGGGTGGGAAGTCCCCTGCCTCTTCGAGCTTGCGGATGCTCTCGTCGTACTGCGCGGCCGTCAAGGACGCGGGGGTAAAGCGGATAAGGACACTCATTTGAGTTCCTCCTTGGTGGGTTCTGACCAGCGTAGCGGCGTCGAAGCGCTCAAACGACCGCAGCCAGCTCGCGGTCGATCTCGAGCAGGTAGGGCGCGACCTGGCCCTCGTAGTCGGCCTTGCGCTCGGCGGGCAGGTCCTTCCAGCCGGTCACCGAGCCGCGGCAGATGTCGGCGCCGCAGAGACAGCCGTCGGGAAAGTGCTCGACCGAGTAGTTGCGCATTGCGTAGTCGAAAGTGATCTCCTCGCCCTCGGCAATCGACTTGCGGGCGACGAAGTCACAGGCGCCGGTGGCGTTCAGTTCGACGCCACAGTTGGGGCTGCAGGAGTGGTTGACCTTGGGGTTGAGGCCGGCGTGCCGGGCCCACCGTGTGCGGCTCACCTGGGTCGCGTGCGAGTCGTTGCTGGCGACGTCGCCTTCGAGTACGCCGATCATCACCGTCTCACCGATTTCGAAGCCACGGGTGGCGCGAACACCACCGCCCTTGTCGCCTTCGGGAGTGCATAGCTCATAGCCGACAGGATCCAAGGGACCGCCTCTCAATTGTTTGCGCGCAGCGAAACTGCGCTCAGTGACCTTAGGCCATCGCCGTCAGGCGGGCCGATGGGCCATTCAGGCCGCGACCCAGCTCTTCGCCTCGTCGAGCTGGCCCAGGTCGAAGACCTCGACCTCGCCGGGGGTCATCCAGGCGAAGAGCTTGAAGGCCTTGCCGACCCACTCGACGTCGGTGACGATCGCCGAGCGTTTCCAGGCGGAGTGGTGTCCGAGGCCGAGGCCGAGCCCGGTTTTGAAGTCGTCGAACCAGGCCGCCGGCTCGAGCCCGTCGAAGTCGGTGAGCCTGAAGAGCATGCGGATCTCCCCGGCCTCCGCTGCCTCGCGCAGGGTCGGCTCGAGGACCTCGCGGTAGTCGCCCTGCGTCAGCTTGCCGGAAGCATCGAAGCCGATCGTCCCGGCTGGCATGTCCTCGATTCGCTCGACCATCTCGTCCCTTCTTGGTTGCTTGCGGCCTATCTTCTCAGTCGATCAGCCGCTTATAGACTGCCTGTCTTGAGCGTTAAAGCGCCGGGAAGGGCGTTGTCGAGCTTCGCCGCCGTGCTCGCCCTGGCGATGGTCGGTGCGCTGGCGGCGCCAGCGAGCGGGCTGGCCGGCACGATCGAAGGCTCGGTGATAGACGCGGTCAGCAAAGTTGGGATCGAGCAGGTCGAAGTTTGCGCCTACGAAGTCCCCGCGACCGAATTCCAGGCTTGCGAAGAAACCGATTCCGCCGGCGAGTACACGCTCTCGGGGCTTCCGGCGGCCTCCTTCAAGGTCGCCTTCTGGGGCAACTTCAACGGCCTCAACTACCTCAGCCAGTTCTATGCAGACAAGCCGTCCTTCGAGCTGGCCGACGAAATCGCGGTGGCCGCCGACGCCACCGTGGCGGACGTCGACGCGGAAATGCACGAGGGCGGGCAGATCGAAGGCTCGGTGATCGACGCCGTGAGCAAAGCTGGGATCGCGAACCTCTGGGCCTGTGCCGTCGAAGTGCCCGAGTTCGAAGCCGAAGGCTGCGGGCTGACCAATGCCTCCGGCGGGTACGCCATCGGCGGCCTTCCGACCGGCTCCTACATAGTCGAATTCGAAGGAAGCAGCGAAGGCCTCGACTACCAGACGCGGTATTTCGACGGCAAGTCGTCTTTCTGGCAGGGCGACGAGGTCTCGGTGATGGTCGGAGCGACGACCCCGGACATCGACGCGGAACTTCCTCTCGGCGCCCGGATCGAGGGCAGGGTCACCGATGCGTTCAGCGGCGCGGCGATCGAGGACGTCGGGGTCTGCGCGCTGGGCATGACCTCGCTGGGCCCCTGTGCGCTGACCAATGCGAACGGCGAGTACGCGCTTCGCGGTCTCGCAAGCGACTCTTACGTCATCGAATTCTGGGCCGAAGACCTCGGCTACCCGGTCGAGTTCTACGACGACAAGTCCTCGTTTGCCCTCGCCAACCCGGTCTCGGTCACGGCACCCGCCACGGTAACTGGGATCGACGGGCATCTGGGTGAGACGACCGGCGGCACGGTTCCTCCGTTGCTGCCCGTAACGCCTAGTAGCGCCACCCGCAAAGTCGTCCCCGCATCAAACCGCCTGCCGAGGCCACGTTGTCGCAAAGGCTTCCGGAAGATCAAAAAGCACGGCCGCAAGGTCTGCGTCAGGGCCAAGAAGCACCGCCGCGAGCACTCGCCCAAGCGGGCGAAACAGCCGCGCCCCTAGGCCTCAGACGATCTGCTGCACGGCCCAGCCGTTGCCGTCGGGGTCGCTGAAGAAGACGAAGCGGCCCCAGGGGAACTCCTGGACCTCGCCGACCTCGACGCCTCGCTCGAGCAGCTCGGCGCGGGCGGCGTCGGCGTCCTCGACGACGACCTGCAGGCCCTCGACTGAGCCAGGCGTGGCTTTGGTGACGCCCTTGCCGATAGTGATCGAGCAGGCCGAGCCCGGTGGTGTCAATTGCACGAAGCGGATCTCGTCGCTGACCGCGTGATCGTGGTCGGCGACGAAGCCGGCCTTCTCCGTGTAGAAGGCCTTGGCCCGGTCCACGTCTGAGACCGGCACCGCGACCAGCTCAAGCTTCATGTCCATCGCCATCTCCTTTTGTCGACTCCGTTCGACCCAATGATGCCGAAGGGTCGGCGGCCGCGGTTAGGGTCCCGTCGGTGATTAGGCGCCTTGCCGCAGGGGTCACCGGTCCGCGTGGCCGCTGGGTGACGATCGGGGTTTGGATCGTGCTCGGCGTCGCCGGCTTCGCCGCGCGCACTCAGATCGGCGAGGTGACCGCCGCCGGGCAGAGCAGCTTCCTGCCCGCGCACGCCGAGTCGACCCGGGCCGTCGACGCGCTGCAGAGCAACTTCAAGGGTGGCGACGACGTGCCGGTGCTGATCGTCTTCGATCGCGACGGTGGCCTCACCGCCGCCGACCTCGACGAGATCGGCAAGCTCGGCGAAGGGCTTGAACGGCTCGGTCTCGCCGGGGCGACGCCGGTCCTGGCGCCGTTCTCCGGCGAGACGAGGCGACCACTCGGGGAAGTGGCGAGGATCGCCCACGGCATCGGGCCGATCTCCCGCGACGGGGAAGCGGCGCTGGTCGCCCTGGCGATCGACGCCAACGACCGCGGCGCGATTGCCGAGGGCGTCGAGAAGATCCGCCACTACCTGGCCAAGCACCGGCCGGCGGGCCTGCGCTCCTACGTCACCGGTCCCGGCGGCATGGCGGCCGATCTCGAGCAGGTCGCCGACGAGGCGGCCAAGACCCTGCTGATCGCGACCCTCGGCCTGGTCCTGGTACTGCTGCTCATCGTCTATCGAGCGCCGATCCTGGCGCTGATGCCGCTGCTCGCCGTCGGCATCGCCTACCTGGTCACGATCGGCGTCGCCTACCTGCTGATCGAGGCCGGCGCGATCACGGTCAACGCCGAGGGCACGATGCTGCTGCTCGTCCTCATCTTCGGCGCCGGCACCGACTACTCGCTGCTGCTCATCCACCGCTACCGCGAGGAGCTCGATCGCGGCTCGCCGCCGCCGGCGGCGCTGCCGAAAGCGCTGGTCGAGAGCGTGCCGGCGATCGCCGCCTCGGCCGGCACGGTGATCGCCGCGATGCTGGTCCTGCTGCTCGCCGAGCTCGAGTCGACCCACTGGCTCGGCCCGGTCCTCGCGATCGGGATCGCGGTGATGCTCGCCGCGGCACTGACCCTGCTGCCGGCCGTCCTCTCGCTGCTCGGCGGCCGGGCCTTCTGGCCCTCACGCCGCCTCGGAGAGGCGCAGGAGAATCGCCGCTGGGCGCAGGTCGCGGGCTTCGTCCGCCGTCGCCCGCGGTCGATCGTCCTTGCCGTTTCCGCCGTTCTGGTCGTGCTCGCGCTGGGCAACTTCGTCAGCCACGGCACGCTCGGCTTCGGCCAGGGGGAAACGCACCCGACCGAATCCAGCCGCGGCAACGAAGTCCTCGCCGAGCACTTCCCGCCCGGCCTGGGATCGCCCTTGACCGCGGTCGTCGGGCTCGGCCAGGTGGAGAAGGCGATCGGGGTGCTGGAGGAGCTGCCCTCGGTCAAGCTCGCCCTGCCGATCCCGCCGTCGGCCGTCTCCGACGAGGCCGCCGTGGCGATTGTCCTGCGCGGCGACCCCTACTCGGCGGAAGCGGCCGATCTGGTCGAGGGGATCCGAGACAAGCTCCAGGAGGTCGCGCCGAGCGCCCTCGTCGGCGGCATCCCGGCCGAGAACTACGACGTCGAGCAGGCCAACAG
>Ga0164241_10002789_pt1 | contig 18400 bp, 13 predicted proteins | sample OricomyardsoilBY_FD_108780 | JGI IMG/M metagenome (GOLD analysis project Ga0164241, IMG submission 108780) | Backyard soil microbial communities from Emeryville, California, USA - Original compost - Back yard soil (BY) | ecosystem: Environmental > Terrestrial > Soil > Unclassified | place: USA...
CGAGCACGCCCGCGCGGATCGCCTCGTGGGCGCGCCCGGCCCTGGCCTCGGCCTGAAGGGCGCGCTGCTGCCAGGCGGCGTCGCCGGCGTTTTCCGGCAAGGCAACCTGTGGAGGAGCCGTGCCGGCGGGAAGCAGCGCAATGGGCGCGGGCGACAGCGTAGTGGGGCGGGTACGGAGTTTCCAGAGGATGCCGAGGAGCAGCAGAAAAACGCCGCCGAGGCCGCCGATCATGATGGGAACCAGCGCCAGTGAATCCCGGGCGGGGGGCGTGGTCGAGGCGGCGGCGGTAGCGCGCTCTTGTTGGAGCTGGTTTTGCAGCGTGCCGATGAGGCTTTTCTCGCGCAGCGCCGCGAGAGCGGCGAGGGCTTTGGAGTCGATGACCTGGCCCTTGCGGACGATGGGTTCGGCGGCGTCGTAGGAGTCGTTGGCGGTGACGCCGTCGAGCCGGCGGGCGCGGAGGATTTCGGTCGCTTCGGGATCGGGCAGGGCGTTGGCGCGAACGAAGGAGGCGGCAAATTTGCCGAGCGACTGCTCCCCGGCGGGAAAGCTGGTTTCGACGAGGCGGCGCGCGCGCCAGAGGCTGGTGATCTTGCTGCCGGAAATGGCCGGGCCGGGCGTATCGAGATCGCGGAGACCGGGAGGCATGGTGAGTTGTTTCACCTCGACGAGCCGGATGGCCTGGCGGGCGGGCAGAGGGCTGCCGGATTTGCTGTCCACGATCACCTGGCTCATCACCTCGCGGATCGGATCGAGGAGGCTCTTGACGAAGGGCGCGTCGCTGGCGGCGCGGGTCCACAGCGGGGTGAGTTTATCGAAGGGAAAATCCTTCGGGACTTCGCGGGCGACCTGGGCGAGCGCAGTGGTGTACGCGGGGGAGCCGATATCGGCATCGGTCGGGGCACGGCCGAGGAGGCCCTCCTGGAGGCGGTCGAGGAAATTTTTTCGCGCGAGGGCGAGGGTGTTGCGGAGAGAGACCTCGACCTCGTCCACCGCGCGCGGGGAGTGGCGGACGATGAAGGGGACTTGTTTCGAGATGTTTTGTTTAAGCGCGTCGGTGGCTTGCGCATTCACGACGAGCAAGGGCACGGGCGTGACGATCTCTTCGGTAGCGATGTCGCCGAGCGCGTAGTTGGCGGTCGCGGCGGGGACGGCGGGGACGGTGGGCGCGAGTGCCAGAGACGCGGTGAGAACGAAGGCTGCAAAGCGGGAGCGAGGCGTCGTCATGGGAAGCGCGGCATCGAAACGCCGGGAGCGGGATTGCCCAACCGGTTTGACGCGAGGAAGAGAAAAGCGGCGCGGGCTTATTGCGGGCAAGCGCTTATTGAGATCGAAGAACGGGTGGACGCCGGCGTGCGATTTTGGCGGAGAGCGGCGGGGCCAGTGGTGTGTCTCGTGTCCTTGAGATTGCGCACCGGGGAACAGCTGGAGCGGAGTGGGGATTGAGCGTAGATTCGAGCCGTGGCCGGCGGGCCGCCGGCCACCACACGCGGGCCGCGTGTGCTCCCCGGACCGTCGGAAACGCGGACGTCGGAGACCTGGCGTTGGAAACCGGACGTCGGAAACCGTTGGAAACGGGACGTTGGAACCGGAGCGTCGGAATTCGGATGCCGGACTCCGGGCCGTCGAGCCTCGGAATGGCGGGCGCGGTGTATCCGCGCGGCAATCACTCCGGAGGGCGCTGGTCGCGATCCGACGTGCGCAGGACGCGCCAGATACACCAAAGGAAGAGCGCGGTGACTGAGCCGACCGAAAGGATGAGATTGATCCAGCCTCCAAGGGTCATGGGGAAGGGTGTTTAGTTTTTGTCGGATTCGACGGGCGGATGGGCGGCCCAGTTTTTTCCGGCGAGATAGGCGAGGATGCAGGTGAAGGCGATCATCAGGCCGATGAAGGCAACGCTGAGGCGGGCGACTTTGTCGGGCGACGGACCGATGAGATCGCGGATGTAGCCGGAGCTGGTCGGCTCGAAGTGCGCTGCTTCGCCGAAGGAGAAATTCCAGCCGAAGACGTTTTTCAAAACGAAGAGACCGAAGATCGTGATGAGGAAGGCGGGCGTGAGGTATTTGATGATTGGTTTGAAGAACGACGGTGCGCGCACGGCGGAGCCCTCGTGCATGAGAGCCCAGCCTTTTTCGATGCCGACGACCCAGCCGAAGACGATGATGAGGATCGTGGCCTGGATGAAGATGAGCATCGTGCCGACCCAGAAATCGATCGTGTCGAGCGCCTTCAAATCCTTCGAGTAGTACCAGACGAAGGACGTGCCAATGGCGGTGACGATGGCGAGGAGGGCGACGGCGGATTTGCGTTTCAGGCGAAGACCTTCTTCGAGAAATGCGAGGCCGGGCTGGAGCATGGAGAGGGAGCTCGTGATGGCGGCGAGGAAGAGCAGCAGGAAAAAAATCGTGGCGAAGACCGGGCCGGCGGGCATGCGGGCGAAGACCTCGGGAAGGACGTGGAAGCCGAGCCCGAAGGTGCCCTGGCCGATGATGCCGGCGGCACCGAGAAAGAGAAATGCCGCGGGCACGGTGATAAGGCCGCCGAGGCCGACCTCGCAGAACTCGTTGGCGGCGGAAGCGGTGAGGCCGCTCAGGACGACGTCGTCTTTTTTTGTCAGATAACTTGAATACGTGATGATCACGCCGAAGCCGACGGAGAGGGAGAAGAAGATCTGGCCGGCGGCGGCGAGCCAGAGCTGGGGATTTTTCAAGCCGGTGAAGATGTCGCCGGGATTCCACATAAAGCCGAGGGCGGTGAGGACGTTTTGATCGGGGCGGGCCGGGTCGGGCGTGCCCAGAGTGAGGACGCGGGCGAGGACGATCAGCGCGATGAGGATCAAGGCGGGCATCGCATATTTGCAGACGGTTTCGATGCCTTTGGAGATGCCGCGATAGATGAAGTGGAAGTTGATCGCGTACACGAGCAGCACGAAAATACCGACGTCGCCGAGGCCGAAGTGGATGGCGATGCCGTCGGATCCGGCGCCGGTGTAGTGGTTGAAAAACTCGCCGTAGTTCATGCCCGCGATGGAGAGTTTTCCGGTGGCGGCGTTGAGCGCGTAGCCGAGGCACCAAGCCTCGATGTACACGTAGTACATGTAGATCACGACGGGGATGATGAAGCCGATCACGCCGAGGTATTTCGCGTAGGGCTTTTTCAACACCGCGTGGAAAATGCCGGGCGAAGAGCGGAAGCCGAGACTGCCGCCGTGCCGGCCGAGCGTCCACTCCGCCCAGCTGATGGGAATGCCGATGATCAGCAGCGAAATGAAGTACGCGATCATGAAGGCACCGCCGCCGTATTGAGCGGCGAGACCGGGGAAGCGAAGAAAGTTACCGAGACCGACGGCGCTGCCGGCGACAGCGAGGATGACGCCGAGGCGCGAGGACCAAACCTCTTTGGGGGCGGACATGGGTCCGGGTTAGCAACGGCGTTGCCAACTGCAATGGGGATTTTGCGGGGGAGCTGTGCTGGAAAGGCCAGGGGCGAGGGGCGGAGGGCGGAGAAAGAGAAAGACGGGGTGCGAGAACGAGTAGGAGTAGGAGAACGAGAACGATGCGGAGAGGGGGAAAACATGCTGTTGCCACGGGGCGGGGCGGTGCTGACGTTCGCGGCGCGTTGAATCTCATCGATCGTCATATCCTGCGCGAATGGCTGGCTATCTTCGGGCTCGTCCTGGCGGTGACCGTCGGGCTGTTGCTGATCCAGACGATGTACGATGACTTCGATGATCTGACCAAATACGCCGCGGCCGTGACGGACATGATCATTTATTTCGCGATCAAGGTGCCGAGCTTCCTCGCGCTGATTTTGCCGGTGATCTTCATGGTGTCTTCGCTGTACGCACTCGGACAGTTGCACCGGAACAATGAGATCACGGCGCTGCGGGCGGCGGGGATGGGCATCATCCGCATCACGCGGTCGCTGTGGGTCGCCGCCATTATTTTGTGCGGCGCGATGTGGACGCTGAATGCGAGCGTGGTGCCGTGGTCGGTGGAGGCGTCGTCGTCGTTGCTCGGGTATTTGAAATTCAAACACGAGACGGCAACCTCGGTCGACAGCCGTGATGCGGGGCTTTCGCGGGTGGTGACGTTCGACAATCAGCGGCAGGGGCGGATGTGGTTTATGAACCGCTACAACGTCTATGGGCGGCGCGGTTATGGCGTGACGGTGTCGGAACTGGACACGCTGCGGCGGGAAAAAATCCGCCTCTATGCGGCGGAGGCGAAATTCGATGAGGCGCAGGGGAGCTGGACCTTTTACCGGGGGCGGGAGACGTGGTTCGATCCGGCGACGGGCGACGTGATCAGCAGCCGGCCGTTCGAGGAAAAATCGCTGCCGTATTACACGGAGCAGCCGGATCTGATGCTGGTGTTCGATGTGAAGCCGAACGATCTCTCGTTTTTCCAACTGCGGCGAATCATCGATTATTTCACGGTGGAGGAGAATCCGAAGGTCACGATTTATGCGGTGCGTTATTTCGGTCTGCTGGCGGACACGCTGGCGCCGCTGATCGTGATCGCGCTGGCGATCCCGTTTGCGACGACGGGCGTGCGGGTGAATCCGGCGGTGGGCGTGTCGAAGGCGCTGGGGCTATTTCTGCTCTATTTCCTGCTGCTGAAAATTGCCAACGCGCTCGGTGTTCGCGGGACGCTCGATCCGTTGACCGCGGCGTGTGTGCCGAGTGTCGCGATGCTGGCGCTCGGCGGCTGGTTCTCGCTGCGGGTGCGGTGAGCTGGAGGTGTTTCCCGAGGAGGCCGAAGGACGTCGGGCGCGGCGAGGATTACGTCGCGGGCTGGGTTTTCGGCGTCGCGTGCGCGGCGGGTTCTTCGCCTTGCGGATTATAGCTGACGCGCGAGTGGAGCATGTTGAGCAGCGTGAAGGTGAAGCTGCTCTTGATCTTGGTGAGCTCCTCGAAAGTGACGGGCGCCTCATCGAGCTGGCCGTCCTCGATGCGGTCTTTGAAGATCTGGTCGATTAATTCGCCGAGATGCTGCGGCGTGACCTTGCGGAGGGAGCGCGAGGCGGCTTCGACGCCGTCGGCGAGGTGGATGATGGCGCTCTCTTTAAACTGCGGGCGCGGGCCGTCGTAGCGGTAAGTGGTTTCACACACGCGGGCGGGTTCGAGGCCGGGCAGGGAGTTGAACGGGCTGCGTGTATCGGCGGCGGCGTTACGCGCGGCGTTGCTGGCGGGCGGGCGTTTGTCGCCGAGGGCGCGCTGGAAAAAATACCGGATCAGCGACGTGCCGTGATGTTGTTTGATGACGTCGATGATGGCGCGCGGCAGCTTGTGTTTCACCGCCATGTCCACGCCGTCTTTCACGTGGGCCTTGATGATGAGGGCGGAGAGCGACGGGTTATTTTCGTCGTGAGGGTTGGCGCGGTCGCGCTGGTTCTCGGTGAAGTATTCAGGTTTCTTCGTCTTGCCGATGTCGTGGAAAAGGGCGCATACGCGGGCGAGGAGCGGGTTGGCACCGATGGCGTTGGCAGCGTTTTCCGAAAGCTGGGCGACGATGAGGGAGTGGTGATATGTGCCGGGCGCTTCCATCTGCATGAGTCGGAGCAGCGGATGGTTGAAGTCGGTCAGCTCGAGCAGGGTGATGTCCGTCGTGCGCTTGAAAAGTCCTTCGATGACGGGGAGCACGCCGGCGACAATGACGCCGGTGAGGATGCCGGTGCCGAGGCCGGCGAGCATTTGTTTCGGGATGAGGTGGGGCGCGCTGAGGAAGGAGAACTGGTCGATGATGCCGATCAGCGCGGCGAAGATGGCGACGATCAAACCGCCATAAGCGGCGGCGCGGACGACGTCTCCGCGGCGGCGGACCTGGCGGCAGCAGAAGATGCCGACCATCGAGGCGAGGAAGGTGATGACGAGGATGTCGAGCCGGTTGCCGTAGATGACGCTCGTGAAAATCGAGATGAACAGCGCCATGAAAATGGCCGAGCCGGCGTCGATGAGGATGGCGACGATGAGGGGCGCGAGCGCGGTGGGCGCGATGTAGGGAAGGATCGCGGCGGCGGTGGGATTTTGGACGAAGTACGAAAGCTCGCCGAACCAGTAAGTGAGGCGGACGAGGGCGAGATTGCTGATGACGACGAGAGCGAGCAGGCCGAGGCGACCGTTGCTTTGAAGGGTCTCACGATCTTCGAGGCGGATGTAGACGGCGCTGGCCACGAGCATGGCGAGCACGAGAAGGATGCGGCCGAAAAGCTGGAGACCCTCCTCGACGCGGGTCTTCTCGTTTTTAAGGAGAAAATTCCGCTGCGCCTCGAGCATTTCGAACTGCTCGGCCGTCACGCGCGTGCCGGGCTCGATGATGGTTTGTCCTTCGTTGACGGATACGACGACGGGCTGGAGTTCTTGAAGCGCCTGTTCCTGCAAACGCATGCTGGCGGCGGCGTCGAAGGAGACGTTGGGGACGAGTCCGTTCCGGAAGAGGCGGAAGAGCGCGAGAGAGACATCGCGGCCGACGCCCTCGGCGGTGAGGTTGATGCGCAGGAAGGTGAGCGCTTCCTCCATGGTTTGCACGGGGCGCTGGATGACGTCGCCATTGGGGCGGGTTATCTGGAAGATCGTGACGGAGCCGGGTGTCGCGATGCCGCCCGAAAGACGACCGTCCTGAATGCCTTCTTGATAGAGATCGCGGAGGGCGAGGAGCCCTTCCTCGACGAGCTTGAAGCGCGTTTTCGCATCGGTCGAGGTGATGAGGGTGAACACGTCGTCGACGCTCGCGCGGTACGGACCTTTGGCGTCGAAGCCCTCGACGATGGGCGTGAGCGCGGAGCGGCGGCTATCGATCGGATCGGAGTCGGGATGAGTTTTTTCGAATGCTTCCAGCTGCGTGAGCAACTCGCGGACGTGGGCCTGAAAACGCTGAAGGTGGCTGAAATCGAGCTGATAAACGCGGGGGACGCGGGTGCGGGCCTGCTCGCGATTGATGCGGGTTTTTTCCGCGCTCTCATAAGTGAATGGAGCGCTGGCGGTGATGCGGATGGTCGAAAGCTGGTTGGGCAGGACCGGGAGGTTCAGCGTGTTGATGCCGACGAAGCTGATCAGCACGATGGCGGCGACCGTCGCCACGAAGATCAGCACGGTGATCAGCTGGCTGGTCTCCAAAAATTCGACGGTGCCGGAGACATCGGCCGTCTTTCTCATGCGAAGCGGCCGACTGGCACCACCTGGCAGGGCTTTTAATTTATCGATGAGAGACATATCGCATGCGTCGGAGCGCAAAAAACGAAGACGGCAGGCTGAGTGAGGGCGAGCGACTGTGCGAGGGCTTATTTTAGGGGTAAGAAGGGGGGATGGAGAGCGGCGCGGGTGGGAAGGAGCGGAAGAGGGCAGCGGATGGAGGGTAGGGCGGAATTTTGGACAAGATTAAGAGGATGAACAGGATTGGAGGAGCGGGGCGGGGGATTTTTTTAACTGCGAATGGACGCTAATGGACGCGAATGTTTCGAGGGGCGGAGACGCTCAACGCTGAACGTTTAACGCTGAACGCTCAAGTGAGGGGCGGAGGAGAAGGGGCACGGGTATGAGAACGAGAACGATTTCGGAGGCGCGGTGGATCGCGTCGAAGCGGGGTGAGAACACCGCTCGTACATCGGAAATCGGAGCCACACGCGATCGCTCGAGGCGGCGCGGAGCGAGCTCCCGCGCTACGACGGAGCGGATTCGCCCATGGGGTTTTTATACCGTTCGTAGGCTTCGATGATTTTGAGGACGAGCGGATGGCGCACCACGTCGGCGCCGCTGAATTGGTGAAACTCGACACCGGGAATGCCGGTGAGGATGCGGCTGACTTCGAGCAGACCGGATTGTTTGGCGCGCGGCAGATCGATTTGGGTGACATCGCCGGTGACGACCATGCGCGAGTCTTCGCCGAGGCGGGTGAGAAACATCATCATCTGCTCAGGCGTGGTGTTTTGCGCCTCGTCGAGCACGACGAAGGCGTGGCTTAGCGTGCGGCCGCGCATGTAGGCGAGCGGGGCGATTTCAATGATGCCCTTTTCGGTGAGGCGGGCGATGTCCTCGGCGTCGAGCATGTCCTGCAGCGCGTCGTATAGCGGACGCAGATACGGAAGGATTTTTTCGCGCAGATCGCCGGGGAGGAAGCCGAGGGTTTCGCCGGCTTCGACGGCGGGGCGGGTGAGGATGATGCGCTCGACCTCGTTTTTGAGCAGCGCGGAAACGGCGGCGGCCATGGCGAGGTAGGTCTTGCCGGTGCCGGCGGGACCGATGCCGAAGACGACGGGGTTTTGAAGAATCGACTGCAAATAGAGTTTTTGGCCGAGGGTCTTGGGGACGATTTTTTTGCGATTGGTGGCGATGACGAGGGGCTGGCCGAAAAGGGCGCGGAGCTGTTCGGATTCGCCGCGGGCGATGGCTTCGACGAAGCGGTGAAAATCGGGCGTGCGGATGGAAACGCCTTGGGAGCGGGCATCGTTGAGGAAGTGGAAAAGCGATTCGACGCGGGCGACGGCTTCGGCCGGGCCGTCGATTTTCAGCCAGTCGTCGCGGGTGACGAGGCGCGCGCCGAGGTGCTTTTCTGCGTACGCGAGATTTTCCTCACGACCGCCGATGAGCTGCTGGAGATGACGCGGACTGGGAAAATGGAGGGTTTGGGAGGCGGGCATGAAGGAGTGGGAAAATGGTCAATGACCAGTGACCAGTGACCAATGACCGGTGACCAATGACCAGTGAACAATGACCAGGCGCAGGCGTGGGGCGACGGTTAGAGGGCGTGGACGGAGAGATCAGATCATTGGTCATTAATCATTGGTCACTGGTCATTCTCGCGGCCGCCGCAGTGAGCCGTTCCCAGGTCGCGTCGAGGGATTGGGGGAGGATGCGGGTCTGGCCCAGGACGGGCATGAAATTATTGTCGCCGTTCCAGCGCGGGACGAGGTGGCCGTGGAGGTGGGCGATGCTGCCACCGGAGGCGGCGCCGAGATTGAAGCCGATGTTCACGCCGTCGGGTTTGAGGGCGAGGCGGAGGAGGCGTTTGCCGGTGGTGATGATCTGGAAGAGGTCGGCGTTTTCCTCGGGCGTGAGTTCTTCGAGATCGATGACTTCGCGAAACGGAATGGCGAGGAGGTGGCCGGGATTGTACGGAAAACGGTTGAGCATGAGGTACGACAGCGGACTGCGGTACACGATGAGAGCTGCGCGATCGTCGCCCAAGGCGGGCAATTCGGTGAAGGGGCGTTTCACGGCCGGGAAACGCGGCGCCTCGATATATTCCATGCGCCAGTAGGCGTGAAGCTGCTCCATAGGGATTGGCAAAGTGGGCGCAGGAAAAGGGTGCGCGCGGGGAAAGTCAAAGACCGCAAAACGGCGCGATCTCCCCTTTTCCCGGGAGTGTTTTGAGGGTTTGCCGGATGAGGTGGCGGCGAACGGTTCGCGAAGGCGCGGGTCGGTGTCGGGAAACCCGCTCGCCCTTATGTCCACCCGCAACGGTTTCTTCCGCAATCAAGGTCTCACCCTGACAATGCTGGGCTTGTTCCTGGTCTTTTGGGCCGGGCAGACGCTCACGGGGCGCCACGAGTTCAACGACGATCGCGAGAAACGGGGACAACCGGCGTTATCGCTTTCTGGATACGTGAGGAGCGCGCATTTCGTGGAGGCGACGGCGGAGAACTGGGAGAGCGAGTTTTTCCAGATGTTCGTCTATATCTTCGCGACCGCGTTTCTCTATCAAAAGGGTTCGGCGGAATCGAAGGACCCGCGCAAGAAGCATGTCCATCACATCGATAAAAGCGGGACGCTCGGGCCCGACGCGCCCTGGCCGGCGCGACGCGGAGGCTGGGTCCTTTATGTGTACGAGCATTCGCTGTCGCTCGCGTTTCTCGTGATGTTCCTGATCGCGTTTGCGCTGCACATCTGGGGCGGGGAAAAAAATTACAACCAGGAGTTGGTGGCGGATGGAAAAACGCCGCTCACGGTGATGGGGTATTTGGGATCGTCACGGTTCTGGTTCGAGTCGTTCCAGAACTGGCAGAGCGAGTTTCTGTCGATCGCGGCGATGGTGGTGCTCAGTATTTTTCTGCGCGAACGAAACTCGTCGGAGTCGAAGGAAGTGGAAACGCCGCACTCGGAAAACGAAGAAGACTAAGCGACTGCATGTTGCAGCGGGGCGGGTTTGACGCGGTTTGCAGAACGCCCTGTCGCGGGGCGCAGGGGCTGACACCACCCACGCGTTTGGGTGAGTTTTTCATTGGTGACAAACAAGTTAACGGAGCTCTTGCGCGAGGCCGCGGGATGCTGGCACGTCGTGAGCGAGTAGAGGCGGCGCTTGCGGCCGGGTAGCGGCGCAAGTCTTCCACGTCCCGTACCCACATCCTGGGTACGGGGTGAAAATCGAACCCTCCAAAAACACATCACCATGTCTTCCCTTCAATCCCTTGAGGACCTCCTCGCCGACGAAATCAAAGATCTTTATAACGCGGAAACGCAGCTGACCAAGGCCCTGCCAAAGATGGCGAAGGCGGCGTCGAACCCCGATTTGAAACAGGGTTTTCTCGATCACCTCGAAGAAACGAAAGGCCATGTCGAGCGACTCGCGAAGGCGTTCAAGCTGCTCGATCTTCCGGTGAAAGGGAAAACCTGCCACGCGATGAAAGGCTTGATTGAAGAAGGCGCGGAGGCGATCGAGACCGATGCGCCCGATGCGGTTCGCGACGCGCAATTGATCGGTGCGGCTCAACGCGTGGAGCACTACGAAATGGCCGCCTATGGAACCGCGCGTGCCTTTGCGGAGGCGTTGGGCGAAAACAAGGTCGTCCAGTTACTTCAGGACACGCTCGATGAGGAGGGCGCGACGAACAAAAAGCTCACGGCGCTCTCGAAAAAGGTGAATGCCGAAGCCCTCGCGTCTTCTGAGGCCTGAGCTGGCGATTTTCACTCTCTCATCACGGCGCCGGCGTTTTCGTCGGCGCCGTGAGATTTTAATCATCCCTCGTTTTCATGAAAAAAACCGCCTCTCGTAAACGCGGTGGTCCGCGTTCGTCTCTTCCGCAGATGAAAGCCGAGCCGATGCCGCCTTTCGCGGTGCAACGCCAGCGGTCGCCGGGACTCGAGAGCAAACTGGATCCGTTGCCGCGCTGGCAGGCGACGCGTTACCGGCCGGCGGGAAAGCTCGAGGACAAGGTCGCGTTAATCACGGGCGGGGATTCAGGGATCGGCCGGGCGGTGGCGTTTTTGTACGCGCGCGAAGGCGCCGATGTGGCGATCGTTTATTTGCCGCAGGAACAGAGCGACGCGGAGCAGACGAAGCAATCGGTGGAGGCGGTGGGACGGCGCTGTCTGTTGCTCGCCGCGGATCTCAGCCGCGAAGCGGCGTGCAAGGACGTGGTGGAGAAGACGGTGAAATTTTTTGGCAAGCTGGACATCCTGGTTTCGAACGCGGCGTATCAGGCGCGCAAGGACACGCTGGAGGACGTGACGGCGGAGGAGTTTGATCACACGTTTAAGACCAACATCTACGCGTATTTTCATCTCGTGAAAGCGTCGCTGCCGCATCTGCAACCGGGATCGGCGATCATCGCGACGAGTTCGGAGACCGGCATTTTGGGCGCGTCAAAACTGCCTGATTATTCGTCGACAAAAGGAGCGATCAACGCGTTCACGAAAACGCTCGCGATGGATCTTATCGAACGAGGGATTCGCGTGAACGCAGTCGCGCCCGGTCCGGTTTGGACGCCGCTGAATCCGTCGGACAAAGGTGCCTCGGGGAAGAAGGTCGCGAAGTTCGGCGGCAGTTCGCCGATGGGCCGTCCGGCGCAGCCGGAGGAGCTCGCGCCCTCGTATGTGTTTCTCGCGTCGGATGCGGACTCGTCCTACATCACGGGCATCGTGCTTCAAGTGATGGGCGGCGAAACGAGCGGGGGATAAATCATCGGAGTGTTACCCTTTCGATTTGTGTCCGGCGGGACGATGTACACGTCGCACGAGACGCGTGCGCTCGCCGGAAAAACCTTCGGACGGGGGGAGGTGAGGGGTGGTTTGCGCAGCCCGACTCGAGTCGAGAGGGGAATGCGCTAGTCGTCCACGCCCACGGGCAAAGGGAGTTTTTCCAGATTTTCCTCGGCGGGGCCGGAGATGACTTCACCGGTGGCGCGAAAGCGGGAGCCATGGCACGGGCAATCCCACGTGTGCTCGGCGTCGTTCCAACCGACGATGCATTGGAGATGCGGGCACACGGGCGAGCAGAGGGAAACTTTGCCCGCGCGATCGCGGTACGCGGCGACCTTTTTCCCGTCGAGGTTGAGGATTTTTCCCTCGCTGCGTTTGAGCGAGCGCAACGAATGGCCGTCGGCGGATCCGAGCCAGTCGCGGAGCAGGTAGAAGGGATAATCTTTATTCTCCTTCACGTAATCCACGAGGTCCCGCAGGCCGGGTTTGCGATGCACGTTGAAGAGAGCGGTCCACGGATTTTTCCGCGCGACGATCGCATCGAGGGCCATCATCGCGCCGAGCGTGCCGAAGGTCATGCCGTTGCCGGAGAAGCCGGTGGCCATGAATTGATCCACGGTGACGTTGCCGATGAACGGCAGTCCGTCGTTCGTCTCGATGACCTGGCCGGACCAGTGGCGATCGGCCCGCACGCCGGGGAAAATTTCGTTGAAGCGTTGTTGGAGGCGATAAAAAGCGTCGGAGGTGTTTTCCGCCTGGCCGGTTTTGTGGTCCTCGCCGCCGAAGATCGCGAGGTCGTGGCCGCGGCGGTGTTCGACGCGGAGATAATGATACGGACGATTCGTATCCCAGAAGGCGGCCTCGATATTACCGGCGGGAATTTTGGCGGAGAGCGCGTAGCTCGTGTAGAGCGCGAGGCGGCTTTGGAAAAGCATCGCCGCGAGCGAGCCGGTCGCGCCTTGGAGCGGGTTGTGCGTGGCCATGATGACCTGCTGGCAATGCACGGAAAAAGCGCCGGCTTTCACGACGAGCGGCTTGTCCTGCACATCGTCCACCGCGGTCTGCTCGAAAACGTGCGAGCCCTTTCCACCGAACGAACGCACGAGGGCGGCGAGGTATTTGCGCGGGTGAAAAATGGCCTGATGCGGGAAGCGCACGCCCGGGCCGTTGAAGAGCGGCGTGGATTCCACGAAGTCGGCCCGGATGCTCAGGTCGCGCGCGGCGACGGCTTCTTGTTTCAATTCGGAGAGGACGGCGGCGGGCGGTTGCGCGCCGGGCGAATGAAGATAGCCGGGGAGCCACTTGAAGTCGCATGCGATGTCTTCGGAGCGGATGTTGGCGACGATCTGATCGATGGCGGCGCCGCCGGCGTCCCACACGGCGCGCGCGGTTTCGGGTCCGAACGCGTCGATGCTTTCAAAGAGGCGGCGGTCGGTGACGGAGGTGAGATGCGCGGTGGTGAGGCCTGTATCCATTCTTGCGAGACGGCCCCGCTCGATCAGCGCGAAGTTCAGGCCGGCTTTTTTGCAGAGGAAAGCGGCGGTGATGCCGGTGATGCCGCCACCGACGATGACGACGTCGACCGTGAGATCTTTTCCAAGCTTGGGGAAACGGGGGAGTGAGCCGGAATCGATCCAATGCGAAGACGTGTCCATGTCTTGTGGATAACAGCCGTCGCGCCCACTGGTTCCCGACGGATTCCTTCCTGCAAACGGCAGGCGTGCGGCGGGTTCACCGCGTGGCAGCGGAGAGCGCGGATTGCCGCGGAATCGTCCCGACTTCTACGAGACGAGTCTGGCGGTATCGCTCGAGTAATTGATGAAGGTTTCCTGCGCGGCGGCGTGTATGTCGCCGAGGCGTACCTGAAGATCGTCCAAATACTCGTGCAAGCCGTCGGCGATCGCGGCGCGCGTGAGGGTGTTTCCCAAGTGCTCACGCAGCGAGGCGATCAAGCGGGAGGCGGGATTGTCCGCGAGGTGCGGGGCCTCGGCGGTGATCTGAGCGAGCGCGAAGGCCATTTCGTTGAGCGAAAATAAAATGCTGCGGGGGAAAAAGCGGTCGTGGACGAGGTAATCGACGGCGCGCTCAAGACTGAGCTGGCCGCGGCGACTTTTTCGAAACGCCTCGAAGGCGGAACAAGAACGCAGCACGGAAGCCCATTGCACCATGTCGAGGGCGGAGCCGACCGCGCCGCGGTCGGGGAGAAGCATGTAATATTTCACATCGAGGATGCGCGACGTGTTGTCGGCGCGTTCGAGGAAACGGCCGAGTTCGAAGAACCACCACATCTGCGTGCGTGGTATCATGGATTCGGCTACGCCGTAGAAAAGCTGGATGCCGCCCTTCAGTGCGCGGAGATATTCCGTCGAGCCGAGCTGCGCGTAGCGGGCATAGTCGTCCTCCTTCAAGCGGAGATAGAACGTGTTGAGCTCCTCCCAGACCTCGCTCGCGAGCTGGTCGCGGATGCAGCGGGCGTTTTCCCGCGCGGAGGCGACGCAGGAGACGACCGAGCTGGGATTCTCGCGGTTGAACAACGCGAAATCGACGACGGCGCGCTCGGTGACCTCGTCGCCGTAGAACTTGTGGAAAAGATCGTCTCCACCGCACACATACACGAGCGGTTCCCACGAGCGCGGATCGTCCGCGGCCTGACGGCTCTGGAGATCGAGCACGAGCTGGGCGTTGACGTCGAGCAGGCGGGCGGCGTTCTCGGCGCGCTCGAGATAGCGGGCGATCCAGTAGGTGAGGTTGGCGACGCGGCTCAGCATGATGGGAGGCGGTGGAGTGTTCGACGGCTAGGTTCGGAAGCGGAGTGGGTCACAGAGGACACGGAGCGCCGACACGGAGGGCACAGGAGAGACGCAGGTATGCAGGGTCGAGGCGGTGACTGGTGTTGGGTTCTTTCTTCCTTCTTCTTTCTCTTACTCTTGCTCGTTCGTCAGGAGGCTTGGGGATTTGAGCGTTAGAGTGGCCCGAGAACGGAGGAAGAAAGATTTAGAGAAAGAGGAAAGAGAAAGAGCGGAGGACTGGGATTTGCGGAGTCGCTAGACCAGCACTTTCTCCGGCAGAGGCGACTGCGACTGCGTTTGGGTTTGGAAGGGCGCGGTGGTTTCGTCGGCGAGGACCCAGGTGTCTTTTGAGCCGCCGCCTTGCGAGGAGTTGACGACCAGCGAGCCTTTGCGAAGGGCCACGCGGGTGAGGCCGCCGGGCATGATTTTGATTTTCTCGCCGTTGAGAATGTACGGGCGCAGATCGATGTGGCGCCCCTCGATGCTGTCGCCACAAACGCTCGGACAACGCGACAGGCCGATGGTGGGCTGGGCGATGAAGTTGCGCGGGTTGTCGATGATCTTCGCACGGAATTCCTCGATCTGCGCGGTCGTGCTGTGCGGGCCGACCAACATGCCATAGCCGCCGGCTTCGTTGACGCTTTTCACGACGAGCTTCGGCAGGTTGTCCAAGATGAATTTCAGATCGGTCGTGTCGGCGGAAAGGAAGGTTTCCACGTTCGGCAGGAGAGGTTCCTGATCGAGGTAGAATTTGATCATCTTCTGCACGTAGTAATACACGGCCTTGTCGTCGGCGACGCCGGTGCCGATGGGATTGCAGAGCGCGACGTTACCTTTTCGATACGCGTCCACGAGACCGGGGACGCCGAGCATGGAGTCGGCGCGGAAGACGGTGGGATCGAGGAAGTCGTCGTCGATGCGGCGGTAGATGACGTGAACGGGCGCGAGGCCGTCGGTGCGGCGCATGTAAACCTTGTCGTCTTCGACGACGAGGTCGGAGCCCTCGACGATCTCGATGCCCATCTGGCGCGCGAGGAAACTGTGCTCGAAATAGGCGGGGTTATAAACGCCCGGCGTGAGCAGCACGACGGTGGGCTCGGGAATGTGCCCGGGCGCGAGGTAGGTGAGCAGCGCGAGCAGGTCGCTCGTGTAATTTTCGACCGGGCGCACCCGGTAGTCGCGGATAAGATTGGGGAAAACGCGCTTCATCACCTGGCGGTTTTCGAGGACGTAGCTCACGCCCGACGGCGTGCGGAGATTGTCTTCAAGAACTCGATACGTGCCGGCTTCGTCGCGGATCAGGTCGGTGCCGTTGATGTGAACGTAAAGTCCGCGGGGGATTTTGAAGCCGACGAGTTCGCGGCGGAAATGCTTCGACGATTCCACCATGTCGCGCGGAATGATGTTTTCCTTGAGGATGCGCTGGTCGCCGTAGATGTCGGCGAGAAACAGATTCAGCGCGGTCATGCGTTGCGCGAGTCCGGCTTCGAGGTGGGCCCATTCGTCCGCGGGAATGATGCGGGGAAGCAGGTCGAACGGGAAAATTTTCTCCGTGCCGGCGTTGTCCGAATAGACGGTGAAGGTGACGCCGCGGCTCAGAAAAGTCTGATCGGCGATGCGCTGGCGCTGGAGGAGTTCTCCGATGCCGTCGAGCCGGCCGAAGCGTTCGGCGAGGCGTTGGTAATGCGCGTGGGGTTTCCCGGCGGCGGCGAACATCTCATCGAAGAAACGGGCATGTTCGTAGCTGGCGAAAAGGTCGGGCATGAGGGGAGGGGCTGAAATGACCGCTGACCGCTGACCAATGACCAATGACCAATAACCAATGACCAATAACCAATGACCAATGACCAGTGACCAGTGAGCAGTGAGCAGTGACGCAGTGGTCGGTGTCGGAGGGGGCGGTGGTGAACGGAAGTCGGGAAAGAGGCGCGAACGGGGCTGGGGCGAGGATGGAAACTATTTCGGAGACGAATCGCTCCACAGAAAGCTTTGTTCGCGGAGCAGTTCTTCGCCGCTCGAGGAAACGAGGCGGAGCTGCCAGGCGACGGGTTCGACGGCGGCGCCGGCCCAATCGGTTCCCGTGAGGCCGATCTCAAACGCGTGACTGCCTTCCGGAATGCGCACGGCGGGGAAAGCGGTGAGGCGTTTCGGCTTGGGCGAGTCAGGCGTGATGACGCTGAGCTCGACGTGAGCGTCGAGGATTTCCGCGCCGCGATTTTTAATGCGGGTGAGGAAATAATAACCGGCGCGCGCGTCCGGCTGACTGCGGAGCAAGGTCATGCCGCTGGCGTTTTCCCGGTTGGTGAAAAACTCCGAGATACGCTCGAAGGATTCAGCCGTGCGGTAGCCGGGCCAGATGCGAATCGTGGAAAGATCCGCGGCGGTCAGACGGGCGGCGCATACGAACGCCAGCAATAGAAGGAAAGGACGCATGGATGAGTTCGGAGTTGAGGTCACCGGTTTTGGTGCGCTCGCGAGTGAAGTTTGCAGGTTATATGCCAGCAGTGACATGGGGATGAAAGGGAAGTGGCGCGCGGATTTTGTGTTGCTGAACCGAATGAAAGCGGAGGCGAAGCGGGCGATGAGAAGAATCACGAGCGAAGGAGCGCGAATCGCCGGCGGAGATTATTCGAGCCAGATTTTTTGGTAGCGATGAATCCCGAGGAGGGAGGGAACCCAGCCTTTGACTGACGGGTGAATGAGGAACGTGCGTGCGCCGAAAAACACGGGCGCGATGGGCGCTTCGTCGAGCAGGATGGCCTCGGCTTTTTGGAGGAGGGCGAAGCGGGCTTGCTGGTTGAGCGTGCGGCCGGCCTCGGCGATGAGGCGGTCGTAGTCGGCGTTGCTCCAGCCGGTGTGGTTGTTGGTGCCGCCGGTCACGAACATGTCGAGGTAGGTCGTGGGATCGTTGTAGTCGCCGACCCAGCGCGAGCGGGAAGCGTCGTAGGACAGGGTGGTCTCGTGGTCCAGATACACGGCGAAATCGAAGCTGGAGAGGCGGACGTTTACGCCGAGTTCACGGCGCCACATTTCTTGAATCGCCTCGAAGACCTTTTTGTTGATCCCGTCGATGTTCATCTGGAGCTCGAAGGGTGGCAGGCCTTTTCCGCCGGGGTAGCCGGCCTCGGCGAGGAGGCTGCGGGCGGCGTCGAAATCAGTGGGGACGCGCGCGGTGGCGGTGTAGCCGCCGGTGTTGGGTGGCGTTAAAAAATGGGCGGGCTGACGGCTGCCATTGAGGAGGACGCGGCAGATGATGTCGCGGTTGATGGCGCGGGCGAAGGCTTGCCGGACTTTCTTATTATCGAAGGGCGGGCGCGTGGTGTTGAAGCGGATGAAGAGGGACTCGAGCAGCGGGTCGATGCGGAGCGGGCTGGGCGACTGCTTCGCGTAGGTCGGGATTTTATCCGGAAGGATGTCGTAGGTGACGTGGAGCTGGCCGGCGCGGAAATTTTTTTCGTCGGTCGCGATGTTTTCGTTGGGGAAAAAGACCACGGCGTTGAGCCGGGTGTGTCCGGCATCCCAATACGTGTCGCTTTTCGCGACGACGATGCGGGAGTTGCGCAGCCACTCCTTGAGGATGAAGGCGCCGTTGCCGACGAGATTGCCGGGCTGGGTCCAGCGCGTGCCGCGTTCGTCGAGTTTGCCGAACTTCAAGATGGTCGGCGGGTGAATGGGGAACCATGCCTGATGCGCGAC
>Ga0164241_10002790_pt1 | contig 18398 bp, 22 predicted proteins | sample OricomyardsoilBY_FD_108780 | JGI IMG/M metagenome (GOLD analysis project Ga0164241, IMG submission 108780) | Backyard soil microbial communities from Emeryville, California, USA - Original compost - Back yard soil (BY) | ecosystem: Environmental > Terrestrial > Soil > Unclassified | place: USA...
CCGCTTTTCGCTAGCAGGGTAGGCGCGCGTCTCCCACCTTGCCCCCCGCTCCAATCGCGAGAGGCAGGAATCGTGGTGCCGAAGCCCGGACTTGAACCGGGGACAACGCGCTTATGAAGCTACCGAAAGACTCCGTGACCTAGGCGGACGCACGCGGCCATACCCTGAAAACACGGCAAAAATGCATGGTCCGGCCTTGACGCTTCCGGTCGCGATGGGTCACGCTGAGACGAAGTTAGGTACCCGCTGGAGTACCCGCTCGCCCGAGAGCGTGCAGTCAGCGGTTCAAGACACATGGCCAAGCGCAAGCGCATCCGAAGCCCGCACCCCGGCGTGGTGCTGATCCCGCCCGACCCCGAGCACGGACACCCGACGTGGCGCGCGCGCTACCTCGACCCCGACACGGGCCGCATGGTCAAGGTGCGCCTGGACCCGCTCGCTGTGCCGACCGCCGAGACGCGCCGGGACTGGGCCGTCCGCAAGGCGAAGGCGCTGGCCAAGCGCCGGCTCGAGCTCGAAGGCGGGGCGCCGCGCGCGACCGGGACGGCGTTGCCTCATGCGCTCGATCAGTACTTCAAGGATCACCCGCAACTGCGGCCCCGGACCCGCCAGATCTACAAGCGCGTGGCTGATAGCCTGGTGGCGTGGTCTGCGAACGTCGGTGTGCGTTCCGCCGACGAGCTGACCGGTCCGCGACTCGTGGCGTTCCGCGCCGAGGTGGTGAAGGAAACTCGCCGGGTGCACGTCGAGGGCGGGCGACGCGGCGAGCGGAAGCCGAGCAGCGCCCAGCGCTCGCCCAACACGGTCAACTCCGAGCTGCGCGCGATCGGGACGGTGCTCACCTACGTGCGACGACTGGGCCTCCTGCCGCGGCTCACGGCCGACGACTTGCGAGACGGCCTGAAAAAACTCAAGGCGCCGCCGAAGCGGATCGACTACCGCAAGCCTCCGGAGTTGCGCGCGCTGCTCGAAGCCGCTCTACGCCACGACGCTGACACCTTCGACGCCACGCGCGCGGACCACGCGAGCAGCGAGGCGAGGAAGGCGCTCGCGAACGGGCAGAAGGGAGGCACGCCGCGCTACACGCCGATCGCGCCGATCATCGCTGCGGCGCTCGTTACCGGGATGCGCTTCCAAGCACTTATCGAGCTGGACTGGAGGTACGTCGATCTTGACGCGCGCGATCACGAGGGCAAGGTCGCGGGCGAGATCACTCCGCCCGTTGGCAGCGCGACGAAGCGTACCGGGGTGATCGACCTGACGATCTCGCCCGCGCTGCGCAAGATGCTTGCGGCCATGAATCTCCGAAGCGGGGGCGTGGGGACGGTGTTCGGCCTTAGTCGCGAAGAAGCGAAGGCGTCGCTGCGCCGGCTCGTCGCGGAGTACGGCGCGCCCGCTGGCTCCAGCTGGCAGGCATTCCGGCGGACGTGCGGATGTTTTTTGACGAACGCGCCGGGAATTTTCGGCGCCGCTAGCGCGTACCGCAGCGCGAAGCAGCTCGGGCACAGCGTGGCCGTCAGCGAAAAGCACTACGTCGATCTCGTGCGCGGCATCCCGAAGGAAGCGCGGACCGTAGAGGCGGCCATGGGGATCGAAGCAGAGTTGGCGCGCGTAGTTGAGGCAGCCGCGGCGTTGCCAGTGCGTCCGGCGCGTCCCGCCGCTTGACGTTCTGCCCTCCTGCGTCACATTCAGAGGGTTGAAACGGCCGGGCCCGCCAAGGTCCGGCGAGCGTCCTCCGCGAGATCGGAACCCGGCGCTTCCCTGATAGCTGACCCGCCCCGGCACCCTAGAATCCGGCAGCTCACTGAGCAGATCGGCGGCAAGCGACGCAAGGCAATCCAGGCAGCAAGCCCAAGGAATGCCCAATGAACGTCGCAACAGATTGGATCGCTGAAGTTGTGCGCGAGTTGCCTTCGCTCGCTACGGCAGAGGAAGCCGCACGTGCCCTGCGAACCTCGCCCCGAAACCTCCGGCGCATGATTGCCGCCGGGCGGATCGTCGCAGTGCGTTCGCGCGATAGTGGATCGAGCCGCGTGCTTGTGCCGCGCTCGGCGATCGCATCATACCTGGCGAGCTGCGCCGGGGTGGACGAGCCTACTTCGCGCGTGAAGGTTGTGCCTCGGCGGGGGGCACGGTCGTGAACGACGATGCCGGCGAGGAGCCCACCGAAGCGCAGACCTATCCGGAGCGGCTTAGGCGCACGCGCCAGAAGCTGGACGACATGTTCGCCGCGGGGTGGACCGTCCGTGAAGTGGTCGAACACATCGACAGCGTGATCGCTGCGGGTGAGGGCATGTACGCGCAGTACAACCCACCGTTCTACCTCGAGACACTCCGCGCCGAACGAAAGCGCTTGCTCGGCACGCTCTCCTGAAACCCGCGCAGCGGGCCGCTGCGTATGAGTTCCGATCGCCGCTGCCACGAAAGGACCGCCAGATGAACGAAAACACAACCTCCACTTCCCGAAACCGTACCCGCCCGACGGTACGTATCCGCGAGCTTCTCTCCCCGGAGCTGGCGCGCCGCGTTGACGCGCGTATCAAACTCGAGCGCGCGCAACTAGCCCTGGATAGGGCGGTCGCGGAGTACGCCGAAGCCAAGCGCCGGTGAACCCAATGCTAGACGCGGACGATCGGAAAGAGTGTGAAGCGGCATTCGCTGAGCTGGGCGGGCTGCCCGGGTTCCTGGACTTAGTTGACGACGGGCAGCGTTCAGGGAAGTTGGACGACTCGTTCTCCGCCGACCTCCGCTGGTGGGCGGAGAACCATCAGCGCGGAATCGACCAGGCCGCTGAGCGGGAGCGAATCGGCAGGGAGTGGGAGCGCATCGCCGCAGCATGGGAGGAGTACCAAGACGCTGCTGATCAAGCGTATTCCTCCGCCGGTTCGATCTTCGACGGCACCGGCGAGATGCTGGCGACCGTCACCGATCTCGAAGGTTTCGCCGCGGCAGTGAAACTGGGCCAGTTAATTCGTGGCAACGAAGCGAAGGACGCGCGGAGAATGCGAGCGTGGTGGATCGCCAACGGCGGCACGCTCCCCGAAGGCAACGTGAGTGGGTGGGATGACTTCGAGAAGCGCGAGCTTCATTGGGTGATTGCCTACGATCGCAAGCGGACGGTTCCGAATCTCCAAGGTGCACGCCTCCGAGAGTGGGCACTGCTCTGGCGCAACGGCGTCCAGGGACTCGAAGGTTCCGAAGTGGTTGTGTTTGCGGAGCCGGGGAAGCCAGTCGCATTCGTCACGTGGTGGGACCGTCCGCGGTCAGACCACGACGCCTGCGATTGGGCCGCTCAACTGTCCGGCGTGAGCCACGACCACGACGATCCGCGCTTCGTCCACGTCCCCGACGGCACGTGGACCAGGCTTGAACCTTGGCGCGCTTGGCCCTGGCGCGTGCCGTGCACACCGATCTACTTGCCGAGCGCGGACGCCATTGCGGCCCCGACCGCACGCGCGCCGGGCGCGCGCCTGGTCACGGGCATCGCAGCGCTGGATGGCGCGTTCCGCGGAGGGCGTGGCGTCCCCGCCAAGGCGCGGCTCCTCGTGTGCGGCGACCCTCAGCAGGCAAAGACGATGCTGCTGCTCGAGCCCGCCGAAGCCGCTGCGGCGATGGGTTGGCACGTACTTTGGTTGTCGCTCGACGATGACCCAGACTTGATCACGATCCGAAGGCTGCAACGCGCCGGCATACCGGCAGAGCGCGCCGAGCAACTAGCGCCCGCGGACCTGGATCGACTCAGCGAATGCGTCCAGGTGATTAACGACCAACCGCTAGAGTCCGCGTGGGAGCAGGCGCACGCGCGCGCGACGGCGGCCGGCGCACAGCTACTCGTGCTAGCCGACTCGATCCAAGAGAACGCGCTCTGTACCGCCGCAGAAGACAAGGCAGACCGGGCGGCGATCGAAGCAACGATCGAAGCCGTCAAGGCCTGTCAGCGTCGCTGGCCCGCGGTGTTCATCGCTACGAGTGAGGTCACCGCCAGTGGCACGCCGAAGGGCTCGCGCGATCTGGAGTACAAGTTCGACGTGCGGCTTAACCTTCGGCTCGCGGGGGACCGACTCGCGGTATCGTTCGGGAAGAACAAGCTGGGCCGCACGGAACCGTTCGAGCTTGTGGCCGACTTCGACGCGCAGCGACTGCTCGACCCAAACTCCGCCGCGCGCTCGAAAGCGAGCACTGAGCTGCGCGCGCGGATCGTGGACGTGGTCCGGAAGCGGGGCGCCAGGGCGACCGGCGAGCGCATCGAGCAGGACCTGGAAGGGATCGACAACAAGGTGGTGCGGGCCGAGCTCGCCGCCATGGCCGCGAACGGCGCGCTCCTCCACAGCCCCCGACGGGCCTACCGATTACCGTGAGGTTGTCGGTGGAAGTGCCCACCGACAAGGCGAGCGCCCATCACTCCACCGACAGAATCCAGCATCTTTTAGGCTGGTTCGCGCGTTGTCGGTGGAGCGCTACTTTCGCGCCGTTCCACCGACAGAATCCGGGATGTTTTCTGCGGGATCGTGTCGGTGTCGGTGGAACGGCGCGAAAGCTCCACCGACAGAATCCAGCGTATAACCTGCTGGTTCGTGTGCTTCGTGCGCTCGACCTCCCGCCCTCCGTAGGAGGGGGCGGAGGAGGCGACGGCGACGATGGCAGCAGGGCCCCACCGACAAGGTTTACTTCGGTAGCGCGATGTCCTGGCGTTCCAGCCAGACCATCCAACGGACGCGCCCTTCGAACAGCGCTGTGTGGTGGTCGGGATCCTCGATCACCTGGCAGTCCGACTCGTAGGTGTCGCGTTGCTTGGCGAAGCCAGCCCTGCGTCCGTGCTCCTCGAACACCGGTGCGTAGCTCGGGCCCTGGCCGTCCATGATGTCATTGCGCGGCACGTCGATCACCCAGCGGTCGGGTTCGTCGCCTACCTGAAGATCAGGCTGCGCTGCGATGCGCGCCTTTGCGTTGGTGTACCCACGTTGGAAGGCCTCGGCGAGCAGGGCCTTGGCCGTCTCCCATCGCTTCACTTCGAAGTCCTTCATGCCCGCGTCTTGTTGCATACGGGCAGGTTAGGCCGGGCTGCGCCGCCGCTTCGTTGGTCATTCTGCGAACGCGGAAAGGGGTATACGTACGGCACCCCTCACGGCGAAGGGCGCCTCCGCGACCGATTGTGGCAGCGGCGAGTTTTTCCGCGACACCAGCTCGGCGTAACCCCGCGGAATCGTTTCGGCGCGTACGTGCGCGCGCGACAATAGCTGACATAATACTGACACCATGGCGCGCCCCGCCACTTTAACCCTCGCACAGCAGGCCCGGATCGCCGGCTCCTCGCTGCCGCCGGCTGTGCTCCTGAAGCAGCTTCAGGCTGAGGGGTGGGCCGGCTCGCTGCGAACTGTTCAGCGCGCCAGGTCACGCACCAAACCCGCGGACGCTCCGGTGGCTGCGCCGGGTGTGCGCTCACTCAAGGCCGGTCTGGCGGGGCGCCGTGCTCCCGAGCAGCCTCCTGCGCTTGCTCCGGATGACGACCTGGGGCGGCTCGCCCGCCGCCGCGACGAGATCGACGAAGCGCTGACCGACTGGCAGCCGCAACTGAAGCTCAGTCCTCAGGCCGTCCGCGCCTACCGCGCGCTGTCCGCCGAGCTTGCTTCGATCACGCGCACGCTTGTGGAGCTCCGCCCCCGACCCGAGGTTGAAGCCGAACGGCTCGAAGCGCTCGGCTCCGCCGCGCGCGATCGACTGCTCGAGCGAGCTGTGGCCGCCGCCAACGCTGACGAGACGCACGCACTCCAGGAGCGCATCGCCGATCAGCAGCGCGCGATCGAGACGCTCCGGAAGGTGATCGCGGAGGGCTAATGGATCTCGCGACTTGGCACACCCACGAGCAGCGGATCGACGCGCAGCAAACCCCCGATGGCGCGCCGCTCCTGGCCCGGCTCCCGCGTGCATTCGTCGATTCGCTGGCACCCGTCGAAGCACTGGCGCTTGCGCACGATCCGCGCGCGTATCTCCGGCCGCGCCAGCAGCTCACCACGGACGGTGCCTGGCTCGTGGCTGTGTTCATGGCTGGGCGCGGTTGGGGTAAGTCGCTCGCCGCTGCCGGTTGGGTAATCGGAGAGATCCTCCGGGGCACGCCGGATCGCCCGGCTGACTTCGCCCTCGTGGCGCCGACGATCGACGACTGCTGGGGACTTCAGTGGCGCACGATCAAGGCGTTGATCTCGCCGTGGGTTCGCTACATCGAACGCGCGGCGCGTAACCAAGTCGTGTTTCCCGACCACGGCGTAACGCTGCTCATGCACTCGAGCGAGGTTACCCAGTACCGCGGTCCGAACCTTCGCGGGGCATGGTGCGAGGAGCCGGTTAAGTGGGCCGCCGGCGGCGTCGAGCTTTGGAAAAACCTCCGCCTGGCGCTCCGCGTCGCCGGCTTGACGCCTCCACGCGCTGTCCTGACCACGACGCCGCCGCGGGAGCTGAATTGGACCCTAGGTCTGTGCTGTGAGCCGACCACGCGCGTGGTTCGCGGCACGATGCGCGATAACCCCACGCTGGACTCTCGCGCGGTGGACGCCGCCTACCGCGCCATGGCAGGCACGATCGAGGGTGACCGCGAGCTCAACGGCCGCGTGGTGCTCGGCACCGACGGCGCCTTGTTCCGTCTCGAAGATCTCGAAGCGCACCGCGTCCAGGAGGCGCCGTCGCTGACGTCGATCGTAGTCTCCGTGGACCCCGCTCAGAGCGCCAAGCGCGACGCCGACCCTGTGGGTCTGGTGTGCCTCGGCGTCACCAGCGGCCACCTGTACGTCCTGGAGTCGTGCTCGGAGCGACTCGAGCCGGCGGCGTGGGCGCAGCGCGCGATCGACTGGGCCGAGCGGTACCGCGCGGGGCGGTTCGTTGTCGAGCCGACTGGCTCCGGTAGCTATCCGCGGGCGACGCTGGAAGCACAGATGAGGATCGGCGGTTTGATGCGCCGACCGATCACCGAGTCCAAGGCGAAGGGAAGCAAGGCAGACCGAGCGGCGCCGCTCAGCGCAGCTGCGGCGCAAGGTCGCCTCCACCTGGTCGGCCGCCATGAGCAGCTCGAGCGCGAGCTCACGACCTGGCACCCCGCCGCGAACTTCTCGCCCGGAGGGCTGGACGCGCTTGTGCACGGCGCCTCCGTGCTCACGAACAACTGGAGATCACTCTGATGAACACGAAGCAGCGCAAGGCAGTCGCCGACCTTCACGCCGTCGGGCACTCGGCGCAGCAGATCTCAACACTGCTCGGGATCGACGTCGCCGAGGTGACGCGCGTTTTGAACAAGCCGAAGGCCGCAGCGGCGAGGCCCACCGTCGAGCAAGCGCGCCCTGCGGCGCGGACACCGGCCGAGAACCGTACGACGCCTCTTGGGCGTGGTGCGCGAGCCGTTGCGTATGGCACCACTGCCGCAGCGATTCACGTCAGCGCCGATGTCTCGTCTGCGCGCGGCCGCGACCGCATGGGGTTGTGAGCGGCGCAATAGGCTGGAGTCACGTTGGAGCTAGGGCCACCGGCACACGATTCGAATCAGTGATCGATCACTGATCCGTTACGGCGCAGCCCAATTCGGCTCCGCCGTGCGTCGATTCGATCACGATCCGACTCAGTGATCGATTGAATCGAAGCGCCGCGCGGGCGCGCAAGTCAGCGATGCAACGTCTTGCAGCAACATGTAGCATCGATGTTCGCGAGTCGAATTCGCTTCACCGGTGATTGCGAGTCTCGGCTTCGTGCATCATGGTGTTAACCACAATGCAGATCGCTAACGCGTTGCTGAGCAAGGCGCCGTCGTCGCCGCCGACTGAATTCCGCTTGTTCAAAGCGGGGTGGAACGAAACCTCGAAGGGCCGTTTCCTGTTTGATTCGGAGGCAGCCGCCAGCGTCATGGCACGCTACCGACGCGGCGGCGTCGAGCTAATGATCGACCTCGAGCACGGGAGCCTGGACGCACCTACGCGCTCCGACTCAGCTGACGCCCGTGGTTGGTTCAAGCTCGCTCTGCGCGGTGGCGACCTTTGGGCGGTCGGCGTGACGTGGACTTCGGACGGCGCACGTCGGCTGAGCGATCGGACTCAGCGGTACATCTCGCCAGCGTTCAGCGTAGACTCGAAAACAAACCGGGTCACCGAGATCCTGAATGCGGCCATCGTCGCGATGCCGGCGACGTACGGAGCAACGATGGTCGCTGCTTCACGGCTCACTCGCACCGGTAGCGCAGTGATCGGCGCCCGTGTAACGCACGCGCAAGCGGAGGCATTCAAAGCGCTGGCCCAGCGGAGCGGCGTGAAGCCAGGCCGGCTGCTTCGCGGTTTCATTGCGCTTGCCGCGAATACGCCCGATCCGGTTAAGGGTTTGGCGGCGATCGCCAAGATTCTTGGCTTGCCCGTGGACCTGGCCCCCGATGACGTTCTGAAGGCTGTCACCGAGCTGGTGAACGCCCTCAATTCCCTCGAGGCAGCTCAGAACGTCGGTACGCCTGAGGTTACCGATCCGCTCGCGGCGGGTCCGGGGTCGTCCGACGCGAGTGCTTACGCGGATGAATCCCTGTCAGTTGAGGCAGCGTTGGTCACGCAACTGAACGCCGCCGCTATCACGGCCTGCAAGCGCTCGGGTCTTACGCTGGGAGAGTTCGTGCGCAATCGCGCTCGCGTCGTCCGCTGCGGCGACAACCCCAAGCCCGATGCCTTGAAGAGCTTGCTGAAGGTACTCAAGCTCCCAGCCAACTCCACCGTGGAGGAGGTTCGCGAGAAGGCGATGACGCACACACCGATGAGCGACGTCGCCGCGGCGCTCGGAAAACCGAACGCTACCCCCGAGCAAACGGCACGCATGATTGCTCAGCTGCTCGCGAACGCATTCCCGACCGCTCCGTGGTGGGACCCGGCCGTGAACGGCCGCTGATCCGAACGACGCACAAAACAAGGAAACAACCGATGAACACCGATACGAAGTGGGTCGATCCCCTCGCTAAGCAGTACGCCATCTACGTTTCCGGCCTTCGCGAGAAGCTGGCTCTTGTCTCCAAGCGCGGCGTCGGGTCTGCGGCGAAAGCGTCGCGGCCGTACTTCACGGCGGAGATCGAGCGCGTGGAAGCCATCCTGAACGCCGATCGTTCCGAGATCGATAGAGCACGCGCGGCTTGCAATGCCGCAGATAGCGCTGTTCAAGCCCATTGCGAACAATCGGTGCCCACTGACGAGGAAGGCGAAGTTGCCTACTATGTGCGCCGCAATCGGCTCGTGCGAGCCAGCGAGCAGGCTCGCGCCGCGCTCGAGTCTGTTGGCCAACGCCTCAAGCTGCCGCCCGTCTCGTGGAACCCTGGGACCAGCATGACGGCGCTCGAAGATACGGAGCAGGTGCGGCAGACGATTCAGACGTCGCGTATCTCGAATTCTTCGACGGACGCGAGCAGCGTTGTCCGGCGCGCGGTGAAGGGCGTCAGCCGCAACGTGGCGATGCTCTACGGGTACTGGGAGGAGCGGGACCTGAACAAGTCGTACGACGACGAGACGCGGCGGATGTTCGACTACCGCTGGGACTGGGTCGCGAAGGAGCTCGGGCTCGAGACTGGGCCGGAGCCGGACGGTTTGGTGGCGTTGAACTACGGACACGTGCGATGAAACCGATCGCCACCTCCGCCCTCAGCTCCGGCGTAGCACGTTCCGCCGCGCGCGTTTCCAACGGCCTCCCGTGGGAGATCGAACTCTGGCGGCGGCGAAAGCCGGGCCGGCGAGTGGAGCGCGAGGCAGGCGGCGCAGTCGCACTGGTCGAGGCGCTATCCGTTACCGAGGCGCGCGCGAAGTTGGACTGTGCCGAGCTTCGTAGGACGTATCCGAGCCTCACGGCCGCGTGCGCAGCGGTGGCGCTGTGAAACCGATCACGACTTCCGACCTCAGCGCTGGCGTGCAACTCGCGGCCGCGTGCGCGAAGGCTGCGCTGCGCGCGACGATCCGGGAGCGGCTCCTCACCAACCCTGTGACGGCCGCTCTGCCCGCCGAGCAGATCGACGCAATCGCCGAGGACACTGCCGACGTATTCATTCAGCACGTCGTCAACGCGACGCCGATCGCGATCAACGTCAACGTCACGGGGAAGTGATGGCCACTGCTCAGTACATCGTGGATATCGCTGCGAACATGCCAGGCGGCGACAAGGCGATCGCCGACTTAGACGAACTCACTCGCCAGCTCCTAGGCGGCGGGAAGGGTGCGGACTATTTCTCACAAGCGCTCGTCAAAGTGAGCGACGATCTAACCGCGGCCAAGGCGGCCAGCGTCGCCGCGAACGCCGTACTAGCTGAGGGCAACGCGAAGTTCGCCGAACTCGAGAAGGCAGCGGTCAAAGCCGCCATCGCCGAAGAGAAGGCTTCCCTCGCCGGCAAACTGGACCCGTCAATCTCGCGATCTGCGTTCCAGGCAAAGGCGGCGTTGGAGGCATACGGGCTCACGCTGAAGTCGCTCGAACAGAACGCCGCGGCCGCGAACGTGAAAGAGGACGAGCTCGCTAAGACGCTCGGGAACGTAAAGCAGCTTTCGGCGCACGTCGATAAGTCGATCGGCGGTCAGGCGGAAAGCACCGAGAAGCTTCGCGGCGCGCTCTCCTCCGTGCCCGGGCCCGTCGGCAAGCTCGGCTCCTCGCTACTCGGGCCGATTCAGGGATTCCAGAAGCTCTCCGGAGAGATGGGCTCAAGCAACGCCGCCATGCTGCTCGGCGTGACGGCGGCCGCTGCCGTTGCGATCGCGATCGTCGCGGTCGGCGTTGCCGCGCTCGCGGCAGCGGCCAAGGTTGCCGCGTGGGCCATAGGCCTGGCGGACGCGAACCGAAGCGCCGCGCTGTCACAGCAAGCCGTGAATGCGCTCCACCCCGGGATCGCAGCGCTGAGCGGCTCGTATGCCGCCCTGAGCGATGAAACCGGCCAGAGCTCGGCCAAGCTGAACGACCTAGCCAAGCAACTGCTAGCGGCGAAGGTTGCCGCCGGCGACATGCCCGCGGCGCTGCGCGCGGCAGCGAACGCAGAGACCGCGCTCGCTGGAGAAGGCGGAGCTTCGAAGTTCTTGGAGGACATCAAAGCGGGCAAGGTCGCGGTGGGCGAACTCGCGGCGGAGACGCAAGCGAAGTTCGGCGGCATCGTCGCAAAACAGATGATGGGCCTCGACGCCCAGAGCGAGCGGTTGCACCGGAACATCGGCGAGATCTTCGGCGGGCTGAACATCGATTCGGTGCTGGGCGCGGTCCAGACGCTGATCGGCCTTTTCGACAAGTCCTCTGCGTCCGGCCAGGCCATGCAACTGATCTTTGAGTCGGTGTTCCAACCGATCATCGACAAGGCGCAGACGGCTGCGTACTTCGTTGAAGCGTTCGCGCTCGGCTTTCTGATCGGGCTGACCAAGGTCTACATTGCTGTGAAGCCAGCGATCAAAGCGATCTCTGAGTTCTTCGGCTTCAAGGATTCGTCGCTCGCCGACGGACTGAACATCGCCAAGATCGCAGGCGAAGTGCTGGTCCCAGTGTTTCTCGGGATCGTGGGTGTCTTTGGGCTGCTTGCTGTGGCCGTTGGCCTCTCGATCGCGCCCTTCGTTCTGCTGTCCGCCGCGGCGTACGCCCTGATCGGCGCCGTCGTCGCCGTGGGCGCGGCGGTGCTCGGCGGGTTCATGTCGGCTTGGCAGGCAGTGAAAGACTTCTTCGCCGGTCTCGACCTTGGCCAGATCGGGATCGACATGATCACGGGGCTGGCCAACGGCATTACCAACGCGGCCGGTGCCGTGCTTGGAGCGATCACCGGTGTGGTGGGCGGAGCGATCGACTCTGCGAAGTCGCTCCTAGAGATCAACTCGCCTTCGAAGGTATTCGCCGAGATCGGCGGGTCCACCGGCGAGGGGTTGGTCCTGGGCGTCGAGCGTGCGACCTCGGACGTTCAGGACGCCTTCGCTACGATGGTCGAGCCGCCAGACGTGCCGGCGTCTGCGCTCGAAGCGCAGGATACCCCCTGGGGTGCGAGCGCACCGATCGGTCGCGGCTCAGGCCCGCGGGTCAGCGATTCAGGGCCGAGCGGCGCTACCGCTGCGAAGGGCGGCGGCAAGGCGGTCGATCTCTCTGGCGCAACGTTTCAGTTCTACGGCGTCAAGGACGCCGAGCACGCGGCGGAGCTGCTGGAAGAGGCCTTCACGAAGATCTTGGAGGGCAACGCGGCCTCGATCGCAGGAGCACCGGCGTGAGTCTCGCATCCGTTTCCGACCACCCTGTGGCCAAGGCGCGCGTAGCGTGGCCGACGTGGGGGCTGTGGTGGGTGGACTTGAACACGGTTGACCCGGCGGAACTGTCCGGCCGTGTCACGCTCGACGCCGCCGGCACTGCCTTCAGCGGGACGATTGTCTCGGGTGGCGCCTTCGACGGCCGCGCCGCCTACCGGCTCGTGGCTGGCGCCGGCGGCGTGAACAAGCCGCTCCCGCGGAAGTCGTACGTGAATGACGCCGGGGTCGCGCTAGCGAATGTGCTCAACGATGCCGCCCGCGAAGCGGGGGAGACGCTCGTCGGCGCTCCGAGTACGCGCCTAGGGCCGCACTATGTTCGCAGGGAGTGGGAGACGTTCGGCGATCTCCTGCAACGGCACTGCCCGCAAAACTGGTACGCCGACGCCGACGGAACGATCCGGATCGGGAAACGGGCGGCGACCACGTACGCGGGCGACGCTCCACGTACGCGTGTTGATCCCGCGGGGGCAGTGATCGACCTGGCGGTGGACTCGCTCGAGGGCTTGGCACCGGGCGTTCAAGTTGACGGCGCCACGCCGGCGACGGACCTACAGATCGACCTGACCCCCGAACGCATGACCGTGCGCATCTACTCGGGCCGCCGTAGCAGCCGGCAACTTTCGGCGCTGACTCAGATAGTCCGCGCGGTATTCCCGTCGCTCGCCTATCTCGGCGTGTGGGGTTACCGCGTGGTGACGCAAACCGGCGAACGGCTGAACCTTCAGCCCGCGCGCGTGGCTTCGGGCATGCCCGATCTGCGCAGTGTCCCTGTGCGGCCCGGCGTCGCCGGCGCGAAGTCGCGAGTGATGCTCGGTGAACTCGTGCTCGTCTGCTTCGAGGACGGCGACCCGTCCCGGCCGCAAGTGTTCGCGCACGATGCCGCAGACTCCGCAGGTTGGATGCCGCTCTCAATCGAGTTCGGCGAGGCCGCGCTACCGATCGCCTATCAGGGCAGCCCCGTGGTTGCCGGCCCGTTCGGTGGCACCGTCACCCTCGGCAGCACGCTTGCGAAGGTGAGGCCGTAATGCCGATCACCGGAACCGCCCCGATTCTCAGCGCGGCGATCAAGGCGGATCTGCTGGCGGACCCCGCCAGCGGCGCGAAGGATAACGACGCGCTGGAGATCCTGATCTCCACGATCTGCACTCGCGTGCTCGACCACCTGATCGCCAACGGGCTAATCACGGTCACGGTGGCCACGACCGGCACGGCCGTCGCGCAAGCCGGCGGCGGGACGGGGACGCTCACCTAAAAGACTCGCCGCGCGGGACACGGGTCCAGCATCCCCGCTTGGGCCGTGGCGCGAATTGGATCCGGCGGCCTGTTATGTCCCGAGGCCGCCGGATGCGTTTTCTAGGCTGTTTCCCGCTGCGGCGCGGGGGCAGCGCGTAAGCGCTTCGTTGTCGATCTCGGTATGCGCTCACCCTGCGGAGTGAGCTTACGCCTTGCATTTTTAGGTCGCGCCGTGGTTCCGCGCAGTTGCGAACAATCGTCATTTCGCGGAACGCTTACAGAGCAATTCAGCCAGCCGGGGCGTATCAATAAATGAAGTGACGCCCGGCAGGTTGCACCCCGCCGAGCGTCTGAACCACAACGAAAGGTCCTCGTCATGGCTCGCAAGCAGTCTACGTCCGCGCACGCTCACACCGCCAACAATTCGGATGATCTACCTACGCGCCACACGACGTCAGGTCGCGTGCTCTACCTCGTCCCGACCGTCGTTGATAACGTCGCCCGATGCACCTTGCAGAGCGAGTTACTCCTGGCAGCATTCGACTGGACCGAGGAAAGCGGCTGGCGGATCTCGTACTTCATCGACGATCTCCCCGCCGACGTTCAAGGCGAAGCCTGGCGAGCGCACTACTTCGACGGGGCGGTGCAGCCGATCGCGACGTCGAACGCGACGCGCCACCCGTCGCTCCGTCTGCTGGGCGAGGGGGATCGCGAGGCCGTGTGGCGCATAGCACGCAGGGTGCTCCACCAGCTCGAAGCAGCGCTGAGGCGCCGGGTCGAAGCGGACACGCGCGCAGCGTAGCGGACGCGATCTCCCTCAAGGAAGCTGCGGCTATCTTCGGCGTGGATTCGAGCACGTTCACATCGCACGTCCGGCCTCACCTCATAGAACGCCAGTTCGGCCGGCGGCCGCGCTTCTCCCGTGCGGAGTGCGACGAGCTGTGGCGCCAAGGCGGTCCCGTCCCTTCAGCTCGGAGTGGCGTTGCGCGGCCGCCGTACGTTGCTCCGCCCCCGTCGGCGCGGCGCTTCGAGATCACCGACGAGCAGCGGGAGAGCTTCCGCGCGTCGCTCTCTCCGCGGTCACGCATCGCGTTCGGCGTCGCCACCGCCGACGACGTGGCGTACGTCGCCTATCTGGACGCTCGCAAGGCGGCGCGCGCCGAAGGCAGGCCACTGCCGAAGTGGGATCCGGATCGCGATCGGCCCGAACCTGCGAAGCGGCCAGCATGACCCTACTGACTCCGAACGAGCGCGACGAGCTGAAGCAGCTGGTCAAAGAAGCCTTCGCCGAAGTGCTGGCGGAGCGCGCTCCGCCACCTCCGCCTAAGGCCCGCCCCGGTTTCCTCACGCTTGCTCAGGCGGGGGAGCTGCTCGGCGGCACCTCGCCGGACACAATCCGCAACTGGATCTGGCGAGGTCTGATCAAAGCGTACAAGCCCGGAGGGAAGCCGCTGCTACGCGAGACGGAGCTGCTCGCTTTCGTGGAGGCAAACGAGTCGCGCGCCAAGCGCGTTGCACGGAAGAAGGCGCGCCAAGCCGAGGCTCGCGGAACGAAAACCGACGGCGACGCGTAGGACGAACATGAGCCGTTTCCCCGTTGCCGTTGCCGTCGTTTTCCTGGGTTGCTCCGCGAGCGGTGGCGCGTCGGTTGAGCGCGCTCCGAGCCACGAGCGCGCGGCTGCCCCCAGCGCTGAGCCGGCAGGCATCGCCGGGGCGCCCGACTCGGGCGGCGGAGGCGAGTCGGACGGTTCCCTGGCGGGCGCTGCCGCGGCGGGGGGAGGGACGGCCACGGCCGGCGCCGGGGGTGTGCCGCTCGCTAGCGCCGGTGGCGGCGCGACCGGAAGCGCCGGCGCAGCTCCGGAGCAGGGCGGCCACGCACCGACCAGCGGAAGCAGCGGCTCCGCCGGCCTTGCGGGCACCGGGACGGTCGGCGGCGGCCCGTCTCCCGACGGACGAAGCGACGATTGCCAGCGCCCCGGCTGGCGCTTCGAATGCCCCGCGCCGCCCGCCGACTATCCGATCTGTCACTGCATCGTGAGCGCTACGACGTGCTGGGGGACGTCGCCGGGCGCGGGCAGCGACGGCGAGCATTGCTGGGCCTACTCGATCAAGAAGCAAGGCGTCGCGATCCACGGCGTGCCGGCAGGGCTGCTGTGCGAGCTCAACGCGGACACAATCAACTGCGCGGAGGCGGACGCGGCCCTTGCGGCGGAGTGCGGGTGCGACTGACTTCGTGATAGGCTCGCCCCCGTGACATGCGTCGTGGCCGTCCCGGTTCGTGAGGGGTTCATCGTTGCCGCAGATCGCCTTACGACGGGCAACGACGGAAGCAAGCTCGACGAAGGCCCGAAGCTTTTCCCAGTCGCTCGTGGGGTCGTCACGGCTTCGGGAAAGACTGGGATTGGTACGAATCCCGCGGGCAACAACCTCTTCGATGCACACGCCGTCATGCGCGAGCAGCTATCGGGAAAGCTACCTGAGTCCGTCGACTGGACGACTGTGCGCCACGCCCTGGGCACCCCACTTAAGCGTGCGCTCGACGACATGACTGCGGACGCCAGACCGCCGGTTTCGACGGCCACGGCATCGCTTTTGCAGGTTCTCACTTACTACGTTGACGATGCCGGCGCGCTTAACCTCTCCGCGGTCTTCGTGAAGCTGCGTCAAGTTGAGCCGGTACTCCTTGACTTGGATCATAAGCGCGCTGGTCCACAGAACTTCGAGTTGTCACGACCCCTGGTAGCTGCGAGCGTCGAGGTCTGGAACGAGATCGGGAACGGTGTGGATCCGCGGTTCGACGATCTCAGGCTGCTCGACGTCTACCAACGTTTCGTCTCGCCGGCGCGGGCTGAAGACACGTCAGCAGATGCCGGTGAAGCGTTCGCCCGACGCCTGATACGCGACACATCCGAACGGAAGCATCTCATCGGTGGGGCTCGCGACGTTGGTCCGACCTGTGACGTCGTGCTTGTAGGGCGGAATGGGTCGGTCCTGCGCCTTGGGGGCGACGACGATGAGCAAAGGCGCGAACGGAACAAGCGGAAGCGCGAGCGACGCAATCGGTGACAGCCCTCACACAACCCAAGGCTACGGTAGGCACGCTACCTGCGGTTCTCGCGCAGCATTGACAGCAGCTCGGCCAAGTGCGTCTCGGGCGTGCCGCTTTCATCGTAGCCCGACGGCTGCGCCACGAAAACCGCCTCAGCAACGTGAAGGGTGATCGCATCGTCCACAGAGCTGGTCCCCGCTGAACGGAGGGTGTCGAAGGTTGCGAGAGCGCTGGCCCGGTGCCCGTTGACCGTCTCATTGTGTTTGGCGGCTCGGAAGTTCTTCGTGCAGAAGACGAGCACGTACGACACCAGAGACACGAGGAGTGCGCGCGCAAGATAGTGACTGAGATTGCCGGCAACGTACCAGGAGCCCTGCGGGTTTGGCGGGCCCGACCCGTTGTGAATGTCGTACGCGACTTTCCCTAGCAGCCCGCAAGCGACGACGGCCGCAAGAGTGGCCCAAGCGTACGACCACCTTCGGCTACTGTCCCTCGCCAGAGCGAATGCGGTCATGTGCACCGTAACCCCAACCTTCTTCGCTGACTCCGTAGCCGTCGCGGCGGCCTGGTTGGCTGTCGTTATGGCGGCCCGGGCGTCAGCGATCACCTTGTCGTATTCGGTCTTCTGGGCGGCTAGGAGCGCGTCAGCCTTCTGCTGTATGCCGGCTAACTGGTCTTCTTCCTTCTCGACGACTGTCAATCCGAAGGAGATTAGTTGGGCGAGTGCGCCGTTCAGCTGCGGGCGAACTTCGTTTGCTTTGCTTGTGAGTTCGGGCCCGTTCTGGGGGATCTGTTGGACCAACTTCAGGGCGGGCTCGAGATGGATCATGGCGACCTCTGCTAGGTTCCGGAGATCATGCCCGGCGCCGGACTTTGTGACCCATCTCGCGACACGGCGAAGCACCTCCGCTAGGCTCCTCAGCTCCGGTTGTAGCTGTGAGACGCCATTTGCTGGGTTCGCGAGGAGCTTGGTGAGTGTCTGGTGCAGCGCAGTGGCGCGTTGTGCGACGGAGTCCTCTTTCTCAGGCATCAGCTACCTCCTAGCTTGGGTTTTGGTCTCGGGCTTTTACCCGACCCGACCGCTGGACGGCGGCTTGCCGCTTAGCACCCAGCGAATCGCGTCAGCCATGGCGACGAAGCCTTGCGCGCGGTCTGCGGGAACCTCTCCCGCCGGGCCGTGTACAGCAAGGTTGCGCAGCTGGCGGAGGCCGGTGATCGAGTTCGCATCCTCGGCCGTCAGCACGCCCTTGGATACGAGCGCCTTCAGAGCCGCCTCGAAGGGTGTATTCGGATCCACGCTCTCACGCACCGCGAGCGCACGCAGGTCGTTCTCCACGTCGGCCCATGCAGCAAGCACAGCCTCAAGCGGCGAGCCTTCTACGCGGGGCGGTGCGCCTACACTTCCACCTGAAGTCCCGCCGATGCTGATTCTACGCGGAGGTCTACGAGGCGGAGGGAGGTGCCGCGCCAGTGCTGCGGCAGCGGAGTCAAACTCGGCCTCCCAGTCACCCTGCTTCAGTCGCTTCAGCTTGAGTCCGTTTACGAGCCCGCGAAGCAGCCAAAGCGCTGGAACACCGAGCAGCAACGCCACCAGCGGCCACGCGCCCGCTTTCACAACCTCCGCCCAAAAGGTGAGCCTGTCCACGGTGGGCGAAGCTATCACGCCCCGATCGAGGTACCCGCTGGAGTACCCGCTCAGCTTCGCCGCTGGTCCGCCGATTGCGGATCCAGCATCTTTCTTCGTGCCGAAGCCCGGACTTGAACCGGGGACAACGCGCTTATGAAGCGCGTGCTCTAACCAACTGAGCTACTTCGGCGGGGTCAAACGGGCGCGGAATATGGTCGCTCGCCCCCGGGCCTGTCAA
>Ga0164241_10002791_pt1 | contig 18388 bp, 15 predicted proteins | sample OricomyardsoilBY_FD_108780 | JGI IMG/M metagenome (GOLD analysis project Ga0164241, IMG submission 108780) | Backyard soil microbial communities from Emeryville, California, USA - Original compost - Back yard soil (BY) | ecosystem: Environmental > Terrestrial > Soil > Unclassified | place: USA...
CCTCCCCAGCCTAAACGCTCTTTTGGGAGGCGCGCAGGGCATGGGCATCGTCGGCGGGATTGCCGGCGCACGCAAGACGACCTTCCTTCAACACCTAGGGTGGGGCGTCGTTCTGAACAACGACGCCTTCTTCGCGCATTTTTCGTTCGAGATGCCGCCCGAAGCTATCGATTCGTATGCGGTCGCGCACCTGGCGGGCGTCGAGAAGTGCAAGGCGCTCGGGCCGCTATTCGATGACGCCGAACTGGATGAACAGCGCGCGGCTCTCGAGGACGCTCTCAAGCTGGTTGGTGGCCGCGGTCACACGTTCGGCGTCGCCCAAGCAAAGTCCGTAGCGGATATGCGTGAAATCGTGGAAAAGCTGCGCTCATCGACGAAGGTCGAGCGCGGCTTCATCGCGATCGACAGCATTCACGCTCTGACCGCCCACGTCGCGCGCGCGGCACGCTCGGAACGCAGCGCGCTCGACGCTGTTCTCAACGACGTGCGCGAGTTCGCCGATACGCTCAGCGTCGCAGTCCTCTGCTCCGCCCAGCTCACGAAGCGCGGCGCAGAGCTTGACGGAGACTTCCACTTCGCCCAGTCGGCCGGCGCCGACTACACGCCCGACTACACGGCGACGCTGGTCACCGCGAAAGAGGGCGCGGTTCGCCCCGGCGCGGCGCCACGCCCGTTGCGGGCGACGCTCCACGTTCACAAGAATCGCTTCGGCCGCGAGGGCGCGAGAGTGGACCTTCTCTATCATCCGGGGCGAACGCGCTTTGAAGAGGCCTCCCCGGCTCTGGAGGGCGACGACGATGACGCCTGAGACGCCTACCTCCGACGTGTGCCCGTCGGAATTCTTCCGAGTGAATCCGGCGCTGCTTCGGCGGTTGCCAGCGGTTGGCAAACGTCGGAGCAAGCTCAAGGCCAAGATCGGCGTCAGGTTGAGCCCGAAGCTCGACCTTCTCGTGCTTCTCGCGCTGTTCAGCCAGGCCGCCCGGCAGCCCAAGTCGGAGTTGACGATCGCGCCTCCCTCAGGCGACCAAATGGCGGCGGTTGCCTTCTCCCTCAAGCGTTCCGCGGTATTGACCGATCTCGGCTACACGCGCAGCGGCCCCGATTTTTCCGCGAGCGCGTGGGCCACACTGAACGAAAGCCTCACCCGGCTGGCCACGACCCGGGTGCAGATTCGCTTCATGCGCAGGGTCGTCGGCGCGAAGGGGCTGGAGCCGGCCATATTCAGCCGTCCGCTCGTCGAATTCGTCGAGGGCGACCGCTCACGCGTGCAGCTGTACGCCTATTCGCCCCCCGGTGACCGCTACTTCGTGCTCATGCCTCGGCGCTTGCTCGCGCTGCGGCCTGCGCTGAGCGAAGGCGCCGTGCGCTTGCTGTGCTGGCTTTACACTCGGCACCGTGGCGCACGCAAAGATGGAAAGCTGAAGCACAACTGGCGCGTGACCGTTACGGCGGAGCAACTCGTCGAGGCCAAGTTCTTGAGCTCAAGCAAGTTGCGTCGAGCCGTGGAGCTCAAGCGCGTACGCGACGGTTTCGCGAATCTTGAGCGGCTGGGGCTGCTGTCTATTGCCGGCGAAAGCTGGCCGTTCAGCGTTCAGCTTTCCCCCAACTTCTTTCACCAGGAGGACATCGGTGACTAGATTCGTTCCCCCTGGTTTAGGGACGCGGTCCACCCCCTTTGGATGCCAACTCCCCCCTGATTGCGATCGTGCCGATCACCAACACGCCGAGAAATATGCCGGTTCGCTGAAGGCGTCGTCCCTTATCCGAGAATCGGAGAGAGCGGAAGAAGAAGGGGACGGGAACTTCCTTTCTCGAAACCCGCGGACTCGCGAGCCGCGCGAGCGAGGTCCGCGTTGCTCCGCGAAGCGGAGCAAGTACCCCGTCTTAGGGGGTTCGCTCAGGACCGCCGCCTGCTCGCTCGGCGCTAACGCGCCTTCGCTGCGCGTCGTCGGCCCGAGCGAGCGAAGCCCGAGCCCGCGCCGACGCGGCGCGGTGCTCGGCCTCGCTGGGGGAAGTCGAAACGAAATGATTCCGGGAAAAGTTCGAGAGCACGAGATGACTCGAAACGTCTCGAGGTCGCTCGTTGCGCTGCCAACGATTGTTGGTGAGCGGACATCGGCGTCTGACCTGGTAGACGGGCTTGGTGCCCCGGCCGTATACGGTCGGATCACTTTCGCGAACGCTTCGGCCGCTCAAGCCTTGATGGCGCTCACGCTCGACGTGCGACAGCCGATGAGCTGCACCCCCCACTGGCAAGCGTTCCGTGAAAACTGGGGCCGAGGTCGCCATGACTGACCCACGCGGGGTGCATACAGTCGAAGATGGCCCCAAGCCCCCCCTGGACCGCGCGTCGGGCGCGAACTACCTCGATTTGTTTCGCCTTGCGGCGCGTCCGGTCACGGTTGAAGCGACCACTGCCGTGGCGCCCGGCGAGGGGTTGTCTATCTCGGAGTTTGCGGAGTGGGCCGGCATTGACCGTCGGCGGCTCGCTCGGCATCTGGTCGAGGTTCCCCCCGGCCCTGTTCCGCCGCTTCCGCCCGGCGCCGTGCCGATGCGCCTGTTCGGCAAGACGCGGCGAATCTTTCTGCGTGACGTGTTCGGAACGGGCGCGAACGCGCCGGGAGAAGCGAGCGATGCCGTTGGTGCTCAGGAAGCGCGTTCAAGTGCAACCCGTGGGTCGGCGTGGGATCGACCGCTGGATCTGTTACGTCGTCGGGGAGCTGACCGAGGCTGAGCAGCGGAAGGCGCGCGGTGTGCTCTTCCCGGTTGCGTCACGCGTGGACGCGCTAAAGACGCACACCGAACTCCTCAAGATGGCTCGGCAGGCCTGCTCCGAGTCGACGCAGGACGACTTTTTGGACTCGCTTGACCGTCGCGCGCGCACCAAGACGCTCGGCCCGATCTTCAGCGCCTTCACCAAGGAGTGGTACGACATGTGCGTGGTCGGTGCTGGCCGGCGCGAGAGCGAGATCGAATCGGTGAAGAGCGTCATCGACCTTCACTTGGAGCCGGCGTTCGGCAACCTGCCGCTGAACGCGATCGACGCGCGCCGAATCGACCGCTACAAGGCCGAAAAGTCGGCCCAAAAGCACCAGTACAACCGGTCCTACTCGCCGAAAACCATCAACAATCACCTCGGGGTACTGCACCGCATCTTCGAAAAAGCCATCGAGTACGGGCACCTCGAGAAGAATCCGGTCACCAAGCGTTCGTGGATGAAGACGGACCGAACTGCAGAAGACGGCCGAGCGTGGTGGACACCCGACGAAGAACGAGCGGTTTTCCTCGCGCTCGATGACTGGAAAACGGCTGAGGCGCACCTGTACTTCGCCATCAAGACGCAGCTCGTGCTCGGCATCCGCTTCGCCGAGCTGCGCGCGCTCACCAAGGACGACCTTGACCTGCGCACGCCCGGCATCTGGATCCGTCGCTCACAGGCTCGCAAGGTGGTCTCGACGCCCAAGAACAAGAAGGCGCGTTTCCAGGTACTTCCGCGCGCGCTCGCTGACGAGCTGCGTCCGTGGTCGCTGCGCACCCCGGGCCAGCTGCTCTTTCCTGCCCCGTCTGGCATCTCGTTGCCGAACAACGTGCTGAACAGGGCCTACGCCAGGCTGGCGACCAAAGCGCACGTACGCCGCATTACGAGCCACGGCGCACGCCACACCTCCGGCTCCAGCTACGCCGTCCTCGGCGCCGGCCAGAAGATGATCGCCACGCTGCTGGGCCACGCCGACATGCAGAGCACGGAGCGATACACGCACGTGCAGGTGGATGCGACCAGAGCCATCGTAGAGGCGCGGTGGCAACAGCTCGTAGTGCGACTCTGAGTCAGCCAGCGGAGCTACCGGGTGACACCGGAGAGTCCACGGCATACAATCATGAGCATGGCTGAGGATGTACCTGGGATGGGCGGCGCTAACGTTTCAGAGGCTGTGGAGGCCGACGCAGACGAACAGGACCTCGGCGAGGTAGACGATCTCGTCGAAGACGAGCTTGAGCCTGCGCCAGCCGTGCGGGCCTCGGAGGGCCCGGACGTGTTCATCTCGTATCGGCTAGACCCTGACCAGGCGACGGCCAACGCTCTCAAGAAGCTCGTCGAAGGTTCGATCGCGCCGACGCCGGCCGTCTTCGTCTCAGGAGCCGGTGGTCTTCGCCCATCGAAGATCGGCCTGAAGCCGCAGCTTCAGCGTGCTGTCAGCGCGGCGCGAGCGTTTCTCGGGGTGATCACGCCCCAGTCGAAGGATCGAGAGTGGGTCATCTTTGAGGCTGGTGCTGCCTGGGGCCGAGAGCAGATGTACGCACCGGTGTTGCTCGACGTCGAGCCGCACGAGTTAGGAACAACCGTCGCAGACTTTGTAGCCACGAAGGCCGACCACAAGGACGAGATGGAGACGCTGGTTGGACAAGTGGCGAAAGCGCTTGGGGGCAGCGTGCGGCGCCACTTTAGCCAACGCTATGCGGCTTTTGAGAGACATCTCGAACAACGAGCCAAGAAGCCCGCCACCGAAAAAGGCCAAAATTCGGGCCCTGTTGGCACACTGAGCAACGCGCTCCGGCTCTGGCACAAGGGCGAGCGAGACGAGGCAATGCTGGCATTTAGCGCCGCGGAAGCAGAGGCGTCGACAGTGGAGGCCAAGGCGCACGTTCAGATTCTGCGACTGAACGTTCTGAACGAAGACGGCAAGGACAAGTTCCGGGATGCGTTGCTCGCTATGCCGGAGGAAGTCCATACCACCGCCGTTTGGTTGACGTGGAAAGGCATCACGGAGCGCCGTGGGCACATCGCGGTTGCGGACTATCAGCGCGCGCTCGCAGTGCCAACTGCTAGGCCAACGGACGTGGATTTTGCCGTTGAGTACTGCGCTCGTGGCCTATTCGAACTCGGGCGATCCGACGAAGCCGTGGCCCTGTTGATGAGCTTCATCGCGAGTGTTCCCGGCGAGCGACGCGAGCCGTTTGTCAAAGTGCTGTGGGACGAGGTCGAGACCCTAACTCCAACCGCCAAGCTGGCCCTTGCAGCAGCCGTAACGTCTTTCGATGACCCCGACATCTGGCGTCGTCTCACTGACACCGCTGTCGAGGAAAGATGGGCTGGGATTGGCGTCTACGCCGGCCGTCGGCACCGCAGTCGATCGGACGGCGGCGGTGCGAAGAACGCGTTGGGGCGTGCTTACATGACGGCGGGGTTCGTCTCTCTCGCATACGAAGCATTCATGGAGGCCGTAGAGGCAGGCGCATCTGTTGCGAGGGCGAATTTGGCACTTTGCTTGAATGGACAGGGCGTCCCCGCGGCGGGCCTAGCGCTGCTCAAGCAACACGCCGGGGACTGGGATTCGGCGTCGCCCGACTTTCCGTTCAAGATGCGCGGCGAGATTGAAGAGTCCATCGCTGCCGAGCGGACGCAGGCAGATCAAGCAGCGAAGAGAGGCCATCGCCTCCTGCTAATGCTCGCTCAGCTTGTGGACCAAGGCTTGGCACGGGGTGCAGTGGAGGGCAGCCTGATGGACGTAGTAGACGAGAGCGGGACGGCGGTCTCGCTCTTCCCGCTCCGCCCATTTGCGGGCATCTACGAGGCGCGGGTGGGTCATGCTTTCCACGGGCTCTTCGTCAAGTCGGAGGAGGGCGCCGAAGGCTTTACTGGCGTGCGATTCGACCCACAAGGCAAGCTCAATCCTGAGTGGATCACGCTCGTACGCAGGGTGGTGGTCGACCGCGTCAACAACGACGTGCCTGCGCTCGCCACGTCGTCACCACTCGCTCTTCCCGCACCCGCTTCGTGACTCAGGGACCTCCCTCAGGGACCTGATCCCCACAAACGCCGAAACCCCCAGCTTTCGCCGGGGGTTCGGGGGTGGAGGCGCCGGGAATTGAAGAGTGGCGAGGAGGTGGCGACGGACGGCATCTCTCGGCAAATCGAGGCACTCGGCGCAGAGCAGCCTGATCAGGAATTCCGCGAAATACCAGCGGACGCCGCAATTTGTTCCGCACGGCAACAAGAGCCAGGCGAACTGGCGGAGGCGTTCTTGTGCGCGCTCGCGGCAGGGGACGATGGCGCGGTGTCGCTCGCGATGGCGCTGGCTGACTCCGTCTTGGACGCGAGCGGCGTGAAAGTCGCGCAGAGTGTGCTCGAAGGCGGGCCGTTGACGCTCACGCGGGCGATCAGGCTGGCGGAGCTGGTTCTGACTGGGCGCCGCCAGGCTGAAAAGGCCGGTGCGCTGTGAAGCCCGTGGCAGCGGCCGGCGTGCTCCGGCGCGCTTTGCCGTGCGAGCCGGCCGAAGCGGCTCCAGGCGCCAACACAGCCGCCGCGACGATGCAAGGTGATGGGGCGTGGGGGCACTTCACGCGGCGGCACGCGGTCGCGCTGCTTTTCATGCGCGAGCACGTCCCGGCGCTCCGCAGCCTCGAGAGAGGTCCTTGGGCGTGCCTGCAGGCGATCGCGCCGCATTGGCAGGGGGGCCGAAGCGACGCCTTTCCGGGGCAGGAGCGCCTTGCGCTGCTAACCGGGTACGATGCTCGGTCGATCCGCGATTTCACCAAGCAGCTCGAGGCCTGCGGCGTTCTCAACCTCGTGCGGCTCAAGCTCTCGGACGGCACGGCGCGCCTTCACTACCAGCCGGGGCCGGCGCTGCTCGCGGCTGTCGATCAGTTCGACGCCCGCTACAGCGACGAACGACCGAAGCCCGGGGAGACAGCCCCTAACGGTCGGGCGGCGGCTCGAAGCGTCCGTGCAAGGCCGTTGGCCGTGGGCGACGACGGCCATCGTGGCCGGCGGCCACCGGAAATGGTTTCCGGTGGGGGAGCGGCAGCCACTTCCGGGGAACTCCCAGATCCGAGAGATCAGAAGAACGCTTCTTTTTGTTTGGCTACTGAACCGGAAGCAGGTGCGAGCAACGACGAGCCAAGCCCGCAACCGTCGGAGCTGGATCGGAACGTTGCGCGGGAAGTGCTCGGCGCCCTGCGCGAGCGCCGCTTCGGGCGCCGGGTCGGGCTGTTCGACACGAAGGTCGTGGCCATGGTCGCGGCGTGCGTGAGCGCCGTCGGCGGCGACCGTGAAGCCAAGCTGCGGGCGCAAATGGACGCGATCCAGCATGCGTTCGCGGTCTCGCGCGGCACCCCGACGCCGAGCTTCGTGTGGGGCAGCATCGATCATTTCCTCGACCACGAGACGCAAGGCCGAGGCGCTCGGGTCGAGGCTGAACGGGCGCTCGCCCGGCAGGCGCGTGCAGCGGAGGCGGAGCGCTTGCGGGCTCGCGAGTTGGCGCAGCACGAGCGTGAAGCGTGTGGCCCACCGCCGGAGGTGCTGCAGTTCATGGCAGAATTCCAGCGGGGGAAGGCGTAGCTCTGGGACAGTCGTGGGCCGCGCGGCGCTTCGGCCGCAATTCCCTGAGCGCTTGGAGGTGGCTCCCTAGCCGAGGTCGACGGTTCAAATCGCCGGGGCGATACCCCGCGTGGACAACGAGCTTTTCCCTTGGTTTTGTAGAGCGGGTGGCTTCAATGCCGAGCTGCCCCACGCCGCCGAGCCAACGATCGGGTGCGTCAACGTGCCCTAGCCTGCCGACTGGCCCTCGTCGCCCGGGGTAGCTGGTGCAGCAACGACTGCCTCAGGCACCGGAAATCGTCGGCCGTGCTCGGCTAAAAGCGGTTCCAAGAGTGCAGACGTCCGCTCCGCGTCTTTCTCGGCGTCCTTGACGAGGGTATTGGCCTTGTTCCCACCTTTTCGGTCGCCACTCGCCATCTGAAGGGTTGGCAGCTCCGACTTGGCAGCCTCGACGCTTGCCAGCTGCTTCTGGTACAGCGCCTTGCCCTTGCCGACCAGGAACTTCAGGTCCTCGTCCGTCCACCAGTTGTCGTCGTCGAAGCCGAGGCTGGCAAACGCTCGAAACAGTCGCTGGTGAAGGTCACGCTGAAAATCCGCGTCCAATTTGAACCGCCGGTGTTCCTCAAGAAACTGTTGCCGGGCCGCAGATTCAACTGGCACGCGGATCGTGTGCAGAGCGTCAAACTTGGCGACGTATCGCTCCGTCGAGCCGCTCGTTAGCTCGCCCAGGTAGAACGTGTCGGGTCGCCCGTCGCCATCACGCAGAGCCTTGAAGAAGTCCAGGAAGTCCCTGAATGTCTCAAGCTCAGCCACCTCGGCGAGATCACATTTGGTGATCCTCGCGACGGTCACGTCCTTGTCGCGGTTGGCGTTGCAGCCACGAGACATCACCAACACGGGCCCGGCGACGTTCGCCACGGTGCCCGCCCCATCCGCGATCACGGTGACGATGTTTTCTAGTACATCGCCTTGATCCAGGAGCGCACTAGGCTCGACTGGAACGAGAATCGGCATCGTCCCCCAAGAAGTTCGCCAAAGCCCTTCGCACTCGCACCTTTGACGCCACCTCCCGGAGAACCGGTTCGGGTGAGGGCGACTCCCATTTCACGAACCGCTGCGGCACAGGGTGCGGACCGCCCCCTGGATCTAGAAGCTCGGCCACCGCTAGCCAGGTGCGGAAGGAACCGGCCTTGTCGAGGAGCTGGGTTCGGGCACCTCGCAGCCACTGCGCAAAACTGCGTGTTTGCTCCAACGTGGGTTTGTCAGGAGTCGCAGACAAGGCCGCCCTCAGGGTGGCAACGTAGTCGCTGACCTCTGGAAGGCCAACTTGCTGCCCGAGACTCTGAACGACCCGAAGCGCCGCCGTTGCTTCCTCACAGGCCTCTCGGTAGACCGCTATTTGGGCTTCCAGCGATACGATGGTCTCCCACGTGCTGACCCCGTGGCCCAGCCCAGCTTGCGGCCCGACGCTCGCGTTCATCGTCACATCGGCGTGCACGTTGGGAGCAAAGTCAGCGACGTACGCGCTTGGAGCAAACATCGATAGCGTGTCGGTCGACGCTGGCGTCGTCACGCCGAACGCTCCTGCAATCACAACCCACTTGAGCAGGTTCTCGGCCAGATTTTGTAGGTCGCCCATCATCCACCTCCTTGAGCGGCACCAAAGACAGCCCGACCTTCTACGCCGATGAGCGTAAAGAAGGCACGGTTAACGGAGCTGTTTGCCTCAACGAACGCGGCCTCTAGGCCAGGTTCGAGGACTGGCACAACAGCGCGGGTTTCGATCCGGATCGACGTCAAGTCCCCGGCCTGCTCGGTGGACGCCGAGTTGACCGAAACGGTCAGGTTTCTGGGTTCCTCAGTCTCGACGAAACGAAGAGCCAACTGACGGTGGCCGCCTTGCTGTAGGCCGCCGAACGTACCCGTGATCGGCATGATCGCTCGAAGGTGATCGAGATCGCGCCAATGACGGCCCTTCTCGATCACATCGATCTTGGTAAGCTCCGCCCGCTTCGGCGTTATCGGCGCACCAAACCGTTTTTCGCAAAAGGCCGACAGCTTGCCGAACTCTTCGATCGCGTGCTGCATGAGACCGCCACCACCGCCGCGGTTTGAAAACCGCGGGTACGCCTTGCCGACGGCCCGCCAGTTCATGAAGAAACGGTCGTGCTGAATCTGGAGAACGTGGACCTGATCGGCAGCAACGAAAACGGAGCGGAGTGGAAGGTTGCCGAGAACAAACCCGGCCCCCTCCACCACAGCCGGCTGAAGCGACCGCTGAGGAAACTCATCCCGTCGGCCGTCCCAGTAGACGCCGAGCACCAGTGGATCGAGATCCATCACGTCGAACTGAACGCCGCACACCACCTCGACGATCGGAGGCTTCTCCAGGACAGGGAAGGGCTCAGGCAAGGTGGTCGACATGAATTCCCCCGAGGAATCCGTTGAAATCAGCGTAGCGGCACCTGAACGCATGGTCAACCTAGGGCGCCCCGTTTTGTTCCACCCCGCGCCCTCGTGCAAGCGCGATCGTCCGAACATATGACCATCCGGCCGCTTCGCCGGAACCTCGGCGCCACGGTCGACTCGGGCGGGGCAGCGGAGGACCAGGAAGGCGCCCGAGCGATAACGGCGGGCGACGCGCACGCCGCCCACGCCCCCCACAGCCAAGGGCGCTTTTCATTCGAAGCGGCTATTCGCGCCGGGGCGGCCGGAACGACGGCGCGGCGGCCAGGAGTTCCTTCACCCGCTCTTTGGGGACGCGGTCCCAGGCTTCGGTAGGCAGGAGCGAGCCGAAAAGGCTGGCGTCGAAGACGTGCTGTCGGCGCATTACCCGGTCCCACTGAAACGCATCGTAGGTCCCCTCGAAGATGAGCTGGCGGACCTCGACGAACGGCGGAGTTCCCCGTGCACCGTCCGCGAGCCACTTCTGCGCGCGCTGCTCCCAGAGACTGCCCTTGCGGTCGACGCGTCCAATCTGCTGCTCGAGGACGGCCGGGTTCCATTCGGCGTGGAACTGCACGACAACGCGACAGGACTCGTGCAGGTTGAGCCCTTCACGCCCAACCTGGCTCTGTGCGATGAGCACCCACGGCGAGGCTCCAGGGCGGTTGAACGCAGCCTGGAGGTAGCGCCGCGTCTCCCAGCGCGTCGCGCCTTGGAGCAGTCGCGCGTGAAAGCTCTGTCGCCCGTCGTCGTCCTCGAGCAGCGTGCGCAGCGCCCCTTGCCGGAGGACGGCCTGCTCCTCGTCAACGTCCTCGTCGCCCAACTCGCCCAGGAGCGGACGCAGCCGCTCTTCGACGAACTCCGTGGCGAGCGCCACGAAGCGCTCGGGGGTCATCTCGTCGGACTCCGAAGTGGTGGCAAGGAAGTCGTCAAGGACGAACGAGACGAGGTGGTCTTCGAGCGCGCTCTCGAGCTCACGGTCGACCGGCGCGCCGCCGAGCAGCGCCGGATCAGTGCGCCATACGACGACCCGCTTCTTCGCGCGCTCGCGCACATGCCGGCGAAGGCGCTCGTAGGCCTTGTGACTGTCGGCTAGCGCGCGACGCATCTCGACGCCATTGCCCGTGATTAGGCGGCCCGAGAGCGCGCCCTCCGTGCGTAGGCGATCGAGCTGGCGAAGCGCAATCCCCAGCAACGCAGCGTCGGTGTGAACGGCGTGAGCGATCGGCCTGCCCGCGTCGGCCGCGCGCAGCGCGTGCCGCACGTTGAGCACGTCACGAAGAAGCCGCAACGGGTGCAGGAAGACGCCGAAGACCAGCACCTTCTCGCGCACCAGCGTCCAGCGCTCAATCTCCTTTACGGCCGCGAGGATGCGCGGGTGCTCGGCATCGGGGTCGAGTTCGGCGCCTGACACGGGCGGCAGCCCTTCGAGCACGCGCTTGCGGCCGTCGCGGAGCCGTCGATACCAGTAGGCCGCGCGCGCGATCTTCCCGCGCGTGTGCTCATCGACGACACCTGGTTCGGGTACGCGGAGGGGCTCGTTCGTCTCCGTCAGGTCGATGCTGACATGCCCCGCGGACAGCTTTGTGTACGCATCCCGCACCGCGCGGGGCCAGTTCTCGGTGTTCCTGAGCGTTAGACCGCGAGCGCTCTGGCTCATGCACTCGGCGGCGAAGAGCACGTCGAGCCAGGGCGAACTCTGGCCGACCGCCTCGGCCCAGCCGATGTGCACGCGCCGAAGCCGTCGGTGCGGATGAGGAAGTCCTTCGGGCAACGAAGCGCCCGCGCGAAAGTCCGTGACGAGCGGGTCCTCGTCACGTCGGCGCCTCGTCACGTGCGGGGCTAGTGTCTTGGTGAAGTCCCGCGCAGCTGCGCACAGTTCGTCGAGGCGGCTTCCCTCGTCCGGCGCGACTGCTGCACACCGCGCCGCGTCGTGCAGGCGCTGGACGACCAATCGCCCGCGCGCCTGATCGAGACCGCTGCGTGCGCGCCCCAGGAGGTCGAGCCACTGCGACAGTTCGAGTTCCATCGGCGTCGCGGTGAGGCAGAGCCGACGCCCGCCCTCGGGCTGCTTCAACAGCGCATCGACCAGCCGCGTGAGCACGGTACCCGAAGCAGCACCGTGCGCGGTGTCTTGGACGTCCACCTCGCCACGACTCTTGTGGGCCTCGTCGATGACGAGGAGGTCGAACTCGCCGAGCCACAGGCCGAGCAACGCCTCGGTCAGCGGCCGGCCGTCGCCGCTGTTGCCAAACTGTGCGAGGAGCGCGTCGTTGTTCCAGCTCGACACGTTCAGCGGCGGCAGGGCTTCGATGCGCTGGCGAAGGTCACGACGTCCGCGCACTCGCGGGGCGACCTCGCTCGCGATCCGAGCCATCCCGTTCCACCCCCACAACGACGCGCGCGCGTTCTCGATCTCGCGCTGCAGCTTGCCGATGCGCGTCCGCCCATCTTCGCGTTCAGCGCGCGTTGCGAGATTCAATTCGAGGAATGCGGGAAGCGCTGCGCGCCAAACGTAGGAGTTGCTGCGCACGCGCGGCGCGTGGAACCCGTGTGAGATGAGCCACCACTCGGATTCGTCGGGGCGCGGGCTGACTTCCCTCCACGACGCCTCGTTGGGCGACAGCTCGCGCAGGAACTCCGTTAACGTCGTGAGCTGCTTCGGCGCTGGGCTGGTCGCGCAGAGCTTCCGCGACTCCGCGATCCACTGATGCATGAGGCCGTGCGGGACTACGACGGCGGCTCGCCCGCCTGCTTCGAGGACCGCGTGAACCACTGCGCAGGCGATGCGCGTCTTGCCTGTGCCCACCTCGTCGGCAAGCACGACACCGTTCCGCGGCAGCCGCTCGGCCATCCACGTGAGCGATGCGCGCTGACCGTCGTCCAGGTGCTGCTTCTCATGCGGCAGGGACGAGTCCTCTGCGACGAGCTTCCGAAGCGCGGTGGCTGCGCGGGTCCACGAGAAGCTCATCGCAGCCCCCACGCGCGCGCTGCACCGTCGAGCACCTCGAAGTACTTAGCCCGCTGCTTGTCGGTCAGATGCGGCGAACGCAGCTCGGGCTCTCGGAGGTGCGCGAAGACATCGAGCCGGTGCGTCCGCCACGCCGCGATGAGCGCCTCGGGAAACGAGGCGCGGAACATCCGGTCGAGGTGATCGAGCCAGTCGTCGAGCATCGGCTCTGGGAGCGCGGCCTGGAGCGCGGCAACCTTCTCGACGAGCTCGGCGGCGGCGTGCAGCGCGTAGCTCTTCTCCTGCGCGATCGCTTCCCCTGTACCTGCAACCTTGGTCCCGCGGCCAGCACCATCCTCACCGTCATCGTCATCCGTGGCCTCCGCAGGACGGATTGGAAAGTCGAGAAGCGCCGCGAGAGCATCCGCGTAGGTGTCGAAGCGCGGGGGCCGCCAGCCGACGCGCCCAGCGGCGTCCACGACGGGCACGACCCAGTGGCGGTCGCTCTCGCCACGCACGTTGAGTGCGTTCGGGGGCTCGGCGTCCATCAGCGAGACGTCGTCTCCTCGTTTCACGTCAAACCAGTCGCGACCAGTCCAGGCGATGCTTGCGCGGGACCCGGCCGCGACGTCCTCGCGCCAAAGCAGGCGCAGACGTCGCGACGGGGTAGTCTCGATCGTCGCCGAAAGGATCGGCGGTGCTTCCAGGATCGCCTGAGCATCCGGCGCGTCGCCGACTTGACCCACGGCCCACTCCTCGTCGCCAACGGTTTCAGCTTCGTCAGACCAGAACAACCGACGCTCAATCGTCTCACCATCGAGCCGTTCCTCGACTGCGACGACTACGCCTGTCTCCACATTCCCCTCGGTCATGCCACCGTGCGAAAGGATGCCTCGGCGCGAGAGGTTGCCGGAGCCGAGATAGAGCCAGCCGTTGCTCAGGTGTCCGTCGCGGAGAAAGCCCGCGTATACGAACTTCGCGTGGAGCCGTCGGTTCTGGTCGAGCGCGTCGTAGGGGCGGACAACCTCCCAGCCTTCCGTGTCGCCCTCCTTGGCCCACGTCGCCACCGCGCCCGCTTCCCCGGGCTCGACGAGTGCCACGCGCCGCACGTTCGTTGTGAACACACCCAGATCCTCGAGCTTCCCGAAGACGGCAGGCTTGCGCGCCTTGGTGGACGGCTCTTCATAGAATCCCGACCCGCACAGCAGCAGATTCCTCGGCTTGTCGATCGCGCTGCGGAAGCGCTCGCGGATCTGGTCATATAGGGGCCTCTCGAGCGAGTGGATGAAGCGCGGCTTGCGGTTCACGGGAGCGACCGAAGATGCCGCCGCAACGAGCGCGTCGAGCCGGGCGGTCAGCTTGCGCTCCTTCAGCGGAAGCGTCTGCTCGTCACGATGGAAGCGCCGCACGAGGAGTGTTTCGACGAACGCACCCGCTGCTGCGACGTCGGCGCGGTCCTCGACACGAGCGCTGCCGTCGAGCGGAAGATCGACGACCCACACCAGCTCGAGCTGCTGCCGCGCCGACGTGTACGTGTAGTTGGCCGTGAGCACGGCGAGCCGAAGATGGACGGGCGCGCCCGTTCGGTTCGGGGCGAACGCGAGCAGCGCGACCTTTGCGTGCAGGAGCGAGCCGGGAGCGACCCCGCGTGGCTGAAACTCATGGAGGCCGGGGATGCGACCAGGCGGAAAGACCTCCTGCCGCGACGGCGATGCGTGTCCGTCGAGCATCAGGTAGACGAGCACGCTGCCGAGCTCCGCGCGCTGTCGAGGCCGGAGCCCCGTGAACCGTTGCACGGCGTCCTCGACGAAATCCTCCGTCCCGGTCATGGCGACCAAGGCCGCGCTGTGGCCGACCGTGCCCTCGGGCGGCACGAAGATGTCGAGCAGCGTCTCGGCGCTCATCGCGCACCTCGGTCGTCAACGTCGCGCAGCAGCGAGTGCAAGTTCGCGATGCGGAACGTCCTGCCCGTACGGTCCGGCTCGATACTCTCCGCACCGTCTTCGAGGTCGCTGGCGTCGTCGGTGGCGTCGACGACACGGAACAGAGGGCCCCGAACGACGGACCCATCGGCGAGCCCGAGCACCTCCCCAGCGCGCCGGACGAGGAGTCGGATGGCTTCCGAGTCATCCGCAGGAGCGACGGCGTCGGCGAAGGATCTGCTCGTGGCTTCCTTCACCTCGGCGGTGCTCGCCTTGTTCAGGTAGTTCTTCGCGGCCGCTCGGAGATCCTTGATGGCCTTCTTGACTGTCGGGTCGCCCGCAAGGATCGCGAGCCTTACGCCTCCACGTCCGGGCTCCACAGCGTGGGTCAGCCTGGCGACCGCGTCACGAGCTCTGTCGAGCACCGCGCCGAAAGCGCGCGCGGCGACGACCTCGTTGGCCTGCTCGTGATGACCGGCCTCACGAAGACGACCGACGATGACGCCCTCGATGTCCGGAACGTCAGCCGCACGCCCGACCGCGCGGGCCAGTCGCTGGCGCTTCTCGCTCGCCGGCGTCGAAGTGCCGAGAAGCCGCGAGCGGACCAGCGCCCGCTCGTCGTCAGTTGCGTGTTCAGGCGAGAGCGCTTGAAGAAGCGTCTTCGGCCGATCCGAGATCTCGCGGTCACCATCGAGCCACCCCAGCATCCACTTCCGAAGGCTCGTCCCACCCTTCCCGACGCGCTGGTCGAGGAGTGCGTTGGCCAGGGCGCGCCCGACCGGCTCGAGTTCGAGGAGGTCGAAGCGCGAGCCGCGCGCGAAGCCGAGTCCACCGTCCACCCGGATGGCGCGCGCCGCGGCGTGGCGGTGCGTGTTGCGCACGTAGTTCGTCGACTGACGCAGCCGATGGAACGACCACACCGCCCGCTCGGCGTCGCGACCGAACGCGCGCCGGCCGAGAATCCGCGGCGACGGGTCTTCCGGATGGACGAGGTACTCGAGCTTGCACGCGAGCGCCTCAATGCCGTGACAGATGGCAGTCGGTTTCGGCGCTTTCGAGCCGTTGCTTGTCAACTCCTCGTGGAGCGCGAGCGCCGCCAGCGGCCACGAGAGCTGCCGGGCGAACCAGATGCGCCCTACCTCCGGCACGACGAGCTCGCGGAAGAACAGGTCGGCCGCGCGGAGTTCGAAGTCGAGCGACATGCGCGAGGACGAGACCTCGCACGGCGCCGGAGAGAACCAGTAGGTTGCGGCGTCGCTCATGATGCGAAGCCCATCATCAAGTGGGGGTAACGATCAATGGTCAGCCCGCGCTCGTCACGCGCCACGCCTGTGGCAGCATTCTTTCGAGGCCGCGTTGGATGTCATCGGCGCGCCACGCTCAGGTCCAACAGCCGTTCATGCAGCCGCACCATTGCCAGCGTATCGCGCTCGCAGTAGCGGAGCAGCGCACGCCGCATGGCCTGTTTCGCGACGGGAGCCAAGGCCTCACCGTCAAACAAGAGAGACTCCAACGCCATCGATGCTGTCATTCCGTCTTGAATCTCCAAGTCCTCGTAACTCATGCCTGAGACGAGCGCGGGAAGCACGCTCTTGATGCTGAAGCTGCCCAGAAACGCCGGGTGATAGACATGGTCGCGCACAATCGGGAGTAGGTCTTTGATGCGACCCAGTAGGCGAGACAGCTGCGGCGCCAGGCGCGGAATCGCTTCGACCAGTCCCGTGATGCAGCCCTTCTCGAACGGGGCATTGTATGCGAGCACTGTCCGGGCGCCGTCGCAAGCGCTGAGCAACGCCTTCGCAAAATGCTCACGTGGGTCCGCCCGCCCTTCGGCGAGCCATTCGTGATGGACCACCCCTCGTGGTCCCTGCACATGACAGCTGAACTGGACCGGGACCTGCTCGTAGGGACGACATCCGCCCCACGCGGGGATCGGTGGTGCGACCGTTTCGAAATCGAGGAATGCGATAGGCGACTCGAGCTCGTTCAAGGCCGGACCAAGCCCCGGTTCGACAACGATGCGGCGCTTCCGCACGCTTTGCACCTGTCGCTGAGCTGGTCCGCTGGTCGCAAAGTCTCCCGGCAAGTCGAGGAGTGTCTCATGCCCGTCCTTGAGGGCGCTCTGCAGCTTCTTTGGGGAGATCCTGTACAGCGTGCTCACGTGGTGCTTCGGTATCGCAGGCCAACAGCGCCCCATGAAGGGGCATTCATGGGGTTCGGTGCAGTGGGCGCCCGTCTTGACCTCGGGCAGCGGGCCCGCGAGTGACGCGAGCAGGGAGCGTGCCCGCCGCGGCACAGAGCGAAGCGCCGTGTTGACTTGCGGCGTCACGTTGCGGCGTACAAAGAGGTTGGACAAATCGGGGTATCGAGCAGCGCGGTTCAGATGCATCACCTCAGCGCGCTTGATCACGACGCCGCGGAGACGGAACGCATGAACCTGAAACGCGACGTCCGGAATATGCTCGGGCTTGACGTCGAGCGACGACTTCACCTCGACGAGCACGAAACCGCCACGCTTCCGCTCCAAGATGTCCACTGAGGCAAAGAGCCCGTCCGCGAGAACGCTGGCTTCGTAGATCACTTGTGCGCCAGAGGCGATCGCGCGGGCTGTAGCCTCGGCCCGCTCTTGCAGGTCGTGCAGGGGCTCATTGATCAGCAGTCCACCCGGGACGCTGGCTCGCGCCGCGGCGCCGACCCAATTTCCCCGGTCGAGTCGTGGCTGCACATCACCGCGCGCCGCCGCAAGCTCGGGCGCCCCGGGCTCATGCACCTTCCACCAGAGCATTTTAGGGCATTGGTGGCCGGCAACGAAGCGAGACTTTGAGAGGTGCGGTTCCAGGAACTTCCGTTCACAATTCCCGCAATACCAATTCGGATCGTCGTCGCTGATCACGCAGCCGCCCAGATGAAACTTGCCTTGTTCCGCCTCCAGGAACGCCTTTTCAGAGGGATAGCCGTACTCGATCGGCAGTACTGCCGCCGCCGACCGGCACCCTTGGCATCTTGGTCGAGAAGGCCGTCGGGTTGTCCGGGGTGACACGGGACAGCAAGCTGCTGCTGCGACGCTGCGCCGTCAATTCCGGCCCGGACGTATTCTGTCCGGGCGTCTCTGGCAGCGGCCACCGAAATGCGCGGCGCTGTCATGTCGCGATCGCGCCGTTCTAGGTGATCAAGACGACGCGAAATCGGTGCCCACGCATGGACCGGCGCACGCAGAGAGCGCAGCACTCGCACGCGGGCGACCTGGGCGTCAGCTGCTACCGCGACGCGAGTTTTCGAAGCCTTTTAACGGCATCAAACGCTCGCGCAAAGAGATCGGCGTCGAGGCCGCACGTTCGCAGCTGCTTGGCACCGAAGCGGAGAAGGAGCGTGTACAGCGCCGATTGGAGATCGTCGGCAAGTTGGACGCTGAACCCGGCCGTGCCCCGCGGCTTCTGTGATCCGCCTGACCGCGCCCGGACTTCGCCGCGTCTCGACGAGTCGTCGCGCACCTTGTCTTCGAACCACCGAGAGCGCGCATATACTTTGAGGGTGCCGGGGTCACGGCGGACGCGCTCGACGTCGGACTCGTCGAAGCGGAAGACGCCGCGCTCGTCCTGTGACGGGAAGAGCACGCGGTACTCGAGGCGCCGCACCGTCGCGATGCTCTTGCCTAGCCGCCGCGCGACCTCGACACGGGTCAGGGTGTGCACGCGCAAAGTGTACGCCGCCCTGCCCGTATCGAGAGCCGTTCTGGTACGGGCAGGCTCAGAA
>Ga0164241_10002792_pt1 | contig 18382 bp, 21 predicted proteins | sample OricomyardsoilBY_FD_108780 | JGI IMG/M metagenome (GOLD analysis project Ga0164241, IMG submission 108780) | Backyard soil microbial communities from Emeryville, California, USA - Original compost - Back yard soil (BY) | ecosystem: Environmental > Terrestrial > Soil > Unclassified | place: USA...
GCAAGGGCAAGTAAGCATGGCAACTCAACTCACCGGCCGCGAACGCCGCCGCTTCCGCATCCGCAAGAAGATCTCGGGCAGCACCGAGCGTCCGCGCCTCAGCGTGTACCGCACGGCATCGCACATCTACGCGCAGGTCGTCGTGGACGCGGACGGCACCACCGTTGCCGCTGCTTCGACGCTCTCTCGCGATCTCAAGACCACCTTGGGCGAAGACACCAAGACCGACGCCGCCAAGAAGGTGGGCGCCCTGATCGCCAAGATTTGTCTCGAGAAGAAAATCGACAAGGTCGTCTTCGACCGCAACGGATACCTGTATCACGGCCGCGTGAAGGCGCTTGCAGAAGCCGCGCGCGAAGCCGGGCTCAAGTTCTGAGCCGAGGAATCATTCATGGCGTTCGATAACAACATTGACGACGAAAAGCTCAAAGAGCGTGTCATCCACATCAATCGCGTCGCGAAGGTGGTGAAGGGCGGTCGTCGCTTCAGCTTCTCCGCGCTCGTGGTCGTGGGCGATGAAGCCGGTCACGTAGGTGTCGGCCTCGGCAAGGCGAACGAAGTTCCGGAAGCGATCCGCAAGGGCAACGACCAGGCTCGCAAGAACCTGTTCAAGGTCCCGATGATCGGCGCAACGGTTCCGCACGACGTCACCGGGCACTTCGGTGCCGGCAAAGTCTTGCTCCGTCCGGCTTCGCCCGGTACCGGCGTTATCGCCGGCGGCGCGGTTCGCGCGGTGGTCGAGTCCGCAGGCATTCAGGACATCCTGAGCAAGTGCCTCGGCTCCACCAACAAGCACAACGTCGTTCACGCGACGATCGCGGCCCTGCAAGGCCTGCGCGCTCCTGAAGTCGTCGCCAAGGCTCGCAGCAAAGAGCTGGACGAGATCGCGGGTGACTACCCGGTGTCTGCAGTGTCCGCGCAAGCGGGCGGCGGCTCGTCGATCGTCTCCGGTAACGGCGGAGGACCCACCCCGTGAGCAAGCTCGAAGTTCGTCAAACAGGTAGCGTGATCGGCCGGCCGCACCAGACCCGTCGTATCGTCGACGGCCTGGGCTTGCGCGGCCCCGGTTCCAAGGTCGTGGTGGAGAACACCCCGTCCTTCCGTGGCATGATCAAGAAGGTGCTACACCTGGTCACGGTTCAGGAGCAGAAGTGATGAGCAGCGAAATTCTTTCTCACCTGGCTTATCCAGCCGGAGCACGGCACCTCGAGAAGCGCTTCGGGCGCGGCGTCGGCTCGGGTCTGGGTAAGACCTGCGGTCGCGGTCAAAAGGGTCAAAAAGCTCGCAAAGGTGGCAACATCGGCAAGCTCCACTTCCAAGGTGGTCAGACCCCGATTCAACGCCGCTTGCCGAAGCGCGGCTTCCGCGTTCCGTTCCCGATTACGGTCGTGGGCGTCAACGTCGGTGACTTGCAAGAGTTCGCCGCTGGCACCGAGGTCAACGAAGCCTTCCTGCGTGAGGCTCGCCTCGTTCAGGGCAAGCGCGTTCAGATCAAGGTTCTCGGTGACGGTGAGTTCACCAAGAAGCTCACCGTGCACGCACACAGCTTCAGCAAGTCTGCGCTCGAGAAGATCGAAGCCGCGGGCGGCAAAGCGGTGGTCATGCAAGTCGTGAAGCAAAAAGACGCGCAAAACGCGCAAAACGCGAACGCGGGCTGAGCTTCGTTCTAGAGCTCGTCCATGGCCGCTTTTGCAGGTTTCTCGAATATCGGTAAGGTGCCGGAGCTCCGGCGCCGTATCGCCTTCACCCTGATCGTGCTGGCGATCTATCGCCTGGGCGTGTTCGTGACGATCCCGGGTGTGGATCGTTCGGTCATGCAGAACATCGTGAAGGGGCAGGGCGGTTTGCTCGGCCTCTTCAACTTGTTCTCGGGCGGCGCGCTCGCCAACCTGTCGATCTTGGCGCTGGGCATCATGCCCTACGTCTCGGCGAGCATCATCATGCAGCTCGCCGGCCTGATCAGTAAGCAGGTCGAAGAGCTGAAGAAGGAAGGCGAGGCGGGTCGTCGCAAGCTCGAGCAGTACACGCGCTACGGTGCGATCCTACTCAGTATCTTGCAGTCTGCCGGTGTCGCGCTCTCGCTCGAGCACATGAACAACTCCGACGTCGGCGGTGGCCGATTCGGGGATGTCGTGATCGACGCAGGTTGGACCTTCCGGATCATGACCGTGATCACCCTCACCACGGGCTCTGGCCTGTTGATGTGGTTGGGCGAGCAAGCGACGGAACGAGGCATCGGTAACGGTACCTCGATGATCATCCTCGCCAGCATCGTCAGCGGCATTCCGCAGGCGATCAGCAATTACTATCGAAGCCACACGGGCGATCTGCAGCCGCTCACGATCGTCGTGCTGCTCGCGGTGTTGCTCGGTAGCATCGCAATGGTCGTGTTCTTCGAGCGCGCGCAACGCGAGATCCCGATTCAGTACTCACGCCGCCAGGTTGGGCGACGCGTTTACGGCGGGCAGACCGCGCACCTGCCGCTGAAGGTAAACATGGCGAGCATGATCCCGCCGATCTTCGCCTCCAGCTTGTTGATGTTCCCGGCCACCTTGGCGAGCTTCAACATCCCCGGCATGAACACCTTCAGCTCGCTGCTCAACCGCGGTGACTGGCTGTTTCACACGCTGTTCGCGGCGCTGTCGATCTTCTTCTCTTTCTTCTACACGGCGGTCACGTTCCAACCGATTGACGTCGCCGATAACCTGAAGAAGCAGCAGGCAAACATCCCGGGGATTCGCCCGGGACGCCAGACGGCCGAGTATATCGATCGCGTACTCACCCGACTCACGGTGGGTGGCGCGGTGTACGTCGCAACCATCTGCGTCGTACCCGCGGTCATCGCCAGCTCGTTCAACATCCCGTTTCAGTTCGGCGGCACGAGCTTGATCATCGTCGTGGGCGTTGCGCTCGAGACCGTGAATCAGATCGAGGCTCACCTGATCACCCGCAGCTACGAGGGCCTCACCGGTCCTCGCGTCACTCGCCTGAGTGGGCGGAGGCCGGCATGACACGCTCCGGGACACCCGCAGGCGTGAGGGTGATTTTGCTCGGCGCTCCGGCCAGCGGCAAAGGCACGCAAGGCGCGATCCTGTGCGAGAAATTCGGCGTGCCAAAGATCGCCACCGGCGACATGCTGCGTGCGGCAGTCGCCGCTGGGACCGAGCTCGGCAAGCAAGCCGACAGCCTGATGAAGGCGGGTCAGCTCGTGCCGGATTCCGTTGTGATTGGCCTGGTTAAGGAGCGCGTCTCCCAGGCCGATGCCAAAAATGGCTTTATTCTCGATGGGTTCCCGCGCACCGTGCCGCAGGCTGATGCGCTCGAAGCGCTCCTGTCAGGGCTCGGGACCCCATTAGACAAAGTGGTCCAAATCGACGTTTCTAGAGACCTTTTGGAGGAGCGTGCCACCCTGCGCCGCACCGACAAACGGACTGGACACATCTACCACTTAAAGTATAGTCCCCCGCCCTTGGGCGCCGAGCTCGAACATCGGGCCGATGACCAACCAGAAACTGTCAAAAAGCGTCTCGATCAATACGACGCAATGACCGCGGCGCTCTTGCCGCACTACGAAAAACTCGGGCTGCTTCGCCGAGTTGATGGGGTCGGATCTCCCAACGAGATCACCGCCCGCATTCTCGCAGCACTCGGAAACTGAACTCTCTCGGATAAGTAAGGAGGCGACGAACGAAGGACGATTCGACTGGAACAGGTGTCATCGACGAGGTCTTACCGAACGCATTGTTTCGGGTGACGCTCGAAGATGGTCGCACCGTTCGCGCGGGCATTGCCCCCAGTCTTCGTCACGCGGTCGTACGACTCATCGCCGGCTCTCAGGTCGTCGTCAAGCTCTCGAAGCTAGACCCCGGCCGAGGCCAAATCACCAAGAAGCTACGCTAGAAGTAACTAGATTCGACTGAAGGCAGGACATCATGAAGGTGCGACCGAGTGTGAAGAAGATCTGCGACAAGTGCAAAGTCGTGAAGCGCCGCGGAGTCCTGCGCGTAATTTGCGATAACCCGCGCCACAAGCAGCGCCAAGGCTAAGAAGAGAGAATAGGAAGAGTCATGGCGCGCATTGCCGGTATCGATCTCCCCCGCCGTAAGGCCATCGTCTACGCTCTCCCGTACATTTACGGGATTGGCGACGCGACCGCTCGCAAGCTGTGCAAGCTGGCGAAGGTTCCAGAGGACCGCAAGGTCGACGAGCTGAGCGAAGCGGACGTGAAGAACATCCGCGACGCAATCGACAGCACGATCAAGGTCGAAGGTGACGCGCGCCGCGAGGTGCAGCAAAACATCAAGCGTTTGATGGACCTCGGTTCGTACCGTGGCCTCCGTCACCGCAAAGGTTTGCCCGTCAACGGGCAACGCACCCGCACCAATGCACGCACCCGTAAGGGTCCGCGCAAGAGCTTGGCGCGTCGCTCCTGAGCGGCCCGGCACTTAAGGCATACCAATGGCAGCTCCCAAAGCCCGTGTTCAGAAAAAAGTAGTCAAGAAGAACGTCTTCGCTGGCATCGTCCACATCCAGTCGACGTTCAACAACACCATCGTCACCATCACGGACGTGAATGGTGCCGCCATCTCTTGGGCCAGCGCGGGTTCGCGCGGCTTCAAGGGTTCGCGCAAGAGCACGCCGTTCGCGGCGCAGCTCGCGGCTGAAGAAGCCGGTCGTCGCGCGATGGAGCACGGCGTGCGTTCGGTCGCCGTGTTCGTGAAGGGTCCTGGAGCTGGTCGCGAGAGCGCCCTCCGCGCTTTGCAGCAAGTCGGCTTCAAAGTGACTTTGATTCGTGACGTTACGCCGATCCCGCACAACGGCTGTCGGCCCCCCAAGCGTCGTCGCGTGTGACGGAGAGATTATGGCGCGTTATCTAGGTGCTGTTTGCAAGTTGTGCCGTCGCGAAGGCGGAAAACTCTATTTGAAGGGCGAGCGTTGCTTCACTGAAAAGTGCGCGGTCTCGCGTCGCCCCTATCCGCCAGGCCAGCATGGCCAGGCCCGCATCAAGCTGAGCGAGTACGGCCTCCGCTTGCGCGAGAAGCAGAAGATGCGCCGCATCTACGGCCTGCTCGAGATGCAGTTCGCCGGTTACTACGTGCAAGCGACCCACCTCAAGGGCCGCACCGGTGAAGAGATGCTCGGTTTGATCGAGCGTCGCTTGGACAACGTGGTCGTGCGCATCGGGTTTGCCTCGAGCCGCGCTCAGGGTCGTCAGCTCGTGCGCCACAATCACGTTCTCGTGAACGGCAAGCGCGTCAACATCCCGAGCTACCGCGTCAAGCCGAACGACAAGATCGAGATCGGCGAAGCGAGCCGCAAGATCGGCTACATCTCGGCTGCGCTCGCCGCTGCTGAGAATCGCCAGCGTCCGAGCTGGATCGAGGTCGACAAGGGCAACTTTGCCGGCACGTTCAAGTCGATGCCTGTGCGCGATGAACTCAACGAGCCCGCGGTTCGTGAGCAGTACGTCGTCGAATATTACTCTCGCTGATGGCGCTCGTCGGGGGCTTCTCCCCCACACCCCGCTGAAGTACACGCTTCGCGATCCCCGAAAGGGGAGAATTCAGCGGGGCGCCACCCCTGAGTTTTGGGGCCCCGGCCCCAAAACGAAGCGTTCTGATAGATTCTCGATTCTGATTGCCGCGAAGGCTTCAAACCCTTCGCAAACGCGGGCAGGCCGCGGATCTGACAGTGGGCGTTGGAGCCTCTGCAGGTCGTGACGGTCGCGCGAACCCCAAATAAGGAGCAGCTCGAATGGTTACACAAATGATGAGCCGGAACTGGCGTGACTTGATCCGCCCGAAGGCGATCACGCTCGACCCCGAGTCCAATTCGGAGTCCTACGGCAAGTTCACCTGCGAGCCGCTCGAACGGGGTTTCGGCATCACGATCGGCAACTCGCTGCGTCGCGTGCTGCTCGCGTCGCTCCAGGGCGCCGCGATCACCGCGGTTCGTCTCGAGACCGCCCTGCACGAGTTCACCACCATCCCGGACGTCGTTGAGGACGTCACGGACATCATCCTCAACCTCAAAGAGGTGGTGTTCAAGGTGGATTCGCCGAAGACCTTCACCGTCCGCCTCGAGAAGGAAGGGCCCGGCCCGATCCTCGCTGGCGACATCAAGACGGTCGACGGCCTCACCGTGCTGAATCCCTCGCACCAGATCGCGACCCTCGACAAGAAGGGTCCGTTCGCGGTCGAACTGACCGTGGCTTGCGGTCGCGGTTACGTTTCCGCCGAGCGCAACAAGAGCCCGACCATGCCGCTCGGGACCATCCCGATCGACGCTCTATTCAGCCCGATCCGCAAGGTGAACTACACCGTGCAGAACGCGCGCGTCGGCCAGGTCACCGACTACGACAAGCTGGTGCTCGAGGTTTGGACCAACGGCGCCGTTCGTCCGGTCGATGCCGTCGCGTTCGCCGCCAAGATCCTGAAAGAGCAGCTCTCGATCTGGATCAACTTCGAGGAATCGGAAGAGACCTCGTACCCGATCACCGGCAGCGACGAAGAGCCGCTGAACGAGAACCTGTTCCGCTCGGTCGACGAGCTCGAATTGTCCGTTCGCTCCGCGAACTGCTTGCAGAACGCCAACATCACCCTGATTGGCGAGCTGGTGCAGAAGACGGAGCAAGACATGCTCAAGACCAAGAACTTCGGTCGCAAGTCGTTGAAGGAGATCAAAGAGATCCTCTCCACGATGGGCCTCGGCCTCGGCATGAAGTTCGACAACTGGCCCGCCATGGTCGATCGCTGGAAGAACCAGCAATCGGCCTCGTGAGTTTTCGAGAAAGTAAGTTTTCGCTCGTCGGGGGTTTCACCCCCGCGCCCGCTGGAGTGAAATCCAGCGGGGACCCACCCCCGAGTTTTGGGGCCCCGACCCCAAAACGCCCTCGTAAGTGTAGCTCAGCAGATTTAGGTAAGTTCCCATGAGGCACGGCAAAGCAGGTCGTCAATTCGGCCGAAACACGAGTCACCGTCGCGCGATGTTCCGCGCGTTGACTGCAAATTTGGTGGCGCACGAACGCATCGAGACCACCGACGCCAAGGCCAAGGAGCTACGGCGCGTCGCTGAGCGTCTGATCACCAAGGCCGTGCGCCTCGGTGCAGTCGCTTACACGCCGAATAGTGAGCTGAGCATTGCTGACCGCGCGCGCCGCCAAGCCGCGCAGCAGCAGGTGGGCACCTTCCTGCGGCGCTTCCAGGTGACGCAAGACGGTGGCGATAGCACCAAGGTCGACCTGATCGAGAAGGTGTTCGTCGACTTGGCCAAGCGCTTCGCCAAGCGCCCGGGCGGCTACACGCGCATCATCAAACTCGGTCGCCGCCGCGGCGACAACGCGCCCATGAGCGTGATCGAGTTCGTCGATCAGGGTGAACCGCGCGCGGCCGCCCCGAAGACAGAGGCCGAAAAGGCGCCCAAGGCCAAGGCCCCGAAGGCCAAAGCCGCCGCCGCTGGCTGAGTCCAACGAGCGAGGAGCTGAGCCTCGCTCGTTCCGCTCTTCATCGTCGAATTCGCGCAAGAGCCCGCTTCGCTTCCCAGCGACGCGGGCTTTTCTGCGTTTGTCGCAAGCTCGAGTTCTTGGGGCGATCGCGAGCCCGCATCGCACCTCGAAGACCGAAAAGGTTCCCGGCGTTAGGCTCCCGCGAGCAGCGTCGCGATCGAAAGCGTCGTCTCGAAGTCAGCATCGAGTTCGAGTTTTCGAACTGCGCGTGGTTCGCGACTCCCGCCTCGGCCGCGAACGATCGCGAGCCTTGCGTTCGCCGGCACGCCCGCGCAACTCGGAAGCGATGCTTCGTGCACGAAGTACGAAGCATCATGCGGAAGGGCTCGCACGCTCCGGCCTTCGCGCCGGGAACTCCGCGCCCACTGCGAGGTGCGTTGCTGGATCTCGATCGCCCACTCTCGATCACCCACCCGGGTCACTTTTGACCTCACCCCGGGTCATTTTTGACCTCACCCCGGGTGCGGTCGCGGGTGCGGTCGCGGGTGCGGTCGCGGCGTCAGCTTTCTTCGTTTTCGGGCGGCGCGAGGTTTGCGGCCGTGGGCGGCTCAGGTGCTTCCGAATTCACGGTTGGCTCTGCGTCGGTCGTCGGCGGCGATTCGGGCGGTTTCGTCGGTTCGGGGCTCGCGCCGCGTCCGCGCAGCAATACGAAGGCGATTCCGCCCAGGGCAACCAAGCCGATCGCGCCCGCGCCGTAGTAGCGCGACGAGTTGTCCTGTTTGACCTCACCGCGATCGAAGCGCGCGAGGCCTTCGCGGGCGCGCGCGTTGTTCGGGTCAGCCTCGAGCGCGCGCGTGAGCAGCGTGCGATCCGCGATGCCCGTTTCAGCCAGATTCTCGGCCTCTAACGTGAGCCGCAAACTGGTGGCGACTTTTGCAGAGTCGTCTTTGCCGAGCCGTTCCACGCGTCGCAGGGCGGCGAGCGCGTTGACTGGGTTCTTGGTCAGGTTCTTTTGAGCGTAGTCGAGGTACGCGCTCGCGAGCTCGTTCTGCTTGGGATAGTCCGGATTGCGCGTCAGCACCTGATCGAACGCGCGGCGCATTCCCTCCAAGTCCCCGTGCTCGCGCGCGGCCGCGCCGGCCTCGTACAATTTGGCGACCTCTGCCGAGCGCAGGCGATCGAATTCGCCGAAGAGCTCGCGCGCGGTGCGTTCCCAATTCCAATCGCGGGGAGGCTTCTTGCCGACGACGGTTTCGTACGTGTCCCGTAGTTGCCACGCGCCCACTTCACCGAGCATCGCGATCGCCTGGCGCGATGCTTCGCGAACTTGCGCTCGCTCACTGTTCGAAAACGAGACGACGATGCGCGCGGCGTCTGGATCGCGCACGCGACCGAAAGCGCGCAGCACGTCGGCCAAGACCTGAAGGTCAGTCATCTGCACCGCTTCACTCGGAATGGCCTTACCCAGCGCGTCGAGCTCTCGCGCGGACCATTTGACGATCTTTTCGGCGGGGTGGCGGCGCGCCTCGATCAGCGCCGGAACGGCGCGATCACCCAGCGCCTCGAGTTGCAACTGCGTGTCGACGCGCAAAAACTCGCCGAAGCGCACGTAGACGTCGATCAAGCCGCGTACGGCTTCGACCGTGCCGATCTGCGTGAGCATGCGGCTTTCGGCCAGCACCGAGGCGAGGCTGCACCAGAGCTTCGACTTGGGTTCGGCGTGCTCGATCGCCATCTCGAAGTAGTCGGGCGTTTTGACGTGGCCTCGTTTGCCCTCGGCCGCCTGCTCGTCCCGCGCGTCGTCGCGGCCCTTTTTGCGGATCTTGAGCAGCAGCTCCTTCAGTTCGTCATGTTTGGTGCTGTCCGCGATGGCGGCGAGCCGAAAGCGAAGCGCGGGGACGGCTTTGGGGCTCACTTCCAACACTTCGCGGCGCGCGGCATCACGCTCCGCGTCGTCGTTCGAGCACAGTTTCGCAAGGCGAGCGTCGAGCTCTTGCAAGTCCGCGGGCGTCGGGCGCGGCACCTCCAGGCTGGGAACGGCTGGCAATTCCGGCAGTTGCGCGCTCGGCCGCGCGGCCCCTTGGGCGCGCGTAGGCGAGGCGTCGATGACTGTAGAGCCGAGAACGAGCGCGCCAAGCAGCCAGCGGCAGACACGCCGCGCGGCTCGCCGCTCACCCCTTCGGGTGTCACGAAGCGTGTCAATCAGTGATGCGAAAATCGGGAAAGTCACCAGTGAAGCTGCGCCAGCGCGTGTCGACGCGATCCACGCGCGCCGCACTGGGTCCTTTTTGCGCCCAACCATAGAGCTCACGGATCGCGACCTCTTCACCTTCTGCCACGATCTCGACCGAGCCGTCGGCGCGGTTCTTCACCCACCCAGTCAAGCCGAGCCTTCGCGCTTCACGTTGCGCCGAAGCGCGAAAGTAGACGCCCTGAACGCGACCACGCACCATCAACTGTAGCTGCTTCAAGGCCATTTCATCCTCCCGGCCGCGAGGATCCGCGTGCGGTCTGCTGCCGAGTTTTGCACAGTCTAGCCGAGAGCGTCTTCCTCGGGTCTACAGTCTCGCCATTGTCGGTGCTTTTGCGCGAATGTCTGCACATTTCGCGGCAATCGGGCCGCGATCGGCCGCGATCGGCGTTATTCCCGAGATAAGACAGCGGGCTGACCGTCCCGAGCCGGCGCTTTGGGACGAGTCTATGGATCTGAGACGGGGATCGTGGTTCGATCGCGCTGTGAGTACGGGGAGCGAAACCATCCAGAACGCCCCCGACGGGAACGCCCCGGACGGGCTGTCTTTGGATCCGACCGAAGCACTTCGCCACGAACGGCGAGTGTCCGCCGCGCTGCGCGAGGTGGGGGTCGCCCTCGGTACCACGTTCGACCTCGACGATCTGCTCGAGCTGATCTTGAGCAAGCTGACCGACCTGGTAGAGGCTGACCGCGCCACGCTGTACCTGCTCGACGAGGCGAACAAGGAGCTCGTCAGCCGACTGGTCGTCGGCGACAAGGTGCGCTCGATCCGCATGAAGCTCGGCCACGGAATTCCCGGGATCGTGGCGCAGACCGGCAAATCGATTCGAATTCGGGACGCATACACCGATCCGCAGTTCGAGCGTGATTGGGACGTGCTCACCGGGTACCGCACCAAGAGCATGTTGGTGGCACCGCTCAAGAATCACTTGGGTCGAACCATCGGCGTGATTCAGGTGCTGAACAAGAAGTGCGGCCTCGAGTTCACCAGCGACGACGAGTCGATTCTCTCTGCGCTCAGCACGCAAGCCGCCGTGGCGATCGACAACTCGCGGCTGTTCTTGTCGCTGATTCAAAAGAACAAGCAGCTGCTCGATACGACCGATCAGTTGCAGCGAAAGCTGCAGGATTTGTCGCTGTTGTTCGAGCTCGAGCGTCGTACGGCGCGGGCCACCACGCTCGAAGAGCTTTCGCTCGCGGTGCTCGGACAGTGTGCAGCGGCCTGTGAAGCGCGCGGCGCGGCGCTGCTCCTGTCCGAAGAGGAATCGGGCGATCTGGTCGAATACCTGTTCGACAACCAAAACCCGAACGAGCTGCGTCGCATCGGCGTGAAAACGCGAGCAGGCTTTTTGGGGGCCGCGATGGCAGCAGAGGATATTCTGGCTCTGCACGAGGCCGATAGTGACCCGCGTTGGTCGCCGCACATCGAAGGCAGCTTTGGCTTCCCGGTGACCTCGGTGCTGGCGGTGCCGCTCGAGGGCGAAACCTCGCCGCTCGGCGCAATTGGCTTGTTTTCGCGCGAAGCGGGCGGCGCGTTCGACGACGCGGACACCTCGCTCTTGCGCCTGGTCAGCGCCAACGTGTCGACCGCGGTGCGCTTGTTCAACGCGAACCGCAGTCGTGAGCGCAGTCAGCGCCTGACCTCGATCGGTCGGCTCTTGTCGCAGGTGATTCACGATTTCAAATCGCCGATGAGCGTGATCAGCGGCTACGCACAGCTGATGGCCGACTCCGACGACCGCCACGTGCGCGCCGAGTACTCGGAAGAGATCCTGAAGCAGTTCGACTTGCTGACCGCGATGCAGCGCGAGGTGCTCGAGTTTGCGCGCGGCGAGAAGACGGTGTTCGTGCGCAAGGTGTACCTGAACAAGTTCTTCGCCGATGTGCGCCGGCAGTTGACCCTCGAAATCAGCGGAAAACCCGTAGAACTCGTGTTTCAGGTCGACACGAAGCTGGTCGCTCGCTTCGATGAAGGACGGTTTGCTCGCGTGATCCACAACTTGGCTCGCAACGCGATCGAAGCCATGGGCGACGCCGGCGGCGTACTCACGATCGGCGCTCGGATGGATGGCCAAGAGCTCCTGATCTGGGTACAAGATACCGGTCCTGGTATTCCTGCCGCGATCGAAGGTCAGTTGTTCCAATCCTTCGTGACCATGGGCAAAGCAGGTGGCACGGGCCTCGGCTTGGCGATCGTGAAGAAGATCGTCGAAGAGCACGGTGGCACCGTGTCGGTCAGCTCGTCGAGCACGGGCGCGAACTTCGAGCTACGCCTGCCGCAGACCAGCCCCAATCCGGAAAAACAAGCCCCGGAAAAATCGGCGGCGGTGAAGAAGCAAAACGGACGCAAATCGACCCGGCCGAGCAAAGGGACTCAGGTCAAGAGCCCCGCCAGGTGAGCCGCATGAATCGCACGCCGCGCTTGCCGCTGCTCCAGAGTGCTCAGCGAGCGCTGGAAAACTGCGGCTACTGCCCCAAGCTCTGCCGCAGTACCTGCCCGGTCTCCAACGTGGAGGCGCGCGAAGCGCTGATCCCCTGGGCAAAGATGTCTTCAGCGTGGCTCGCCGCACGCGGCGATCTCACAGCCGATCGCGATCTCGCGCTGACCAGCTGGGGTTGCTCGGGATGCCATCGCTGCAGCAACTTTTGCGAACACAAGAACCCAGTCGCGGACACGCTCTACGCGGCGCGCGCGGAATATCGTGATGCCGGCCTAGCGCCGGACGCGGTTCGCGCCAGCGAGGAGCGTCACGGCAAGCGTGGCGCGGAAGCCAGCGCCGCGCTGAGCGAGCTCGCGAAAGAGTCCGGCGTGCGTGCGGACGCGCCGGTCGCGCTCTTGGTCGGTTGCGCATACCTGCGTAAGGCTCGCTCGGAAGCGCGTGCCATGGTGCGGAGCGTCGTGGCATTGCTCGGTCCGGTGCGGCTCGTGTCGGGCTGTTGCGGCGCGCCGTCGTTGCACGCGGGAGATCGAGCGGGTTTCGAAGAGGCGCGAACGCGCATCGAAGAGCAAACGCGCAACGCGCAACCATTCGTGGTCGGTGATCCCGGGTGTGCTCTCGCGCTCTCTGCCGATCGGGGATCGCAAGCTGCGGCTGCGGTGCTTTCCGTTCCATTCGTGCGGCTCGCGGCCGATCATGCCGGTAAATTGCGGAAAATCCCCGGATTTGGCGCAAACTCACCGGTTCGTTTTCACGATCCGTGCGCGCTCGGGCGCGGCCTCGGTGAGTATGATGCGCCGCGCGTGGTGCTCGCGCGCGCTTTGGGACGAAAGCCCGATGAGTTCGCGGAGCAGCGCGAGCTGTCCGAGTGTTCCGGCGGAGGCGCGCTGTTGCCCATAGCGATGCCCGAGACTTCGGCGAAGATTGCTGATTCGCGACTGCGGGCGCACGAGCGCGAGGGCGGGGGGACCTTGGTGACCGCTTGTGCTTCGAGCCTACGGCGATTTCGAGCTCAGGGCACCGCTGCCGTGGACATCGCGAGCATCGTCGCTCAAAGTCTCGCTCTGCCGCATGAGTGATCGAAAGCGCACCGTCGCGACGCGCGTTCTCGGGTCGTACGCGCTGATCATGATTGCGTTCGCGCTCGCAGCCGGCTGGAGCGTCGTGGCTCAGCGCAACGCGGCCGCCGAGGCTCGCTTGATGCGTCGCGGCTATTTCCCGCTCGCGCTCTCCGTGCATGATTTGGTGGCCAAGCAGGACACTTGGAACACCCAGCTCAATCACGCCACGGCCGCGCGCAACCCGCGTGACATCCGCATCTGGTTCGATCTCGCGCTGCGCATCGGGCGCCCGCGCACGTTCAATGAAGTCCGCCAGGCGATTGCGCTCGCTTTTGCGACTTCGACGGATCCGAGCGCCCGCGCGGCGGGCAGGGAATTGTCCGAGGAAATCGGCGGAATCGAGACTTATCTCGCGGGCGACGCCGAACGCGTCAATCGCTTGTTCGACGCGCTCGAGCGCCGCGACGATGCGGTCGCAGAGGCCATGCGCGACGAGCTCGTGACTCGCGGTTCGCAAAGCTCCAAACGGCTGAACCAACTCGAGCAGCACGCGCTGCGCAACGTGGATCTGTTGCTCGACCGCGCCCGCGCTCGTGAAATCTCCGCCATCCGGCTGCTGGTCGTATTGGCAGCGCTGACGGCTTTGGTCGGCGTGGCGATGGCCTTGTACGCCCGGCGTGTGCTCAAGCCGCTCGCGCAAGTGACTGAGCGTGCCAAGGCCGTGGCTAGCGGCGATTTGAAGCCGCGCGAAGCCGTGGCTTCGAACGACGAAATTGGCGAGCTGGCGGCGACGTTCGAAGGCATGGTGTCTGCGATCGCGCGCGCCAACGACGAGCTGCTCGCGACCGAGCGCTTGGCCACGATCGGCAAGATGGCCGCGCACGTCACGCACGAGATCCGCAATCCGCTTTCCTCCATCGCGCTCAATGTCGAACTCTTGGAGGACGACTTGGCGGACGCGAGCGAAGAATCACGCGAACTTTTGCGCGCCATTCGTCGTGAAGTCGAGCGCTTGACGGATCTCAGCGGGCAGTACCTATCGTTCGCCCGCCGCAGTCCACAGCGCTTGGAGGTCGAGGACTTGCGTGAAGTGGTGGGCGAGGCCGCCGAGTTCATGCGTCGTGAGCTGGCGCAGAAGGGGGTCTCGTTGGAGCTGCGTAGCGACGACGCACCCGTGCCCGCGGCCGTCGATGAAGCGCAAATCAAGCAAGCGCTCTACAACCTGATGCGCAACGCGCGTGAGGCGATGCCCAGTGGTGGAAAAGTCACGGTTTCGGTCAACGCCGCCGCTGGCGGCGGCTCCGACGTCATCGTCGAAGACGAGGGTGTCGGCTTGGACGAGGCCACGCGCGCGCGGCTGTTCGAACCCTTCTTCACCACGAAGAGCAACGGTACCGGTCTCGGATTGGCGATCACTCGACAGATCATCGAAGCGCACGGTGGCAGCATCGCATTCGAGCCCAGAGATCCGCGCGGCACGCGGATTTGGATTCACTTGGGCGATTCAAACTGAGCTCAGCAGAGCTCGAGTCGTCTGCGCCGCGTCGCAGACCGACCTGCTCAGCAGGCGAGCTGCGTCTCCGACGTGGCCCGCTGGTCGGCGCGCCGATCGACGTTGCCCGTTGTCGGGGCGATCACAATCCAGCATCGCACCTCGAGGTCTCGCAGGGTTCCGCCCTCTGACGCCGAAGGCTTCGACGGCCCGCGATGCCACTCGTGGTCATCAAAACCAACTCTTTCAGGCCATCGCAAAGAAGCTAGCCCGCGACGCGCTCGGCTTCGTCGAGTTGTGCGTTTATTAGCTCGACCAAGATCTCGCGCAGCGCTTGCACGGCGCGTCCGCGATGGCTCACTTGGTTCTTCTCGACTTCGGACAGCTCGGCCATCGCTTTGCCGCCTTGTCCGTCGACCAAGAACAGCGGATCGTAGCCGAAGCCACCGCTGCCGCGCGGGGCGCGCGCAATGCTGCCCTCGCAGCTCCCCGTAGCGATGTGCACGTCGCTGTCTTGCCAGGGATTGACGAGTGCGAGCACGCAGCGAAAGCGTGCGCTGCGCGCGCCTTCTTCGACCTCTGCCAGTTCGCGCAGCAGCGCCGCGTTGTTTTCGGCGTCGGTCGCGCGTTCATGGGCGAAGCGCGCGGAGCGTACGCCGGGTCGCCCGCCCAGCGCGTCCACCTCGAGCCCGCTGTCGTCGGCGAGCGCGAGGGTTCGCGTAGCGCTCGCGATCGCGCGCGCCTTGATCAGCGCGTTGTCTTCGAACGTCGCCCCATCTTCGACGATGTTCGGTTGCTCACCGAGCACTTCCGCTGCCGAGCGCAACTGCACGGGTAGATCCGCGAGCAGCGCGCGCAGCTCCGCGAGTTTGCCGTGGTTCGAGGTAGCGAGGACGATCGTCAGCAGTTCTTGCATGGCTCAGTCGTGGCTGGCGATGAGATCGAAATGCCCGCCCAGCGTGAATGTGGCCCAAGCGTGGGCGTCGGCTTGCGCGTAACGCGTTTCATCATGAATCTCGCCTCGCGACACGCTCTCGATGGTACCGAATTGACCGAAGCCAATCGTTGCCAGGCCGGAGAGTGTGACGAAGCGATTCAAGCGATAGTCCGCGCCGAGGCCGAGCCGTGTCTCGAACGGCGCGTTCGTGAATTGCATTTCCGATCCGTCGTCGAACACGGCGCGCGCTCGGCGATAGCCGATGGCCAGCTCCGTAACGAAACCGAGCTCGTCCGGGTTGGTCGAGGCGCGCACGCCAACGCCCCAAAAGTCAGTGTCGCCATGGTCAGCCTTGCCGGTCAGTCGGGTTGACTGCTTGTCTCCATTGCCCGAGCCGAGCCACGCGCGTTCCCACAACGCGAACACCGAGTAGTAGCGTGACAGCCGCGCTCCGGCGTTGAGCTCGAACATCGGTCCGGACGAGCTGTAGTCGTTCCAAGGCACGCCGTTCACGCCGGTTGCCGTGCGCCGCGCCCAGACATCGCCGAATGGGATGAACCAACCCGTGCGTGCCCCGAGCAAAAGCGAGGTGCGCGGGGCAACGTGCCGCGGTTCTGGAGGTGGGGGCGGTTCGAATACGGCGCCACCGGGGAAAAAGCCGGGCGGCGGCGGTTCGTAGATGGAAGCCCCATAAGGAGGTGGCGGCGGCGGGCCTGGCGGACCTGGTGGACCACCGGGGTTTTGGTTGGGCGATGGCGCTGCGTTGGGAGCGGGCGCGGGGAAGCCGGGCTCGACGTAATATTCAGCGGGTGGCGTGGCCCCGGGTTGCCCTGGCTTGGTCGGGGTCTGGGGAGCAGCCGGCGGCTGAGGTGGAGGCGACGGCGCTACTGGCGCGGGGGCGGGCGCCGGGGGCGCGGCTGGCGCAGGCGCTGGGCTTGGAGGCGGAGCGGCAGGCGCTGACGCGGCGGGAGCCGGAGCTGGCTTCGGCGCCGCAGGTTCGGCGGCCCTTGTGTGTCCGGCGACCAGAAGAGCGGTGGTGAGCGCATAGCTCGCGCGACGCATTCGCCCACGATAGCACGCACTTTACCCGGCAGATTGACCCCCAACCGAACGCCATGCTAAGCGACCGCCGCTCTCGGTCAAAGAGAGCATTTGTGCAGCAAGACTGGAAAGGTGTCGGTCGATACGGAACTGTCGGCCTCGAGTTCGCGGCGAGCGTTTTGCTCGGCCTTTTTCTCGGGCAGTGGGCAGATAAAAAGTTCGGCACGCACGGCATCTTCACCCTAGTCGGGCTGGCATACGGGTTCGCTGCAGGAGCCCGCTTCGTCTGGCGAGCGCTCAAGAGCGCGAACCGCGAGGCTGAAGCTCAAGAAGAAGCAGATCGAGAAGCGCGGAAGAAGTTCAATGAACACGGCAACGGAAAGCACTGAGCCAAGCGGAATCGCGACAGCGATTTGGTCAGTGGCGATCGTTGGCGCGCTGTTCGTGCTCGCAGCGCCGACCATGATCGGCGCGGGCAGTCGCTTGAGTGTAGCAATTGGCGTGCTGCTCGCGGTCGCCAATCTGTGGGCCATCTCGCGCACCGTGCGCGGCTTCTTGCATCCCGCGGGCGCGCGCTCGCCGTGGATCTCGCTTTCGATGCTCAAGTTCGCCGCGATGTTTTTGGGAGTCTTGTTCTTGGTTCGCGGCGGTTACGCGAAGCTTTTGCCACTCTGCATCGGCTACGCGGCCATGCCCGTGGGCATCGTCATCTCGCAGCTCAAATCGGCAGCCGCGCCGTCCGGAAAAGGTTAGAAATGCCCGAGCATACGTCTTGGTTAACGCTCCTTCTCTCGTACATGCACGAGACCCTCGAAAAGAACGCGCACGCGTTCGGCACGTCGGTCGTCAAGAGTGACGCGCCCAGCTGGCGCAGCTTCGAAGGCATCGCGGCCTCGCTACTCGTGACGTTCTTGGTGCTCGCGATCGCCGGACGCGTCAAATCGCAGCTGACGAACGCGGATGAAGCGGTCGTCCCGGAAGACAAGCTGACGCTGCGTACCTTCATGGAGGCGTTCCTCAGCTACTTCTACGACCTCGCCAAGAGCGTCATGGACGCCGAGCGAGCCAAGAAATATTTCCCGCTGATCGGCGCCTCCGCCATGTTCGTTTTCTTTTCGAACATCATGGCGTTGCTTCCGGGCTTCCCGGTGGCGACCAGCAACCTGAGCATCACGCTCGGTTGCGCGCTCGTGGTGTTCGTCTGCTTCAACGCGTACGGTCTCGCCACGAACGGCTGGAGCTACATTGCCCACCTGGCCGGCCCGGCCTGGTATCTGTGGTGGCTGATCTTTCCGATAGAAGTCATTTCGCTGTGCGTGCGTCCGATCACCCTGGCCGTTCGCTTGATGCTGAACATGGCCGTCGACCACCTGATTCTCGGGATCTTCCTGAGCTTGGTGGCCGTGCTGGTGCCGGTGCCAATCATGCTCCTCGGGGTTCTGATCGTCTTGATTCAGACCCTGGTCTTCACCTTGCTCACTTGCATTTACATTGGGCTGGCGACCGAACACGAGGCGCACTAAAGCGGGCCCTGACCGCGAGACACTTTCTGCGAGGGCCACGTTCCTCGCTGCTGGGAAAACTAAGGAGTCGATGATTATGTCCAAGAAGAATGTGGCGCTGGCCACCGTAGCGATGTCCACCCTGATCTCTTCCAGTGCTTTCGCGCAGGAGGCCGGCGGCGGCGTCGGCGGCGGTGCACAAGCGGCGGCCGC
>Ga0164241_10002793_pt1 | contig 18380 bp, 13 predicted proteins | sample OricomyardsoilBY_FD_108780 | JGI IMG/M metagenome (GOLD analysis project Ga0164241, IMG submission 108780) | Backyard soil microbial communities from Emeryville, California, USA - Original compost - Back yard soil (BY) | ecosystem: Environmental > Terrestrial > Soil > Unclassified | place: USA...
ATCGTTCAAGCATTGGAGACGGATGATTGTGGCTCTATTCTGCTAAGCGATATCACGCGTTATTTACGCCATGCGCAGATCGTAGAATCCGATGCCGTATTAACGGGGCGTTATTCTTGCTTACACAAATTACTGCGCTATAGGCAGGGGAACCAGGAATACTGTACCGTACTCCGTTATTGACCGAATAGTATGGTCATCTCCACGCGCCTGTTCAACGCCTGCTTTTCAGGCGTTTTATTGTCATTCAAAGGCTCGCGCATTCCCTTTCCATCAACGGTCACCCTGGACGCGTTCACACCCCGCTCAACGAGATAGGTCTTGAACGCCTGCGCCCGTTCCAGCGACAGGCGCAGATTAAATTTATCTGACCCCACATTGTCGGTGTGACCGACAAGCTTGAGCCGAAGTTCTGGATTGTCGTTGAGGGCCTTGGCCAGTTCGTCGAGGTATTCACGCGCATCTTCGCCCGGACTGGCGCTATTGAATTCGAAATTAAATCGAAGTGTCGCCTTTTCAAGCACTAACGGATCGTGCTGAATAACTCCTGCAATGCCCTTGGCGGCTATCGAATCCTGCTTTTGTCGCAGCCTTTCGCTCATCGTCGGAACGGGCTTCGATGTGCTGACCTTCGCGGTGTCGCGCGACACGGGTGGTGCAACGGGCTTTTTCACCCCAACAGACGCGCCCAGGCGCTTGGGCTTTTGCTCCGCGGCCGCAGCCTTGGCGCGCTGATTTTTCTTATTGTCCAAACTTCTTGCAACGGGCTTCTTAAACACGACACCCACCTCGATCGCTCCGTTATTCGCGACGTTGTGGTTAAGAAACGGAAAATCGTAACTCACGCCAACGCCAAAACGCGCATTATGAAACTGCACACCCAGAATTGCAGACCTACCGAAAACATAGCTCGTGAGAAAATTCAGATATTGTTCGTTGCGCGGACGCGACGCCTTCAGGTCGTAACGAAACATCGCCCCCGCGTTAACCACGTTGTTATCCGCACTGCGCGTGTATAGTACTTGCGGAAAAACGCTAACCTTGTCGCCCCTGAAAACGCGCACACCGCCCGCGGCCACCATCGTAGGATTTAATTCGCTCGAAGAAATAAACTGTTCGTCGGGCCGGTTCAAATCAAAAAAGGAAAGATCGAGATAGGCAGCCATCTCATCGTCTTCATCCAGCCGTTGCCAATGCATACCCATACTGAAAGTAAAATAATCCGACTTGAGGTCGCCGAGCTCCTCGCCCAGGGCCAGTGCAGGATCCAGGCCGCGATCAGGCGCGTATTGGGAACCTGTATGCAGACCGTTGATGTCCATCCTGCGCGATTGGTAAAGCATCTTCGCGCCAAGTGAAATGGATTGGCCCCGGGATACAAAAATGTTTACGCCATAAGCAAGTCCTACTTCCTGCGTGGCAAAGATGCCTGCCTGTCCGGAACGATCGTCGAGAAATGATAGTCCCAATCCCGACCAGCGCTTCCCCTTTGGCGAAAGGAAGGGATACATGGCGTTTAATGAATTGCTGTTAATGCGAAATCCTCCGCCCGTTGACTGATTGCGATATATAAACGAAAGCTGCGCATCGTCTGAGCTCGCCACCAGCGCAGGATTGACACGCTGCGGGGTAAAATTGTACTGACTGAATTGAAAATACTGAGCCTGTACCGACATCGTTGCCAATATCAGCGCCAGCACGGTGGTGCTTACAACGCTATGCCTACCTGACCAGAACAATAGATCCGGAGTCTTTATCATTCAACAGTAACTTCTCTCCCGACACCAGCGCCCCTTTCACTTTCCAAAAATACACTCCCGCGGGCTGCTGCATGCCCTGACGCGTGCCATCCCAGCCCTTTTGCGAAACGTCGCTCAGGTTGCTTGACTGATACACGATGCTTCCTTCCCGGTTGTGAATCGAAATTTGAAAATCACGCGCCTCGGTAATCCCGTAAATTTTTATTTCATCATTTTTCCCGTCGCCATTCGGCGTGAACAGGTTAGGAATGAATCCCCCGTTCTCAACATAAACAGTGGCTTGTGCATTGGCTGTGCATTGTAAGGAATCGTAACCCACCACCTGATACGTTGTCGTCACCAACGGTGACGCTATGGGATCGGCGACATTCGTGGCTGACAATGTTTCCGACGAAGTCCACTCATATCGATTAGCGCCACTCGCCACTAACGCGACCGGAGTGCCTTTTGTGATCCTCACCTGAGCAGGCGTAACCGCGACGGGCGGCACACTCACTTTGATGACGTGCCTGTCGCGTCGGCTACATCCGTTAGCGTTCGTCATCGTCGCAGTGACCGTATCCGCTGCCGTCCCGGCATCGCTGACCACATAATTGATTGTGTTTCCAGTGCCCAGCGACACACCCTGAGCGTCAGACCACAACACAGAAGCCCAACCCGGTTCCACGTCAAAACGCAGCGACTGTCCGGAACAACCGTAGTGCGCTATCGTATTGCGAATACCTGCATCAGCAACTGCCAACGTCCATACTTTTAACGCCGCACAATCTTTAGCCGCGCGGTCGTAGAAAAACACAGTATCGCCGACCGAAGTCAGGGGCATGGTAACAGCCGCACCTAAATACCCTTTGAGAAAAGAAAACCACATCACGTCGCGCGTCGCCTTCAACGTCGTTGTTTCCCCCTTGCAAAGAAGAACTTCTGTAGCGGCTGATGAGGTACATGCTAATTTCGCAGAACCTATACAGGGCTTGCCTGCGTGCAGTGAATTATCAATCGCCTGCACAGCAAATTGGGTACTGCTCACGTTGCTCATCAGCTTGAAGTGATGCGTACCGTTATTGCCATGAGTGGCACTCAGCCGTTTCTCATTCAATAAATCGAATTCCGCGGAGAAAGGTCGTGTACCGTCAACAAACAAGTCATAGGTAATCGACTTCTGCGGGGTGTGATCATCGTTCGACGCATCCCAATAATAAAGCATTCGCTTGAATACCGGAATCGAGATTGGATTCTTCGGCGACGAGGGCGGCGCGTTGTCACCCGCAAGATTAGTAAAGCCCTGAATCCTTATCTGGGTGTCTTTCCAGACAACTATCAAGTCCAGGTCACCGTCTCTATCCCCGTCGCCGAAAACGTGCGCCATGTAGCCCTCAGTCGGTAAAAGGTAGAAGGTACTCTTCGTCGCATACTCTATGACATTGAAAAAACCGTTCTCATCCTTCCCCTGATAGTTATAGTCTACAATACCATCTGAATCCATATCTGCCAGATAAGGAGTGGCATCGCTCAACGCCACCGCTAGCTTTTTTACACGATGTGCTCCAGCTTCGCTCGTGAGCATGAGACTTCCCTGTATGCGGTGATCGTCTTCACCAGTAATAACAATATCAAAAATGCCATCACTATTCATATCCGCCGACGCGCCGTTTCCGACGAACGCAATTTTTGACTTAGGTACGAACCCAAGGCGTCCGTCATTGACTAAAATCGTAGAAAGTACCGAATCAGTCGTTGACGTTCCCGATATGAACACATCGTGGCGGCCATTGTTATCCTGATCGGTTAATACCGACGACCACGCGTTCACTTTCAGGGAATCATGAACCACCATCCAGGAGAATGCTGTCGTTTGGCGAAGTATCGTGAGACGCGCTGCGGGAGCTTCCCGATCGCTGATCACCCATTCGTTCCTGGCATCATCATCCAGGTCTGCCACCAGCAGTTCCGAGAAAACAGGAACGTTTAACAAGTGCTCTTGAAATACAAATTCGCCCTGATTAAGATACACCGCCACGCGATCCGATGTCGACACCACAACATCAAGCTGATTATCATGATCGTAATCTATGACACGGAAGGCCTTCAGCGGCCCTATGGTCCGTGTTGCCTGCCAGTGAAGAAACGGATCGAGGGAAGCATCGCCTTTGACCACTTGCAACCAGGTGCCTGTTGCGGTTTCACTGACGAGCAGCAAGTCGAAAATGCCATCGTTATTCAAATCAACCCTTGCCGGTCGTACCTGGCTGATCGAATCGGGAAGCGTAATCGTATATGCAGGTTGAAAATGCTGTCCATATCCAACTGAACAGATCATCCATTGCACCACACAAAAGCAAATACACCGGACACTCATAGACTATCTTCTGATGCGTTTCAACTCGAATGTAAGTGGTACCGACAACTGACTGGCTACTGGACGCCCATTCAACATGGCAGGACTCCAGGGAGGCATATTGTTAATCGTCCGCAACGCCTCCTCATCAAACGCTGCACCCAGCGACTGCGTTACGACAACTTGACTGGGCTTTCCCTTCTCATCAATGACGAAGGAAACGGTTTCTACTCCTTCAATGGAATCTTTCACCGCATCCTCGGGATAAGAAAGATGTTCCCGAAAATAAGCATAAAGATGATCATAGCCTTGCTGTGGTGCGGCCTGAATGTAGGTATCCCCCGGCTCACCTCTTCGGGAAGCCAATGTCGCACCTGAGGCTCCCTCCTTCCCGGAACCCTGGATCGGCGAACTATCCCTGTCCGCCAACTCGCGGCTCCGGCGCATCGCGGCGTCTGCTTCCCGCTCCCCTCGCGCATTGTGTTCGACCTTCGGCAGGCCCTTCTCAGAAGAAAGTTCGTTGTGATCGCGCTCCTCTTCCGCGCGTTCAACCGACGACGAGTCATTCGGTGACAACTCCCGCTGTTTGTACACAGCATGCTCCCCCCGTGATTCCTGCATTACTGTCGGCGTGCCTGATTCAAAGGATTCGATCATGAACCACAAGCCAAGCGTGGCCACGATGGCCGACAACGCAAGCCACCACTTGCGCGACGTGCGGGATTCTGAGATGCGCCGAGCGTCTTCAGCCAACTTCTCAAAATTCATGTGCTTGCGAATCTCGTCGTCCGATGGCGTGGAATTCCTTTCCATAGCTTTTAACTTAACCTTCATGCCTAATTATTATCATATCGTTCTTGTTGAACAGCGGTTCAGCTGATCGGCTATACAACGGACCAACGGTCCCTGACCATTGCCTCTCACAATCAGTTCGCTTTGCCGTTCCGCTACTTGCGGGAACATACCATCCAGGTGATCTTCACCAGAACATCTTTTTCATTTTTTCCAGTGTCCTGTAGACGCGCACTTTAGCATACGTCTCCGTGATACCCAGAATTTCGCCTACTTCACGGAAAGAGCGTTTCTCAAAATAACGGAGCTCAATAATGTGTAGTTCTTCCGCAGAAAGTTTCTGCAGTATTAGGGGAAGCCGCGACAACAAATCATCCACGCGATGATCTGCAGTAAGATCTTCATACAATTCATCAACGGTTGCGCTATCTAACGTAACCGTTCTGTGTCGTTTGTTAGTACGAAAGAAATTATTGATCTCATTCAACGCGATCCTGAAAAGCCACGCTGAAAAAGGTAACCCCCTGGATTCATATTTTTTTAAGTTTGTCAGCGCTTTTAAAAAAACTTGCGACGTGATGTCTGCCGCAATTTCCATTTCACCGACGCGTCGATGCACAAAAAGGAATATTCGTTTAAAATATCTCTCGTAAAGAGGCTTAAAATGCACTGGATCAAGTTGAGATTTCTCAATAAGAGATTGTTCACTCAACAAGTCCTCAGTGCGTTGTATATCTTCTTTTAACACGAAGCGAAACTTTTTAGAACATTGGAATGATTCCAGAATGCGGAAATCCCAAAAAGATACAGATGAGCAGAAGATTTTTTCGAAATTTCGACATTAGAGACGACGAAAGTGAAATCAATTATGTGCATCTTGCAGCTGGCTTTAAACTATCGCTGATATGAAAACAAGTAACCGCATCCAAATCAACCCAATTCACAGGGATTTGATCATTGCCACACTCACTGGTTTCACTATGGCCGTCATCGTGATCCTGGCGGTAGTGATCGTTATTGCGTAGTTTCATAGCGAAATATCTATCGTTGTGAATAAAGGCTGCCCGAAAGGCGGCTTTTGTTTTTTTTAACCACTGTGGTAAATCGTACACCGTCGCAAAATTAAACGTACACTACTTCAGTGGCTAAGTCATCGTGCACCAATAGATTATACATCGGGTGATAGACAGTTTATTTCGCTATGGTGTACCAGATGGATCGAAAAAAAAGAGGGTGCAGATGTACCCTCTCCTTTGATGCACTGTGAAGCGCACCTATTTCAGCATCAATTAATCAACAGCTTATGCTTTGGCCATGGCCGCAGGTCGCGCCGACACCCATTCTTCTCCGCCTTCAAAAACTTCTTTTTTCCAGATAGGCACACGCTCCTTCAATGTATCGATAATGAACTGGCAGGCTTCGAAAGAATCCTTTCGATGAGGCGTCGACACGGCAACAACAACCGCCGTCTCCCCCGGACGGAGCGTTCCTATTCGATGGCTCACCGCCCATCCCAGCAAAGGAAAACGCGAAGCAGCCTCGTCGATAATTTTTCTTATCTCCAGTACGGCCATTGTTTCGTAGGCCTCGTACTCGAGCCAGACAACATTCTTACCGTTAGCGGAACTTCGTACGGTCCCCACGAAAACATTAACAGCTCCGGCATTCAAGCTCGAAGCTGTTTCAATCACCTTCTGAACGTCAATGTGCTTCTCTGTTATTTTAATCATGACTTAGCGGGTTGCGTGAAACAAAATGTGACCAGCAATGAAGTTAGGTCAATAAATTCAAAATGCAAAAAAAACTATCCCCCGCTTACAGGAGGAATCAGGGCGATCTCGTCATCCGGGTTCAACACCTGATCTTCGTCTGAATAGCCGTTATTTACCGCAATATATAACGACTTCAGGTCGGTTAATTCTGGAAATTTCTCCGACAACGTGCGACGAAGATCGGCCACGGTGTTTCCCTCAACGTCAATCGTTGCCACTTTGGCGCCGAGAAGCTGGCGCGTAATACCAAATGCAAGTATTCTATAGTGATTCATCCGTTCAATCGATTTTATTATAACAAAATGTCTCAGTCCAATAACTCCCGTTTGACATGGCCGGGTTTCGATGCGATAGCGTAAATACTAAAGATCGAAGTAACCACCAAATAACACTTTCACATCGGACCCGCTGAAAAAGCGCTGAACTGGCTATTGTTTCGAGGACGTGCCAACGTTCCCTCCGCTGACAAATTTAACGTCAGAAACCGCGTGCAGGTATGCCTCACAGGTCAGAAACGCTCAATCCAGGCATCCTCCATGTCAGATCGCTCGTTTCTCCCCTCAAACTACAAGTGCGCATTGACGGAATATGAATATCTTTGGTGCTGATATAGATGACTTCGTGGCGGCACTTTTGGACAATCATGGCCGGAAATTAAATTACCTGAGAATGGCGGTAACAGACCGCTGTAATCTTCGTTGCTTCTATTGCATGCCCGAAGAAGGAATCAAGTACCTGCCCAAAAAGGATGTACTGACCAACCCGGAGATCCTCAGGCTGACCAACCTGCTGGCCCGATTCGGCATCACGAAAATTCGCCTCACCGGGGGGGAACCGTTTGTGCGACGCGACCTGATGCCCTTACTACGGAATCTGGTGGAAGTGCCAGGCATACGCGATGTTCACCTTACGACCAACGGCGTACTCACAGCTCCCTATGTGGAAGAGTTGCGCAGATTGAATATTGCAGGCGTCAACCTCAGCCTCGACACGCTGGACAGGAAACGCTTTCACGACATCACCCGAAGGGATGAATTTAACAACGTCATGCAGGCGTTCGATGCGCTGCTTGCTTCCGCGATTCCGGTGAAAATCAATGCCGTAGTGATGGAGGGCAAAAATATTGAAGACATCATTCCATTGATTGAGCTGGGACGACACAACCCTGTCGATATACGATTTATCGAGGAGATGCCGTTCAACGGCGAAGGCAGTCACTACAAACGCCTCGAGTGGACGTACACCAGAATACTGGAATACATCCGTTCGCACTATCCCGATATTAAACGTGTTCATGATCCGGACAACGCAACGGCTATGGGTTACCAGATTCCGGGCTTTAAGGGACAACTGGGAATCATTGCCGCGTTCAGTCGAACCTTCTGTGGCACCTGCAACCGCATCCGGGTAACCGCACAGGGCACGCTGAAAACGTGCCTGTACGACGCTGGCGTGCTTGACATCCGCGCACTGCTACGGCAAACTGCGGACGATGGTTATGTGGGAGAACAGTTGCTCAAAGCGTTCCAATCGCGCGCTAAGGACGGCTTCGAAGCCGAAGCATCACGACAGGCAACGCCGGTATCTGAATCGATGTCGACCATCGGCGGGTAATGCGCAAGGACGCAAACCTGAATACCCCGCAGGTCTTCTTCTTTCAATGCTTTCTTTCAAAATCAAGTTGTTGAATGCGCGGAATACGCTCGGGCGTCAACGTAAAAAACACATCGACAGCACCTTTGTCTCCCTGAATGGAAAATGTTCCGCGCAGCTGATTCTCCGGAACGACATCGCCGACACTTACAACGGTACCTATATACGCTTGCAGAGACTTCACCTGCGTCAGCAGCTTTTCGCGCGGAATGTCCAGAAAGAAGTTTTCTGCCAGTACATGAACCTCCAGTGCGCGGTTCTCACGCGATTCCTTCCAACCGTCAAACAACTTCATGATTTGTTCGCTTCGGACACGCAGCGTATCCGAAACCGGCAAATTCCGGGATGGAAAATGATGAAGACTCATCAACGTATCCATAACCTTGCTGTTTGCTACGCCCGCCGCCGCATAGGTGAGGTTCGCAAATGAAATAATGCCAAATCCATACTCCGGGTAGAACCGGTATTCGCTTCCAAACCCGGGAAGCCCGCCACTATGGCTAACACGTTCTATGCCCTGGCAGTTGCGCCTCCAGCCGAGGCCGTACCCGTATCCTCCCACGGCAGCACAGGAAGATCCATCACTTGCTTTTTCTTCCGCATACAGCCCTCTGAATTGCCAGGGCTTGTGCATCTCGCGCAAGGAACTGCGTTTCACCGGACCCTTATCGACACCGTTGCGCGGTGGCCAGGCCTGCGCATGCAGCGACACATACTTGCTGAAATCCTCTATCGTGGTGATGAGTCCGCCCATAGCGCCGTAAATACCATCGTGCAACAGGGGTTCCGGTTTCCATTGCTCGTCTTCCCAGCGATAGCCCAGTGCCAACAGATCGGGATCCACCTCACTGTATTCCCAACGGGTACTATTCATGCCCAGGGGCACGAGTAGCTCATCCGTGATATATTGCTGATAGGATACCCCGGACACCTTAGATACAATCTCGCCCAGCATCGCATAGCCCAGATTGCTGTATTCGAATTCCTTTGATGGCACATTGGAGAAGGAAATACCTTGCTGAATAAAGTCATGGAGCTCCTGTGGCTGATCTGCCAGTTGGCGGTCTCCCCAGGGATTGTCTTCAGGAAATCCGGCCGACATGGTGAGCAGGTTCCGGATGGTAATGACAGGAGCATCGTCGGTGAGGTAGGTCACCCCTTTAAGGTCGGATAGATATTTCGACGCGGGATCATCCAGGTTCAATTTGCCCTCATCGCGAAGTTTGACGATGGCCATCGCAGTAAAGCTCTTGGTCATCGAGGCAATTCTAAACATCGACTTCGTGGTCGCTTTCACCTGGCGGGCAACGTCCGTATATCCAACAGCGCCCGACAGCACGAGCTCGCCATCCATAACGACTCCGTATGCCAGTGCAGGGAAATGTTCCGATGCCGCATACCTTCTATACAGCGTATCTACAATGCCAGCAGCCGCCTGCAGATTCTTCTTCCGGTCGACATTTGTAAAAGCCGGTTCCTTATAGTTCAATGTGGGGGTCGCAGGGTGATTATTCTCAGTATGCTCTGACTGGCTGCACTGCGTGAATACCAACAGAAGCACTGCCCAAAAGGTGGGGATGCCGCTCTTCATGAGTTAAGGTTTAAGTCTTCCCTAGATACAAATAAAATCCTTCCTATTTTGCGCCCTGTTAATCGCGCGGCATGAAAAAAATAAACTTTAGCAAAGACGTCCTCCCCCATCTCGTGGCCATCGGAATTTTCCTGATCGTCACCATCATTTTTTTCAACCCCGTCTTTTTTGAAAACAAAGCATTAAACCAGAGTGACATCACACAATGGGAAGGTTCGTCAAAATCGCTGCGCGACTATCGGGATCAAACAGGCGACGAAGGCTTATGGTCTGAAAACATGTTCAGCGGGATGCCCGCTTACCTCATCAACGTGCAATGGGGCAACATTACCATCGGATATCTCAAGAAAATTATTTCCTTCAATCTGCCTCATCCCATCTGCAACATTTATCTGGCACTCCTCAGCTACTACCTGATGCTGCTGGCATTTGGTGTAAGACCCTATCTTGCCGCCGCCGGTGCCCTGGCTTTCGGATTATCTACTCACCTGTTGGTGGGATTGGTTGCCGGGCACAGTGCACGAGTAGGCGCCATCGCATTTATGCCCCTGGTGATGGCGGGTATTCACCTCGTATTTAGTGGAAGGAAACTTCTTGGATTTGGAGTCACCACGGCAGGCATGGCCTTGCAACTTCGCGAGAACCACCTCCAGATCACCTACTATCTGCTGATCATTGTGGCGGCGTATGGCTTGGTGCGGTTGATTCTGTCTGTGCGAAGCAAGGAACTTCCCGAGTTGGCCAAGAACATAGGAATACTCGCTGGTGCTGTCATCATTGCCGTGGGATCCTATTTTGGGCCGCTGTGGGCCGTGAATGAATACACAAAATATTCCCGCGGTGGTTCGGAACTGACACGCACCGGTGAAAAATCCCTTGAAGGCATAGGCAAAAAATCGGCGTTCGGCTACAACTACGCAATCCTTGAGCCTATGACATTGCTGATCCCGAACTTTCTCGGTGGATGGGGATCAAACTACCTTGTTTCCGATCAGCAAAGCGAAACGTATAAGGCACTTTCGCGGGCAACGAATCAACAGGAGGCCAACGAACTTATATATTTCAGTACGCCGTACTGGGGACCCGACACGCCAGCGCCCTATTATGCCGGGGCCATCATCGTGTTCCTTTTTGTGGCTGGGATATTCTTCGCCGATAAATTTTATTGCTGGTGGTTGTTGCCCGTGTCTGCATTTGCCATTATGCTCTGCTGGGGTAGTAACTTTGCGACGTTCAATTATCTTATTTTTGATTACCTGCCTGGATACAATAAATTCAGATCGATCACCTTTGCCATTATCATCGTGTTGTTTGCCATGCCGCTCCTGGGCATGCTCGGACTCGAAAAGCTGATGACCGAACAGTTCGACAAGAGCGTGAAAAAGAAATTGATCATGGCGGGTGGAATAACGGGAGGCCTATGCGTGATATTTATACTATTCGGGGGTATGATGGGTTTCATCAGTCCAAACGACGAGGCCGCAAACCTGCCCTCATGGTTTCTCTCAGCGCTGATCGACGATCGCAAAGGACTGCTGCGAAGTGACGCATTGCGGTCGCTCTTGTTCATCGGTATCGTATGGACCGCCATCTACTTCCAGCTTTGGAAGAAAATTTCACCGTTAGCATTCTATGCCCTGCTGATATTTCTCGTCACGATTGACATTAGTCTGGTCGATAAACGGGGCTTCACCAAAGATAATTTCAAGCGCAAGCGCGAGGCTGAGTCGTTTGTCCCCACGGCAGCCGACCAGACCATCCTGCGTGACACGTCGTATTATCGCGTGTATAATCTGCAGGGTGCTTTCAACGATGCACTCACATCGTATTTCCATCATTCGATCGGTGGTTATCACGGCGCTAAGCTCAGACGCTATGCTGAGTTGAACGACAGTTGTCTGGTAAGGGAAACACAGAAGATGGTCGAGAATATTCAGCGTGGAAACACGGCTATGGACGACTACGGTATCATCAATATGCTTAATGTGAAGTATATTAAATTCGGTACCGAAGCCAACAATGTCATTCCTAATCCTGCAGCCAACGGAAATGGATGGTTTGTCAGCCGAATCGAGACGGCCACCAATGCCAACGAGGCGCTGGCAAAGACGTGCGAAATTAACACGCGAACAGCGGCGGTAATCGAGGGCAGTTCGGTGACGGTATCTGGTTACGACAGTACGGCTACGGTTCGCTTGCTGAGCCATAAGCCAAGACAACTCCGCTACGAGACCGATTCAAAAACTGACGGAGTCGTCGTGTTCTCAGAGATCTATTACCCAATTGGATGGAAGGCCACGATCGATGGCAAGGAGGCTCCCATCCTGCGCGCCAACTATGTCTTGCGTGCGCTCCAGGTTCCCGCAGGGAAGCACGAGGTCGTCTTTCAGTTCGATCCCCCCTCTTATGTGGCGGGCAACGCGGTTACCACGGTGTTCTCCTGGTTGGTGCTGATCGTATTGATGGGTAGCATAGGCTGGTCGTTGCGTGATCCAGTGAAGGCATAGGACCCCGTCACCCCCACACACAGCCTGGCGGTTAAAAGAGTCGACATTTAGTAAGGCGATGAATTCGCCTGGAATGTCAAATTTTGTCTGGATGCTTACCATCCAGGGGGTGTCATTGCGTGACCCTGAGACGACTCAGAGTTCCTCCTTCAGTTTCCATACGTCTCAGGAGCCATCTCTGTCCTTCGTCAAGACAATTCATTCGTTTAAAGCATCCACCGTTTTACTGGTAGGCTTTACCATCACTGTCGGTTTATCTCCGCCGCTGTATGCGGATGGCCGAAACGCTTTTTTATTCTTTCGTGATGGATGACAGGCTCACTTTACCATGCCGGTGCGTCAGCAGGTAAATCACGCCCCAGGTGATGAGGTACGTCGAACCACACAACGTAAACAGCAGGTTGTAGCCCGCTACGATGTCACCTGCGGCCTTGTAGGTGTCCAGGAGGTATCCTACAAGGATGGGGAACAGGATTCCCCCCAGCGCGCCCGCCATGCCGCCGATCCCGACTACAGAACTCACGACTTCCTTGGGGAACAGATCCGACGCCATGGTGAACATGTTGGTTGCCCAGGCCTGGTGCACCGCCACAGCAAGGCTGATGAGAGCCACAGCAACCCACTGGCTGTGCGCAAACTGGGCGAGGATGATTGACACCTCCAGAAAGGCAAACAGCAGCAACACGGCCCTCCTTGCCTTTAATACGGGCCAACCCCGCCTAACCAGCCAGGACGACAGAAAACCACCTCCAATGCTGCCCACGGTGGTCGCTGCATAGATGATCATCAGCGAAACGCTCGGCTTCCTGAGATCGAGACTAAAATGCGCGGCAAAATAAGAAGGCATCCAGAACAAAAAGAACCAAAAGATCGGATCGATGAAGGCCTTTCCCGCGATGAATGCCCACATCTGAGGAAAGCTAAAAAGCCGACGCCAGGGTACGCGAAACGCGCGACTCTCCGGCAACTGCGCTCCCGCACCGGGGCGAATTGGATGTGGCTCCTGGTCCGGCGCAGCTGTGTCGCCGCCACCTGCTTCGATATATGCCCGCTCCGATGCCGAAATTCTCCGATGACGCGACGGGACCTCATACAGTATCCACCACAATACAAGCCACACTAACCCTAGCGCGCCGGTGATCCAGAAAACCGCCTGCCAGCCCAGGTGTGTGAGGATTGGCGGTACGATCAATAACGCAGTCACCACACCGACACTCGTGCCGGCGTTGAAAATGCCAGTCGCGAGGCCCCGCTCCTTCTCCGGAAACCATTCAGCAACGACCTTAACCGCAGCCGGAAAATTGCCGGCCTCCCCCAACCCTAGCCCTACACGCGCAATGCCGAATCCCCACGCGCCGCGGGCAAGCGCATGCAACATTCCCGATACGCTCCATACAAATACCGTAATGGAGTATCCGATCCGTGTGCCCACGCGATCGATCAGCGGCCCTGAAATAAATAGTCCAATCGCGTATGCTGCCGTGAAAGCCATCACAATGCGCGCGTAGTCCGTTTCGGTCCACGAAAAAGTAGTCTCCAACACGGGTTTAAGCAACCCAATGATTTGCCTGTCGAGGTAATTTATTGTCGTCGCCGCCAGCAGCAGTATAACGATGACCCATCTGAAATTCCCGGTTCGCGAGGGCATATCTGTATCCGCTACCATCCGTGCCATGATCCGTCTTTGCTTTGAAGTATGGGGTGAGGATATTTGGTTTTTGTATTCACCTCGAGTACGAAGTCGGCCTTCTTCGGATTAAACTTAACACCCAGACCCGGCGCCGGATTGAGAAAAACTTTTCCTTCGCGAAAAAGCATATAATCTTCGTTGAAGTAAGCAGGTTTTTCAAACGTTCCGCCAGCAAATTCAATAAGGCATCGTGTCGGACTGCTCGATCCGAGCACATGCACCAGGGCGGCCGTTGCAAGTGGCCCCGTGAAGTGAGGAATCATGCCCACATAATGCGTCTCGCACATGGCTGCAATTTTTTTCAACTCAGAAATGCCACCGGAGTTCGGCAACGTGATGCGGCAATAATCAATGAGCCTGTTCTCGATGAGTTCGTTCGTCTCCCACCGGTCGCCGAATTGCTCGCCGACAGCAATGGGCACTTTGGTTTGCGTGCGCAACGTTTTGTACACACCTGGATTCTCCGAGCGGATGAGGTCTTCCACAAAATAGGGTTCCAGTTCTTCAAGGACATCGCAGATCTTAATTGCTTCAGGTGTATCAAATCGTGTATGTAAATCAATTGCCCAACGTCCCATACCGCCCACTGCTTCGTCCATACGCTTGCAGTGATCAATGGTCTTTCGCACATGCTCATAAAAATCAAAGCGCTCCGCTCCATCTCCACCGGTGGGATTGGTTCGATAACAACGAAAACCCGCAGCGAGACAATCCTTCGCGCGATCATACTCCGACTCAGCCTTGGATGCGCCGTAGCCGGTTGCATAACACTCCACGTATTCACGCGTGGCACCGCCCAGCAGATCATACACCGGAACGCCCAACGCCTTGCCTTTGATGTCCCACAACGCCATCTCTATTGCTCCGATAGCATGCAGTTTTTCTCTTCCCGGAGGATAAAACATTCCTCGATAAAGATATTGCCACAGGTGTTCGACGCGAAATGGATCTTCTCCAATGAGCATCTGCGCACATTGTTCAATAGTATCCTTCGCACCACCTTCACCAATACCCGTAATACCACCGTCGGTTTGAATCTCTACAATACCACGCGCCTGATTGAACAATGGTTTTGTATATCCAGGAGCGCTATAATAGCGAATGCGTGTGATCTTTAATTTCGAAGCACTTAAAGTATCACTTGAAGTATTTGCGGATGCGCGCGTATACAGGGAACTGAGCAATGGAGTAGCCATCATTGCCAAGCCGCCTTTCATGGAACTTTGAATGAAATTTCGTCGCCTCATTATTTTTTAATGGTAATATTTTTCGAGCTAAAAGTGCCCTGAAAGGACAATATATCGAATTCGCAACTCCGCAACACGATCATCGTGACGTGCGGTAATCAAATTGCAAATTGCACAACTGCGTTTTCGCGCTATTTTGATCGATTGTTCAGTCTCAAATTGGGCCCTGTTCCCTATCATGAACACGCTACCATTTTAATCGATGTATATATGAAAATTACATCGTGTACACACGCTTTTTACGATTAAAAATCATGGTAACTGACACCTACACCGATTGAATGTATTCCATCGGCCATATTGTTCAGTCGCCGACGATGAATCACGCGGCTCCGAGTGAAAAATGGCAATTTTCGCACCCGCTCCCTAGCGTATAGCCCACACGTTGCACACACAAATTGTTGACTTTTTCAACACTTTTACACACTGTTCATTCATCGTCAATATCATTCATTCTCCCTGCATATTTTGAACTCATCTAACATTTAGGCCTTTTCACCGATGGCGACTTTTTCTGAACCCAGGTTCATTACATATTTGTACGTTGATTCTTGCAAAGAGCTTCAATCTCCTGCCGACCCTCATCGGTAAATTCATTTCGAAGGAGTAACAGAAAGATTCACTGCTCAATCAGCAACACGAGAAGCGGGACAACAACTGGACGACTCGATTTTAAAAAATTGAGTCGGTGGAATTGTTTTGCCCCGGGGTGAAGGAATGTGTAAAGTTTAAAAGTGAAAGTGCATGAGGAAGTTGATTACCATTGAAATGAAAAAGCGTACCACGGGCGCCCAGCATTCGAATTCAGTTTCGAATATGTTGAAAAAAATTGCGTTCATAGTCGTCGCCATGACAATGTTGTCTACAGTGACCTGGGCACAAAATCCCGGCCCCTTTTATAGACAGTTCAACTTCAACCCTTACCTGTTCAATCCTGCATACGTTGGGATCAATAACCAGATCGAAGCCAATGTATCATATCGTCAGCAGTGGACTAACTTTAAAGACGCTCCCGTTACAGCGGGTGCCAGCCTTCAGTTGCCTGAAAGCGACCGCGTGGCGCTGGGTTTCAATATCATGACCGACAAGCAAGTCATGTTACAGCACTCCAACTTCATGGCTACGTTCGGATATGTATTGCCCATCGCCCGCAATCAAAGCATCCGCTTTGGCCTCTCCGCAGGCGTTGGTCTCAACAAGCTTGACCTGAATGCCAACGAAATGAATACAAATGACCCCGTTATCACACGGGCAACGGGTACCAATTATTATGTGGACGGAAATTTTGGCGCGGTATATACCTATGAAGGACTTCGCGTAGGATTCGCGCTGACTGATTTTTTCAAGTCAGATCCTTTCAACCCGGAAACGTTCAACCAATTTAAGATGTCAAACCTGCGGAATCGGCTTTTCTCCGCGAGCTATAAATTCAACGTAGGCAAAATGCAGCAATTCGCCCTTGAGCCTTACGCATTGTATCGCCAAACCAGCGATGGGGTACAGGATTATTTTGAAGTAGCGACGGTTGCCTATTTCAAAGATAACATCTGGACTGGCGTAAGCTACAATCAAAACCACGGCCTCGGTCTCATCTTCGGAATGAACGTAAAAGAGAAATTCAGATTTGGCTACAGCTACGACTTCGCGGGTATGGGCTCAAAGATGGCTAGCGGTGGGGCGCACGAGCTTCACCTCGGGATAAGACTTGCGTCGAAGAAAGTATCTGCTCGCGGAAAGAATGGCGCAAAACCTGCTGGACGCGTCCTGGCGAACGCACCGACGAAGACTCCTTCGTCCGATTCCTACAAGTCTGTGCTCGAGCAACCTTCTGTTATCGAAGATCCCGCTGACAATGAAGTTCATCAACAACGCCTGGCCGCTGAAGATCCTGCCGTTAAACCTGCTGACGTGAAGGCAAATGAACCGACAGTAGCAACACCGAACGCTAGTACACCTGTCTCTGCACCTTCTAACGAAGTGGCTACAACAAACGCACCTGCCAAGTCAGCACCTAAAGCTGCGCCTGCTCCAAAAGTGAAAGAAAACTTTACGATGTCAAGCGGACGTCACTATGTAGTGATTGGTGTTTTCAAGAACCTCTCCGGATCGATGGAGTTTGTCAGAGCAACACGTGCCCGTGGATATTCAGCAAACGCAACATTGAATCCGAAGAACAATTTCTACTACGTGTTCATCTATTCTGGTACCGACGTCTCAGAAGCGCGCAAGAAACGCAACGAATACAAATTGAAGAATCTGTTTAAAGAAGCATGGCTCTTTAGCATGGAGTAACAACACCAGGCAAAAAAAGAAGAGGGTATCTGCAAAGACACCCTCTTTTTTTTGCCCGACTATAAAACAGTTGACAACAAACACAACCTGGTATGGACGAACGCTAGAGAAATCAACGCAAGCGCAATCGTCTTACACGGGATATTTCCACTCGCCGCGATAGGCACGACTCAACAGTTTATTAGCCTCGTCGTCATTAACGATTAATCCCTTCCCGCCATCCCATGCCACACTCCGGCCGAGCTTCCAGCTCAACATTCCGAGCAGGCTCATATTCGTAGACCGCTGGCCTACCTCGATGTCGCACATGGGAAGCTGTCGGCTTGCAATCGATGTTAAGAAGTTCGCCCACAATGCGGCGATATTCTGTTGATCCGGTTCGTCCAGTTTAGGGTCTTCATGGATTACCGACTTTTTATCATCGGCAGGATAGAATGTCCAACCGTCAAGCCATCCCATGTGAAACGTCCCTTCGGTTCCATAGAAATAACAGCCGAGGTTTGTTTTCTCGGCATTGTTGCCGGCGTACTGACGATGCTCCCAGCTGGCGGTAAATGATTCAAACTCGAAAATAACGTTCTGGGTATCCGGCGCATCTGTATTGTCTCTGCGGATAAAACGATTCGCCGACGAGTACACCTTTTTTGGATACTTCTCTTCTGTCCACCAAAGGATCTGATCCATCCAATGTATGCCCCAATCGCCGAGCTGGCCGTTGGCGTAATCCAGGTAGCCGCGAAA
>Ga0164241_10002794_pt1 | contig 18378 bp, 15 predicted proteins | sample OricomyardsoilBY_FD_108780 | JGI IMG/M metagenome (GOLD analysis project Ga0164241, IMG submission 108780) | Backyard soil microbial communities from Emeryville, California, USA - Original compost - Back yard soil (BY) | ecosystem: Environmental > Terrestrial > Soil > Unclassified | place: USA...
GAAATTGGGGTCCCGTTTTCTTTTGCATCCTTATCAAGAACCGCAGTTTCTGTCGCTGCGGTTTTCTTTTCCATCGCTTGTTTATCATTACCACCCGAGCATGCAGATAAAAAAATGAAGATCAACAAGAATAAATTCTTTAAAAAGTGTGACATAAACAAGCTCATTCAAAAATTACAAAAAGATAATTTAATGGATTATTCTTGAATTTTATTATCGGAGAAAACTACGAAAGAAAAAACAGAAAATGTTTCTTTTTGCCTGCTGCCCGTTAGGTTGGTTTGTTTGCTGATCGATTAAAAACAGATTGCAAAATTTTTAAAACAATTTCACCCGCCAGGTTCTTTCCCAATTTACCCCGGCAGCTAACTGATTAATCCCTTCTTTACTAATAAGCTGCCCGTCATGATGAATATTATCTGCAATACCACACCACGGCTCAAGGCAAACAAACGGAGCGTTTTTAGCTGCCCATATCCCAAAATAAGGAAAGTCTTCAAATTCAAATAAAAGCCCATGCGGGTCCTTATCAGAATGCAATTTCACCTCTCGGCTTTTCAAATCCTTTAAAACAATAGCATCTGTATAAAACAAAGAAGGATCAAGGCGAAGCTCATGCTTAACTAACGGCAATGCCTGCACGCTATCCCCTGTTAAACCACCATGCAATAAAAACCGGTTCAGTACTACGTCATCATCGAACGTAAGGGAATAATCAACGTATTCCAGGTTTTCGTTCAACGGAACGCTGAATGCGGGATGTCCACCCACAGAAAAATACATCGTACCATCGCCTATATTTTTCACGATGTAAGTACAGGAAAGCTCGTCATCTTTTATTTCATACTTCAGCTGAAAAATAAATTGAAACGGATACACCGAAAGCGTTTCATTATCACTATTCAAAGTAAAAATAGCCGACGTCTCTGAAATTTTTTGAACGTCGAATACTTTGTCCCTGGCAAAACCGTGGCGCGGTAATGCATATTCTTTTTTTTCAAAAATGTACTTTCCGCCTTTCAATTCCCCTACAATAGGAAATAATACCGGAGAATGCTTTGCCCAATATTTTGCGTCGGCCTGCCAAAGAAATTCGAGTCCATCGAATTTTAAACTTTGTAGCTCTGCACCTTTTTCGTAAATGGCAATTGAAAGTTTTTCGTTCCTTAATTCTATCATTTTCATCGTTATTTTAAGACTTAGACCAGACGCTTCCGCACGCAACTATCAATCCACCGCAAACTCCATTCTAATAGTAATAGAACCTGTTTTTTCTCTGCTGGATGTATTGAAGGTGCCGCCATAGCTGTAGTTTTCATCGGTATTTTTTCCGGTGATCTGGAATACACCCAGGTTGGCATTTTTTAGTTTTCCCAACGAACTGCCGGCATTTTTAGCAATGATTTCGGCTCGCTGTTTCCCGTCTGCACTGGCTTTGGCCAAAAGATCCATTTTGATATCAGTTAATTTGGTATAATAAAATAATGGCGCGGAGGAGGTAAACTCAATTCCCTGCTCAATCAGTTCTGTAGCCTCTCTCGATATTTTATCTATCTTATCCACCGCAGTAGATTCTACCCTTACATTTTGAGTAAGGTTATAACCTGAGAATTCCTGTCCAAGCGACCGCCCGTTTGCATCCGTTTTGTAGTTGAATTCTTTAGTGATATTGACTGCGGCAAAAACCATCTCAGTATCCCTGATACCCTTTCCCTGCAAGTAATTCCTGATGACGGTTTCATCGTTTTTCAATTGCGCATAAGCACTTTTCAAATCCATTGATTTCCTGGAATAAAAACCTTTCCATACAATAAGGTCGCTGGTGAAATCTTTCTCAGCCGAACCCGTCACCTTAATGGTTTCCAATGCCTTTGTGCGCGATTGATACGCATTTCCCAAAACAAATAGTCCAACTATAAAGGCAAGACCAATAATAATAGCTGTGATGTAACGCATAGTTGATTTTTATTTTTAAAGATAACGATTTGAAGCCAAAACGATCATTTGTCAGAATCCGGGGGCGATTCAAATGGGTGATGTTTTAAATTTCATTTCATTAATTTCACTTTAGTGTACTTGTGACAATTATTTATTTAAATCAAGATTTGCATAACCCTCATCGGCACGCATTTTTGCACGCTCAACATACACATTCCTATCCTGCGGCGCCCAGGTATTCAATCCATCCACATAGCGATTGAACATGCAGAATGCGGCAGCGATCAACACTGTATCGTGTATCTCTTTGTCAGTAGCACCGAAGCTCCTGGCAGTTTCAATTTGCGTTGCTGTAACATACTTTCCGCCTTTTTGTACACTACCTGCAATAGAAAGCAGGGATTTCAATTTTTCTGAAATTGCAGCTGATGAATAATCTTTTTTAATACCGTCAATCGTTTGCATATCGCATCCGAAATAGTGTTGCGCCATCGAGCCGTGTACATTCTGGCAAAAGAAACAATCATTCAGCGATGATACATAAGCACCAATCATTTCCCGATCGCCACGTGAAAGTGTATTGTTATCATCACGTAATAATATTTCTGCCAACTCATTCAAGGGCTTTGCAGTTTCAGGGCTGTATGCCATCGGGCCCCGTATGCCCGGCAAATCATTTTTCAAATCTATGTGTGCCATAAAAGTTTTTGTTTAAAAGTGAATGTCTGATTTTGTTTCAGTTTATTTTTTTTCCGGTAACGTATAACCTTTTGCCATCCGCTCGCCCATCGCTTTGTATTCTGCCGGGTCAGTGGGCGTCAAACTATTAAGCCCGTCCACATAGCGGTTAAACATACAAAAGGATGCAGCTATCAACACAGTATCATGTATCTCCCTGTCATTTGCCCCAAGCCTTCTCGCATCTTCAATATCTTCAGGCATCACTTCTTTCCCTAATTTCTGTACTTTGCCCGCTATGTTCAGCAAGGCTTTTAGCTTATCACTCACCTCCGCTTGCTGCATATCTTTTAAAACATCATCCACCGTATTTCTTTGATCGCCGTATAAACATCTTGCGGCAGCCGCATGGCTTTTCATACAAAACATACAATCATTCAGATAGGAAACATACGTTGCTATCAATTCTCTTTCTGCTTGGGATAAGGGCGATTCTCCGCGCAGTAAAACCTGCACAAGATCGTACAGGGGTTTGCCGGTTTCCGGCCTGAACATTACCAGCGAACGAATACCAGGAACGCCTTCGGGAACATGAATGTGTGCCATTTTTTTTACTTTTTTATTTTTTAGAAAAACAACCTACAGTAGAAGAACAAATCTTATATACCCTGTTTTTCTTTTTACGCAATCTCAGGGATTATTTCTGGTAATTCAGGTTGTTCATAATTTTTATTTACGTCAATCTTACCCTCTCCTTTCACTAATAAAACTACTAATAATCCCACCACAAATACCAAAGAGAAAATAAAAATCGCATTGCCATATCCGCCTAATGTGATTACCAGTATGCCAATAAATAAAACCGCCGAAGCCGTGAATAATCTTCCTACGTTAAAACAAAAACCTGTGGCTGCTGCGCGCACCCTCGTATCAAATAAATGCGGTATGTAAACAGATAATACGCCCTGGCTGGCGCCAAAAAATAAAGCAAGTACGGCAATTTCAGGATAGACAATTCCGCTAAAGGTTGTGTTTGTTTTAAACAATAGAAAAGAAAGTAGTGCGCATACTGAAAAGCAGATGATCATTGACTTTCGAACACCTACAAGATTAACTATCCATCCCGATAAAAAACCACCGGTTAATCCTCCCATACCCATAAACATCATACCGAGGCTTCTTTCTTTTTGCGCATCAGTTGCTGTCACTATACTCTGAATCCACGTTGGAAGCCAGGAAAAAATAGCCCACATGCCAATCAGCATGGAGCCAAAAGTGAGAGAGCCTACAATAAGTTCACGTCGATAGTCTTTAGCAAATAAATTAGCCGGTACAACCTGGAGGGTCATTTTATCTGCCTGCAGGGTTTTCCATTTCTCAGATTCTTTTAAGAGCCAGGTTCCGGATACAGCAAGAATCAATGGAATCAATCCAATCCAAAATCCCTGGCGCCAGGAAGCAACTATATAATTAATTAACCCCGCAGAGAAAATTCCTACAGGAAAAGCAATAGATAAAATACCAATAAATATTGCTTTACTGCGAACTGGCCATACTTCGCTGATCAGAATTAAGGAAGTAACCAACACGCCTCCCACCCCAAAGCCACTTAAGAACCTGCAAATGACAACGCCCCACCAATTCGGCATAAGCCCAGTAAGAATGGTAAATGCTCCAAAAGAAGCAACTGCCATAAGGAGCGATTTCTTTCTACCAATCCTGTCGCAGATTATCCCCCACGAAAAACCACCGAACGCCCACCCGAAAATGAAAACGGCGTTGATATACCCACTGATATTATTAATTTCTTCCGGGCTTTTGTTTCCCAAAAGATCTTTCGCTGCCACCGGCAGGTAAACCGACATCAGCGTAGAAACCGCTCCCCCAAAAGCGGTACTAATAAAGCATATAGCAAAAAGGATTGTTCTATACCGCGGTGTTGATGCTTCTTCTTTAAATTTATTTATTGCTTTCATAACTAGTGTTTATAAAATGGTTTTACAATGTTTTTATTTCAACAAATCATCGAAAGTAAAGCCCACATAATAGATGGCGCCTATCGAAGGAGAGCCATAAGCCTGGTAAACTTTAGTGTTGAATAGATTACTTGAACCCAACTTGACAGTGGTATGCAGTTTGGGTATTTTTTTATTGAACTGCAGATCAACTAATGAATACGCATTGATCCGTCCCGGTACCATTCCATTAAAAGTACCATACCAATCAAATCCACTTTGCCAGTGCCACGCAAGATTAAACCCTAACCCTTTGAATAAATTGCTATTCCCTAAAGTTACGTTGGTACTGTATCCCGGAGTATTAAATTGTGCCACATTATCTGGATTCGCATTGCGCAAGTTAAAAGAGGACCATGTCAGATTTCCGCCAAGGTTATATCCTTTCTCAAGAGTGTAATTAAGGCCAAATGATATTCCCTGTGCAGATACTTTATCAGATGCATTTGTATATAACTGATATGCATGCTGCTTACCGGTTAATAAATCTGTTGCCGCCTCAAAATTGATTGTTCCATCAGCGCCATATACTGCGCTCTCCGGTTCAATAACTACCGTATTCAATATAAAATCGGTATAACTGCTGTAGTAATAATTAATATCTACTAACAGCCTGTTGTTGAATAAACCTTTATAGCCCACTTCAAATGCTTTTTGCTGTTCCGGTTTGATGTAGGGTACATTTGATTTTTGTAACAGATCTTTATTTTCTGCTACAGCCTGCCCGAAAGGTGTGCCACTTGCCGAAGCCGCTCCGAAAGCTGCACCAAACATTCCCACAGAAGAAGCAGTAAAAGAATTTTGATAAACAGTAAGTCCTTTACTATTGTTCGGAGCGCCACCGAGGATTGTAATAGGCCCAACGTTTAAATTAATAAACTGGTCAACAGGAGTTGGGTTCCTGAAACCTGTTTGATAAGAGGCGCGGAAATTTTGTGTTTTATTCACAGTGTAAACCGCCGAAAAACGGGGTGTAACGCTACCTTCAAAGTTTTCGTCTTTATCATAGCGAAGCGAAGCGGTCAACTTCAACTTATCATCAAATAATTGTTTGGCAGCCTGCACAAAAGCGCCGTATTCTTTAATAGTTACCTTTTGGTCTTTATCATCAAACAAACTACCATTGGTAAACATGTCATAATACCTGTAACTTCCGCCAGCTAACAATTCAAACACCTTAATAGATTTTGAAAAATCGTATTGCCCTTCGGTATGATAAAATTTACTGTTACTGAATACACCGGCGCCGCTTAATCCATAATTATGAATTGAAGCGTCCTTTGCATTATTAAAAGCTACTGTGTTTGGAAGAAATCGTCCCTGGTCGGCAAATGTCCTCGCAGCGAAATTACTTTCAGGCGTAACTCCGTCTATGTTTCCATTGTATGCCTCGGCGTAACGCGTAAACCACATCGCATCAGCTTTATCGGATGTAACCAGGTTACCATTTAAATCCTGTACCCAATCACGATTGATAAATTGTGCCAGCGAACGGGTATTGTATGAGTCATGCGAGTTTTCGGCAACAGCATAGCTGCGAATAAAAAAATTGCTTCCTTTTAATTCCACCCTGTGCGTTTGCAATTCAAAGTTGTTAAGGTCAAAGCGGCTGCTGCCGGTATAGCTTGCTGTTCCTCTTCCATAATTATATTGATAGATAGCCTCCAGGTTATTGGTAATACGATAATGTAAAGCGCCATTCAGTTTCAAGCTATACACATCATAATTCATGAGATCTTTCTCTTCATATCCGGTTCTTGATACCAGGCCAATACCGGGCAATGTTTGAGAAACTTCATCGCCATAAATATTTAATGCATCGCGGCCAGGATTGTTCGGACCACGTTTATCCGGAGGAGTTTGAGAACTCACATCGGTATAATTAGTCGCATACCAGTCAGTACCCGCCAGGTAAGAAGCGTTCACTTTAAATGCAAAACGATTATTAAAAGCCTTTGCATACCGAATGGCAAAATCGCCCAAACCTTTCGGATTCACATCTGATTCGCCAAGATGGTTTACGCCAGTTTTCACCTGCACTGTTAAGCCCTGATATTGAAAAGGACTTTTTGTATGCATCATTAGCACACCGTTAAATGCTACAGGACCGTACAACGCAGAAGCTGCACCCGGAATCACCTCTACACTTTCCATATCAATATCAGACGCACCAAATAGATTTCCCACGGCAAAGTTTAATCCCGGTGTTTGGTTATCCACTCCATCTACCAATTGAAGAAACCTTGAATTGCCGGTTGAATTAAATCCTCTTGTGTTCACCTGCTTGTAAGTAAGGCTGCTTGTTACGGCTTCCATTCCCTTCATACTTTGTAATCCATCATAGAAAGTTAATGAAGGATTTTCAGTAATATTTTTGAGTGTCATCTTTTCGATGCTTACGGGTGATCTAAGTATGCTTTCAGGTACGCGGGAAGCGGCCGTGACCACCTCATTCAGTATCGCTGTTTTTTTCTCAAGGCTTGTTGTAATAGTTTCATTGCTTTGAGTTACCAGCACTTCTTTCACTTCATGACTTACTGAAGAAATAATAATAGAAAATGGCGTTTTTAGTTTGTTTACTGTTAAGGTATAATTCCCTTTATCGTCTGTAACAGTACCAATTAATTTTCCTTCCACATGAATGCTGGCGCCGCTAACGGGTTGCCCTGTTTCAGCATCAGTAATAACTCCAGAAATCTTTGTTTCTTGTGCAAATAATTGCGACGAAAAAGCAAGTGCAAAAAATAATAAAAAAAGTTTCATAAATATTTTTTTGTGTTTGAATAATTTTATTTTTTTAAATGATCATAACCTTGAGGTAATCTGGTGTATCCATGGTTTACAAGTCTTTCAGCTAAAACATCATAATAATTATTTTGAGCAGGAAGCGCAGTCGCCAACCCATCTACGTAGCGGTTATACAAACAAAATAATGCTGCGATTAATACCGTGTCATGTATCTCAATATCCGTGGCGCCTGCGGCTTTAGCTTTATCAATTACACCGGCAGTGACACGTTTTCCATTTTCCCTTGTGAGAGAAGCGATAGTAAGAAGGGCTTTCATTTTTTCACTCACAGGAGCGGTAGTTATATCCTCTTTTACTTTTTGAGAAGTTTCGTGATCGCCAATTAATAGATCCGCAGCGGCAGTATGTGCCGTAGTACAAAACGTACATTGATTACCGTTAGACACAACCGACGCGATCAATTCTCTTTCTCCTTCCGTAAGCGTAGAATTTCCCCGCATCAGTATTTGTGTGAGATCGCGAATGGGCTTTCCGGATTCTTTACTGTATTCCAATAACCCGGTAATTCCCGGCAAATGACTTTCTAATGGTATGTATGGCATAATTATTATAAATTATTAAAATGAACAAAATCTAAAATTTTGTAGTTTCTGTTGATAGAACTGATCTTTTATTTTTTGAAGAATAAGAAATCAATAAATAAATTGTTTTACTGATGCCGGGGAGTAAAACTTTCCTTTGAAAAAAGAAAAGAAAATTTCAGCTTGATTGTTCACAGTTATTTTAAAGGAAGCCTTTCGTGATTTATAAATCAGTCCTTTTAACAGAGCCTGATTTCATATTTGCAAAAATTTTTTCCGCTAAAAACAAATCTTTGCTTGCACAATAAACACAAACAAATAACCAGCCCATTAAAATAATAAAGAAAACTTAAGGTGAAAAACCTCGTTAACCAAGCGATTTTTAGACGGTATAATCAGGCGGTTGCCCGGGAGAAAGCAGAACAGCAGATGGCAAATCTGCAACTTGTAAGGAAAGCCACTGTTGGCCTGTAGTTAATGGAGAAATTATTTGGGCTCCAAAAGACGAGCCATCAAATATATTTAGATTTTTAAAAACGGAATTGGCATTGTCTGCCTTTTTGGGATTTTTAGTTTTAGCTAAATCATTGGTGATTTTGAAGAAATCATTTTTAGCTGTTTGAAGCGCCATTTCCTTTTGATTGGGAATGCATTTCAGATAAAGCGTGTCGTTAACAAGCTTCCTTTTTACATATTTGTATTTTACGCCGCTGATTTCTATTTCACCATTGTAACGTTGATACGATGTCCAACTGGTTTGGTAAGGAAGATTAACAGGAACTTTTAATTCAATCAATTGCGACTCGTCATAATAACCTTTATCAAGATTGGCTTCCAATTGCTTATTCGCATGCTTTTGCATATAATCAAACATCAACCGGTAACCAAACCAGTTAAATGAAAATAAAACAACGAAAAATAAAGCGACTATTTTTTTCAAAGCAATGAGTAAATAAACAAGCAATTACGAATAATTATTTTCGATAGGCGTAAAAATAGGCAACTTCTTTTATATATTGCGTTGAGGTCAATAATATATTTTTCATCACCGCAAACAAAAAAGCCTTTCAAACTTAAAGTTCAAGAGGTCTATCAATTGGATTTGTTGTCCCACGAGAACAACTTTTAACTTAACTTAATTTTACTTAATTTAATTTATCTTTCCTACTAAATGCTTATCCAGTAATCGTTTCATGGATTTACAAATTAAAATGAAAAAAGCTAAATTAAAAAAAAGTGTCAATCACAGTGTCAATCAAACATCGATTTATTTATTACTTTCGCGGAATAAAATTTGTCAGTAGTGAAAGTAAAATTCTATCTCCTGAGAAAAAATCACAAAGTGGCAACAGGGTTGTTATGTTCCGTATGTTTTAATAGAAAAAGAATTCGCTTCTGTATTAACGAAAGTATTAATCCCAAATATTGGGAATTTTAAAACATGTCGCGCAAGAAATACTCCTGCATTTGCAGAATCCATGGCATTTAATTATAGGTTGGATTCTATTACAGCAAAGATCAATAAATTTTACCTGGATAGTCTTAATACAGACCTGAGATATCCTTCAAAATCAGTTATAGAAACTTTCATTAGAACTGAAATACTAAATGATTTTAAAAAAATCACTTTCTATGATTTTTATGAAAGTTTCATAAGCAGTGCTGCTTCCGGAAGCAGAGTCAATGGTAAAGGCAGAAATGTAAAACCAGAAGCTGCCAAATACTACAAAAGATCTTTGAAACTTTTAAGAGAATTTAAGCCGCATTTAGAATTCGAGGACATAACCCTTGATTTCTACAAAGATTTTATTGCTTATCTAAATGCAAGAGGTCTTGCCATGAATACCGTAGGAGATAATATCAAAAAACTAAAAGCAATAACGGCTGCATCGATGGAACAAGGCTAGCACAAAAATGTCGCTTTCAAAGGAAAATATTTTAATAAACCGTCAGAAGAGGCAGATAATATTTACCTGTCAAATTCGGAGTTACGGGAAATTCAAAATCTTGATTTATCTCAAAATGTATCACTTGATAATATACGTGATTTGTTTTTAATTGGCTGCTACAAGGGGTTGCGATTTTCGGATTTTTCAAGGCTCACTCTCAAAAATATAGCCGACGGCTATATCACTATTCAGCAATCAAAAACCGGAGAAAATATGGTGATTCCGGTACACAATGTGGTAAAAGAAATTATGAAAAAACACAAAGACCTGCCATAAAATACTCAGATCCATAGCTCACAATTTTATTTCTTAAATTTACAACAGTCATGTGAAATCATGTAAACACATAGTGTTAAAAAATCTGAGATAGAATAAAAAAATAAAAACCCGCTACCAGAGCGGGTTTTAACCAAATTGAAGCGGACCGGACGGGACTCGAACCTAATCCAAAATTACCTTTATTAATCAATAAGTTATAAACAATTCAAATTTTCTACTCCACGAATTACTCACTAATTCTAACTTAAATAAAGTAATTGCAAATCATTAAAGCAAAAATAATAAATTCTATTGTAAGACAGTGGAGAATTAATCTAACTGATACCGTTTGACGTGATATTTTTATGAACCTTACACCTCCCAAAATGAGCCATTTTTACTGATTCCAAACGTGAACCCATTGATACAAAAACTCAAACTTTTTATTGCAGGACTTTAGCCGTTTGGTGGCTTTTTTCTAAATTAGAGATTACTGTAAATCCTTTCACGGGCTGAGAGGTATCACAGGCGAACACCTCTTTTTTGACGCTCTTAAAACTGAGAGGTAATTTATTTGTTAGCAAGTTTTTCTTTGAGTGCCATTTGCCGTAACCAGACAATCCCAACAGTATTGCATAAAGTCAAGTGCATCCTTCCGAGTTCTAGGGTTTTTATTGCTGAAAAGCCATAACAACTGATTGACTTCTGTATAATCTGCATTGCTTTTCATATCCTCATATATTTTTACAATTACATTTCTTAACGTCTGAGTGTAATTTCCAGATATGAAGTTTACATTTGGTACATTATACACCAAACATTCGATAAAAAAAGAAGAGGCTAGCTTATCAGAGATGGTTCCATTGTCAATAAGTCGATAGTTTATTACTTTTAAAATCCTGACCATACGCTTATACAAACGGAACGTCTGTTCAGTCTTTGCTGTTCCATTTGAATAGTGTTGGTTAGGGAAGCTGATAATTTCATGATTGTCGTCCGAATAGAATTTGATACCTTCTGCTTCTATTGTTTGCAGCGTTTTAAATCTTTTCAAAACAAAGCATGGTATAACATCTGCAGTAACGCGGTAAGTATTTCCGTTTACTTGAATGCATTTATTTTTCCTTTCAACATCTGTTGTAAGAACTGCCTTTAAAGCGGCTTGAGTATCGGCTTTTAATTCATCAAAATTGTATCCCGAAGATACTCTTTGAGCATTATATGCAGCCTTGTCATCTTCGGACAACCTTTGCAAATCTGAATAATAGGAATTGTCATATCGCATGACAATATCTACATCACTATTCTGTCTCACATTTGTATTATTTCTGTAAGATCCTTGAAGAAAAATCGAAATTTTACTGCCAAATTTCGCTTTCAGTGCAGTGGTAATCTGATTAATTGCGTTTTGGCATTTTTGATCTTCTGAAGTACTTACCGGTTTAGACCAAGTTATTAGTTGTTGTTCAGTAAAATTCATTTCTAAGCGTTTGTGTTATAAATTTTTACGTGATCAAAAAATGAAAGTACCTGTGGTTGAACTGCAGAATGATACCCGGCTTGATCACCCATGCCTTTTAGCGTTTTCAAAGCACTACTGTGAGCAATATCCATATCAATCAAACCTATATGCTCTTTTGAAAGCTGCGGAGCAGGTATTCGGTAGTAAGTACCTGATGGTTGTATATGCCCAATTATGTTAGTAAGAAAAAAGTCATTGAAATAAGCTTGACCATCCATCGAAGCTTGAAAAAGTTTATTTCCCCAATGCCTGAACGATCTGTTTCGTCTAGAGCTGGAAGGCCATCCACTTGGCTGGGTGACGCTAGACACCGATAGGATTTTGAAGGTCGAAAATTGCTTTTGAGGTCCGACAAAGAATTTTAAAGCTTCCAACAACCCGCAAAGGGATGGATTATTGGCCCATAATCCACCATCAGCATATAAGATATTTTTATGTTCATGGATTGGGAGATAAGTTGGTGCAGCCGATGTCGCTAGGGCTACATCAACCATTTTTATGTCTTTGTCCATAAAAAAGTTTCCCTCCTTATGGGGGAATTTAAATATTCTAGGCATGCCATTAATTAGATTATAACTTGGAATGCATAGTAAATTCTTTGCTTCTCCCATGGTTGTTTCACCAAACATACCTTCCAATATTTTTCTTAAAGGTTCTGCCGAAAATTTCCCTCTCCATAAAAGCTGCTTGAAAAACTGCCATTTTCGTTGAATATAGCGGAGCCATTTATATTCTGAAACAGGAAATATTTCTCGTCCTTTATTAAAATACATATCAGCAATTTCTTGCGCAGAAATTTCTTTACTAAGCGCCAAAGCAATTAATCCCCCTGTTGATGTGCCACAAATCATATCAAAATGATCGCCTATTTTCTTGCCTGTCTTTTCCTCTATTCTAGCAAGTACAGACGCGCTATAGAGTCCTTTTATACCTCCGCCGTCTATCGTGAGGATTTTGAAAACGTTATCATTTGTTTGCATTGCTTATCTTGTGAATTGAGTTATTCAAATTTAAACAATTAAAGTGGCCATATTGTAATACCAGAAATATCCCCTTATGGTACAAAACTCGAACCATTACTAGAAGATTTAAAGCTTCTAAGTGACTTGTTGGCTGCTTAGCTAAATGATAATCTTGTCCCAGCCCATGCAAGACACAATATCTTTATAAGGTCGCTAATTGGTATTTCAAAATCGCGGCCTTATCTATTTTATCAACAATATTCACAAAATATGAAAAATGGCCAAGCATATTTTCTATGGATAATCGATGCTCCTCATTAAGACTATATTCACCAGGATAAAATTGCAAGAATTTTTCATCGACAATTCCGTTTCGATGGGCATACAAATGGCGAATTTGAAGTACCTTTTCAATGTTGTCTTGCTGAGCATCATCAATTACATTTAAGTCTTTTATTTGGGAATTGTCGGCAATAAATCCTTTGACACTCCCTCTTTGTAATTTACTAAGTTTCTTCTTTGCCCAAAATAATACGAACTCCTGCATATCCGCACAATCCAGAACTTCCTTTATGGTAACCTGCTGAGCAGATTTCAACGTTGCCGGATTAGCTAAATATATCTCATATAACAAGTCTGTTAGGTAAATTTCAAAATTATCTGCACAGGACGACAACAATATTCGCATTAGAATTTTGCCTTCTTGATTTGTAGTTGGTGCAGACGCTGAATCGGGGTATAATATATTCCCCAAATCATCAATAATATTTAGAACACCTGAATAGTGATCGAGAAACTTTGATTTCGCACCAGTACCAGTTGCACGAAAAGCAAGTAAATCACTAATTAACTGTGCGATTAATGGAAGCTGATTCGTCTTATTTTGCTTTATTTCCGGATTATTGAGAACAATCTTAGTACCATTCCTTATGTAGATTTTATTTTCAATCGCAACAACAGTTAAAGATTTTTCCACTTCTATCACATAGAGCCTTTTACCTTCATGAGAGAGGTAGTCATACTTAATGTTTGGCTTAGGGGATAGCAAGTCAATAGCCTTATGTGTTACGCCATTAGCATGGAAATCCTCGCTTAATCCGGTTATTTTTATCTCTCCGTTGGCTTCATTTACACCTAAAATAATCATCCCCCCATTAGAGTTGGCGAAGGCGGCTATCATTTGCGCAAGAGTTCTCGCTGGTGGCAAAACAGCCTTGTACTCAAGCCGCTCATTTTCGGGGGTACCTAATATGCCTGATAAATCTGTACTTATATTCATAACTAAACAGGGAATTTAACTATTTGAGCCTTCTTTAACAGATGGCCCAACGAGATCATTCTTGGTTTAATACCATCATCTATCCATAATTCAGATGGTTCATAATCTAAAATATCGCGCTCCGACCCATAGTAAATTATTACTTCTCCATTATAAGCTGGTCGAGAAACTATGCTAATTGGTTTTCCATCTTTTATAACCCCGGCGAGAATTGTAGGCGCTGTAGTGTCATCCAAATCATCAAGATCATAGTCATTCAAGGTTTGTAAATATTCAACAATATTTTCCTTGGCTCTTTGGATTAAGCTCTGCACATATACAAACATATCAGTTGTAGGCGTGGATTTGTGAGAAAACATTGAAGCTAAATCCTTGTCCTTTATGGCGTCTTGCCATTCTTCCAAAGAAGAAATTCCCATATTCGCCAATATTTCTTGTGTTACTGGCAAGAATGAATTCCGCTCGACTGCACTACCCTGACTGTCTAAAAGCTCCCGCAGTTGCTGTAAATCATTTACGTTATATTGTTTTAAAAGGGAATAAAGTTCTTTTGCTTGTTCTATATTTTCAAATAGACGTGGATTTTCCTCAATTGCTTCTGCCACTTTAGAAAGATGTGCTAGGTCTGTCTTACTTCTCATTACTTTATACAGACTATCTTTATCTTCAATTGTATTCATAAATAATTCTGCTCTTTTTCGGTATGTTTCCGTAAATAGCTCTTTACCTTCATCTGGATTGCTATCAAACCACTCTGATAACAGACTGATGGCTTTTATGAAATTCTGATTTTTTGTACTGATAGTCTTGAGCTTCTCATTTATTTTAGTTGCAATCTCACTTTTCTTTTTCACGGCATAACGACCGAAACGTACTTTGTGATGGATCAAAATATCATTCCAATTGTCTCCGAGAAGTTGTAAGATTTCTATTAAATAAGGATCATTTATCTGATCAATAAAAAGTTCACTTTTGATTAAAAAATCTCCGTTCTCGTTTGGAATAATCGCGTTCTTTTCAAACAAGGGATGGTTGATTTCATCACTGTTAATGAAGCTTCCAACTTCATTGAACCATTTAAAACTTAGGTCTTCATCGTTTCCGAAAAATTCTGATAATTTCTTTATTGATTTAGATTTTGCAATATCTCCAGCCAATTCGGCAAATGTAATTCTGCTTATATCGTCCCAAATTATCTCAGTCCAGTCATGCAAATTAACTTTCTTGCAAACTGCTTGGGGAAAGAGATCGGAGGTATATTGCCAAAGTTTTTCTTTTATTTCTTTTGTATATGACTTTAAAGGGAACCAAAGCTCATTTAGCTTACCATTACTTCCGTCCTCCAATTCAACAATTGATTTGGTAAGTAAAAATTTTCTCAAGGGTGCCTGAATATATTTGGTGTACCAATTTGCCTCAAAGTATTTATCGTCTGTTGATGGAAGCTTTGTTTTTGCAATATTAAATACATTCTTAAAAGACTTGGTCTCTAGATCGTCTATCATCTCTTTATATAAGAAAAGAGCCTGTTCCAGTAGATCTTTATTTTCTATGACTTCAGGATCATTGTCACCCATTAGCCAAATGCCATTTCTCTCTGTTTGAGGATTAAAGTAAAAGCTATTAACTACAATAGGAAAATGGAAATTTTCTGTGCCAATTAAAGGAAAGTCACAAAACAATTTCGGTATATTGTCTAGGCTTAAAATTTCAAAATCGTCGTCCTTTTTTATTGCCCGTACAGCAATAGATACTGCCCCATTTGTCGCGTATAATAATCTAACAATAGTTGTTTTACCATTGTGAATTTTCGTTATTTTTTTGAAGCCATCAACAATGTCTAAATCATTTGTAAAAACAGTTGTCTCATCTCTCACATTATCAAATATTTCCACAGAATATATTTCCGGGATAAATGATAATACGTATGGTATCAATGTAGTAAACTCATCAACTCCAATTTGTGCTATGTCCTTTTGTTCCGCAGAATCTAAAGCATAAATAAAAGACGTGTTAAACGCATCTTCATCATATTTATCAACCTCGCTGTTCTCGGTAGAAGCATGAAATTCTTTCCACGCGTTTTCAATTTTAGGTATTAACGCAACTGTAGTTTTTCCGTTCCGGTCTAAAGAGAAGCCAAACTGGAAAAGGTCACCTCCGATGGTCTCAACTATACCTTTAATATAGACCTCTTTCGAAAGCAGGTGTGTAGTAAGAAATCCGGTTCCAAATCTACCCGTGCGAGTGCTAACTTCACCTTCCTCGACTTCCTTTGATGATATTTGGTTTATTAATCCTCTAATGTCTTTTTCAGTGAAATGATTGCCATTATGCGAAAATTCAATTTCTTCATGGCCGTAAATAATCTGGACGGAAACCTTTCTATTCGTATCGGCCACGCTGTCCTTTGCATTTTGCAATAGTTCCCAAGCCCAACGGCCATGATTATTCTGTACCGTCTTTTCTAAATCATGTAGCCTGTTAATTATTTTGTCTGCAATGGATCTATTACCATCCTCCTTACGGCCTTCTTCTATTGATTTAATCATAGTCCAATATATATATGAATAGCTGATTATTCTAATCGCTTGTTCCGCTCAATCCTTTCCCTTGCCTCAATTAAAATATTGTGTATCTTATTTTCAAGTTCTTTCTTTGGAGGTAATTCCGTCCAATATTCCGCTACCATTATGCCGTCCTTGTGCATTTCTAACAATTCAATCTGTTCCCGACTACTTTCCGCGCATAATATTAATCCTACTGGTGGCAATTCCCCTTCTTTCTTTTCATATCGATCCAACCACTTCAGATACAGCTCCATTTGTCCTTTATGTTTAGCTTCAAACTTGCCCAACTTTAATTCAATAGCTACCAATCGTCTAAGGTTTCTGTGATAGAATAATAAATCCAAATGAAAATCTTCCCCGTCAATAATCATCCTTTTCTGACGTTCTATGAATGCGAAGCCTTTGCCTAATTCCAAAATGAAAGCCTCCAATTCTCTAAGTATAGCCTCTTCCAAATCCTTTTCCAGATAAGTATTTTGAAGGCCGAGAAAATCTAAAAAATAAGGGTCTTTAAAATTATTATGGATAGCCGGATGGTTACTGGTATTTTGTAGGTTGGCTATTGTTGTTCTTTCAAATTCCTTATCCAAAATTTTCTTTCGCAACTCCCTAACTCCTAATCCTTCTTTAGTTACAGAATTTGCATAAAAAACCTTGGCTTCAGCATTTTTAAGAGGCAATAAAACCAAAATATGCGACCAGCTCAATTGTCGTGACAGTGTAACGACAATTTGCTCATCACTGAATTGCTCTGCGAATTGCAGCATTCTACGAAGATTTTTTTCCTCAAAATTCCGTCCGTACTTTTCTGTCAATTGTCGTGACAATGTAACGACAATCTGTTTTCCATAATCAGCTCGCTTATTTTGAAGTATGTTTTGATTAATACGGCCGCCAATATGCCAAAAAAGCATCGTAAGGGCACTATTGACTTGGACTACAACTTGCAGTTGGCTCTGCTCTATAAGCTGCGAAAGTTCATTAAATAACGCTTGCTCTATTGTTATTTCATTTTTTATTTTAGCCATTAGACTTATTTTAATTTACCTCCTTTAACTATCAGCACCGAATCATTCCTTAGCTTTTGCAATTACTGCTGTTATTAGTTAATGATAAAACACCGATAAATTCTCCTTGCTCATGTACAGCATACATAAAAAAAATTATTGGCATATTCAGGCATTGCTATTCATCTACATATAAAAACTATATTTCAGTTGCATTGCGTCTGTAGATTCAAGATATTTTAATATTTCTCCTACATTTCTTGCACATTCTATTGTTATCGGATATTTTCTATCGAATTGAGTATTGTTCCAATTCATTTTAGAGAGAGCAATAATTTCATCGCAAATCAGATTTGGTGATTCATCATAATACGCAAGTTTAATTTCAAGAGCACTTGGAATATATTTACCTGGATAAGTTTCATAATAAGGGACTGAGCCCCTTGTGTATAAAACATGATGCTGATCTGTTAAGGATAAATGAGTACCTCTCATTGGCGGATAATTGCCTTCCCTATACAAGCGTATATCTGAGTGTTGTATAGAAACTAAATCAATTTGATTTATATTCAATTGTCTTGCGGCTTGTGTAAAGCCATATATTTCACCAGTACTAAAATTTGATGTTTTATGCAGTACTAAACGCTTTGGAAATATTTTTACTGCATCATAGTATTCCTTAAGAGATATGGTAAGCAAATTAAAGGCTTGTTCCTCTGCTAAATGAGGCACTCTGTCCTTTTTCTTTAGAGTAATTTCTTCGCCTCTTAAAATGACACCCTTTCCTAATTCATTAAAAATCTGTGCTATACTTGTTTGAGTTGTTGACTTATCTCTGCTTTTAAAAAAACTTATTCCTGCATAACATGTA